>Ga0247831_1002497_pt1 | contig 29656 bp, 25 predicted proteins | sample LaCruzMarch2015__9_FD_192406 | JGI IMG/M metagenome (GOLD analysis project Ga0247831, IMG submission 192406) | Freshwater microbial communities from meromictic Lake La Cruz, Castile-La Mancha, Spain - LaCruzMarch2015_1m | ecosystem: Environmental > Aquatic > Freshwater > Lake | place: Spain...
ACGTTGACGGGAACTTCGCGAAGCACATCCGAAAGCTCGGCCCAGTTCGATACCACCGCTGGCCGCAACCGATCGTCGCGAGCTGCTTGCCAGCAGGCGGCATGCGGTGCAGACACAACGGCAAGGCCCGCTTGATGTCCGGCTCGCAATCCCTCCGATATTCGATGCATCGCAGAGGTGTCGTCTGCTTGCATGGCTTCCACTTGCGACTGTCGATTGCACAATTGCTTGGAAATCGATGGCATCCAAGAAGCCGTTCCAGCCACAAACAAACGTTGTGGTTTCGGCAATTCAAGCACCTTGTCCGTTTTTTGGATCGAAGTGGAAGCGGATGCGGAAGCGTTCGCCTCCCCGACGCGCACGATCGCGATCTTTCGTTCGCGGCAGTAATCTTTTGCCGCAGGAGTAACAACCGACATTCTTCCAATTTCAATCGCCCGTTGGTCGGCGATTTTATCGCGGACCAATTGCATACTGATCACACGATCGGAAAGACGAAGCGTCGAACCGGTGTCCGGACAAGTTGAAGCAACCGCTCCTTGCGCAGCGTCGGACGTCAGGGCGCGAAGCACCCGGCGTACGATCGTTTCAATTTCTGCAGAAGAGGGAGACATGGGAAGTTTGAAGTTTGAAGTTTGAAGTTTGAAGTTTGAAGTTTGGTGGTTGGTGGTTGGAGTTGGAGTTGCGCTAGGGTCTTACTCCTTACTCCTTACTCCTTACTCCTTGAAACTCGTCGATCAGGCCTAGGACGGCCCAACGGATGGGGCTATTTTCGATTTTGAATATTTCTTTGACGGCACCGCCGTCACTGGTCAACATCACTGTTTCTCCTGCCCCCGCTCCTAAATGATCCACAGCCAGCAACGGTGGGCCATCTGGTGTTTGGTTGTCCGACATCAAGGGTTGGCAGACCAACAACTTCAGGTTCTCCAGGGTTGGATGTTTCGTGGTGGAGGTGGCGTTTCCAAGTACAAGGGCAGTTTGCATGGTTGTTTTCTTTGGCTGCAAGCTTACAGATTGCTGATACCGCCCAGGACATGCAGATCTTCGATCAACGAGCATCGGCGTTCGCGAGTGAACGTGAGCGGTGTGGTTACACCTTCACCCGTGGGACCGGCGATCGAGAAGGACAGGTATCCTTCGCCGCCCAGGCCCAGCGATGCCATGCATGGACCATTCTTAACGAACAAGGTGGTGTCCATGACTCGGGCCATCTTGGTCATATTGCGTACGTTTCGTGAGTGAATGATGCTGGTATGGCGATATCCATGTTCAGCAGCTTGTGCCAATCGAACCGCTTCGTCAAAGTCTTTGCATCGCACAAAAGGAACGAACGGCATCATCTGCTCGGTCTGAACGAAAGGATGATCGTTGGTCGTTTCGCCAAAAACCAACTCCACTTTGGGATCGACGCTTCGTCCCGCTGCGGCAGCCAATTTGTAAGCATCTTGTCCCAACAGTTCTTTACGAGCTCCGTAATGCTTGTCGGAACCTTCCCCGACCACTTGCAAAGCGGCCGCAGTCAAACGTTCGATCTCGGGTGATGTTAGTCGTACCGCCCCGGCTCGTTCCATCGCGGCCATCATCGCGTCGAACACGCTGCCGACCACAAACACTTCCTTCTCGGCAATGCATAGCAGGTTGTTATCGTAAGCGGCGCCTTGAATGATGCATCGAGCCGCGTGATCAAGATCGGCGGTTTCATCTACCACCACAGGTGGGTTACCGGGGCCGGCGACCACCGCTCGTTTGCCACTGTTCAGAGCCGCCCGAGCGACCGCAGGTCCACCCGTTACGCAGATCAAGGCGACACTTCGGTGTTTGAACAATTGTTGAGCTGTTTCCAGGGTAGGTTCGCAGATCAGCGAGATCAAATTATCGATGCCGACTTCTGCATGGATGGCTTGATTAAAACGGCGGACCCCTTCCGCGGCCACTTTGCGACCACTTGGATGCGGGTTCACCACGACGGCATTACCACCCGCGATCATGCTAACCGCGTTGCCCGTGATGGTAGGAAGCGAATGAGTTACCGGAGTGATTGCTCCGATGACGCCAAAAGGGGCGTGTTCAATCACAGCCAATCCATGATCGCCGCTATAGCATTCCGTTTTCAGGAATTCGACTCCCGGCGTTCGTTCGCCGAGCGTTTTGAGCTTAGCGATTTTGTGTTCGAGTCGACCAATTTTGGTCTCTTCCATTTCCATCGTTCCCAGCTCGATACACTGATCGATGGAGATACGGCGGACGATGTCGATAATCTTTCGACGGTCTGCAATCGGACGTTCTCGCATTTGCTCGAAAGCAGAGCGAGCCGAACGGACCGCATCGTCGACGTTGCTAAAGAGTCCGAATCGGCCAAGGGCAGTCGAACCGGTCGAGTTGCTAGCGGATGCGGAATGCGCAGCCATGGTGGAGGCACCCAACTGGTTACCGCGTACTTCGCTAAGCACCTGTTCGACAACGGAGCGGATAAGGTTTTCGTTGATTTGCATAGTTATTCTGCGAGTGGATTACTGACGTTTGTATACGTTGTTTTTTTCTATATGGACGGTATCGACGATACCGATAATAACGCAGTCGATCGGTAGCTTGCTGGTTTCGGGGGTGAATCGAGCGCTGCTGCCTTGAGTGATCAGAACCATGTCGCCGACCCCTGCGCCCAGGGTATCCACCGCGATAAAGGTTCTACCCGTTGAAATCAATTCCGTTCGCTCTTTAGGTTCTAAACGAAAGGGCTCCACCACGAGCAGCTTTTGCCCGATCATGGTGTCGACCTTTTGCGTGGAGACAACGGCTCCTGTGACTTTCGCAACGAACATAGACTTGGTCTCTTGAGTAAACGACTTTAACTTTGGATCGCAGCGACGGTTTGCCGCGCGACAACCAGTTCTTCGTTGGTAGGCACAATCCAAATTTGGACTTTACCAGTGGAGGCATCGATACGTCGCTCGGTGGCTCCGCCGTTATTGTTGGTTTCGGAAAGCTGAATCCCTAAGTCTTCTAGCCCTTCGCAAACAGATCGCCGAATACGAGCACCGTTTTCGCCGATTCCACCGGTGAAAACGATCGCATCCAAACCGCCTAAAGCCATCAGCATGCCACCCATTTGGCGTCGGATTTCCGCCACGTAAACGTCTAGTGCTAATTTCGCGTCTGCATTCCCGCCGTCGGCAGCTTGTTCTAGATCACGGATATCCCCCGACATACCGTTCGATAAGCCCAGCAATCCGGCTTTTGTCGACAGATGATGGAGCAACCCAACCAAGCTCATACCGGTATGTTCCATCATCAAAGGCAACGCATAAGGATCGAGATCACCCACGCGATTGTTTTGAGGAAGACCAGTCTGAGGGCTCATGCCCATCGTCGTCGCAACACTCTTTCCATCGCGAATAGCGCACAAGGATGAACTTCCGCCCAAATGGCAAGAAATCACGCGAGCATCGGTTCGACCCAATAGCTGTGCGACCCGACCGGCGATAAAACGATGCGATGCGCCGTGGAATCCCCACTTGCGAATCGGCAAAGTGTTTGCGATGTCGGCAGGCAATGCGTACCGTTTCCAAGCCTCGGGAATGGTCTGATGGAAATCCGTTTCAAAAGCAGCCACCAAAGGAATTTGCGACATCCCAGCCAATTGCTTCATCGCCGCCATGTAAGGCGGATTATGAGCAGGAGCGACCGAATTCATTTCGTCCATGGCTGCCAATACACGCTCATCAATGCGTTGCACACCGGACAGTCGTCCGCCGTGAACCGCTTTGAAACCAATCGCACTAATCTCCGAAGCGTTTTGGATACAACCGTGGGTTGGATCGGTTAGCTGCGAGATACATGCTTCGACCGCTACCCCGTGGAAAGGGATCGGTTTGGTCATTTCACCTTTGTACGAGCCGATTTCCACGAAACAGCGACTTTCGGCTGATCCGATACGTTCGACACCTCCCCGCGCGAGTTGCTTCTCGTCGGTCATGTCGAACAATCGATACTTAAAGCTGGTTGAGCCTAAATTGGCAACTAGAACCTTCATGGTATTACTCCGTCACTCCGTTGGTAGGGTCTACTTGAAGAACGCTGCGATCAAGCCTTCGGCTGGTCGGGGTATAATGTGGCTGCTAACCAATTCGCCCACTTGAGCTGCAGCGGCTGCACCGGCTTCTACGGCTGCGCGAACGCTTCCGACATCGCCGCTGACCATCGTTGTGACGTACGCCCCGCCGATGTCAACTCGCTTCACGATTTCGACGTTGGCAGCCTTTGCCATCGCGTCGGTGGCTTCGATCAAGGCCAAGAGACCTTTGGTTTCAATCAATCCAATTGCATTTTGCATGTTGTTCTATCTCTATGAATGTTGGGAGGTGGATGGAAGGAGGTGAGATTACTCAGCAGCTGACTTGGCAGCGTTCACCTTGAGAACCTTGTACAGATCATCATGTGGGCGAGCGATCACTTGGACGCTCAATACTTGACCGATTCGACCTGCGGCTGCAGCACCCGCATCGGTTGCTGCTTTCACAGCAGCGACGTCGCCGCTTACGAAAGCGGAAACCAAGCCGCTACCGACTTTGTCCCAGCCCAAGAATTGGACGTTGGCTGCCTTCATCATTGCATCGACAGCTTCGATCAAGGACACAAAGCCCTTGGTCTCGATCATGCCGAGCGCTTCATTTACTTTTGCCATAAAAATTTCTCCGTGAATGGTAGGAAACTAGGGGTGTGAAACAAGACTTAAATAAGGATCAGTGGTCGTGGCACTTGCAAGGTTGTTGCTTTTTCAATTCGATCGAAATCGCTCGATCTAAATCGCAAGCATTTCCCTCGTCCGTGTCGATATGAACTTCCAATTTTGCTGCTGCATCTTCGCGAACTAGCAGGTCTTCGAAGGTGACCGAGCATTGATTTGATTTCACCGCAAGAGACATCAAGTCTCCGTTTTTGACTCCGTAAAACGCGCAATCCTTCGGGCCCATGTGAACGTGTCGAGCGGCTCGAATCACGCCCGACGAAAGCTCAACAGCACCTGCAGGGCCAACCAGGACGCAACCCGGTGTATTAGCGATATCGCCACTGTGACGAACGGGAGCGTCAATGCCCAGGGAGATGGCATCGGTGTAGGCGAGCTCCACTTGGCTGAATTTTCGTGTTGGACCGAGAACTCGGACGTTCGGCAACATGCGGCGGCGTGGCCCCACAATCATGACCGTTTCGGCCGCTGCGAAAAAGCCATCTTGGTAAAGCCCCTTTTCAGGAGTCAGCTTTTTGCCTGCCCCGAAAAGCTTTTCGACGTGCTCGTCTGTCAAGTGAATATGCCTGGCGGAGATGCTGACTACCAAGTTGGGTTTGTTCGAATCGATGCCAGGCGATGCTTTGCCACCCATCAGAGCGCGTTGAACGGCGGCGCGAACAAGTGACTCTAAAGCGCTAGGATCAAATTGGTGAAGGGCTGTACTCACGCTACATACTCAGGAGAAGAGGTTTCAGTGCCATTCGAATTTTTGGCCGTCTCATCCGGGGAGGAGGTAGCCGAAGATAACATTAATTGGACTTTGGCGATTTCAATGTGTTCTCGCCATGGGGAGGACAAATCCTGATCGACAACAAGGGTGTTGACATCATTCCATCCGCACAATCGCGCCAGGCTGGATCGCCCAAACTTGGAGCTATCCGCCACAACAATGGTCCGATCCGCGCATTGCATCATGGCTCGTTCGGTTTCCACCAATAGCATGTTGCTGTTGTAAAAGCCTTTGGCGGTGATGCCTGCAACGCTTAAGAACGCTTTTTGAACATTCAGCGATTGCAGCATTTGGTTGGAATAACTTCCAAGGGTCACTCCCGTTCGATGGTGAATTGCCCCGCCAAGCAGCACCAAATCTACGGAATCGCTGGAAGAAAACAGATTGGCGACCGGTAAGGAATTGGTGACAATCTGAAGTGGCCGGCCTACAAGTTGCCGTGCTAATTCATATGTCGTGCTACCACCGTCCAACAACAACGTGTCGTGGTCTTCAATAAGGCTGGCCGCCACCTGAGCAATCAGTCGCTTCTTGTCCCATTGCCCAGGGTTTTTGTGCGTTTCAAATTGCTTGACGGTGCTGGTCGGGCCCGTGGAAAAAACGCCCCCATGGGTCCGCTTCGCTTCGCCCGACTCCTCTAACGCTTCCAGATCTCGGCGAATGGTCGATTCGCTCACTTCCATCGCTTCGCGCAAGTCCGGGATCGATACGAAGCCATGTTCGCGTATCATCTCGCGAAGTTTGGTTCTTCGTACAACCGAAGGATTAAGCTGTTGGGGAGAGGTCATGAAGATAATTGGAGGAATTCCGTCAATCATGAAATATTTATTTCAACATCTACAATATGCGCAAGCTTTGCCATTCATTCAACCACGCGTGGGAATGAAATGCGGATATTCGTTCAGATTGCGACTGAAATTACGATTTTTCTGATCGTTCCCATTCTTTCGAAGGAAAGAATGAAGGAATTCTTTCATTTTTGTGAAGAGAGTGTGAAGGTGGGGGCCGTTGATGGCTCCCGTGAACCTTTCGGCTTGGCAAAGCGTAGGGTCGGCGGGCTGAGTGTTCGCTGGAAACGGCCCCTGGGCTTGTTCGAATCGTCGGAAATTCCTTTCTGCTCGATAGAATGCCTGTGCGTTTAGGTGTACTATTCTGGTTTTGCGTTCCTGCCGACTGACCGACCTTCTCCTTCATCCTATGAATCAAATCACTCTATCTTCCGAAACCGACGAAATCATTGATCGTCCTAAGTTTTCTTTGCTTGCTCTGGTCGGGTTTGGAATTGCTTGCATTGGTGTCTTTTCATTTGAGTACGTGCAGGTGATGCCTTTTGCCGTGATTGGGGTTGCGATTGGTGCGTTTTGCCTGATCACAGCCAATAGGAAGAGGCAAGGGATCTGGACCAAGATGCTTGCGATCGTTTCTATCGCGTTGGGGTCGACGGCGGCTTCCGCTGGTTATTTCACTCGCAAGTTAGAAGTCAGCTATGACTTGACGCACGCTAGGAATCTGGCGGAACTCTACCTGGGAAGTCTTTCGAGCGGGGATATGAATCGAATTTACTTTTTGAATGGCATTGAGCCTGGCGCGGACGCGAAAACTCAGAATGTCGAACTGACCAAAGCGGTCAACCGGATCAAGACGGATCCGTCGTTTATTGCCATTCGAGCTCATAAACAGCCTGCCAATTGGGTGTTTACGGGGGAAGCCGTTTCTTATAGCGGAGACGATTTCTTTACGTTTCGGTTGACCTATCGGGATGAGGGGCAGCCGAATCGGCCGCGGTATTGGGTTTTTTGCCGAAGAAATGGTCGCAAGAATGACACCAGTGCGAAGACCGCAAGATGGAAGATTGACAAAACAGAGCCGGTTCTCGCGCAGAGAAACTAGGTTCAAAATGGTGGCAACCTTGATCAGCCTGGGGGCGAACCTGGGAGATCCTCGCGAATCGATGTTTGCTGCCAAAAGACTGCTCTTGGACAGCTTTGGCGTTTCGAATGTGCGTTGCAGTCGGCTGTATCGAACCCCGCCTGTGGGTGGACCGTCGGGGCAGGGAGACTTTTTGAATGCGGTTGCGGCGATCCAAACGGATAAGTCCGTTTGGGAAGTTTGGGAAACGATTAAGTCGATTGAGTCCACTTTAGGCCGGCAACGGCAGTTGCGTTGGGAAGCAAGACGCATCGATATCGATCTTCTACTCTATGGTGGCCATCGAATTTGGACACCTCATCTCAAGGTGCCTCATCCTCGGATGTGCATGCGGACCTTTGTGCTGTTGCCTGCATGCGAAGTTGCCATCGACTGGGTAGACCCTGTCACTCAATGGAGCATTTTGCAGCTCGCGGAAAACCTTCGTTCGTCGGAAAACTGCAGAATGAGCGTCGTCTGCCCTGATCAATTCGTTTTTGAGAAGCTTCAAGAGCTGGTCGGGAGTCAGCCGTCGGTACCATTCAAAATCGATTGGTATCAAGAGTTTACCAAAGGGTGCGAGCTAGCCAACGAATCGAGTGGTATCCGTAACAGCCCGGCATTATCTATTTTTGCTGTCGCTTCTCCGGATCCCATGACAATCTTGTGGGAAGATTACAGCCTGCCGTGGGCTGGATTGTTAAAGCTGTCGCCGGCCGGGTGCGGAGGGGATGCCGGCAGCCGTCTGGTTGGGCCTCGGTATTTAATGCCAGCAAACGATCTTCGTTGGGCAGCTCATGAGATTCATTCGGCTCAGCAAGCGATGGCATGCATTATCGAGCCGACAGAGGTGTTTTGAGTAGGTTGCGTGACGATTAACCGTGTTTTGGATTCATGATCAGTCCGAGTATTTCCGCGCGGGAGGAAAGGTTATCCCGGAAAACACCACGCATGGAGCTAGTGACGCACATTCCGCCTGACTTTCGGATACCTCGCATGGTCATGCAAGAGTGGCTCGCCTCGATCATCACGACGACTCCGCGTGCGCCAAGGGCTTTTTCCATCATGTCTGCGATGGTTTCGGTCATTCGCTCTTGCACTTGCGGGCGTCTAGCCACTTCGTCCACGACACGCGCCATCTTGCTAAGGCCTACAACCTTGCCGTCGGGTAGGTAGCCAACATGGGCGCGTCCGTAAAACGGTAGCAAATGATGCTCGCACATGCTGTGAAATTCGATGTCCTTCAGCAGCACGATTTCATCGTAGCTCTCGGTGAAAACTCGCTTGAGGTGGATGCTGGGGTCTTTGTGGAGTCCAGAAAACACTTCCGCATACATTCGAGCGACGCGAGCGGGGGTTTCCAATAGACCTTCTCGGTCCGGATTTTCACCGACGGCTGCAAGGATTTCCCGTACTGCTCGTTCGATTCGTGCGTGATCCACTGGCGATTTGGTTCCGTGTTGATGGGAGTTCGAAAGATTGCTGGATCGGTCCGAATGAGTTTCGTTGTATCCAGGGGAGGCGGATTGCGATGGATTGGAAGAGTTGGAAGGGTTGGTGATCATAATTCAAATACAGAAAATTGAGAACTCGGAGCGATGTTTTTACCGTCAGTGTAGGAACGGAGGCAAGGGAAACGAAGCGTTTCTTCCTACCTTTCTTCGCGAATGGGTGATGCGGTAAGCAGCATGAGGCTGGTTCCTGCAAATTTGTTAAACTCTTAACCAAGGTTGCCGGAGAACTTGAGACTCAAGGCTCGCAGCATTTTTGATGAAATCCACCCTTTCGCGACGGCGTTCCATCCATGAGTATTTCAAAACCTGACGTTTCCCTTCTTGATTTTCAAAAATTGATTTACGACATGTACTACGAAAAGGACGTCGAGCGAGGGGTGTCTGGCACGTTTATGTGGTTGATGGAGGAAGTTGGTGAATTAGCGTCAGCCCTTAGGTCGGGTCATGATCGCGCCAACTTGGAGGAGGAGTTCGCTGACGTGTTTGCTTGGTTAACCACCATTGCGAACGTGGCGGAAGTCGACCTAAGTGCCGCGATTCAACGCAAGTATGGGCAAGGTTGTCCGGGTTGCGGTAAATTTGTTTGTAGCTGTCCGTCTTCGGAAAAGCCTTAAACTTACGGATCCACTTTGAAATCTCGTGCTGCATGCCCTACAATCACGGGAAGTAGTTCTCCGAACCAAGCGATCTAAACCGAGCCAGCCCAGTTCAGAATTCTTGGAATCCTTCTGTATTCATTCGAACGTCTGCAAGGTCGAGAAAAATGGACATTATCCAACAACAGGTCAGCCGAGTCGCTCGTTTGCTTTGGACAAAAACCATTTTGAGCGTTCTGGCGTGGACGCTGATTATTGCGTTCTCCGTTTGCTTTGTGGCCTTGCTTGTACCGAAAGTATGGTTTCTTCCCTACCAATTCGAAGCATGGAGTCTGCGTTGGTTTGCTGGCTGTGGTGTATCTGCGGCGGTGGTAACAGCGATTGCTGCGTGGATGAACCGTCCGAGCAAAATGCAATCGGCGATTGAAATGGATCAGCGATTTGGGCTGCGTGAAAGGGTTAGCAGCGCTCTAATGCTGACGCCATCGGAGCGAGAAACCGAGATTGGGGCAGCATTGATTCAGGACGCCCAAGCCAAGGCGGAACGGATCGATGTGCGCGATCAATTTCCAGTACGATTCGCCGCACATACGCCTTGGGTCTTTCTCCCGTTAGCTGCTTGTATCGCCCTGTTTTGGGTTCCCGATGCTGAATTGCCTGCAATCACAAAACTTCCTGGCTCGGCCTCGGAGCGATTGAACAACATCAAGAATCAAACGAAGCCCATTCTGGCTCAGATCAAAAAACAGCGTGAGTCTTTGGAAGAAAAGGGACTTCAAGACGCTGCGGATGAATTCAAGAAGATTGAGAAGAAGTTGGAGGACTTGCAGAAGTCAGAAACCTTAGATTCCAAAAAGCTTTTGGCGGACTTCAACGAAATCAAGAAGGAAGTGGAGCAACGAAAAGATGCCCTGGGTGGATCGGATAACCTCAAGAAGGCGATGGAAAATCTGAAGCAAATGGACAAGGGGCCCGCCGACAAAATGATGAGCGCTTTGAAGGAAGGGGACTTGGACAAAGCCGGCAAAGAACTAGAGAAGATGCTGGAACAAATGAAATCCGACAAGCTGACGGAAGAGCAAAAGCAACAGCTGGCAAAGCAACTGGAGCAGATGCAAAAGGCGATCGAAAAATCATCAGACCAGCAAAAGCAAGCCATGGAGGATACGAAAAAAGAGCTCGACAAGGCCATGAAGTCTGGAGACTCCGAAGCTGCTTCTAAGCTGCAAAAGAAGTTAGACCAAATGCAAGCGTCTGCCAAAAAAGGAGAGGTTGCTAACGCGGTGAAAAAGCAAATGGAGAAAGCTCAAAAGGCAATGGAGCAAGGTGATTCGGAAGGTGCGAAAGAGGCTCTACAGGAGCTTCAAACAGAACTAGAGCAAATGGCTGAAGATCAAGAATCCCTTCAAGAGATGGAGGAATTGGCCAACGAACTTCAGGCGGCCAAGAAATCTTCTGCTTGCGGTGAATGCAACGGTGAGGGGTGTGCGTCTTGTTCCGGCAAGGGAGAAAAAGAAGGCAAGCCCAATAAAAATGCGAAGGGCGAAGGAAAAGGTCAAGGCGAACGCGAAGAATCAGAGACCGGTGTCAAGCAATTTGATTCTCAAGTCCGCGACCAAATGAAGAAAGGTGAGACCTCGTTTGGCGGGAAGGTGGGGGGGGCCAATCGCAAGGGTGTATCGAAAGAGGAAATTCGTGAAAGTGTCCTCAATGGAACTCCTGACGACCCCGATGCCATTGAAAACATGACCCTGCCAAAAGCTCAACGGGATCAGCAACGCGACTACTTTAACTCCCTTCGAGATCGTTAAGCATTTAGTGACGATAGTAAAGTGTTTTTATGATTCTCCATCCACCGCGAGCGTTTTTCGTAGGCTTCGTCCTTGTTTTAGGCGAGTCTGACTGGACTGTCCACGCTCAGGAATTGAACGTTGTCCAGATCAGTTCTAACAAGCGAACCGTCGTGGATGCTCTGAAGACTTTGGACTCGCCCAACACCAAGGAGCAGGAATGGGTGATGCCGTTCCTTGAAAAAACACTCCAAGAGGATCCTGGTAACTCGCTAGCAAGCACAGCGCTTGCTCTGCAGCAAATTCGAACCCAAGACTTCAAGGCGGCGTCCCAAACCCTTCAGCAGGCGAATGAGACTCAGTGGGGAGGTGTCACGCGTTCGACCAACGGCAAAGCGAAGTTGCTTTGCGCTATCAACTTGGAAGACGTCGAACTTGCCAACAAGTTGTTTGCCGCATTGGTGGATGCTACGCAACGGGACGCGATATCGCTTGCGGTCAGGAAGTCCTATTGCCAATGGCTGGGTGAAATTATCGGAACGATTGAGAGCCCGGAAGCCAAATCGCCGATTCCGAACGACGTGCTACTGAAAGCAAGGAAGACGTTATTGGCTTCGTCGGAAGTTGCATTGAGCGAAGCGTTTCGCAATCAGTTTGAGCTTGCAAAGCAAAAGTCAGGGCGGGTGGAAGCATTCATGGCGAAGCACCGAGAGCTTGGCGATGATGGGTTGGAAAAGATCCGTCTCGAGTTAGCGCAGCAATTGCGTCAAATGGAAATCGATCTGAACGGGGAACTTCAAGAGAGGCGTGACATTGCTGCAGAGAATAACTCCGCAACACGATCGGTCCGTTTGGATTTGGCCGCCAATCGAGAACGGCTCCGTCAATTTGAACAGGAATGGGCTACGCCAACAGCCGGCCAACCTTTACCGATGGCTGTACCCGTCGCCCCTATCCGCGAATGGATTTTCGTCGACCTTTTTCAAATCCGCTGGGTGACTAGCATCGTGAACGGACGGCTCATCGAGTACCAGATCCAGGAAAGACGTCCAAGCTGGGATGTCGAAACAGAACGCGACGCCATTTTTCAGTCTCAGATGGCGTCCTACAACAGCCAGCTAGCTCTCTACAAATCGTATCAAAAAAGTTTGGCGGAATGGAATAAACTGGATTCGAATCGACGAGCCCAACTGCAAAAGCGTCGTCAAGAGATTGATAATGAAAACGCTACCTTGCGTACCCAATTGGCGCAACTTGAAAAGGATCGCAAAGACAACCGCGGCGGACTTGTGCCCGTCAAAAAAACGATCGCGGAATTGAAGGACGATTTGGAAGTCGTTTTGAATGTTCAAGAAGCCGGAGCATTGGGCAAACCGCATTTAGCGCTCCGCCCTCTCAAGATTGATCCTTGGCTGATCTCCGACGAGAAGAACCGGTTGTTGCGTCTAAGCCAAGGGGCGATTGTTAAGTAGTCCAATCCTGTCCAGTCTCGCTTAGAAAATCGCCTCGAACCGAAGACCAGGCAGCAAAGCGTCTTGAAACTGTCCACCTGGGTTCGCGATGTACTGAATATCTGGTTGCAGAGATAGGCTTTTGCCGACAAGGGCTTTGTAGAAAAGTTCGATCGCTGTTTCGGAGGGGGCAATATCGGTACCACCGTTTGCTTCAGCGGTTCGGAAATGGTCGCTAAATCGAGCACTCGCGATACCAAGCCCAAGCAAATCCTCATCGCGACCTGGTACCAATCCTTTGCAGACCAAACCACCACCATAGTACTCCGTCAGAAGATTTCGATTGCTGGGAGCCCAACCGAACTGGAAAAAGACACCTAGTCCTTGATCATTGTCGCTGCCGAATTCTTCTTTCCATATCATTTGGTCGATCGTGGTGTAGCAACCGTAATTGCGTCGGAAGGTTCGTGGGTCTGGAACGTCATCGAATTCTACCCAAGATTCATTGCTGGAGTGGTACCAATAGCCGGTTCGAACCGTGGTGGGTAATTCGCCATTGGGTCCGAGTTGTGGTTTGAACTCCAATTGATACAACGAGATGGCTCCGTTTTGGCCGAGGGTATCAAATCCCCATCGTACGCCTTGCGGTCCCGAGGGTAATGTGCCATCGTAGGCAGCAAATCCGAGTGCAACGGTTTCGTTTACGTTGTAAAACGATGCGATTCCTAATGCCTGACTTGGAAACGTGGGCAGAGGAATCATCGGAGGCAATCCAAACGAGGAATGTACAAAATCGCCCCCCAGATCGCTTAGTGCGAAGTCCGCGTTGGCATCTTGTTTGCCCACTTTCACTCGCATGCGGTTGTCGAGCACGAAATGCTCGTACCAATATTCTGCTACCGTTGTAAACGAGGGCCGTTCTGTTTCGTTAATCGTAGAATCTAAGTTGCTGAACAGTTGCACATCGCCTACTTCGGAGGCAGACAATGGCCTACCGCTTAGATTTTGTCCGTAGACAAAGAATCGCCCGCTGTCCCACCAGCCCATTCTCTCGGTATCCAGAGTTCCGACCAAATCCAGATTGCTTCGGTAGTTGGTTGGGCGGCTGGAAGTGATTCCGCCACGAGCTTTGGTAAAAGTCTCGCCGGTGTAAATGCATTCGAAGGTAAGCCCCCCGTTATGAAATTCGTGGGGAAGAAAACCCAAAAAGCCAATGGATTCAGCCGCATCTTCGGGGCTGGAGTTTCCTTCGGCGGATCCTTCAAGTTCCTCCTCAGTAAATCCGGGAGGTGCTAAATTCCTACTCGGACGTCCAGGCATTGGCAATGGGGCCGTCCGATGGGATGCAACGGGTCGCTTTGAGCGTTCATCGCGTTTCGGCTGAGATTCTTTAGGAAGGCTGCTTGAGGGGTCTTCAGGCAATCTACCCGGATGCTGAGGAATTGGCAGCGTTGCTGGAGAAGCCGCTTGGTCTATATCCGTCGAACTTTCGAAATAGTCTGGCGCAGGGGTGGCCGCTTTTTGTTGGCCATGCAAGTTCGAAAAGGACGAAAATAGTCCAAAATGGATAGGGGTTACCAATAGAGCAACTGATAGCTGCGTGAATCCATTCTTCATCAGCAAACGTCCTAAATAAAATTCATCCTTGAATCCACAGCTCACATTCAATGGTAGGGGTGTGATCGTCATCGAATGAGTGCTGGCATTCCCGCTAACGAAACAAGCATAGGATTCACGAAATTCTAAAGAGATCGATGGGTCGTAGCGTAGGTAGGGGCAAAGTTAAGGAAACAAAGGGGGTGAATCTCTGCAAGGCCTTCTTGGAAGAAGGCTGGTTATTGATGTTCCATCCGTTCGCCGAAGAAAACAGAAAAACCGCTACAATTTGAATTTGAAAAAAAATGTTTTAGCCAACTTTTATTGATTATCCGGCCTCTACTAGAACTTAGGGCTAACTTTCTTGGTTGATTTTTTGGCTCGACGTGAGCCGGTAACATGTTTGTCTAAGCTTCCGTTGCGAAGAGAAGAAAAGGCCATGAAGTCATTGTCAGTCAAGTTTAAACTTTGTTCCTTAGTTGGGGTTTTTCTTGTAGGATTCGCGACGTTTGCCGCACTGTCGTATTTGACGTTTAGCGAGCTACGCATTCTTGGACCAAAGTATTCCGAAATCAAGTTGTTTCAGAATTTCCTAGCGGATGTTCTGCCACCGCCACTTTTTATCCAAGAGGCTTATCTCGAATGTCATGAATTGGAAGATGTTACGGAGCCGAATGGTCAAGAGAAGCTCATCCAAACAATTAAGGGTGTACAGCAAGCATTTGAACGGTCTAAACAAGAATGGACCCTTTCTCTAGGTCAGAATTCGCTTCAAGAACTTTTGCAAAAGCGATTGATTCCGGCTTCGGAACAGTTCTTCCAAATTGCGGAAACAGAATTGTTTCCCGCAGTTCGCGAAAAGCGATTCGATGATTGCGAGCCAATTATGATAAGACTCCGGCAGTGCTACCTTGATTGTGAGGCAGCGGCAACAGAACTTGGTGCAGCCGCTAAAGAGCACAGTGCGAAAGTTGAAGCCGCATCGAGCCTTCGGGTTGCGTCTAGAATGAATTATATGCTTGTTATTGCAATTTCAATGTGCGTGATTGTAACTTTGGTCTCGTACCTGACCAGCAGAGCAATTATCAATCCACTACGAGAAACCGTGAAAGTTCTTGACCGAGTGAGCGAAGGAGATCTCCGTACACGTGTTCAAGTTCGGTCGAAGGACGAGATCGGTCAAATCGGGCGATCGCTCAACCGGGCCATAGAAAACATGAGTAACATGCTTCGATCGATTGCTCAAAATGCGATTAACCTGAACGATTCATCCACTCAGATGAGCTCGGTCAGTCAATCGCTGGGGCTCAATGCCACTGAAACATCTGACAAAGCGAACGCTGTATCGAAGGTAAGCACCGAGATCAATCGTGACATTAATACCGTTGCAACCGCCGTGGACCAAATGAGCACGAGCATTGTGGAAATCTCCCGAAATGCGGGTGAAGCTACGCGGGTTGCAGCCGAAGCGGTCCAAGTTGCCGAGCAAACGAATCGTATTGTTCGCAAACTGGGAGATAGCAGCACCGATATCGGTAATGTAGTGAAAGTGATTACCACGATTGCGCAGCAAACAAATCTACTTGCATTGAACGCAACCATTGAAGCTGCACGGGCTGGTGAAGCAGGCAAGGGTTTTGCTGTGGTAGCAAACGAAGTGAAGGAATTGGCAAAGGCGACCGCCAAGGCGACTGAAGAGATTGGGCAAAAAGTGGAAGCAATCCAATCTGACACACAAGGTGCAGTGGGCGCGATCGCTCAGATCAGCACGATCATCGATCACATGAATGATATCTTCAATACGATCGCAAGTGCGGTCGAAGAGCAAACGGCAACGGCGAACGAGATCAGCCGAAGTGTTGGCAATGCTGCACAAGGTAGCACGGGCATTACGACCAACATCGGTGGCGTGGCCGACGCTGCACGTCGTACGTCCGATTTTGCAGACGGAACGAAGACAAGTGCAAACGACTTGGAGCAAATGGCACGCCAATTGCGATTGATTTTGGATAAGTTCCAGTTCGTGCAAGAGGCGGTAGCACGCAAATCAGAAGATGAATTTGAAGACGAGGAAGCATCGCTTAGTGCTTAGTGTCCGATAGAATCGATTCAACAGAAAACACAAGCGATCGTCTAAAAGACGATCGCTTTTTGCATTTCAGGCTAGCCGTGATATAGAAACTTTATGAGAGATGCGTGTCGCGATTTGGTTTGGCTTTTCACGCTGACTGTATGGAAGTGTTACCACCCATCAGTCACTTGTTAGGATACGGTACAACCGGAAACCTTTACGTAAACTGTCAGCGTTTTTATGGTAAAACTTTCAGCTGTCTCCAATTCAGAAGTTATCTTTTTGAACCAATGATTGTGACATCACTCTAATCCAGTTGCATCCGTGGCGGCGTCACTTTGAGAGTGACACAATTCGTCATTTTTATACGGCTCACATGACTATGTTTGAACTTGATGAACTTGTGCAGGACTTTCTTATTGAAAGCTGTGAGAACCTAGACCGGATCGACAGGGATTTGGTTATTCTGGAAAAATCACCAGGCGACTTATCGATTGTGGCAGGAGTGTTCCGTTCTATCCACAGCATTAAGGGGGCGTGTGGTTTTTTAGGATTCACTCGATTAGAATCCGTATCTCATGTTGGGGAAAACTTGCTGTCGAAGTTGCGAACTGGCGAGCTCAGCGTCACTGAAGAAATTACCAGCAGCTTGCTGTCGCTCGTGGACGCTGTTCGGTCGATGTTGGGTGATATTGAAAAGACTGGCAAAGACGGCAGCAATGAGTATTCGGGGCTGGTAGCAGAACTTTCGCGGTTGCAGGCCTTGGAGAATTCGCATCAAGCCCATTCTTCCGTCGAGTCTGTTGCCAACAACGATACCCAGCCTATTGAAAGTTCTACACCTGAGCCCAAAATGAGCGCGAAGCCAGTCTCGGGCGTGGCTTGCGAGCCGGTAGTTCCTGAGTTAGCAGCTGCCGTCGATGTTTTAAAAATGAATAGTTTGGCCGATTCTACGAAGCCTGCCGCAGTCTCGTCCGCCAGTGGCGAATCAAAATCGCCTAGTGCTGCTGACAATAACATTCGGGTGGATGTTGGATTGCTTGACAAGTTGATGAACCTTGTTGGCGAATTGGTACTTGCTCGAAATCAGATTCTGCAAGTTTCGGCTACGCTCGAGAACCCGACTCTGATTGCAACCACTCAGCGTCTCAATCTCATCACGACGGAACTGCAAGAGGGTGTGATGAAAACGCGAATGCAGCCGATAGGAAACATTTGGAGCAAGCTCCCTCGGGTGGTGCGTGATTTGGCGCTAAGCTGCAGCAAGCAGGTTCGAGTTGAAATGGAGGGAGCTGAGACGGAACTTGATAAGACAATCATTGAGGCCATCAAGGATCCGCTCACCCATATCGTTCGAAACTCTGTAGATCACGGAATCGAATCGCCGGAAGTACGAATCGCACGAGGTAAGACTGCTGAAGGAAGATTATCACTTCGTGCTTATCACGAAAGTGGACAAGTCATTCTTGAGATCAACGATGACGGGAATGGAATCGATGGGAAACGCGTCAAAGCGAAAGCGGTAGAGCGTGGGCTGCTAACTCAAGAGCAAGCAGATAAGTTACCGGATCGCGAAGCCATTTATTTGATTTTCTTGCCTGGTTTCTCCACAGCGGAAAAGATTACCAATGTTTCAGGTCGTGGTGTGGGGATGGATGTGGTCAAAACCAACATCGAACGCATTGGCGGCCTGGTGGATATTCAAAGCAATCTAGGATTTGGGTCCACGATTCGAATTCGAATACCGCTTACTCTGGCGATTATTCCAGCCTTGATGGTAAGCTGCGAAGGTAATCGATTCGCAATCCCGCAGGTTAGTTTGTTAGAACTGCTTCGCGTGGAACCAGAAGATTCGTCGACTAAGATCGAATGGGTCAATGGAACGCCTGTTATTCGCCTTCGTGGAGATTTGCTGCCACTAGTAAGTCTGGGACAAGAGCTCAATTTGTGCTCTCAAGAAAAGGCTTTCCAATCGGGAATCAATGTGGTTGTCTTGCAAGCGGATGATCGACAATTTGGTTTGGTAATCGATGAAATTCAGGACACTGGTGAAATCGTTGTTAAGCCGTTGAGCAAACGGCTTAAGGCAATTCCTGTTTACGCAGGAGCTACGATTTTGGGTGATGGACAAGTTGCGTTGATTTTGGATGTAATGCAGTTGGCGCATCGGGCCAATATTGTCTCTGAGTCACGAAACGCAAATACCTCCGACGTGGACACCGCAAGTGACGTCGATACACATTCCGCAAAGACTCAATCGCTCCTAGTTTTTGAGTCCAGCGATGGACAAGCATGTGCCGTACAGTTATCTTCGCTAACTCGTTTAGAGGAAGTTGAGCGAGCAAACTTAGAGACTTCTGGTGGGCAGACGGTGATCCAGTATCGAGACCAGATCATGCCTCTGATTGATATGAGCTTGGCATTGGGCGGGTGTTCCATTGCAAGCTCGGGCGATGAGCCTACCACACAAGTTTTAGTTTACGGTGGCGAGGGCAAAGCAATCGGGCTCATGGTGCATCGAATTTCCGACATCGTTCACGAAGAACTGAAGATCATTTCTTCTTCCACGCGGCCGGGGATCGCGTATACGGCCGTGGTTCAAGGTCGGGTCACCGAGATTATTGATGTTTGCCAATTGATCCAAAACTACGCACCGGAATTTTCGGACAAAGCTTGTAGTCTCACCGCGCGAGAGCTTCCAAGCATTCCTGATGTGAACGATTACTTAGAGCAACTACTTCCCATAGAAACAGTTCGATAACATGAATACTCCAGTCAAGAAGAAACAGTACTGCACTTTTCAGCTTGGAAGCCTCGACTTTGGCGTGGAGGTACTTAATGTTCAGGAAGTGATGCTTCAACCCAGTATCACCGCAGTGCCGCTGGCACCTCAGGTGGTTCGCGGACTGATGAATCTACGGGGCCAGATTGTCCCGTCGATCGATCTTCGCGAACGTTTGGGGCTACCCACCAGCACCGAACGCTTGCCGATGTGCGTCGTACTTACCTCGGAAGATGGGCCGGTAAGCTTGTTGGTCGATCTGATTGGTGACGTCGTAGAAATTGGGGAGGAAGCGTTCGAACCAACACCTGCTACCGTTCAAGGGGAAACTCGCAGGATTGTCGCCGGTGTTTACAAACTCGAAAACCGATTGCTTCTGGTTCTAGATGTCGAACGTGCGTTGACTTTTGAGCTCGAAGTATGCGGGGCTGCGTAATCGAATGAAGTCAAAGATCCGACAGGGGAGTTGGAAGCCTGAGCTGATCGCAATCGGTAGCTCCACGGGAGGACCCGAAGCGTTGATGCAAATTGTTTCAGCGTTAGATCGTTCCATTCGTGCTCCCATTTTGGTTGCACAACATATGCCAGCAAGCTTCACCGAGAAGCTCGCGCTTCGACTTTCATCACAGAACACGCTGGTTGCATTGCAGGCTCAGCATGACACCGTTCTGGAAAGTGGAAAGATTTATATCGCACCAGGCGACCAACATTTAGAAGTCAAAAGGACAGGACTTCATCTCAGAACCGTCCTGCACCAAGGGCCAAAAGAAAGCTCCTGCCGTCCCGCTGTAGATGTCCTTTTCCGGTCTGTTGCAAAGTACTGCGGTAATCGCGCTTTGGCGATCGTCTTGACCGGCATGGGGCGGGATGGTGTGGACGGTGCGCAATGTATCCGTGATGGCGGCGGCCAAGTATGGATCCAAGACGAAGCCACTTGTGTTATCTGGGGTATGCCAGGTGCCGTGGCCGAAGCCGGAACAGCCAATCAAGTTTTGCCCCTTTCGAAAATAGCCCTCGAAATCAATATGTTCTTTCCAACCAATTTCGCAAATCTGTCATTACGATAATCCTTTCTGAAGACAAAGAACCCGTCTTATCATGCCGCTTCCAGATGCAGATTTTGAATTCATTCGAGGCCTAGTCCATCGCGAATCGGGAATCGCTTTAGGAGAAGAAAAAGGCTATTTGGTCAAGTCGCGGCTAGCACCGCTGATCGCCGAGAAGTTCCAAACCTTTCGATCGCTGGTTCAGCACATCCGAACCAAGCCAAACGATCCGGTGAAACACCAGATTATAGATCTGATGACGACCAACGAATCTTGGTTCTTTCGCGATTTATGGCCCTTTGAATGCATGAAGGAATTTGTATTTCCACAACTGGCTTCGAAAAAGGGCTCGGATCGAAACATCAATATCTGGTCCGCAGCATGTTCGACTGGGCAAGAACCTTACAGCCTGGCAATGACTGTTAGGGAATCTGCCAATTCCATCGGCGGTTGGAATACGAAGATCTTGGCCACGGATATCTCCCCAACGGTATTGGAACAAGCGCGAATCGGAAAATTCAGCAAGGCAGATACTTTCCGAGGACTGACAGCGGTTCAACAAACTCGATTTTTTACCGCGGATAGCAACAATCTCGTTGCGAATGAAGATATTCGAAGCCTTATCGAATTTAAACAGGTTAACTTGTCGAAGACATGGCCTCGTATTTCCCAAATGGACGTGGTTTTTCTTCGCAACGTGCTCATCTATTTTGACGTGCCGACTAAAGAAGAAATCATTCGGAAAGCGGTTCGGCTATTGAATCCAGGTGGATTCCTGTTTTTGGGCGGAGGCGAATCCATGGTCAACATTCAGACGGATCTGGTGCCTGTTAGTTACAAGCAAAACCAATTCTATCAGCGTGCTGCTTGATCATTCGTAAAAATTATTTTAACGCTTTTGCGTAATTGCTTTTTGCATTACGGAATGGTTAAAGCTTGGAGATTCGCGGCTAGCGCCCACGGCTCAAATTGTTTCGGGCGTTGAACGGATGCCTTGGTGATCAGCAAGTACCTATCCGTACCCTATTGGTTTGTATAATGATTCTCTTTTTGGTTCCGGCCAAAGCATTTGCACCTTAAAATCCCTTTCGAAATTTAACAATAAACTTTAATTCATTTTGATTTTGTAATCTATCATTCGGTGCAGTTGTAGAGATTTATATGTGGTTTTTTATAAAAATATCTTTTGTCCATTCTGTGCAATTATGACAAGCAAAAACCTTGGAAGCCCTCATTCTATCCAGTCCATAGCAGTGGGAGTTGACCGTATCGCAAACTCGGTCCAGCAGATTGCAACTGAAACCCGCGAATCTGCATCGCTGGTAACCGAGACTGTTGACCGATTTGGTAAGTCCGGCGATCAGGTTCGATCGCTTTACACTGCATCCCAATCGATTGGTGTTGTCGTCGCAACCATCGATTCGGTGGCAGCCAAAATCAACATGCTGGCGTTGAATGCCACCATTGAAGCGGCTAGGGCTGGTGAAGCGGGTAAAGGCTTTGCTGTGGTTGCGGAGGAAGTGAAAACGCTTGCCAAACAAACATCGGATGCAACGAAGTCGATTCGTTCCACCGTTTCCAGCGTCCAATCGACGAGCCAAGATGTGTTGTCGGGTTTGCACGCGTTATCCGAGTTGGTAGAACGTGTCGATACAAGCTGCAAGTCGATTGCGCATGCGACTGACGATCAAACCTGTCTGTTGTCTGAAATGGCTTCCCAAGCCAACGACGTTTCTGTAGATCTCGAGCATCGGGACCGAGTGCGATTGGTAGAAATGGCCCAGACGTTGGTGCAGTTGATCGTTCGCAACCTATACGAACGGACCGCCGATGTGCGCTGGTGGGCAACCGATAAAGCCTTCTACCAGCATCTTGATTTCCTTAAGGCAACAGAAAATGCTGCGATTCGTAAGAAGAAGCAGGGCAGGAAGAAGGGTTTCAGACTACAAAATCTGATTCGGAATATCTTTCGATCCGAGAACGAGGAAAGTGCTACATCCGTCGAAAACAGTTTGCAACGTTTTGATTTGAAAACAGCCGGTGAGCGTTTAGCTACGATCAATAAATTCTACAGCGTCTATATCGATTTGTTGCTTGTAGACGAAGCAGGTAAAGTGGTTGCCAACGCGCAGCCCAAGAGATTTAGCAAGATACAAAAGTCAGATGTTTCGGAGACAAATTGGTTCCAGAACGCAATTCAATCGAAGGATGGTTCTGAATACTTCGCTGACGATATCTTTGTCGACCCTTACCATCAAAATCGTTCGGTTGCCGTCTATTCGGCTGCGATTCGCAAGGGGGGGGAAATGCATGGCGAAACCCTTGGGGTGTTAGGTGTATTTTTCGATTGGCAGGAGCAGGCACGCGTTATCGTTCAGGATGAGCCAAGCCTTTCGGAATTGGAGTGGGCAAGCAGTCGCGTATTGTTGCTGGACCAGAACTTACGCATCATTGCGGACTCCGGTGAAAAAGACTTGCTCATGCCTTTCGATTTGCGACACGAGGGGCGAAACAATGGGAGTTACATTCGTGAAGATGGATCTGTCGTAGCATTCGCAAAAACGATTGGATACCAAGAATTTGATGGATTGGGTTGGTACGGCGTGATCATCTCTTCCGCATCTGCCAAAGGGTGATGCTCAGTTCAAGCCATACCGTTCCCCTTTTGACAGGACGTGGTGACATGAGGTTGCCATGGACGGCTGTTTGGCTACACATTTCGCTTTGGTAACCTTTGGTCTATCATGGCCAAAGAGACCGATGCCCCCGTGATTCGGTAATCCTGGTTCCGGTTTCGATAGATGCTCAAGAGTGGATTCATGAACGCATATTTCAGACAAGTCCTGACGATTACGATCTGCATCTGTTTGGGGGTGGCTCGTGGCCAAGACGTTGACTGGCCGAACTATCTTGGCAGTAAAGAGCGAAATCTCTATTCGTCGCTGAATCAGATCAACCGTGAAAATGTCGGCAAGCTAAAAATTGCCTGGACTTACGATACGGGCAATCGAGCCGAGTATCAGGCGAACAACTTGATCGTTGGAGGGGTGCTTTATACGCCAACCGCGACACGTACCGTAATCGCACTTGATGCGGCCACGGGTAAGGAACTGTGGAAATGGGATCCTGCGAACGAACACACCGGCCCCGGAAGCCCTCGTCAGCGTGGGCTGGTCTATTGGCAAAACGAAACGGGTGGAGAACAACGCTTGTTTACTGCGGTTAATGGATTCTTGTTTGCTATCGACCCAAAAACCGGCGAATCGATCCGAAGTTTTGGTGAGAAGGGCTCGATCAATCTTGGTTCAGGACTGAATACGCCTGGTGTTATTTATAAAAATCTTTTGATCTTGGGCGGATTGGGTGGCAAGGGGGCGCTGCGGGCCTTGGATGTTCTTACCGGCGTGCAGCGATGGATCTTTCATTTCATTCCTCGACCTGGCGAAGTTGGCTACGACACATGGCCACAGGGATCGCACGAAACGGCATCTGGCTTGATGCCCTGGTGTGGGCAATCGCTCGATGAAAAACGCGGAATTGTTTATGCTGCAACGAAAACGGCTGAACCGGATTTTTATGGAGGCGATCGGCATGGTAGCAACTTGTTCGCCAACAGCATAGTTGCGTTGAATGCAGCGACCGGTGAGCGGATATGGCATTTTCAGATCGTTCATCACGATCTGTTGGACAAGGATTTGCCATGCGCACCAGTCTTGCTGACCGTGACTCACGAAGGGAAGCAGATCGATGCAGTTGCACAGGGGACCAAACACGGTTTGCTATTCGTATTTGATCGCGTGACAGGTGAACCGTTGTGGCCGATCGAAGAGCGACCGGTTCCGCAATCCGATTTGATTGGCGAGCAGGCTTGGCCAACTCAGCCATTTCCGACCAAGCCTCCGCCGCTGATGCGACAAGCTTACACGGAAGAAGACGCCTCCAACATTTCAGCTCCAACGTACCAAATGACGTTGGATCGAATTCGAGCGGCCCCTAACTTCGGACCGTTTCCTGCTCCCGGGCTTAAAGAAACGGTGATGTTCCCGGGGTTTGATGGCGGGATGGAATGGGGTGGTGGCGCGGCGGATCCCGACGGGATCTATTACGTCAATGTGAATGAAATGCCTTGGTTGTTGCAAATGATTGAGTCCCGACATGCCGATGGAACCGAACTTGGGCTCGGCGAGCGGGATTACATGCTGTATTGTGGCGTGTGTCACGGCTTGGATCTGAAAGGCAATCACGAATTGAAGTTTCCGTCGTTGCTTGAGATCGATAAGCGTAAAACGCGGGCTGAGATCGATCAAATGACGCGGCAAGGACGTGGTCGCATGCCATCGTACGAATCGATGCCCGAGGAAAAACGCAATGCAATTCTCGATTACGTTCTCAGCAAGAGCATTCTGCCCAACGAAACGATTCCCGCACCCAAGGATATAAAGCCAGCGGATATTGAAGCGAAAAATGCGCGTCCGACCTATGCCTTCGGTGGATTTCGTCGTTGGTTCGATGAAGAAGGGTATCCAGCGATCAAGCCACCGTGGGGGACTTTGAACGCGGTGGATCTCAATTCCGGGGAACTGAAGTGGAAAGTGGTGTTGGGGGAGTATCCCGAGTTGACAGCGCGAGGAATCCCGCCAACAGGGACGGAGAACTATGGCGGACCTCTTGCCACGGCAGGAGGATTAATTTTTATCGGAGCGACAGCCGACGAAACTTTCCGAGCCTTCGATAAACAAACAGGGGAGCTGCTTTGGAAAGGCAGTTTGCCATTTGGGGGAAACGCAAGTCCAAGTACCTACATGGTGGGCGGCAAACAGTATGTCGTTATTTCCGCCGGAGGAGGCAAGAGCGGGCGTCGCCTTGGTGGAACTCTCGTTGCGTTCGCGTTGTCGGAGTAGGACCGGAGAAATGGTGCCTCGCTACGCTCCCGATGCGTTTTTCGATGCTGAATCGATCGTAACGTGCCGACAAGCGTGGGCTTGAGCAAGAGGATCGTTGCAAGATTCAGGAACAGTTGGGGGGCAGCTGTTCTAACTTGACCAAAGAGAATTCCCGATTTGAAGAAACCAAGCAAAGTGGATACACTAGGGCGGAAATTAAGGGAAAGGTACCGGTTCCGAGGGTGGCATGCTACAAAATATCCGCAAGCTTCAATTGACAGAACTTCAACGTATGGGGATGCGTGTCGCTGGTAATTTCAACGCTCAATTGATGGATTACGTCCGAGGATACATCAAGCCAGGGATTTCGACTGAGGAAATTGACAAACTTGTTTTTGATTACACTCAACAACACAAGCATGTTCCTGCAACGCTTGGATACCTTGGCTACACCAAAAGCTGCTGCACCAGTGTGAATGAAGTAATCTGCCACGGAATTCCTGATGCATACGTTCTCAAGGAAGGTGATATTGTCAATGTTGATATCACTTCCATCGTCGATGGCTGGCACGGCGACCAATCCGAAACATTTCTTGTTGGCGAAGTCTCGGAAGAAGCTCGTAAGGTAACTCAATGTTCGTTTGATGCCATGCATCGCGCGATAGCCGCTTTGGAGCCAGGTTGTCCGGTCAGTGTGATTGGCGACAACGTGGTTGCAGAAGCTACCGGTCGTGGTTTTTCCGTGGTTCGCGAGTATGTTGGCCATGGGCTGGGCCGTCGGTTTCATCAATATCCGAATATTCCTCACGTGCCAGATCGCAAGAGTCGTCAAGAACGCTTGTTGCCTGGTATGTGCTTTACTGTTGAGCCGATGATCAACGCGGGCACTCGATTTACCAAACTGGATCCAACAGACAATTGGACCGTGCGAACTCGTGACGGTCGCCTGTCGGCTCAGTTTGAACATACCATCCTTATGCGCGAAGATGGTCCTGAGATTTTGACTCAAACAGTCAATGGACCAAAACGCGGACACCAATTTTAGACTGGTTCTCTTCGAATGTCTCATCCATGCACTGACGTGCTTACGGAGCTCTGGCAACGCTATGCTTTTGCGAACGATGCTGGTCCGTACCTGCTGATCCCTCAAGCGGTCATGCAACCGCAGAACGAACAAGAAGTTCAAGCAATCTTCAAGGCATCGCGCGAGCAGCGCATGCCCATCTCGTTTCGCGCGGGCGGAACAAGCTTGTCCGGGCAATCGGTTACGGATGGATGGCTGGTCGATATCGGGCGGCATTGGCGGAAAATTGAGCCGATCGATTCTGGGATGAAAGTCCGAGTACAAGGTGGGGCGATTGGTGGCGTTGTCAACGCCACCTTACGTTCGATGGGACGCAAAATTGGCCCAGACCCATCCAGCATCAATTCCGCCATGATGGGTGGAATCCTCTCGAACAACTCGAGCGGCCTGTGCTGTGGCGTTGCGAACAATGCCTACCACACCGTCGAATCGATTCGATTCATTTTGCCGGACAGTTCCGTGTGGGACACTTCACTTTTGGGTGAGGCCAATCGCTTTGAGGCGGAAAAGCCCGCGATCGCTCGTGAATTGAGTTCGCTTCGAGCGGCCATTTTGGCTTCACCGCATTTGCTGGCAAAGATTCGTCGCAAGTACCAACAAAAAAATACGGTCGGCTATTCATTGAACGCTTTCGTGGACCACGAAAAGCCTTTGGAGATTCTGGCACATTTGCTGATTGGTGGCGAAGGAACTCTTGCGTTCATCTCGGAAGCGGTTCTCAAAACACTTCCGGAGCTGCCAGAGAAAGCCACCGCGCTGGCCTTTTTTCCCGATGCGAATTCGGCGTGCGAGATCATTCCTGAGTTGATTGATATTCACTGCGACGCGGTTGAGTTCATGGATCGAGCGTCGATGGAATCGATTCGTAACCTGGAAGGGGTTCCAGCGGAGCTACCGCAACGGCTGAATGAGCACGAAAAGTTAATGGGTTTGTTGTTCGAGTTTCAAGCAGCCGACAAAGATTCGATTGCGTTCAAGCTGGAACAATTCCGAACGAAAGTTCAGCCGCAGGCGAAATCACTTAGCCCTATCGAGTTCACGCGAGACAAGAAGCAGCAGGCCTATTTGTGGAAGCTTCGCAAGGGGATGTACCCTGCGGTGGCGGCAGTCCGGGGTAAAGGTGAGGCTGCTATCCTGGAAGATGTTACGTTTCCGTTACCACGTTTAGGAGCAGCCATCGAAGAACTGCAGCAGTTGTTTGTGCGGCATGCGTATTCGAATGGAATCATTTTTGGTCACGCTCGGGACGGGAACTTGCACTTTGTGATCTCGCAGCCGATGGCAAGCGCTAAGGACAACGACAAGTACGCTCGCTTTATCGATGACATGGTTGACTTGGTTGTTCACCGTTTTGATGGTGCTCTTAAGGCCGAGCATGGAACGGGGCGCAACATGGCTCCGTTTGTCGAGACGGAATGGGGAACGGAAGCTGTTGAAATCATGCGTCGGCTCAAGCGAGCGGTGGATCCGGATGGTTTGCTCAACCCAGACGTGATTTTAACGAACAAGCCAAAGCTTCACCTAGAGAACATCAAAGATCTGCCGATAGTCGAGGATGTGGTTGATAAGTGTGTCGAGTGCGGAGCGTGCGAGCCGCGTTGCCCAAGTCGCGACTTTACGCTATCGCCAAGGCAGCGCATCGTCCTTCGAAGGGCAAGACAACGCATGCTTGCGGCTGGAAAGACTGAACTCGCGAAACAGTTAGATCGAGATTACGAATTCGCGGGCAAGGCAACCTGCGCTACCGATGGCCTATGTGCTTTAGACTGTCCGGTTGCCATCAATACTGGGGATCTTGTGAAGCAGCTCCGCAAAGAGTCGACGGGGGTTGTCGATTCGAAAGCCGCTTCGATACTTGGCAATTACTTTGGATTGGCAGAACACGCTGTCAGGGCAAGTCTGTTAGCTGGTCGCGTTACCAGTGGTTTGGTGGGTGACGATGGGCTGCGTTGGATCACCAAAACAATTTCGAAAGTAGCACCGGGCTTTCCACAATGGCACCGAGGATTGTCGAGCGACTACGGCCGTCCCGATAGGGAACTTTCATGTAGCTTTGAGGATGCCGAGTTCATTTATTGGCCTACTTGCATGTCCCGGATGATGGGTGGGACAGCCGACGTGCTGATGCGAGTTGCCGCGAAAGCAGATGCCAATGTGCACATTCCTCGCGATGCTTCAGGAAAATGTTGCGGGCAAGCATTTTCATCCAAGGGGTACGTCAACGTTGCGATCGAAAAGCAAAGCGAGTTGTTGGACGCAATCTGGGAATGGAGTCGACATGGCGAGCGTCCGGTCGTGCTTGATTTGGGTTCCTGCACTTCGTTCTTGAAGGCAGGGCTCCCTTATTTGGATGCGGTTCGCAAAGAGCGCTTATCGCGGATGGAGGTCTTGGATTCGTTGGAGCTTGCAGCGAAGTTCATCCCATCGTTGCAAATCACCCGCAAGATTTCCAATGTCGCGGTTCATTCGGTTTGTTCCAATCATAAGTTCGGACTGGAGGCCCCGTTGATGCAGGTTGCCAACGCTTGTGCCGACCGAGTGCATTCACCGCACGAAGGAAAGTGCTGCGGCATGGGTGGTGATCGAGGGTTTGAGATACCGGACTTTGCCCTGAGCGCGACCAAGAACGTTGCTGAATCCATGCAACAATCCAAGTGCGAAACGGGCTATACTAACGCTCGTTCGTGCGCCATATCGCTGAGCAGCAGCAGCGAAAAGCCATGGAGAAGCATTTTCCATTTATTGGATGAATGTACTGAGTAACCAATGTACTTGTGGCGATTGGTCAAAGGTTGTACGCCAGCAAACTGAACCGCAGGGCACTAGCCGCGGATGATTCATAACTCGAAGCGTAAGCGAGGGGGTGCTACATTGCCCCTCGCTTACGCTTCGGGTTGTGAAAGCAGTCTGCATTGTTTGCAACCCAACGTAACAAGTTATTTGAGTTTGACTTACATCCAAACCGTACTAGGTTCATGAATGATCCACTCTAACCACATTGAACGGTATTGCTGTTAAACGGGTAAACCAACGCCCACGCCTCATCGATTCTTCCTAAACCAAGATTTTGCAACTCGCTACGAATACCAAGCATTCCAACATAAAACCATCTGAAAACACTATGTCCAATGCCGACCCGTTTGCAGCCTCTTCCATGAATTCCTATGCTAGCAACTCGATGGGAGGCTATGGTTCTCAATATCCTCAAGGTTATTATCAACCGGTCGAGTCGTTTGACTATGGACGAGTTTTTTCGGCACCCTTCAAGAGCCCCAATTGGGTCATGAACGTGTTGTGGTGTGTAGGCTGTGTGGTCCTCTCTTCCGTGGTTGTTGGGACTCTGGTCTTGTTTGGATATGTTGCTGAAGTTGCGGTGGCACGAACTGGCGGTCGCAAAGAAAACTGGCCTGATTTTG
>Ga0247831_1002499_pt1 | contig 29652 bp, 30 predicted proteins | sample LaCruzMarch2015__9_FD_192406 | JGI IMG/M metagenome (GOLD analysis project Ga0247831, IMG submission 192406) | Freshwater microbial communities from meromictic Lake La Cruz, Castile-La Mancha, Spain - LaCruzMarch2015_1m | ecosystem: Environmental > Aquatic > Freshwater > Lake | place: Spain...
CGTCCGCTTCCGGTCAGACCAGCCGCGCGGAGCGTCGAGGCTTTCGCGAAACGGTAAACCCATTCCATCCCGGCGAAGGCCGGGACGCTCCGCCCGCCCTTCCCACACTTCGCAGCCCCGGGCGCGAGGGCGATGACGCATGTCCGGCGGTGCCGGATCGTCGCAGCCTCATCGGAACCCGTGTTAAATCAACGGTTTGACCTCGGATCACGGCTTCTTGACCTTCCGCCCCCCCGCCTATAGGTTCCGCGCCGAATTCAGACCCCTGTCGGAGCCCGCAAAGTCTTGCGCGGCCGGGCGGGGTTCGAGCACCAAAACCCATGTCCCTGCCCCCGGAATCGCGCGAAGAGGCGATCGCTCGCCTCACTCGTTCCGCATCCGATCTGGAGGCGCGGACAACCTCGCAAGCGCAATCCGATGCGGCCGGTCAGGCCGTCGCGGGCCAGGCTTACAAGGTCGTCGCCCAGCTGCTGGGCGGTGTCTTTCTGGGGATCGCGGTGGGGTTCGGCATCGACCACTACGCCGGAACGGCGCCGTGGGGGGTGATCGGCGGGGTCCTGGCGGGCTTTGCCGTGTCTTTGTGGATGGCGTGGCAGACGGCCAGGCGGCTGATGGCACAGGCGGCGGCGAGCGGCGTGGAACCTCGGTCCATTCCCTTCGACGACGTGGATGATGAGGAGCGATAGGCCTTGGCCGATCCGATCGAACAGTTCGAAGTGCATCCGATTCCGGGCCTGGAATTCGGCGAGGTGACGGTGCCGTTCCTCGGCGTCCAGCAGATCGCCGTGACCAACTCCCACGTCGCCATGACCATCGCCTTTCTCCTGGTCGTCCTGTTCCTGACCGCCGTCACCTCGGGCGCCAAGGTCGTTCCCGGTCGGCTCCAGTCGGCGGGCGAGACCCTGTTCGGCATGATCGACGGCGTCACCGATTCGATCATCGGCCACGAAGGCCGCAAGTATTTCCCCTTCGTCTTCACCCTGTTCACCCTGATCCTGGGCATGAACATCCTGGGCATGTTCCTGACCTTCACGGCCACCTCGCAGCTGGCGGTGACGATCACCTTCGCCGTCCTGACCATCCTGCTGGTCATCGGCATCGGCATCCTCAAGCACGGTCTGGGCTTCTTCCTCCTGTTCTGGCCGTCCAGCGCGCCCCTGGTGCTGCGCCCCGTGGTCGGCGCGATCGAGTTCCTGTCCTTCCTGCTGCGGCCGGTCACCCTGGCGCTTCGTCTGTTCGGCAACATGCTGGGCGGCCACGTCGCGCTCAAGATCTTCGCCGGCTTCGTCGTCAGCCTGGGGGCCATGGCCTTCGCCGGCGAGGGCCTCGGACTGTTCGCCCTGCCGATCGCGGCCCTGTCGATGACCATGGTCGTCGCCCTGACCGCGCTGGAGTTCCTGGTGGCCTTCCTCCAGGCCTTCGTCTTCGCCGTTCTGGCCACCATCTATCTCAATGATGTGGTCAATCTGGGCCATGGCCACTAAGGCCACGACCCGCCCCTTCGCCCCCACCCATCAAACCCAAAACTAGGATTAGACTCTCATGGACGCTGAAGCCGCAAAGTACATCGGCGCTGGCCTGGCCACCCTCGGCATGATCGGCTCCGCCATCGGCGTGGGCAACATCTTCGCCAACTTCCTGAACGGGGCCCTGCGCAATCCGTCGGCCGCCGGCAGCCAGGTCGGTAACCTGTTCGTCGGCGCGGCCCTGGCCGAAGCCCTCGGCATCCTGGCCTTCGTGCTGGGTATCCTGATCCTCAACGCCTGATTTCGACGGCGTTTCCAGTGGCGGTGTTCCCCTGAACGGGGGCACCGCCGCTTTGCCTTTCCCGACGCAGACGGACACCCATGGCCGCTCCCGAGACCGAAGCCCAAGGCGGAACCTACGCCACGACGACGGAAGCCGACTCCGGCGGCCTGCCCCAGTTCGACACCTCGGTCTGGGCCGGCCAGATCGTCTATCTGCTGTTCCTGTTCGTCGTCCTCTATCTGCTGATCGCCAGGGTCTTCGCCCCGCGTCTGCGCCGGGTGATGGACGAGCGCGCCACCACCATCTCCACCGCCGTCGCCACCGCCAAATCGGTCCAGGCCGAGGCCGCCACCCAGGCCGCCGCGGCCAAGGCCGAGGTCGAGCAGGCCCGCGCCGACAGCCGCCGCATGGCCGCCGAGGCCAAGGCCCGCGTCACCGCCGAGGCCGAGGCCCGTCGCCAGGCCGAAGAGGCCGAGGTCAACGCCCGCATCGACGCCGCCGAGGCCCGGATCGCCGTCACCCGTGACGCGGCCATGCAGAACGTCTCCTCCATCGCCGCCGAGACGGCCCAGGCCATCGTCGAGCGGCTGACCGGCAAGCCCGCGACCGCCGCCGAGGCTGCCGCCGCCGTCAAGGGAGCCGCCTGAGATGCCCCACTTCCTCGAAGACTATTTCTGGAACGTCTCGAACCCCGAGCTCTGGGTCGGCATCGGCCTCGTGCTGTTCTTCGCCATCCTGATCGTGGCCGGCGTGCCGAAGCTGGTCGCAGGCCAGCTGGACGCCAAGGCTGCGAAGATCCAGGCCGAACTCGACGAGGCCCGGCGCCTGCGCGCCGAGGCCGAGGCCCTGCTGGCCCGGATTCGCGCCGAAAAGGCCGAGGCCGACGCACAATCGAAGGCCATGCTGGCCGCCGCCGAGGCCGACGCCCGCCTGATGGAGGCCGACGCCCGGGTCCGTCTTGAGGAGTCCCTGACCCGTCGTCAGGCCATGGCCGAGCGCCGCATCGCCTCGGCCGAAGCCCAGGCCACGGCCGACGTCAAGGCCGCCGCCGCCGACGTCGCCGCCCAGGCCGCCGAGACCATCCTCGCCGCCCGCATCGCCGGGGCCAAATCGGACCCGATGCTCGACGACGCCATCGCCCAGATCGGGTCCCGCCTGAACTAGCCGGCGAACCGGACACCCAGCATTGCCTCGGTGACGTCCCACAGCCGGGCCGCGTCGGCGAGGTCGAGGGCCTGGGGTTCGGCCTTCGCCGGGCCGGGCGGACCCTTCAGTTCGTTCATCCGCGTGGCCCCCATATAGGTCCCGCCCCGCACCGCCGGATCGGTCGCCGCCATCAGGATCGGCAGGGCACCGGCCGCCGCCGAATGGCTGATCAGCGGTTCCACAAGGGGCTGGTAAAGCAGGGCCATGACGGCCCGAGACACCGGACGACCCGTCAGCGGCCCGCTGGCGATCAACCCGGTCCGCGCATAGCCCGGATGCGCCACGACGCTGGTCAGACCCCAGCCATTCGCTGCGTTGCGGCGGTCCAGCTCCAGTCCGAACATCAGCATCGCCAGCTTGGACTGCGCATAGACCGGCCATGCCCTGTACTGCCGCTCATGCTGCAGGTCGTCGAAACGGATCCGGCCCCGACGGTGGGCAATGCTGGACAGCTGGACAGTCCGGGCCTGTCCAGCGCTCAGCAGAGGCAACAGTCTCGCCGTCAGAGCGAAATGGCCCAGATAGTTGGTGGCCAGTTGCAGCTCATGGCCATCGACCGTCAACTCGCGCCCGGGCAGGGCCATCACGCCGGCATTGTTGACCAGGATGTCGATCGCACGTCCCTGATCCAGCAGGCGGTCAGAGAAGGCCGCGACCGAGGCCTGACGGGCCAGGTCCAGTTCCTCGAACCGGACCGCAGCCGTGGGGACCGCATCGCGGATACGGCGGATGGCGTCCTCACCCTTCCTGCCGTTTCGGACTGCGATGACGACCTCGGCCCCCTTCCGTGCCAGTTCCAGCGCAGTCTCATAGCCCGTGCCGCTATTGGCTCCGGTGACGACGGCCAGCGTCCCGGTCAGGTCTGGAATGTTCGCTGTGGTCCAGTCGGACAAGGTCGGTGTCCTGTTTCAGTGCGCCGGCTGGATGGAGTGTGCCCGCCTCAGGAACAGGCCCCGGTGAGTCAGAAATCCGACCAGCCAGCAGAGCCAGACCGCGTTCACGATCAGCAGAACCTGATCCGCCATGTCGCTGAACAACGGGCGTCCCATGAGACCGGCCCACACCCCTGCGGCCACGGCCAGCAGTCCGGCGGCGATCAGGAACGCCAACCAGCCTGATCTGCCCGCCGACCGCCAGGACGCCTCCTCCTCATCCGTCGCAAACGGCTTGATGTGCTTGCGACGCCCCATAAGGACCGCGATCGTCTCACTGAAAACCAGAAGGTCGTCCTTCCGGGTGTCGTCGAAGATCGGATGGCCTTCGTTGCTTTCGACGCCCGGCGCAGAAAGCCGCGGAGACCGCGCGGCCACGAAGACGAAACCACGCGTCAGCGCCAGCGCGCCGCTCAGCAGGATCAGGTTCGGGAAGGACGACCACAGCAACTCAGCGATCGTCGTCCAAACCGGTGGAGCCGCATCCGCAGCCCCCCAGACGAACAGGGCCCAAAGGATCAAAGTCACGACGACTTCGCCCCACGTGATGGCTTGCCTCTTGGTCATACTGCAGCCCCCCCTCAGCGACCGGACTGCCGGTACCGCACGACCTATGCCGAAGCTTAGGTCGAAGACAATATGGAGGTCCTGCTAACCTATTCGGCCGCCATGTTGTGGCCCTCGGGCGCCGTCCAGCGCAGCCTGGGCGACCGTGCGGCGCGGGTCTCGTCGAGCCGACGCAGCGGGGCGTGGAAGGGGGCCCCCTTGAACCGCTCGACGTCGCCGGCCTTCGCCGCCCCGGCCAGCAGGCGCAGGGCGTTGATGAACCGGTCCAGCTCCGCCTTCGATTCCGTCTCGGTCGGCTCGATCAGCATGGCCCCGTGCACGACCAGCGGGAAATACATGGTCATCGGATGGAAGCCCTCGTCGATCATAGCCTTGGCGAAGTCGAGCGTGGTGATGTCCGTGCCCTTCAGCCACTCATCGTCGAACAGGGCCTCGTGCATGCAGGGACCGTCGGGGAAGGCAGCGCTCATCACGTCGGACAGTCGGGCCTTGATATAGTTGGCGTTCAGCACCGCGTCCTCGGCCACCTGGCGCAGGCCGTCGGAGCCGTGGCTCATCATGTAGCTGAGAGCGCGGACGAACATCCCCATCTGGCCGTTGAAGGCGCACATGCGGCCAAACGCCTGGGCCGCCTCGTCCTCGGCCCGTTCGAGCAGCTTGAAGCCGTCGCCGTCGTTCACCACCCACGGGGCCGGGGCGAACGGGGCCAGCGCCTCGGACAGCACCACCGGACCGGCACCCGGTCCGCCCCCGCCGTGCGGCGTCGAGAAGGTCTTGTGCAGGTTGATGTGCATGGCGTCGACGCCCAGATCGCCCGGCCGCACCCGTCCGACGATGGCGTTGAAGTTGGCCCCGTCGCAGTAGAAATAGGCCCCCGCCGCGTGCGTCAGGCGGGCGATCTCGAGGATGTCGCGCTCGAACAGGCCGCAGGTGTTGGGGTTGGTCACCATGATGGCGGCCACGTCCTCGCCCAGCTTGGACGCCAGGTCGGCGACGTCAACGCGACCGTCGTCCGTCTGGGCCACCTCGACGACGGTGTAACCGACGAAAGCGGCCGTGGCCGGATTGGTGCCGTGGGCCGAGGTCGGCACCAGCACCTTGCGCCGCTTCAGGTGCTCGCCGGACGCCTCATGGGCCGCGCGGATGGCCATCAGGCCGCACAGCTCCCCGTGCGCGCCCGCCTTGGGCGACATGGCCACGGCCGGCATGCCCGTCAGGGTCTTCAGCCAGTGCGCCAGGGTGTCCATCAGCTCCAGCGCGCCCTGCACGGTCGAGACCGGCTGCAGCGGATGGATGTCGCAGAACCCCGGCAGGCGCGCCAGCTTCTCGTTCAGGCGCGGATTGTGCTTCATCGTGCACGAGCCGAGCGGATACAGGGCCAGGTCGATGGCGTGGTTCTTCTGGCTCAGCCGCACATAGTGTCGCATCGCCTCGGGCTCGCTCAGCCCCGGCAGGCCGATGGGATCGCGGCGAACCAGCTCGCCCAGATCGCCGCCGTCTGACGTCGGCTCGGCCAGGTCGACGCCGGTCTTCAGCCAGCCGTCGCCCTCGAAGATCAGCGGCTCGTCCTGCAACAGGCCGCGCCCGCCGGTGAGGGTCGGGTGCTTGTAGTCGTGATCCGGTTGATGCGGAGCCGGGGCGGTCGGGCGTCCGACGGTGTTCATGGTGCTCATGATCGGTTTCCCTTACGCGGCCAGGACTTTGGCGAGGCTCTTGGCCAGGATCTGGATGTCGGCATCCAGCGTCGTCTCGGTAGCGGCGACCAGCAACACGTCGTCCATGCCGGCCCCCGGGTTCAGACGGCTGAAGGGCACGCCGGCCAGGACGTGGTGCTCGGCCAGTCGCTCCACGACCTCGGTGGCCGGACGCGGCAGGCGCACGGCGAACTCGTTGAAGAAGCGCGGGGTCAGGATCTCGACGCCCGGAATGGCGGCCAGCGCATCGCGTGTCGCCAGCGCCTTCTCGTGGTTCAGCAGGGCCAGCTTCCGCAGGCCCGTCTCGCCCAGAAGGCTCATGTGGACGCTGAACGCCAGGCAGCACAGGCCGGAGTTGGTGCAGATGTTCGAGGTCGCCTTGTCGCGGCGGATGTGCTGTTCGCGAGTCGAAAGCGTCAGGACAAAACCCCGCTCGCCGTCGGCATCCACCGTCTCGCCGCACAGCCGGCCGGGCATCTGGCGGATCAGCTTTTCGCGGCAGGCGAACAGGCCGACATAGGGCCCGCCATAGTTCAGGGCGTTGCCGATCGACTGCCCCTCGGCGGCGACGATGTCGGCCCCCATCTCGCCCGGAGATTTCAAGAGGCCCATCGACACGGCCTCGGTGACGACGACGATCAGCAGGGCCCCGGCCGCATGGGCCGCCTCGGCGATCTTGGTCACATCCGTCGCCGTGCCGAAGACGTTGGGCGTCTGAACCACAACGCAGGCCGTGTCCGGTCCGATCCGGGCAATCACGTCCGCCTCGGCGTCGATCGCGGCCGGCAACACCTCGGTCTCGACGCCGACGGCGTGCACCACGGTCTCGGTCGCCGCGACATAGTGCGGATGCACCCCGCCCGAGATCACCGCCTTGTTCCGGCGCGTGACCCGCGTGGCCATCAGCACGCCCTCGGCCATGGCGGTCGAGCCATCGTACAGCGAGGCATTGGCGACCTCCATCCCGGTCAGGTTCGCGACCTGGGTCTGGAATTCGTAGAGATACTGCAGCGTCCCCTGGGCGATCTCCGGCTGATAGGGCGTGTAGCTGGTCAGGAACTCCGACCGCTGGATGATGTGATCCACCGTCGCCGGCACGTGGTGGCGATAGGCCCCGGCCCCGCAGAAGAAGGGCGCGTCGCCCGCGACCGTATTCTTGCTGGCCAGCGCCTTCAGCGCCCGCTCGACCTCCAGCTCGCCCATCACGCGGGGCAGGTCGACGAAGCCGTCACGGCGCGCCGGCTGGGGCACGTCCACGAACAGGTCGTCGATGGAGTTCACGCCGATCGCCGCCAGCATGGCGGACCGGTCGTCAGGGGTCAGGGGCAGGTAGCGCATGGTCAGTTCACCTGGCGGCGGGGAGGCCTTGTCATCCCGGCCTCCGCGAAGCGGAGAGCCGGGACGGGGTGGGAAGATTTTGTCTGTCCCGGTCAGCCTCTGGGCTGAACCGGCACAAGGGCGGAGGCTGGAAGTTGCCCCGGATGAGCTTCGCTCTCCGGGACGGGCATTCTATAGGCACGCACGTCCCGGCGCTCGGCTGCGCGTCGGCCGGGATGACAATCAGAGGGTGGTCAAAAACTGGTCATAGGCAGCGCGGTCCATCAGGCCGTCCAGCTCGGACGCGTCGGAGACCCGGATCCTGGCGAACCAGCCCTCGCCTTCCGGATCGGCGTTGACCGTCTCGGGCGCGGAGGCCAGGGCGGCGTTGCCCTCGATCACCTCACCCGACACGGGGGCGTAGACGTCCGACGCCGCCTTGACGCTCTCGACCACGGCGAAACCATCCTTCTGGACCACCGTACGGCCGGCTTCCGGCGTCTCGACGAACACCACGTCACCGAGCTGGTCGGCGGCGTGCCTGGTGATCCCGACGGTGGCGACATCGCCGTCCAGCCGGACCCATTCGTGATCCTTGGTGAAGTGCATGGGGGTCTCTCAGCTCTTGGGTTTGCGGTGATAGCGTTGGGCGATGAAGGGCATGGCGACGACCTCGGCGGCCGCGGCCTTGCCCCGCACGATGACCTGAAGCGCGGTGCCGAGCGCGGCATGCGACGGAGGGACAAAGCCCATGGCGATGTTCTTCCCGAGCGTCGGCGACGGCCCGCCCGAGGTGACCTTGCCGATGACAGCGCCGGTCAAATCGGCGATCTCGGCGCCCTCGCGGGCCGGGGCGCCCTCCTTGACGTGCAGGCCGACGCGGACCCGAGCCGGCCCATCCGCCAATTCCCTCAGCACCCGCTCGGCGCCGTTGAAGTTCGCCGCCTCTTTTCGTGACTTGGACAGGGCAAAGGTCAGCGCCCCCTCGACCGGGCTGGTCGTCGGATCGATGTCGTGGCCATGCAGCGGCAGGCCGGCTTCGAGCCGCAATGAGTCCCGCGCGCCCAGGCCGATCGGCTTGACCCGCGCATCCTGCAGCAGGGAGTTCCAGACGCGCTCGGCGTCGTCGGCCGGAACGGAGATCTCGTATCCGTCCTCGCCGGTGTAGCCCGAGCGGGAGACGTAGCAATCGACACCGAACAGCATCAGCCGGGCGCAGTCCATGAAGCCGAACTCGCCCAGCACCGGCTCGTGCGCCACCATGACCTCGGCGGCCTCCGGGCCCTGGATGGCGATCAGCGCCCGGTCGTCCAGCACCGTCAGCGTCGCATCGCCCGACAGGTGCGCGCCCCAGAAGGCGAAGTCCTCGTCCTTGTTGCCGGCATTGACGACGATGAACAGGCCGTCGTGATCGGGCTTGCCCGCCATCAGGTCGTCGATGATCCCGCCCTGGTCATTCAGCAGCAGCGAATACTTCTGCTTGCCGGCCTTCAGCGCCTGATAGTCGCCGGGCACGAAGCGTTCGAACTGGGCGACGGCTTCGTCCCCGGTGATCTTCGCCTGGCCCATATGGGACACATCGAACAGACCGGCGTGCTCGCGCGTCCAGCGATGCTCGGCCAGCACGCCCTCGTACTGGACCGGCATGTCATAGCCGGAAAACCCCACCATGCGCGCGCCCAGCGCCCTGTGCGCGGCGTTCAGCGGCGTGGTCTTCAAGGTCGCGTCGGTCATGCAGTCAGACTTTCGAAGGTCGCGTCACGCGGCAGAAAGCTCCGCCGTCCTCGCGCCCCCGCTGTCTGGGAAACCTGAGAGATTCCGCCGGGTCAGACCCGGCTTGCTCCGTCGGCGCACCCTACGGGGTGACTTTCCAGCGTCCGTACGTCCTCGCGGTCCTTTTGCCTGAGCGTTTCCGGGGCGGTTGCGCCTTCGGCTCCGGCCCGCCGAAGCAGACCGATCTCTCCCGCGAGAGCGACGCCACCAAGGCCCCGACTCCGCGGCGAAGTCAAGCGCGGCCGAATCGCGCGGGGCCCTTGCCCTCAACCCGCGTAGGCTTCGATCTCCCCCAGCCGCGCGGCCTTCTGGTCCGCAGGCAGGAATGATCCCTCGAAACTGTTCCTCGCGATCTGGACCACCTGTTCCCGCGTCAGCCCCACGGCCTGCGCCAGCCGGCGGTAGTTCTCGTTCACATAGCCGCCGAAATAGGCCGGATCGTCGGAGTTCAATGTCACGTGCAGCCCACGCCGCAGCATCTCGGGCACCGGGTGATCCTTCAGGTCCTTCACGACGCACAGCTTGAGGTTCGACAGCGGGCATACCGTGAGGGTCATCTGCTCGGCCGCCAGGCGCTGGATCAGGCTTTCGTCCTCCATGGACCGGTTGCCGTGATCCATCCGGTCGATGCGCAGCAGGTCCAGCGCCTCGTGCACATAGGCGGGCGGCCCCTCCTCCCCGGCATGGGCGCACAGCTTCAGACCCAGCTCGCGCGCCGCAGCGAAGACCCGGACGAACTTCGACGGTGGATGGCCCACCTCGGACGAATCCAGCCCGACGCCGATGAAGTGATGCAGATGCGGCCTGGCCATCTCCAGCGTCGCAAAGGCCTCCGCCTCGGTCAGGTGGCGCAGGAAGCTGAGGATCAGGCCGGACGTGACTCCCAGCTCGGTCCTGGCCCGGTCCATGCCCGCGATCAGCCCCTCGACCACCACGCCGAACGGGACGCCCCGGTCGGTATGGGTCTGGGGATCGAAGAAGATTTCGGCGTGGCGAACATTGTCCGCAGCCGCCCGCTGGAAATAGGCGAAGGCCAGGTCCTCGAAATCCTGCCGCGTCAGCAGGACCTTGGCCCCGGCGTAATAGATGTCGAGAAAGTCCTGGAGGTTGGAGAAGTCATAGGCCGCGCGCACAGCCTCGACGCTGTCGTAAGGGATCTGGACCCCGTTCCGCTGCGCCAGGGCGAACATCAGCTCGGGCTCCAGCGACCCCTCGATGTGCAAGTGAAGCTCCGCCTTGGGCAGGCCGTCGATGAAGGCGTCGAGGTCGGTCATGGGCGGGCTCCGGTGTGGCGCCTAGTTCGACACCACCAGCCGCAGATGTCCACGCCTGACCTCGGGCATCGGTGCCTCGGGACCCGGCGGCGGCGGCGGCCGTTCGCCCCGCGCTCGCCAGCCCGGCGGCCGTTCGACATAGCCCGACCGGGTCAGGATGCGTTCGGGCAGGCCGCAGCGCTCCAGCATCGCCACCTCGATCTCGGTCCGGGCGTGGGCCCACTCCAGCAGCTGGCGATTGTGGCCCCGGGCCGGCGGCGCGACGCTGACGATACGCTTGTCCGGATAGCCCTCGTGCACGAACCGCGTCGTCGCCGCGTGGTCGCCGTCGGTGGTCAGGATATAGGCTGTGTCGAAACGGTCCGCGGCGGCGTCTGCCGCGACGGCCAGCGCCAGGTTGACGTCGCTCTGCTTCTCGGTGGCATCCATCCACTGGTGGCCGCAGGCATGGCAGTGGTCGCTGTGGACGACGAAATGCCCCATCAGACAGCGCACATCGCGGGCCCGTAGCGCCTCCTCATAGGCCAGCAGCGCCTCCATCCGGTCGCGCCGCTGAGGGCGGTGGGCGCTGACCCAGGTGACCCCCGCCAGCCGCTCGCCCGGCGGCAGCAAGGCCTTGCCCAGCGCCGTCAGGTCCAGCCACAGCAGTTCACGGCGCTTCAGGTCCAGGATGGCGTGGTGAAGGTTGAAGCCGTCGACATAAAGCCGTGCACGCTTTCGGAACATGGGCAGCCGAAAGCGACCGCGGCGCACCGCCGGCGTCTGACCTGCCCTGTTTCCCGACCGCGCCATGACTGGCCTCGTCCTGTCCCCGGCCGAACAGTTAACCCGTGGATCGATGACGAGTCCGTGGCGCCGGCGCTACAGCTCGGTCGCTACATCCGCTCGGGTGTCTCGATTCCCAGCAGGCCCAGCGCCGTCTCGAGCTGGTCCAGCGCTGCCCTGGACAGCGCCAGCCGGGACTCCACGACCTCCGGGTCATCGGCCGCCAGGACAGGGCAGGCGGCGTAGAACTTGGAAAAGCTCTGGGCCAGCCGGTAGGCGTGCTCCGCGACCGCATGGGGCGCACGGCGGTCATAGGCGTCCGACACGGCTGCGTCGAAGGCATCCAGGGTAAGGGCCAGTTCGCGCTCGGCCCGCTCCACGATCATGATCGGACCCGCCAACACCCCCTGGGCCTCGGCCTTGCGCAGCAGGGATTTGATGCGCACGGCCTGATACAGCAGATAGGGCCCGGTCTTGCCCTCGAAGCTCATGAACCGGTCCAGGTCGAACACGTAGCTCGTCGTCCGGCTGTTCGACAGCTCGGCGAACTTCAGCGCCGCCACGGCCACCTTGCCCGCGATGTCCTCGAACTCGGCCTCGGGCAGGTCCGACCCCAGCTCGGCCTCGCGTAGCCGTTCGCGCGCCTTGTCGCGCGCCTGGGTGATCAGGTCGTGCAGTTTCAACACCCCGCCCGCGCGGGTCTTGAAGGGTTTGCCGTCCGATCCGTTCATCGTGCCGTTGGCGGCGTGCTCCAGCTGCCCCGGCGTGGCGTAGCCGCACTTGTAGGCGGCGCGGAACACCTGCTCGAAATGGTCGGCCTGGCGTTGGTCCACGCAATAGAGAACGAGATCGAAGTCCTGCTCGCGGCGCCGCTGCAGGATGGTGGCCAGGTCCGTTGTGCCGTACATGGCCGACCCCTCGGACGACACGAGCAGAAGAGGCGGCAGCTCACGCTTGTCGCCTTCCTCGACCACCCGGATGATCCAGGCCCCCTGGTCGAACTCCGCAAGGCCCCCCGCCTTGATCTCCTCGACCATGGCCGGGATCAGGGGATCGGCGTCGCTTTCACCGTTCCACAGATCGAAGGTGACGCCCAGGGCGGCGAACTCGCGCTCCAGCGCCGTCTTGGAGACCGCCACGAAATGCCGCCACAGGGCGCGATAGCCGGCGCGGCCGGCCTGAAGCTCAGCCGTCGCCTTGCGGGCGCGATCGCGGAAAGCCGTGTCCTCCTTGGCCTTGGCCGCCGCCTGCGGATACAGCCGCTCCAGGTCGTCCAGGGTCACGGGGCTGTCCGCGGGAAACGGCCCGTCGCCATCCGCAAGGAAGCGGTCGGCTCGGCCCTCGTCGCCCACGGCGACGATCAGCAGCCCCATCTGGAAGCCCCAGTCCCCGAAATGGGCATCACCCCAGACAGTGTCGCCCCGGAAGCGGAACAGCCGCTTCAGGCTCTCGCCGATGATCGAGGAGCGCAGATGGCCGACGTGCATCGGCTTGGCCACGTTCGGTCCGGCAAAATCAATGACGACCCGGCGCGGTTCAACGACTGACGAGGCTCCGGCCATCACCGGATCATCGGCGACTGACTGAGCCCGATCCGCCAGCGCGGTGTCCGACAGCGTCAGATTGATGAAGCCCGGGCCGGCGACCTCGACGGCCGACAGGCGCGGATCACCCGAAAGCCGTTCGGCCACGCGGGTGGCCAGCTCCCGCGGATTGGCCTTCAGCGCCTTTGCCGCCGCCAGGGCTCCGTTTGACTGGAAGTCGGCGAGGTCGGGCCGGTCGGAAACCGTGACGCGCGCCAGTGCCGCGTCCACGCCTTCGGCCGCGAAGGCGGCTGCGACCGCTTCGCCGAGCGACGTTCTGAGGTCGCTCATGGGGTCGGGGGCGTGGTCGCGGCGGCGGCACCGGCCGTGATGCGGAACCGGCTGCCCGAGCGATTGAACTCGGCCATCTCGGGCGTGACATCGAAGCCGATCAGCAGTTCGAAATTGCCGCCGGACGTCTCGGGGGTCGCCCGGGGGATCACGATGGTCTGTCCCTCGGTAACCGACGCCGTCCGCTGACCGTCGAAATCGACGGGAAGGTCAAAATACTCCTTGGCCAGCACCGCCGAGTTCCGCTCGGTGACCGCGATCCAGTAGCGATAGGTCCGGCGGTCCTCGCCGGCCATCGGTCCGCGCCCGAGGTTGAAGAGGATGTTGGTCTGGACCGTGATCGGATCGTCGGACTGATACGAACACCCGGCGGTCACGCCTTCGATTTCACCCGTGTAGCCAACGGCCGACGCTGCGGCACGCCCCCCGTCGAGTTCGACATAGCGGGCGGCGTCATACAGGATTTTGACGAACGGACATGGGCCGGCATTGGGACGGGCACGCAGAGGCGCGATCCGGGGCGGCCGGCTGCGCTCGGCACCCTCCTCCTGATCCTCGCCCTGGCCCTGCTGCTGACGATCACGCTGGCCGGGGCTCTGGGCGGTGGCGGCCCCTGCCGAGGCGAGAACCGCAACGGCGGCGAGGGCGACGGTCGCAAGACGCATTCTGGGTATCCGGAAATCAGGCGCTGACGGAACGCGGTCAGGCTTCCCGCCTGATAGCGGCTAAAGCGAGGCGTCGCAAACGCCGCAAGCCCGTCCGTTGGTAGCGGTGTGACTGCGAAGCGACTAGGTTGGACGGATGGACGCCCAAGCCCTCTCCCCGACCCCGACGTCTGCACCGCCTCGCCACCCGCTCACCGTGCGCATGGCCACGCCGCGAGGCTTCTGCGCCGGCGTCGATCGCGCGATCCAGATCGTCGAGCGGGCGATCGAGAAGTTCGGCGCACCGGTCTACGTCCGTCACGAGATCGTCCACAACAAACATGTGGTGGATCGCCTGAAGGGGCTGGGCGCGGTCTTCGTCAAGGAACTGGACCAGTGCCCGGACGACCGGCCGGTCGTCTTCTCGGCCCACGGCGTGCCCAAGTCGGTGCCGGCGACGGCACGCGCGCGTGAGCTGCTGTTCCTGGATGCCACCTGCCCCCTCGTGTCCAAGGTGCACGTCGAGGCCGAGCGCCACCATGCCGCCGGCAAGCACATCATCCTGATCGGCCATGCCGGCCATCCCGAGGTCGTCGGCACCCTGGGTCAGCTGCCCGAGGGCGCAATCAGCCTGGTTGAGACGGTCGAGGACGCCGAGACCTTCCAGCGACCCGGAGACCAGCTGTTGGCCTACGCCACCCAGACGACCCTGTCGCTGGATGACACCGCCGAGATCGTGGCCGCCCTGAAGCGGCGGTTCCCGGAACTGCCGGACCCGCACAAGGAAGACATCTGCTATGCCACCACCAACCGCCAGGAAGCGGTGAAGCTGCTCGCGGTCGGGTCGGATCTGGTGCTGGTCGTGGGATCGAAGAACTCGTCGAACTCCGTGAGGCTTGTTGAAGTCGCAATGAAGGCGGGAGCCCGCGACGCCCGGCTGCTGGATGATGCCTCGCAACTGGACTGGAGCTGGTTCGAGGGGGTCTCGACCGTCGGGCTGACGGCAGGAGCCTCGGCCCCTGAGCCGCTGGTCCAGGGGGTGATCGAGGCCCTGCGCACGCAGTTCGACGTCACCGTGGCCGACGATCCGGGCGAACCCGAGACCGTGACGTTCAAGCTGCCTAGGGCGCTGACGACCTGAGCCGTCGAGCGATCGTCAGCTCTTGGGGCCGAGCGCTTCACCACCGAAGAGGACGGCGGCTTCAGCCGGAGGGGCGGGTGCGGCAGCGATCAGGGTGCGCATCATGTCATCTCCGTGGACGGCGGTCTGGGACCCACGGCCAAAGAGCGCGGTTGGTTCAGTCGCCGACAAAGTCCTGGGCGAACTCCGGCACGTCGCCCTCCTCAAGGGGGTCCTCGTCGTCGGAGCCGGAGCGGGACGGATCGGGCACCTCGAAACCGGCAGGCAGCGACAGATCCAGCAGTCCCGCCGCCTTCATCTCCGCCGCGCCCGGCAGGTCGTAGAGGCTGGCCAGACCGAAATGCTCCAGGAACCGGTCGGCCGTCGCATAGGTGACGGGGCGGCCCGGCGTCCGCCTGCGTCCCCTCAGCCGCACGAAGCCCATCTCCAGCAAGAGATCGAGCGTCCCGCGCGAGAGGGACACCCCGCGCACGCTCTCGATCTCGGCGCGGGTAACAGGTTGGTGGTAGGCGATGATGGCGAGGGTCTCCAGAGCGGCCCTGGACAACCGGCGCGGCTCCTCGCGCTCCTCGGTCATCAGGAACGACAGGTCCGGCGAGGTGCGGAACCGCCAGCGATCGGCGACGCACTCCAGCTCCACGCCTCGCCCCTCGTAACGGGCGCGCAAGGCCGCGATGGCACGGCCGACATCGGCACCTTCGGGCAGCCGTCGGGCGATGTCGGCGGCCGACAGTGGCCCGGAGGCGGCAAACAGCAAGGCCTCGACCCGCCGCTCGATCTCGGCCTCGTCGGGGGCGAAACGGAGGTCGGTCACGGTGTCAGCTCTAGCGGCTGCCCGCGTCCCCGACGCTTCAGCCAGAGCGGATCGAAGGCGCGCTCCTGGCGCAGGTCCATGGCACCTTCCCTGACCAGCTCAAGTCCGGCCGACAGGGTCGAGGCCGTGAAGCTGGCCTGGCTGGGCCCCTCCTCGGTGTCCCGAACCGGCGCGATACGCTCCAGCAGCGTCCAGTCGGCCAGGCGGGGCAAGATGTCCCTCAGCCAGTCGCGCGCCTCCTCCAGGGCGAAAGCCTCGACGCGCTGGGTCGGGTTATACCGACGGGACTGCTCCCGGCGTCGCTGGCCGACGTAGGCCGCCATCAGCTCGTACAGGCTGGCGTCGATCCGGTCCGACGGTACGATCACCGTCGCCTCCGGGTCACCGCGGGTGAAGACGTCGCGCTTCAGCAGGGGCCGGGCCATCAAGGTCTCGGAAACCTTTCGCATGGCCTCCAGCTTCTGCAGACGGAAGGCGAGCGCGGCCGCCATCTCCTCGGCCGGCGGTTCGTCGCCCTTGCCCTTCTCGGTGCGGGGCAGCAGCAGCCGCGACTTCAGATAGGCCAGCCACGAGGCCATCACGAGATAGTCCGCGGCCAGCGAGAAATTCCGACGCCGGGCCTCGTGCACGAAGGCCAGATACTGTTCCGCCAGCCGGGTGATCGACAGCTTCAGCAGGTCGACCTTCTGCGTCCGGGCCAGCGCCAGAAGGACATGCAGGGGGCCCTCATAGCCGTCCAGATCCACCACGAAGGCGTCGCGCGCATCGACCTCCTCGACGGCGGAAAAGTCCAGATTGGGCTGGAAGGCCTCCGCCATGCTCAGACCTGGGCCTCGCCAACATCCGGCCCGTTGGCGGCGCTCAGGCGGCCGGCCAGCATGGCATCGAACCGACCTCGCGCCTCGACCACATCCAGCGGCTCCGGCGTGTGGACGATGCGGGCCAGGGCGGCCGCCGCGCGCCGGGCGGCCCCGCCCTTCATCTTGCCGACGCCCTCGGCCACCTGCTCCATCTCGGCCATGTCGCCGGTCCAGTGGATGACCAGGTCGCACCCGGCCTTCAGCGACTTTTCAGCTCGCTCGGTCAGGGTGCCGGTCAGGGCGTTCATGCACAGGTCGTCGGACAGCAGCAGGCCGCCGAAGCCCAGCCGCTCGCGGATCAGCCGGATCGCCTTCTTCGACTGTGTGGCGGGACGCTTCCTGTCGATGGCGGTGAAGACGATGTGGGCCGTCATGCCGATGGGCATGTCCGACAGGGCCCTGAACGGCGCGAAATCCCAGGCATCGAGATGGTCGAGATCGGCGTGAACCGTCGGCAGCTCCTTGTGGCTGTCGGCGCAAGCCCGACCGTGGCCGGGCATGTGCTTGATGACCGGCAGGACCCCGCCTGCCAGCAAACCCTCGGCCAGCGCCCGGCCGAGCTGTGCGACCGTCGCCGGATCCTGGGCGTAGGCGCGGTCGCCGATGATGTCGTGGGCACCGGGCGTCGGCACGTCCAGGACGGGGGCGCAGTCGACGTCGATGCCGACGGCCCTGAGGTCATGCGCCATCAGACGGCCGCCCAGCCACGCCAGGGAGCGGGCGGTGAAGGGGTCGTTCGCCGCCTTCAGATAGGCCTCCCCCGGCGGGTATTTCGGCCAGTGCGGCGGGCCCAGCCGCTGGACCCGGCCACCCTCCTGATCGACCAGGACGGGGCAGTGCCAGCCAACGCTCGCGCGCAGGGCTTCGGTCAGGCGAAGGACCTGCGCGGGGCTCTCGACGTTGCGCCGGAACAGGATGAAGCCCCACGGCCGAACGTCGGCGAAGAAGGCCCGCTCGGCCTCGGTCAGGACCGGGCCGGAGCAGCCGTAGATGGCGGCGCTGGTCAATCCCTATCGCACCAGGCAGTCGCCGCCGCCGGCCTGGATGGCGGCGCAGAATGAGCGGGCGTCGGCGGCGCTGAGGCCGGTGAAGGTGGTTCGATAGACCGTCGAGCCGTTCGACGCTGTCACCTCCTGCACCCGCTTGGTGGCGTTCCGCGCAAAGGAGGGGAAGCGGGCGGCGACGGCGGCGTACTCGCGATCGGCGACGGCGGTCGAGGAGAAGGCACCGATCTGCACCGCCGCGCTGCCACCGGAGCCGGTCGCGACGGGAGCGGGGGTTTCGGCCACGGGGCGGGGAGTCGGGACCGCGGGGCGCTCAGGCGGAGCCGCCTCGGCCGTCTCAATCGGGCGCGGGGCCGGGCGCGGCAGCTGCGTTTCAGGCGGCGGGGCGAACTCCGGCGCGGTCGTGGTCTCGGGCGCCTCGTCGTAAAGCCCGACTCCGGCCTCGGGATCGACGGGCTGGGCCTCGAGCGGGGCCTCGACCTTCATCTGGGCGACGGGCGTGCCGACGGCGGGCGGGGCGTCGGTCGAGGACCGCAGGCCCGAGCGGTAGAACAGCACCACCGCGATAATCAGCACCAACAGCACGCCGGCACTGACCAGCAGCGTCACCGGCGGGGCCTTGGCCGGCGGAGCGCGACGCGCGTCGAAGCCCCCCCGGTTGAACGGCAGGTCGTCGTCGGTCGGCGGCGTATAGGCACCCCTGTCGCGGGGCCGGTTGTCGTCGTCGTAGGACATGGTCTCTGCGCCTCGCTTCGGCCCGCGCGAATCGGCGATCCGGCTCGCCAGTCTACGCCGCCCCGGCGGTCTGGAGGAATCACAGATCGAGGGCGAGGTCGAGCGTGAACAGCTTTCTGTGCTCCTCGATCGCGTAGCGATCGGTCATGCCCGCGATGTAGTCGCAGACGGCGCGGGCCCGGCGGTGTGGATCCTGAGAGGCGGCGCGGGTGCCCCACTCGGTGGGCATGACTTCGGGCTCGGCCATGAACAGCTGGAACATCTCGGACAGGATGCGCCGTGCCTGACTGCGGGTGCGGTTGACGCGGTAGTGGCGATACATCCGCTCGTACAGGAACCGCCGAAGATGGCCCAGATCCGCCAGCATGGCGTCCGAGAACTGCACCAGGGTCCGCCTTGCCGTCCGGACATCCTCACAGGCGCCGATGCCGTCCTCGGCCAGCCGGCGCCCGGTCTCGGCCAGGACGTCGTCGATCATGACCCCGATCATGCGACGGACGGCCTCCAGCCGCACCATCCGCTCGTCCAGATCGGGCCAGTCCGTCCGCGTCGCGTGCAACACAGGCCCGATCAGGGGCACATCGGCGAGGTCCGCGAGCGTGAACAGACCAGCCCCTACCCCATCGTCCACATCGTGGTTGTTGTAGGCGATGTCGTCGGCGATGGCGGCGGCCTGGGCCTCCAGCGAGGCGAAACTGTCCAGCCTCAGGTCCCAGCCCGGCGCGAAGTCAGCGATGGCCTTCCAGGCCGGCTCGTCCAGCTTGTGGGTCACCGGGCCGTTGTGCTTGACCACGCCCTCTAGGGTTTCCCAGCTCAGGTTCAGCCCGTCGAAGGCCGGATAGCGGGTCTCCAGTTTCGTCACGACGCGGAAGGTCTGGACGTTGTGGTCGAACCCGCCCCAGGGCTGCATCTGCAGCTGGAGCTCGTCCTCGCCGGCGTGGCCGAAGGGCGGGTGACCGAGGTCGTGCGCCAAAGCAACCGTCTCTGCCAGGTCCTGGTCCAGCCGCAAGGCGTGAGCCAGGGAGCGGGCGATCTGGCTGACCTCCAGGCTGTGGGTCAGGCGGGTGCGGTAGTGGTCGCCCTCGTGCGCCACGAAGACCTGGGTCTTCTCCTTCAGGCGGCGGAAGGCGGTCGAGTGGATGATCCGGTCCCGGTCACGGGCGAAGGCGTTGCGGGTCCGGCTGGAGGCCTCGGGGACCAGCCGGCCGCGCGAGGCGTCGGCGCGTTCGGAATAGGGGGCGCGGGCGTCAATCTGGCTCACAGGCGAAGACTTCACAGCGACGGCCTTTGCGAACGGGCCCTTGCGGCCTCATATAGGCGGACATGACCCCGGTCCAATCCACCCCGCTGGAACTGAAGATCGCCACACGGTCGCCCGAGGGCATCGTGCTGGCCGACAGCGCCGCGCGCCGTCTGGCCAAGCTGGGCGAGATCGAGGGGCATCCCGTCATGCTGAGGGTCGCGGTCGAGGGCGGGGGCTGTTCCGGCTTCCAGTATCGGCTGGACCTGGTCGAGGCGGCCGAAGCGGACGACGTCCGCATCGAGGCGGGCGGGCAGGCCGCGCTGGTGGACCCGGTTTCCGTCCCGTTCCTGAAGGGCTCGGAGATCGCCTTCGTCGATGAACTGGCCGGGGCGCAGTTCGTGATCCGTAACCCGAACGCGGCCACCAGCTGCGGCTGCGGCGTCAGCTTCTCGATCTGACCGATCACTCATCGAGGTCGGCCCGGGCCCGGGCGGCGAGGTCGAAAAATCGCTCGCGGACCCCGGCGGCATAGGGGTTGTCGCGCTCGATGGCGCGGAACACGGCGGGCGAGTCGTAGCGCACCATCTCGACCGCCTGCATGATCCGCTCGAAACTGCGCGTGGTCATGCGCGTCGGCAGGGGCTCCATCGCCAGCAGCACGCGCGAGATCAGATGGGTGAGCCCCTGGACCACGGCGGCTTCCCGGTCATGATCCTCCGGCGAGACCAGAAACACCTTCAGTTTCAGCGCATAGCGGCAGAAGGCGGCGACGCGTCGGGCGCTCCGGTCGCCGCGCACGGGGCAGACGGCGATGCGCAGGCCGGCGATGCCGTCGCGGGCGCTCTGGGGGCCGAACAGGGGGTGGGTGCCAACGGCCTCGACCCGGTCCGGCAGCTGCCCGGCCATCAGACGGGCGGGCCCCACCTTCACCGAGCCCACATCGAGGACCAGTGCGCCGGGCCGCAGGTGCGGTCCGACCGCGTCCAGGGTCTCGCCCAGCGCCTCTACCGGGGCGGCCAGAACCACCACCGGACAGGCCGCGGCCGTGGCAAGATCGGTGAGGCGGACCGATCCTTCCGCTTCGGCCACCACGGGATCATATGCGAGAATGTCGAACCACGGCTCCAGATGCCGGGCGGTCAGGCGACCAAAGGCACCATAGCCGATCAGGCCCAGTTGCAGGCGCGGGCCCGGGTCCGGAACCGGGCTCACGCCGCCAGCGTCTCCTGGAAACGCACGGGGCGACCGTGGGCCGTGCCGATCAGTTCGTCGTCCTGCATGACCACCCGACCGCGCACGATCGTGGCCATGGGCCAGCCCTCGGCCTCGAAGCCGTCAAAGGGCGTCCAGCCGCTGCGGCTGGCCATGTCCTCATGGCGGAGGGTGCGCCGGGCCTTGAGGTCCACAAGCGTCAGGTCGGCGTCATAGCCCTCGGCCAGCCGTCCCTTGTTCGCGGTCTGGAAGACCCGCTGGGCCCCCGCCGAAGTCAGGTCGATGAAGCGTTCGAGCGTCATCTTTCCTTGGGCGACATGGGTCAGCATGACCGGGACCAGGGTCTGGACCCCGGGCATGCCGGAAGGCGAGGCCGGATAGGGCCGGGCCTTCTCTTCCCTTGTATGGGGCGCGTGGTCGGAACCCAGCACGTCGACCACGCCCTGATCGATGCCGCGCCAGAGCCCCGCGATGTGGTGAGCGTTGCGGATCGGCGGGTTCATCTGGGCATAGCCCTTCAACCGGGCATAGGCCTCGTCACCGTCCAGGGTCAGGTGCTGGGGCGTCAGCTCGACCGTGGCGACGTCCTTGTGATGGGCAAGGAAGACGATCTCCTCAGCGGTCGAGACGTGCAGCACATGGATGCGCTTGCCGGTCTCCCTCGCCAGGCGGACCAGGCGGCGCGTGCTCAGGATGGCGCTTTCGGCGTCGCGGACCTCGGGGTGGCTGGTCCAGTCGCCGGGGCGGGCGAGCGGGCGGCGCTCGGCGAGGCGGTATTCGTCCTCGGAGTGAAAGGTGGCGCGGCGGCTGACGGCGTTGAGCACCTTGCGCACCCCGTCGTCGTCGGCGATCAGGAGGTCGCCGGTCGAAGCCCCCATGAAGACCTTGATCCCGCAGCAGCCGGGCAGGCGCTCCAGCTCGCCCAGGTGATCGGCGTTGGCGTGGGTGCCGCCGACGTAGAAGGCGTGGTCGGTCCACATCCGGTCGCGGGCGCGGGCCAGCTTGTCGGCCAGGGTGTCCGGATCGGTGGTGTTGGGCTCGGTGTTGGGCATCTCGAAAACGGCGACGACGCCGCCGAGCGCCGCGGCGCGGGAGCCCGTCTCGAGGTCTTCTTTCCACTCCAGCCCCGGCTCGCGGAAATGGACCTGGGTGTCGATGACGCCGGGCAGGACGGTCAGGCCCGAAGCGTCCACGACCTGCCCGGCCGAGGCGTGGGACAGGTCGCCGATCCGGGCGATGCGGCCATCGATGACGCCGACGTCCGCCAGGCCACGACCGGCGTGGTTGGCCACCTCTCCGCCACGGACGATCAGGTCATAGGTCTGGGTCACGGGCTGTCGTCCTTCCTTGACGAAAACAGAGTCTGAAACGTCTGAAACGTGCGAATCCCCGGTCGTCGAGCCGAGGGATCAGGCCGCCACTATAAGGGGGTTTCAGGCGGCGCCGGATCAAGCGGAGCGACTTTTTTCAAGAAGCCCCCCAGCCGCCTTCAGGACGCGGTCGGCGGGCAGGCCCATCATGTGCTGGATGGCCTGGTTCAGGTTCGGATCGACGGCGCGGAACTCGTCGAAGGACCGCTCTCCGCGAATCGAGACGCCGCCCCAGGGGCCGACGCGGGTATCGTCCGACGGGCCGAAGACGGCGACGGTGGGGGCACCGACCGCGACCGCCAGCTGGGTCCAGATCGAGTCCGCGCCGACGTAGAGCGCAGCGCGGGACAAGGCTGCGGCGGTCTGGAGCCGGGTCAGCCGACCCTGGAGCTCGATCACACGGGCGCGCGGCACGGCGAGGCGGATGGTATGGGCGAGGTCGCGGTCGGCCTCTTCGCCCACAATCATCAACCGGCCGCCCGCCAGAGGGCCACCCTCGGCCAGGAGAGGGGCGGCGACCTTGGAATAGCGCTCGGCCGGCCAGCGCTTGCCGATCCAGTCCGCGCCGGGGCCGACCGCGAGGATGGGGGCCGGGTCGTCGCCGATCAGGGCGTCGGCAACCGCCTGCGTCTCCTCGCCCAGGAACAGGCGCGGCGCGGGGACGTCGTCGAGGTGAAGCGCATAGGCGGCGTCCTCGACCGCGTGCCTGCCCGGCCGGGGCGGGCCCTTCACCGCCCGCTTCTGGCGGCGCAGACGTTCGGAGAACCGCGTCCCGCGCTGGTCGACGACCAGGCCCCATCTGGTCTGGCGGACCTGGTTCCACAGGGTGATCCACTCGAAACGGCCGCTGCCGTCCATCACGATCAGACGATCGAGGCGCGGCGTGTCGGCGAACAGGGGGGCAGACGCCGCCGATCCCACCACCGTGAACTGCGCATGCGGCAGGCTGTCGACCAGACAGGCCAGGGCCCCGGACGACAGCACCGCCGCCTCGGCGTCCGTCTCGGCGATATAGAGGATGGGAAAGCGGGCACTCATGCTGGCACCGTATACGGATTCTCTCGCGGCGAGGGTCGAGGGGAAACACCGTCTCCCGTTTGAGGTTCAATGCGCCTATCTGTCTCCCATGACCGATCGCATCGCCCGTCTGGACAGCCGCAGTCTGATCCGCGTGTCGGGACCGGACGCAAAGCCCTTCCTGCACAATCTGCTGACACAGGACGTGGAGACGATCCGGCCGGGCGAGGTGCGGTTCGGGGCGCTGCTGTCTCCACCCGGGCGGCTGCTGTTCGACCTGTTCCTGTGGGGTGAGGACGGCGCGATCGTTCTGGATGTGGCAACGGCCAGTCGCGAGGCTCTGATGGCGCGGCTGTCGATGTACAGGCTTCGGGCGCAGATCCAGATCACGGCCGATGAATGCCCTGTCTTCGCCAGCTGGCCCGGGGTGGCCGAAGGGTTCGTCGCCGACCCCCGGCTGGCGGCGCTGGGCGGCCGGGCGCTGGGGGAACGGTCCGCAACTAGGGACGAAGACGCCTGGGACGCCCACCGTCTGGCGACCGGCGTGCCCGACCCGACGCGGGACGGCGGTCACGACCTCCGCTATCCCATCGAGGCCAACTTCGACCTGCTGAACGGCATCGACTTCAGGAAGGGCTGTTTCGTCGGCCAGGAAACGACCAGCCGCATGAAGCGGCGCGGCGAGATCAAGAAGCGCATGCTGCCCCTTGCCTTCGACGGCCCGCCTCCGCCCGCGGGCGCCGAGGTGCTGAACGGCGAGCTGCGCGCGGGCGAGGTTCTGACGGGACGGGACGGCGGGGCCATCGCCCTGATGCGGCTGGACCGGCTGGAGGGGACGCTGACGGTCGAGGCGCGGCCGGTGGCGGTGCGGATGCCGGGGTGGATGTCAGACGGATAAACGCTCGGTGTCGGGACCGGTTCCGGAGCCCCAACCGGAGCATGTGTTGCCTGCAAACGGACGCAGGGAAGGTCCGTTAGGGGTGGTTAGCGGACATTGGTTCGGCCATGATAGAGGTCAGCATTGCGCCAAGACCGGTCATTGAGGTTGGCCCGCAGAGGAGGCGTCCAAAACATCGGCCCCGCCGCCCCCGGTCTGCACCTAACCGCTCTTCCGCAAAACAGCGTGGCGCGTTCGAGCACGTCGTGGTCCGACTGCGTGCGCCCTCACAGGGCTTTGGCATGCGCTACTCGGTGTAAAGGCCCCGCAGGCGCTGAATGTCCGCGGCGTCGACGCTGAGCACCTGGTCCAGATAGGCCTCGACCGACCCATACTGGCTGTCGATCCGAGCGAACACTTCGCGCAGATAGCGCGCGTCTACGCCCATGAACACAGCGATCACCTCGGGCGGCAACTGGGCAAAGGCCGCATTGGCGGCGCTCGCCGAACCTTCCCGCGCCGCCATCCCGCCGGTGAAGTAGCGGTTGGACAGTTCGTAATCATGGAGGATCGTCTCACGCGGGACGCCCAGGGCCGAGAGGATCAGTGCGGTGGCGAGCCCGGTCCGATCCTTGCCGGCGGTGCAATGGTAGAGCGTCGCTCCATCACCCTCTAGCAGGCTCTCGAACAGTGCCGTTTCCTGCGGACGTTGTTGCTCAAGCATGGAAGGATACATGGAGGCGAAGGCGTCGCTCGCCCGCTCGGCGGTGATCGTGCCCTGAAACAGGGCCCCCATGGCCGACAGGTCCATCACATAGTCATGCGCCACGATCCGGGGCGCATCGGGGCCGGTCCAGGCCGTCGGTTCACTCTGGCGTTCCTCGACCGAGCGAAGATCGTGAACGGTGTCGATGTCCAGTTCGGTAACGAGAAGCAGGTCCTGGGGCGTTAGATGGGACAACTCTCCTGACCGGTAGATGAGACCCCATTTCACCCGGCGGCCGTCGACGGTCCTGTAGCCGCCGATGTCGCGGAAGTTCTCGACCCCCTCCAGCGGCACCAGACGCGGGGCGAGGATGGCGCTGTCGCCGACGGGTGCGGGGGCCTGGGCGAACGCCACCCCGGCCAGGCTGCCCGAGGCCATGCCGCAGCTGACGACGGCTGCGAACAGGATGCGTTTCACAGCGGCGCTCCGTGGCGGGACTGCGGCGGCCATCAGAAGTTAAACCGGAGGCCGGCCATCCAGCGCTGGCCGATCTGCTCGACCTCACTGGGATGATCCAGATCGCCCTCATAGGCGATATAGACTTCGTCGGTCAGGTTGTTGGCGTCGAGGAAGACAGAGATATTCTCACTGACCGCATAACGAACCGAAAGATCGAGGCTTTCATAGCCCTTGCGGAACTCGCCGCTGCCCAGGCTGTTCAGCGTGTCGATCCAGTCGTCGCGCCACTGATAGCTGATCCGGGCCGACAGGCCGTAGTCCTCGTAGTAGAGCGAGGTGTTGGTGATGGTCTTCGAGGTGCCGGGGAAGTCGGCCGTGCGACCGTCGCCGGTCTCGAACTCACCATCCAGCAGGGTGAGATTGCCCTGGAACCCGAAGCCCGAGAGCCAGCCGGGCAGGAAGACAAACTGCTGGGAATAGGCCAGTTCCAGGCCGTACAGCTGGCCCTCGTCCCCGTTGCGGGTCGAGGTGAATACATAGCCGGTGCGGTCGATGCCGGGGACATCATAGAGGTCACCGACCACGGGCGCGCTGGCGTCGAACAGGACATTGTCGACCTGGCGGTAGAAGCCGCCGACCGAGACAAGGCCCTGGCCTGGAAGGTAGCGTTCCAGAGAGAAGTCGCCGCCGTATGTCCGTTCCGGCTCGAGCGTCGGATTACCGCCCGTAATGGTGCGCGAGATGTCATTGACGGCCGCGCCGGCCCGGATCGTCCCGAACGAGGGACGCGAGATGCCGGTCGAGAAGGCTAGGCGGAAGACGGTGTCCTCATTGACGTCGACCTTGACGTTGACGCTCGGGAACAGATCGGTGTCCTCATTGGAGACCGACAGCGGGGTGGTGGTGGTGCCGACCCTCAGAAAGCCGTCGATATCCTGGTTGAGACGCTCGACGCGCAGGCCGGCGACCACCTGTGCGTTACCGAACTGGACCTTGGCCGAACCATAGGCGGCCAAAAGCTCCTCGTTGATCGTGTAGCGATCCGTCGGGCTGATGTTGTTGGCGGGGTTGTACAGCCCGGCATCGCGCAAGGCATTCAGCCCGGTCTCGACGTCGCGACGCATGGCCTTGTTGTTGATTGTGAACAGATTGAGGCCGCTGGGGAAGCCGGTGTTCCAGCGACGGTCGGTCAGATAGTTGGCATAGCTGAAGCTCTGGCCGACGCGGGGCAGAAGGGCGGTGAGAACCACCGGCGGGGCCGAGCTGCTCAGAATGGAGCCCTCGACTTCGCGGTCGTCGTACTGGGCACCGAAGGCCAGCTGGACCTGCCGGCCGCCGAACTCGAAATCCCGGCGGACGTCGGCCTTGTAGATCAGGGCGTTGGACTCCACCGCCGAATAGAGGGGCAGGGCCAGGTTCAGCGAGAAGGCCGAGGGCGTCAGGGTGTCGAGGTTGGTGCCGCGCACGAAGGTTCCCGGAGCCGTCCCCGGGATCTGGGTCGCCAGCGACAGGATGGGGAAGTTCACGTCGGAGCGGTCGTAACGAAGCGCGAACCGTTGGGCCGAACTGGCCTGCTGCGACAGTATCAGCGGCAGGTCGGTGGTGTTTTCGGTCTCGGTGTAGTTCAGCCGCCACTCGACGTCCCAGCCGTCGACCAAATGGTCGCCGCCGAGCGTGCTCACCCAGTTGTTGTTGACATAGTAGCCGTCGTTGAACGTTCCCCGAACAGGCACGCCGACGAGGTCTCCGGATGCCGCGGTCCGCGTGCCTGCGAGCGCCGACCCGACCTGGAAGACGTACTGGGTGCGTTCCTCATTGTCGTTGAACTCAGTGTAGAGCGTCTTGAGGAACACCCGGTTCTCGTCGTTGACCCGGTACTCCAGGCCCAGGATGCCCCCGTTGCTCTCGCGCTCGAGGATGTAGTTGCGGAAATCGAGCGCCGTCGGCAGACCGGCGGCATCATAGGTGGTCTCGCGGTTGTCGGTGGTCTGGTCGCGCAAGTAATGGGAGTAGGCTGCGATCAGCCCCAGTCGCTCACCCGACCAGGAGCCGCGCACCGAATACTGCTCCTGCTTGCCGCCGCCCAGGACCATTTCGCCGTAGCCGATGTCACCCTGGACATTGAGGCCGCGATGATCAAACGCACTGAAGGTCCGCAGGTTGACCCGGGCCACGATCGCCTCGGCGGACAGGTCCGGCGTCAGCGATTTGTTTACCTCGAGCGCGCTCAGGATCACGGCAGGTACGGCGTCGAAACGGAAGGCGCGCTGGGTACCACCCTCGTCCACGCCGATGACGTTGATGCCGTCGATGGAGACGCTGGTCCAGCGGTTCGGCGCGCCGCGGATCTGGAGGTACCGCTCCTGGCCCTGGTCGCGCTGGACCGCCACGGCCGGCAGGCGCGACAGGGCGGCGGCGGCGTTCTGGTCGGGAAACTGGCCGACCGTGTCGGCGGCGATCACGTTGATGATATTGTCGGCGTTCCGCTGGCGCCGGATCGCGGCGGCCTGGCTTCCGACGATGGGGGAGCCGACCACGACGATCTCGTCGACCGCAGTCGCTTCCTGGTCGGATCCGGCGGACTGGGCCGCAACGGGCGATGCAACGGCGGTCATGGCAAGTGTCGAAACCGCGACGCCAGCCAGAAGGACGGACAGGCGATTGTCTGAATGGTGAGCCACGGCTTTTCTCCTCTGCCCTCTCCCGGGCGCTGCCTCGGCCTACAATTCGAACATATGTTTTTTGACACTGGAAAATGACGTCCAGATTAATCTCCAATAACGTATTGTTTCATAGTGAATTTTATGGGAGAGGATTTTTGAGATGCGAAAACTCGTTCATAAATTCGAACGTTCGTCGGACAGAATCCGGATTGTCGGCAGTCATGAAAAGTTCGGATCAATCCCGGGCCGCGCCCCAGAATACGGCAGCCGACCGGCTCACTGAGGCCGCCTTCATTATTCTGGCGGAGACCGGTGCCCAGGGCGTGACATCGCGCGCCGTGGGCGATCTGTCCGGTGTGGCTGCGTCAGCGGTCAATTATCATTTCGGCGGCCGCGAGGGCCTGCTCAGTTCGGCGTTCGCCCTCGCCCGGGCGCGGGCGACGGCATGGCGGTGCTACTGGTTGTCTAGCCTTGCCTGCAGCCCGCCGGTCGAGGCCTTCCCGGGCTGGTTCGCCGTCGCCATGGAGGACTACGCCTACAGGCAGGCGGCCGACAGGGCGGTCTTGCGTGAACTCAGTCTCGACGCCGCCCGTGCGCCGGTGCCGCCTGCCCTGGCCCTGATCGAATGCGAGTCTGCCCAAGCCTACTGGGCATCGGTGCTCGGTGCGTTCGGCTTGCCGACGGATCGCGCCGCGCACACGGCCGATTTTGCTGGCGGGATGGCGATCCTTCACAATCATCGCCCGACACGGCCGGAGCAGCTGGCCTGGTTCACCGAGACCTGCGCCAGGTTCGCAAGGCGGATCGCCGGTCAGCCGGAAAAGGCCGGCTGGGACGGCTGGCGTCAATCGATCCGCCACCAGGCGTCGTTACCCCACCAGAACCCTTGCGCGCCCGAGGTCGTTCGTGTCACCATCGATATCCTTGGGCGAGAGGGGCTCGGGGGCCTGACCCACCGGGCTGTCGCCGCCGAGGCCGGGGTTTCCCTCGCCGCCGTGACCGGCACTTTTCCAACCCGCGCGGCCTTGGTCAGGGGCGTTTTCGATGCCCTGCACGGCTCATTGCTGGAGCGGCCGACCGAGGACGGTGCGACCAAGGGTCCGGTCAATGCCCGAGAGGTCTCCGAGGGCGTCGCCGCTTCGACCTTCGCACCGGACGGTGTCCCCTCGCCGACGATACTCGCGATCGAGGAACTGCTTGGTGCCTCAGGCAGAGACAGTCAGCTCCGGGAGGGCCTTGTGGCGCTCCGCGCCGCGCGCGGTCAGACATTCCGGGACTATCTGTCTGCCCTGCCGGGCGGACACGATCTGGACGAGCTGGATGCCCACATCCATTCGACGATGATCCTGGGTGCCATGCGGTCGGCCTTCGCCCGCGAGCGGTCGACCCGGCGGACCTGGCTGGCCGGTCGTGTTCTGGAGCAATGCCTGTGGTTGACACGCCCTGACGGCTGAATGTCCGGCGGACGCGTTATGAACGCCGGCTACGCCCGCGACGATCGCCCGCTGGGTCTTGGATCGTGGACAGTTTGCCACCCCTCGAAGGCCTCGTCGTCAAGGGAGGCATGAGAATTGGTTTCGGGGGATGATCGAGCGGCGTCGACGACTTGGCGCGATGTCTGCTTTGGGTCGATATTGTTGAAAAAGTCCGGCGATCGCTGAAACCGCGTAAACCGCGTGCTGGTCACGAAACTCGCCTCAACGAAATCAATCCCTTAGCTTTTAGCAGCGGTGCCAGATCGGGCCAAAAAGGCTGA
>Ga0247831_1002504_pt1 | contig 29622 bp, 24 predicted proteins | sample LaCruzMarch2015__9_FD_192406 | JGI IMG/M metagenome (GOLD analysis project Ga0247831, IMG submission 192406) | Freshwater microbial communities from meromictic Lake La Cruz, Castile-La Mancha, Spain - LaCruzMarch2015_1m | ecosystem: Environmental > Aquatic > Freshwater > Lake | place: Spain...
TTCGCGCTGGCCCTCCAACAGCAGGGCTTGGTCGAGCGTGTGGTCGGCTTCAGCCCCTCCGAGGGCACCCGCCAAAAAGCTTTACAACGCGGCGTCATTCACCAAGCCGTCAAAAGCGTAGCCGAAGCGGTGCAAGGCGCGGACCTGGTGTTGATCGCCGTGCCAGTCAGCCACACTGCAGCGTGTTTGAAAGAGATTGCCCCGCACCTGAGCCCCCACTGTTTGGTGATGGACGTGGGTTCCACCAAAACCGATGTGGTGGCCGCGGCCCGCGCCGCCATGGGCGACAAACTGGCCTGCTTTTTACCGGCCCACCCCATCGCTGGCAAAGCCCAAGCGGGAGTGGAGCATGCCGATCCCTCCCTCTACCAAGACCGGGCACTCATCCTGACGCCCTTGGCCCACAACACGCCAGCGCAAATCGCCACCGCCACCACGCTGTGGCAAGCCCTGGGCAGCCGGGTACACAGCATGACGCCCGAGGCACACGACCAAACTTTTGCCGCGGTCAGCCATGTGCCGCATTTGCTGGCGTTTGCCCAGGTGAATGGCTTGTTGCAGCAACCCCAAGCCGCAGACTTCTTGAAGCTCGCAGGCCCGGGTTTCAGAGATTTTTCGCGCATCGCCGCTGGCGACCCGGCCATTTGGCGTGACATTTTCTTGGCCAACGCCCAACAGGTGTTGACCCAAACCACGCATTTCCGCATCGCCTTGGAGCAACTCGAAGCCGCCATCACCCAAGGCGACGCCGCGCAGTTGCAAGCGCTGATTGCCCAAGCCAGCCAAGCCCGCAGCGCTTGGCAACTGGGCGAAGCCGCTGCCCGATCCGACCCAAACCAGCGCTTGCCCTCGGCCAGCGACAGCCAAGAAGACTGAGATGTTCAGCGCCGCCTTCCTCGACATTCCCGCCCTGGCCTGCGCCCAAGGCACGGTCACCCTGCCCGGCTCGAAAAGCATTTCCAACCGGGTGCTGCTGCTTGCCGCCTTGTGCGATGGCATCACCACCTTGCACGACCTGCTGGATTCGGACGACACCCGGGTCATGCTGGCGGCTTTGCGCCAAATGGGCTGCGCGGTGGATCTGCAAGGCAGCACAGTCAAGATCACCGGCCTGAACGGACAGGTGCCTGCCCAAGCCTTGGACCTGTTCATGGGCAATGCGGGCACGGCCATGCGCCCGCTCACCGCTGCCTTGGCGCTCATGGGCGCGCAAGCGCATTTGCACGGTGTGCCGCGCATGCACGAGCGACCGATTGGCGACTTGGTGGACGCCCTCAAGCAACTGGGTTGCCCGATCAACTACCTCGGCCAAGCAGGCTACCCGCCACTGCAATTGCAAGCGCACCACGGGCTGACCCTGGATGCGCCGATTCAGGTCCGCGGTGATGTGTCCAGCCAGTTTTTAACGGCCTTGTTGTTGGCACTGCCCTTGGTTGCGCAACACCTGGCTGCGCCTCCTCTCGCCGATGCCCGTTCGAGGTCCTCCACCCAGGCTGGCTCAGACATCGTCATCGAGGTGGTAGGCGAGCTCATTTCCAAGCCCTACATCGAGATCACCCTCAAGCTGTTGCAGCGCTTTGGCGTGCGGGTCCAGCGCGACGGCTGGCAGCGTTTCACCATCCCTGCTGGCAGCCGTTACACCTCGCCGGGTGAACTGCCGGTGGAAGCGGACGCGTCATCCGCCAGCTATTTCATCGCCTTGGGCGCGATCGCGTCAGAGACGGGCGTGCGCATCCAAGGCGTGGGGGCAGACTCGATACAAGGCGATATCCGCTTCATGGACGCTGCCGAGCAAATGGGCGCGGTCATCACCAGCGGCCCCCATTGGGTCGAAACCCGCCGAGGCGCTTGGCCGCTAAAAGCCATCGACATGGACTGCAACCACATCCCAGACGCGGCCATGACCCTGGCCGTCATGGCGCTGTATGCCGACGGCCCGAGCACCTTGCGCAACATCGCCAGCTGGCGGGTCAAGGAAACCGACCGGATCACCGCCATGGCCACGGAGGCCCGCAAACTCGGCGCACAGGTCGAGGAAGGGCCGGATTGGATTCGCATCCATCCAATTCAAACCTGGCAAGCCGCCCGCATCCACACCTATGACGACCACCGCATCGCCATGTGTTTTTCGCTGGCCGCGTTCAACCCGGCCGGGTTGCCGGTGCGCATTGAGGACCCCAAGTGCGTCGCCAAAACCTTCCCCGATTACTTTGAGGCTTTGTTCAGCCTGTCCCAAGCCACGGCGGTCCCAGTCATCTGCATCGACGGCCCAACCGCCTCGGGCAAAGGCACCTTGGCCGCCTTGGTGGCGCACAGCTTGGGCTACCACTATTTGGACAGCGGCGCGCTCTACCGCGTGACCGCTCATGCCGCCTTGCAAGCCGGTTTGAGCCTGGACGATACCCAGGAAACCGCCATCGCCGAGCTGGCCAGGCAGCTGCCGGTGTCGTTTGTAGGTGAGCAAGTGCTTCTGTCTGGCGTCAATGTGGGAGAGGCCATCCGCACCGAAGAGGCGGGCATGAACGCATCCAAAGTCTCGGTGCTGCCGCTGGTGCGCCAGGCCTTGGTGGATCTGCAACACCGCTTTGCCCGCCTGCCAGGCCTGGTGGCCGACGGGCGTGACATGGGCACGGTGATCTTCCCCGCTGCCCCTTTGAAGGTGTTTTTGACCGCCACCGCAGAAAAAAGAGCCGAGAGACGGCACAAGCAACTGATTTCAAAAGGTTTTTCCACTACAATCTCGGCTCTTCGCGCAGACTTGCAAGCGCGTGACGCCCGCGACACACAGCGAAGCGTCGCACCTCTCAAGCCCGCAGAAGATGCCCTGCAACTGGACAACTCCCTGCTCTCCATCGAAGACTCGGTGGCGCAAGTGTTGAGCTGGTGGCAAGGCAAACAGGTGTTTGGCCCCGGCCGCACCTGAACCGGCTCCTCACCATCCCTCTCGCGCTGCATGCGCACCGGTGGTGAGGTTGTATCAACTCACCGCGGTCACCCCGCAACCCAAGTCGATCAAGCTGTTTTCCTGTTGCACTGCGCAGCATGCCGCTTGGCCGACTAAATTAGGAAATTGAATGTCTGAATCATTTGCAGCCCTGTTTGAAGAGTCCCTGAAACGCTCCGAGATGCGCACCGGTGAAGTGATCACCGCTGAAGTCATCCGTGTCGAGCACAACCATGTCGTGGTCAATGCGGGGCTGAAATCAGAGGCCTACGTGCCGATTGAAGAATTTAAAAACGACCTGGGCGAAATCGAAGTCCAAGCCGGTGACTTCGTGTCCGTGGCCATCAGCTCGGTCGAAAACGGCTACGGCGACACCATCCTCAGCCGCGACACCGCCAAGCGTTTGGCCTCATGGATGAGCCTGGAAAAAGCCCTGGAGTCCGGCGAGTTTGTCACCGGCACCACCAGCGGCAAAGTCAAAGGCGGCCTGACCGTGTTGGTCAACGGCATCCGCGCTTTCTTGCCCGGCTCCCTCATCGACACCCGCCCGATCAAAGACTTGTCGCCCTTCGAGAACAAGACCATGGAATTCAAGGTCATCAAGCTTGACCGCAAGCGCAACAACGTCGTGTTGTCACGCCGCGCCGTGATTGAAGCCTCCATGGGTGAAGAACGAGCCAAACTGATGGAAAACCTGAAAGAAGGCTCCATCGTTCATGGCGTCGTCAAAAACATCACCGAATACGGCGCGTTTGTCGATTTGGGCGGCATCGACGGCCTGTTGCACATCACCGACATGGCCTGGCGCCGTGTGCGTCACCCCTCCGAGGTGGTGGTCGCTGGTCAAGAAATCACCGCCAAGATCCTCAAGTTCGACACCGAGAAAAACCGCGTGTCTTTGGGCTTGAAGCAAATGGGCGACGACCCTTGGATGGGCGTGAACCGCCGCTACCCCCAAGGCACCCGCATGCACGGCAAGATCACCAACATCGCCGATTACGGCGCGTTTGTCGAACTCGAACCCGGCATCGAAGGCTTGGTGCACGTCTCTGAAATGGACTGGACCAACAAAAACGTGGCCCCTTCCAAAATCGTGGCTTTGGGTGACGAAGTCGAAGTCATGGTCCTCGAGATCGACGAAGACAAGCGCCGCATTTCTTTGGGCATGAAGCAGTGCAAAGCCAACCCTTGGCAAGAGTTTGCATCTGCCACCAAGCGCGGCGACCGGGTCAAAGGTCCGATCAAATCCATTACCGACTTTGGCGTGTTCGTTGGCTTGGCCGCTGGCATCGACGGCTTGGTGCACCTGTCTGACCTGTCTTGGAACGAAACCGGCGAAGCCGCCGTGCGCAACTTCAAGAAAGGCCAAGAAGTCGAAGCCTTGGTCTTGGCGGTGGACGTCGAGCGAGAGCGCATCTCCTTGGGCATCAAACAACTCGACTCCGACCCGTTCACCAACTTCGTGTCGGTCAATGACAAAGGTCAAATCGTCACCGGCACCGTGAAAACCGTGGATGCCAAAGGCGCTGAGATCGACCTGGGCGAAGAAATCATCGGCTACTTGCGGGCTTCTGAAATATCCCGCGACCGCGTGGAAGATGCCAGCCAGGTGCTCAAAGTCGGCGACGAAGTCACCGCCGTGGTGGTCAATGTGGACCGCAAAACACGCAACATCCAGTTGTCCATCAAGGCCAAGGATGCGGCTGACCAAGCCGACGCCATGCAGACCCTGAGCCAAAACTCAGGCAATGCCGGCACCACCAGCTTGGGCGCGCTGTTGCGTGCCAAGTTGGACAACACAGAGAACTAAGCTTCACCCATGACCCGAAGTGATTTGGTTGAAGAACTGGCAGCCCGCTTTCCGCAGCTGACCCACCGGGACGCCGAATTTGCCGTCAAAGCCTTGCTTGACGCCATGAGCGACGCCCTGGTCAAGGGTCACCGCATCGAATTGCGCGGCTTTGGCAGCTTCTCGGTGAACCGTCGCCCGCCTCGCATGGGACGCAATCCGCGTTCCGGCGAGAGTGTGGCGATTCCCGAAAAGCGCGTGCCCCATTTCAAACAAGGCAAGGCGCTGCGCGAAGCCGTCGAAGTTCGCACCAAAGAGCTGCTGCAAAGCGCCCCGCCCAAGCCCTAGAATTCCCCCACCCTGGGAACCCAAATTGACACAACTCTTCAGGCTGCTTCAGTGGATACTGAAAGCGGCCATTTTTTTGATCCTGCTGGCCTTCGCTTTGAACAACAAAGAGGAGGTGGCGGTGCGTTTCTTTTGGGGCTTGGAGTGGCGCGCCCCGATGGTGCTGGTTTTGCTGTGCGTGTTTGCGCTGGGCGTGGTTGTGGGTGTGATCGGCATGGTGCCGCGCTGGTGGCGACAACGCCGCTTGGCCAAGCAAGCGCTGGTCACGCCGCCCGGACCCGCGCCTGCGGCCGTGGCACCCGACCTGCCACACCCCCCATGAGCGGGCACACCTGATGGAATTCCAAGTCGGCTGGATTTTTGTAGGACTGCCCCTGGCGTTTGTGTTGGGCTGGTTATCCTCCCGCTTCGATTTGCGGCAACTGCGCCTGGAAAACCGCAGCAACCCCAAAGCCTATTTCAAAGGTTTGAACCACCTGCTCAACGAGCAACAAGACCAGGCGATTGACGCCTTCATCGAAGCGGTACAACGCGACCCCGACACCACCGAGCTGCATTTCGCCTTGGGCAATTTGTTTCGCCGCCGCGGCGAGTTCGAGCGGGCCGTGCGGGTGCACCAACACCTGTTGGCACGCGCCGACCTCAGCAGCAGCGACCGCGAACGCGCCCAGTTCGACCTGGCCATGGACTTCGTCAAAGCTGGCATCCTCGACCGCGCCGAAGCCGCCTTGCAACCGGTTTTGCAATCGAGCCTCGCTCCACAGGCCATGCTGGCCCTGCTCACCATTTACGAACGCACCCGCGACTGGCGGCAAGCCGCTGACATTTCCTTGCGGCTTGACCAGTCCGGACAAGGCCAGTTTGGGGTGCGCCGCGCCCATTACCTGTGTGAACTCGCCGCCGAGAGCCGCGATCCCTTGCAAGCCCAACCACTGCTGGAAGAAGCCGTACAAACCGCGCCGCAAAGCGCCCGTCCGCGGATCGCTTTGGCCGATGTGCTGAGCCTCCAAGGCCAGACCCAAGCCGCCTGCGACCGGTTGCAAGCCCTGGCCCATGACATCCCGTCCGCCATGCCCTTGGTGGCTGGCAAACTCGCTGCCTTGGCACCCCAGGTGCAGCGGCAAGTCGGTGTGCTCACCCTGCTGCAAGACAGCTACCACCAGTTGCAAAACCTGGATGTGCTCGATGCCATCATTGCCTTGCAAAAAGCCATGGGCCAAGACCTGGGCCGTGAGTTGTACGCCCAACACCTCTTGAAACACCCTTCGCTGATCGCTGCCACCCAATGGCTGGCAGGTGAGCAACTCAACCCCTCGCAGCAACCGCAGGTGCAACGCGCCTTGGAGCAAGCTGCCAAGCCACTGCGTCGCTACCGTTGCGCGGCCTGCGGTTTCGAGGCCTTGCAGCATTTCTGGCAATGCCCGGGTTGCCAGGCCTGGGACAGCTACCCGGCGCGCCGCATCGAAGAACTTTAAGCAGACCCCCATGACCCTGCCCACGCTTGCCCAACTCCAACGCACCCAACTGCTGATCGTCGGCGACGTGATGCTCGACCGCTATTGGTATGGCGCGGTCGACCGGATCAGCCCCGAAGCCCCGGTGCCGGTGGTGCGCGTCACCCGTGAAGAGGAGCGTTTGGGCGGCAGCGCCAACGTCGCCTTCAACGTGGTCACCTTGGGCGCCAAAGCCAGCTTGGTGAGCGTCTTGGGCGATGATGACAACGGCCTGCGCCTGAGTCGCTTGGTCGAAAAGTCTGGTATCCAGGCGCATTGGGGGCGCGACGCGCAACTGCAAACCACGGTCAAGCTGCGCATCATTGGCCGCCAGCAGCAACTCCTTCGCGCCGACTTCGAAAACCAACCCCAGTCCGAGGTGTTGGCCTCGCAAACCCAGTTGTTCCAGCAGTTGCTGGCCAGTCACCACGCCGTGCTGTTCTCAGATTACGGCAAGGGCGGCCTGACCCATGTCGCAGACATGGTCGCCAGCGCCCGCTTGTCGGGTCTGCCAGTGTTGATCGACCCCAAAGGCAGCGACTACTCGCGCTACGCGGGTGCCACGGTCATGACGCCCAACCGCGCTGAACTGCAACAAGTCATTGGCCACTGGCGCGACGAAAACCACTTGCTCGAGATGGCCCAACAGTTGCGCGAACAATTGCGCCTGGACGCCTTGCTGCTCACCCGCAGCGAAGAAGGCATGAGCTTGTTTGATGCCGATGGCGCCATGCATGTGCCTGCGCAAGCACGGGAGGTGTTTGACGTGACTGGCGCAGGTGACACCGTGATCGCCACCTTGGCGAGTTTGATCGGCAGTGGCATGCCTTTGCGCCAAGCCCTTCCTTGGGCCAACAAGGCCGGTGGCGTGGTGGTGGGTAAATTTGGCACCGCAGGTGTGTCTTACCAGGAGTTGTCCGCATGAAGATCGTGGTCACCGGCGCGGCCGGTTTCATTGGCAGCAACATCGTGCGTGGTTTGAATGCACGCGGCATCAGCGAGATCATTGCGGTTGACGATTTGCGCGACGGCGACAAGTTCCGCAACCTGGCCGACCTGCAGATCGCCGACTATGTGGACCACACGGTGTTCTATGAGCGGTTTGCCAACGGCGCCTACGGGCAAGTCGAAGCGGTGTTCCATGAAGGCGCGTGCAGCGACACCATGGAAACCGATGGCCGCTACATGATGGACAACAACTATGGCGTTTCATGCCAGCTGTGGACGGCTTGCCAGGCGCAAGGCACACGCTTGCTTTATGCGTCTTCAGCCGCCACCTATGGCGGCTCGAGCAGCTTTGTGGAAACGCCCGAATTTGAACAACCGCTCAACGTCTACGGCTACTCCAAGCTGCTGTTTGACCAGCGCCTGCGCCGTGAAATGGGTGGGGATTTCCAGCGCAACCAAGCGCAGGTGGTGGGGTTTCGCTACTTCAATGTCTATGGCCCTCGCGAGCAGCACAAAGGCCGCATGGCCAGCGTGGCGTTTCACCAATACCACCAGTTCAAGCAAGACGGCCATGTCAAGTTGTTTGGCGAATACGGTGGCTATGCGGCGGGCGAGCAAGAACGCGACTTTGTCTTCATCGACGACGTGGTGGCGGTCAACCTTTGGTTTTTCGACCACCCCCAGCAAAGCGGTTTGTTCAACCTCGGCTCTGGTCGCGCCCAGCCTTTCAACGACGTGGCTTTGGCGGTGGTGAATGCGGCCAAAGCTGCGCAGGGCGGCAAAGCCTTGACATTGGCGGAAGCGGTGGCGCAACAACTTATCCGCTACATCCCTTTCCCAGACGCTTTGCGTGGCAAGTACCAGTGCTTTACCCAGGCCGATCTGAAGGCCTTGCGCGCCAGCGGCTGCGACCATGTGTTTGCCGATGTGCAGTCGGGCGTTGGCAGCTACATGCAGTGGCTGGCCAAGGCTTGACTCACTGTTTATGAAAGTGCAACTCACACACAGCTGGATGGTCTGCGATTGAAATCTGGGTTTTCCCAGGAGCTTTCATGCGCATGGCACTTTGTGTGTTTACCCTGTGCTTCAGCAGCTCTATCGCAGCGCTGGAAATCAACCAAGCCACCGAGGCCGAGCTCGACAACCTGCGCGGCTTGGGGCCCGCTTTCACCCGCCGGGTCATCGCCGCCCGGGCAGAGCAAGCCTTTGCCGACTGGCCCGACCTGATGCGCCGGGTCAAGGGCATGGGCAAAGCCACCGCCCAAAAACTGTCCGAGCAAGGTTTGACCGTGCAAGGTCAGTCATTTTTGCCCAAGCTCGCCCCCTGAGCCTGGGACTGCCTTAAGCTGATACCTTGTTTGACTGACCCTTGCTCATGAACGCTCCACGCCCCCCCGGTTTCATGGTGTTGCGCAGCAACCGCATGGAAGGTCTGCGCGACCTGCTGGTGCAGTACGTCAAAGACGATCCGCTTCCTCCTTTGGCGGCCGAAACCATCTTGGTGCAAAGCAATGGCATGAAGCACTGGCTCACCTTGGCGCTGGCCGACGACCAAGCGCTGGGCATTTGCGCCGCCACCGAGCTGGTGTTGCCCTCTGCCCAGCTCTGGCAAATCTACCGATCGGTTTTGGGTGCAGACAAACTGCCTGCCCGCATGCCCTTGGACAAGTCACCGCTGGTGTGGCGCATCCTTCGGCGCTTGCCCGACTGGCTGACAGACCCGGGCTTCGCCCCGTTGGCGCATTACCTGGGTGACGACACCCAAGGCACCCGCGCCTATGGACTGGCGCAACAACTCGCCGACGTGCTCGACGGCTACCAAAACTACCGTGCAGATTGGCTCGAACACTGGGCCAAAGGCCAAGACCAACTGCATGGCGGCCATGCCCTGCCCCCCGAACACGCCTGGCAAGCCGCGATCTGGCGCGACCTCTTGCGCGATTTGCAAACCTCAGCCCATGGTTTGTCTGGCTTCCAAGCCCGCTCGGATGTGCACAAAGCGTTCATGCACGCTTTGTCTCAACACCCTGCCGGTTCCCCTTTGTTCGGTTTGCCCGCGCGTCTGTTGGTGTTTGGCATCACGGCTTTGCCCATGCAAACCTTGGAGGCGCTGGTCGCACTCGGCCGCTTCATCCCTGTGTTGATGTTTGTGCACAACCCCAGCCAAGAACACTGGGGACACCTGACCGAGAACCCTGTTGCCGAAGGTCACCCGCTGTTGGCGGCCTGGGGCAAACATGGGCGCGATTACCTGCATGCCATCGACGGGTTCGAGGCGGCTGACCCGGCTGCACCGCGATTCACGCGGGTCGACGCCTTCATCGACCCTGCCAAAGAAGCCCAAGACCTGGAGCGCGAGCCCAGCGCGCTCGAACAACTGCAATCGGCCGTGCTGCACTTGCAACCGCCTGCACCCCTGACCCCTGCTGGCCAAGCGCTGCGCACGCCAGCAGACCACAGCCTGCGTTTTGCCCAGGCGCATTCGGCGCAACGCGAGGTCGAGGTGTTGCACGACCTGCTCTTGGCTTGGCTGGACGAAGACCCCAGCCTGCAACCCCGCGACATCATGGTGATGGTGCCCGACATGGCGAAGTTCGCACCGCAGATCCACGCGGTGTTTGGGCGCTTTGCCTCGCAGGCCGGGTATTCGCCCCGCAGCCGCCACCTGCCCTACTCGGTCGCAGACACCACCGCCCACCTCGAACCCCTGGTGCAGGCCTTGCAAACCTTGTTGCAACTGCCTCAACAGCGCTGGGGGTTGAACGAATGGCTGGCCCTGTTCCAGGTGCAAGAAGTCCGTGCCCGCTATGGCTTGGACTTGTCCGATGTGCAAGCCCTCCACGCCCTGCTCGAACAAGCCGGTGTCCGTTGGGGCTTGGACGCGCTCCACCGACAAGCCTGGGGCATGGACCACACCTTGCCCGACAGCGACCAAAACAGCTGGCACTTTGGCTTGCAGCGACTGCTGCTGGGCTATGCAAGCGGCAGCGCAGATGCATCCCAACAGCCTTGGCAAGACCACTTGGCGCAACCTGGGGTGCAAGGCCTGGACGCCAAAGTGTTGTCTGGCTTACTCCAATGGCTGGGTGACATCCAGCTCAGCCTGCAGGGGCTGCAACAAGACCACACACCCAGCGCCTGGGTGCGCTTGATGCACGATTTGGTGCGGCGGTTTTTCAAGACCGATGAGGAAACCAGCCAACGCCTGCTCGAACGGGTGATGGCGCCCTTGGAAGACTGGCTGGCTGACACCGCTTTGGCGCAGTTTGACCAACCCCTGCCGTTGTCGGTGTTGCGCAACCACTGGATGGCCCACATCGACACCGGTGGTTTGCAACAACGTTTCATGGGCGGGGGTGTGCAGTTCGCCACCTTGATGCCCATGCGTGCCATTCCTTTCAAGCGAGTGTGTTTGCTTGGCATGAACGATGGCGACTACCCGCGTGCACCTGCCCCACGTGACTTCGACCTGATGAGCCACCCAAACCTGGGCCGCGCGGGCGACCGTGCCCGCCGCGAAGACGACCGCTATTTGTTTTTAGAGGCCTTGCTGTCCGCCAGACAACGGCTTTACATCTCTTGGCAAGGCAGGCGCGCCAGCGACCATGCAGAACGCCCGCCTTCGGTCTTGGTGGCCCAGTTGCTCGACCATTTGCGGCAATGCCACACCCCGGCATCCGGCGATGGCAGCCAGGCATTCCCCACGCCCTTGCAACCCTTGCAGCCGTTCTCCTCGACATACTTCAGCCAAGGCAGCGGCTTGGTCACCTACGCCCAAGACTGGGACGCGGCGCATCAGCCCCTGTCAACACCCCTGCAAACACCGCTGTTGGCAAGCACGGCAGCCCACCCACCCACCGCCCTGACCGAGCAAGACTTGCATCGCCTGCTGCGCCAACCGGTGGACGTGTATTTCGCCGACCACCTGCAGGTGAAGTTGGATGAACCCCTGGCCTTGGGCTGCGAAGACGAGCCTTTCGAGCCACATGGCTTGGAAGCCTTTGCGCTGAAAGACGAGGTGCTCAACCACCCCGACCCCGTGGCGGCACTGCATCGCTTGCGATGGCAGGGCCAACTGGCTTTGGGTGGTTTTGGCCAAGCCCAGCAAAACAATTGGCTGGCATTGCGCCAACAAATTCACCAGCGGCTCTCAGGCTACCTGCAGGATACCGACCTGGCCCTGCCGGAGCAGGTGCATGTTATCCCTGCGCCCGTGGACATGCGGCTGCGCTTTGGCGGCGACTTGACCACCTGGCGCTTGAAAGCCAATGGCAGTGCGCTGCAAATCGACCTGCGCCCAACCAAACTGATGGACGGCAAAGCACCGCGGTTGTTCACACTCACGCGGCTGTGGGTAGGTCACTTGAGCGCAAATGCCGCCGGCCTGTCGACCACCAGCCTGCAAAGCGGTGAAGATGGTTTGCTGGTGCTGAAAGCTTTGACGCCCGAGGATGCACAGCGCTTGCTGACCGACTTGGCCGAGGCCTACCTGCAAGCCTGGCATGCCCCGCTGCCCTTGGCTTGCAAAACTGCCTGCGCTTGGCTTGCTGCGCTGTATTGGCCAACGCACCAAGCCCAAAATAACAAAGCCCTGCAGAAAGCGCGCTTGGCTTTCGAGGGCGGACATTTCGCGGGCGAGGTCAGCACCTCAGCGCATTTGCAGCGTGCATTCGAGCGTTTCGAGGACCTCCAAGCCCACTTGCCCGGCTGGGCCGAGCGTGTCTATGGTCCCATGGCAGCGGCTTGCAACGTGGCGATGAGCGCTGGCCCCTCTGAGGAGGACGCATGAACAGCTTGAACCTGCACACCCTTCCTCTGCATGGCCGACAAGTCATCGAAGCCAGCGCAGGCACCGGCAAAACCTGGACCTTGGCCGCGCTTTACCTGCGATTGGTTTTGGCCCATGGACGCGAGGGCATGCCACCCTTGTTGCCGTCGCAGATTTTGGTGATGACCTTCACCGAGGCTGCCACCGCCGAATTGCGGGAGCGGGTGCGCGACCGCTTGCACCAAGCCGCGGTCTGGTTTGATGCCAAGGTCGCTGGGGTCGCACTGGCCGATCCGTTGCTCGACCCGTTGGCGCTTGCTTGGGATGCTGCCGATTGGCCACGCTGCGCGGCGCAACTTCACCATGCCGCGCAAAGCATGGATGACGCGGCGATTTTCACGATCCACGGCTGGAGCCGACGCATGCTCAGCAGCTTTGCGTTGCACAGCCGCGACCTGTTTGAGCAAACCCATTTGGACAACCCCACGGCATTGCTGCGGCAGCTGGCCAACGACCATTGGCGACAGGGGTACTACCCGCTGCCTCTGGCCGCACAACAGGCCTTGGTGAGCCAAGTTTGCGCATCACCCGAGGCCATGCTGGTGCTGCTCCAGGCGCGCTGGAAGGACATGGACCGTTCCCCTCCGCAAGCCATGGCGGTTGGCGCTGCGCAGATATCCGACGCACAGCCGTCTCAGCCAGCAAGCCTTGATTTGCCCCCACTGCCTGCAGATACCTTGGCGCCCTTTGTGGTTTGGCAAACCGAACACGAAGCGCTCGAAGCACAGGCCCGGGCAAACTGGTTGCCTGAACTGGCCCAGACACTCTTGAGCGCGCAAACAGCGCGTTTGATTCGCGGACAGGGCATCACCGGGCCGCACTTCCAAAAATGGGTCCATTCCCTCCAAGCCTGGGCCGAGCAAGGCGCGTCGATCGGCGACAAAATCTTGTTTCGCTTCACCGTGAGCAACCTGCAGTCCAAAGGCTGGGCGCAGGCGGATCAGTACCCGCTGTTCACCAGCCTGGAGCAGTTGGCTGCCCATCAAGCTGCCCAACCCCCCTGCAAAGAACCCCTGCTTGACCATGCTGCGTTGGCCTTGCGCCAGCGCTACGACCATGCCAAGCAGCAGCAAGCGGTGTTTGATTTCCAGGACTTGCTGCAACGCCTGCACCATGCCTTGCATACCGACCAAGGCGAGATGGCCGCCGCCGTGCGCGCCCAATACCCCGTGGCCTTGGTCGATGAGTTTCAAGACACCGACCCTTGGCAGTACCAAAGCCTGGACCGTATTTACCGCGAGCAAGACACCGACCATCGCCATGCCTTGGTGATGATCGGCGACCCCAAGCAAGCCATCTACAGCTTTCGAGGAGCTGACCTCAACACCTATTTGCAAGCCCGGCAGGCGGCATTGAAGCTCGACCCCAACGCTGTCCACAGCCTGGCGCACAACCACCGATCCACCGCTGGATTGGTGCGGGCGGTCAACCATGTGTTCACCCACGCGCAAACCGACAACCCGTTTCACCAAGCCAACCGCCCTGCTGACCAGCAGGTGCTGTTTCTGCAGGTGGAAAGCGCCAGCCTGACCAAGCCTTTGACCACGCCCGCAGGGCAAGCCAGCCAAGCCCTCACGGTTTGGTACCAGGCGCCACCCACAGACAAGGCCACCTACAGCGCTGACGAACACCTGCATGGCATGGCCCAGGGGTTTGCCTCACAAATGGTGCAGTTGCTGCACCAGCACACTGACTTGCACCCAGGCCAGATGGCCGTTTTGGTGCGAGGCAAAGCCCAAGCCAAAGCCATGCAAAACGCCTTGCAGCAACGTGGCTTGGCCAGTGTGTATCTGTCTGACCACGCCAATGTCTACCAAAGCCCAGAGGCGCTGGACCTGTGGCGGGTCTTGCGGGCGATTGCCACGCCTCGTCAAACTGCTTGGTTGCGCAGCGCCTTGGCCTGCCGGGTCTGGGGCTTGCACATGGCCGAGTTGCAAGCCTGCTTGCAAGACGACACCCAGTCCGATGCCTTGGCCGAGTCTTGTCAGCGGTGGTTGCAGCAATGGCAATCCCAAGGCGTCTTACCCATGCTCTACAGCTGGCTGCACGAGCAACAAATCGCTCACCGTTTATTGGCCTCGCCCGCGGGTGAGCGGCAACTCACCAACCTACTGCATCTGGGCGAACTGTTGCAAGACGCCTCCCAAAGCCTGCAAGGCCCGCAGGCCTTGTTGCAGCACCTGGCCGACCAGATCCACCACAGCGGCGACCACCCCGAGGCGCAAAAAATGCGGCTCGAAACCGACGCCGCTTGTGTGCAAATCGTGACTTATCACAAGAGCAAGGGCTTGGAGTACCCGCTGGTGTTTGTGCCCTTTCTGGGCAGCTTCACCACCGGCAAAACCGCGGCCAACAAACCGCCCTCCGAGGAAGACGAGGCACCCGACATCACCGAGTCATCGGTGGAGGAGGACATGCGTTTGTTGTATGTGGCCCTGACCCGCGCCAAGCGCGGTTTGTGGCTGGGCATGGCACCCACCGCCAAGAGCTTGGCGGTCAGTACCAAACCGATCAAACGCAGCGCGGTGTCCCAGTTGTTGCAGCGGCAAAGCCACGACGACTTGCCCAGCCAACTGCATGCCATGTGGGGGAGTTGTCCGGACATCGCTGTCCTTGAATTGCCGCCCCCAGATCGCCAGGCTTACCAAGCCCCTGCTCGCACAGTCAGTCGCCAAGCCGCCTTGGTGCCCCATCGTTCAGGCCATGCCCGCTGGTGGACCGCCAGTTTCAGCAGCCTCACTCGCGGCTTGGAGGCAGGCACCGAGCGCGAAGAAGCCTTCAGCGATGCCCAAACCGATGCGGTCGAGCGAGACCCCAGCACGCCCCTGGCAGACACCAACCCCTGGCAAGCTTTTCCTGCGGGCGCGCGTTACGGTACCCTGCTGCACGACCTGCTGGAGTGGCAAGCCCAGCAAAGCTGGCCTGTGGTGCAAGACGCCGCGCCTGCTTGGCAAACCCAGGCTTGGCAGCAGCTCTTGCAAGGCAAGGCCGATTGGCTGCAACTCACACCCACAGAGCAAGCCAGTCTCACACCTTGGTTGCAAGCCATCTTGCGCAAGCCCTTGCCGCTGTCCACAGAAGCTGACGAGATACCCCCAAAAGCGCTTGCAAGCCACCCGATCGCCTCACCTTTGGTACTGTCCCAAGTGCAGTCGTCTCACCGGTGGGCTGAAATGGCCTTTCACTTGCCCGCAGGCCAGGTGCCCAGCAGCCAGCTCGACGCCTTGATCCAGCAACATGTGTTCCCAGGCCATGCGCGGCCTGCCTTGCAAGCCACCATGATGCAAGGCATGCTCACCGGCTCCATCGACTTGGTGGTGCAGCATGATCACCGCTTCTGGGTGCTCGATCACAAGTCCAACAAATTGCCCAACTACGCGGCACCCAGTCTGCGTGCTGCGGTGCTCGACAAACGCTACGAGGTGCAATACGTGCTCTACACCTTGGCCCTGCACCGCTTGCTCAAGCAACGCTTGCGCGGCTATGACTACACGCAGCACATGGGCGGTGCGGTCTATTTGTTTTTACGGGGCGTGGATGGTGACAACGCCGGCGTGCATGCCATGCGCCCCCCTTTCGCGTTGATCGATCAACTCGACCAACTGTTTGCCAAGGTACCCGCATGAGTCTGCGCCGATTGCTCACCTCGCCCTGGCCTGGCAAAACCGCCAGCCCGCTCACTGGCCTGGACTTGGCTTTTGCACGGATGCTCCAAGGCTTGCAACCCAGCAGCGATGAACGCCACCTGTGGCTCGCCGCCCTGGTCAGTCACCAATGGGGGCGAGGCCATGCCTGCCTGGACTTGCAAGCCTGGCCTGCAGACGCTGCCGACCTCTTGGCCTGGCCATCGACGGCGCTGCAAGCCATCCCCAACGAACTGCACCAGGCCTTGCCCAGCCTGCCCTGGGCCACGGGGCCGCATTCGCCTTTGGTGTTGAAGGGGCATCGCCTGTATTTGCGCCGCGCATGGGATGCTGAACAAACCATCCACCAGTGCCTCATGGCTTTGCAACAACAAAGCTTGAGGGTGTCGCCTGATTGGCCGCAACACCTGGACGCTTTGTTCGAGCCCGACCCCAGCGACATGCAGCGCGCGGCCTGCGCCCATGCAGTGCAAAACCCGGTCACCTTGATCACCGGCGGCCCCGGCACTGGCAAAACCACCACCGTGGTCAAACTTTTACGCTTGCTGCAAAGCGCCTCGCATCTGCCCTTGCGTATCTTGATGGCCGCACCCACAGGCAAAGCCGCCGCCCGCTTGGGCCAAGCCATGAACCAAGCCCGCAGCAGCTTGCCCACCGAGCAAGCCTCTGCCTTGCCCACCGCCGCCCATACCCTGCACAAATGCCTGCAAACCCAACGAAACAACAGCCCGGTGTTAGATGCGGATGTGGTGGTGGTTGACGAAGCTTCGATGATCGATCTGGAGATGATGGCCCGCTTGCTCAAAGCCGTGCCAGCGCAAGCCCGCTTGGTGCTGCTGGGCGACAAGGACCAGTTGGCCTCGGTTGAAGCCGGTGCGGTGATGGCGCAACTGTGCCAAGCACCTTGGATGGCCCAGCACACCAAGACACTGTTGAAAAGCCACCGTTTCAATGCCGAGCAAGGCATCGGCCCCTGGGCACGCGCAGCCAATGCAGGTGACAGCCCCGCCTTGAACGCCCTTTGGGCACAAGCCCCAGAGGCTTGTTTCAGTGACAGCGCAGCGGTGAGCCGCATCCGTCGCACCCACAGCCAAGATGCACAGACGCTGCAACGCCTGCGGCAAGCCTGGGCGCCATGGCTGCAACTCCTCGAGCCGCACTTGTCTGGCCAGCCCTGTGATGACCAGCAAGCCCTGGCCCTGCTGTCGGGCTTTGCGCAAGTGGGCGTGTTGTGCGCCATGCGGGAAGGCCCTTGGGGTGTGCACGCGTTCAACACCCAATTGCAACGCGCCTTGGGATTTGCCGATGCGCCATGGTTTGTGGGCCGCCCGGTCATGGCGCGGCGTAACGACTACGCGCTGGGGCTGATGAATGGTGACACCGGCCTGTGCTTGCCGCGCATGGTTCATGGCGAATCTCGCTGGCGTGTGGCGTTTGCCGATGAGCAAGGCGGCGTTCGCTGGCGGGTTCCCAGCCGTTTGGCTGAGGTGGACACCGTGTTTGCCATGACGGTGCACCAATCACAAGGCTCCGAGTTTGCGCAGGTGCTGCTGGTGCTGCCTGACCAAGCTGCCCCTTTGCTGACCCGTGAATTGGTCTATACCGGCATGACCCGAGCGCGCCAACAACTGTGCATTTGGGCGCCCGAGCCCAGCTTGTTGGTCACGGCCTGTGAACGCACCGTGCGCCGCAGTGGGGGTTTGGCGTCCCTTTGAAACCCCAAATCATCGGTGGCAAAATATCGGCATGACCCTTTTTCGCAGCCTCCATTGGATCTTGCCCTTGTGCTTGCTCAGCCCAGTGGGTTCGGTTTGGGCCGATTGGGAACAGGTCGATGAAAACCACCTGGCCGTGATTTACATCGATCCCGACAAAATCCGCGCCAGCAGTGTCTATCCCCAAGCTTGGCATTTGTTTGACTTGTTTGACAAAACCAAGGCGGGCGTCAAGTCGCGCTTGGTTCTGATGGAATACGACTGCCACGATGCACGTCGTCGCTCATTGGCCTTTGCCTCCAAATCCGACGCCATGGGCGAAGGCAAAACCTTGTTCACCAGCACCCAAGCCACGAATTGGAAACCGGTGGCAGGCGACACCGTGGGTGAAAAAGTCATTGACATGCTGTGTGGCCAAAGTGGTCGCAGAAAAAGCCAAAGCAAAACCAGTTCTGCGCCCGCCGCCGCCAGCCAATGAAGTTCAAAGGACAGCCATGGAAGTGACCAAACACACCGACGATTTCGCCACCGCACCACAGCTGGCACCTGAGCACATGGCCGCGATTGCCGCCCACGGCTTCACCACCGTGATCAACAACCGCCCCGACATGGAAGGCGGCCCTGATCAACCCACCTCGGCGCAAATGCAAACCGCAGCAGAAGCGGCGGGTTTGAGCTACCACTACCTGCCTGTGGTGAGTGGCGCGATCACGCCAGAGCAAGTCACACAAATGGCTTCATTGGTGGAATCTGCCAACGGTCCGGTATTGGCGTTTTGCCGCAGTGGTGCGCGTTCAACCCAACTGTGGTCGTTGGGTCTGCAGTAAAAACGGCTGGTGTTTCACACAGGCTGCGGCCTGAAGGGTGCGGCTCAAACTTTGGCGCTGAGCTTGCGTGAATTGATCGGGTCGCGAAACACCAAGGGTTGCACCTTCACTCGTTGCGCATCTGGCACTTGCGCATAAGCCACCGCCTCTTGCACCAAATGATGGTGCGCTGATTTGTTGCAGACCGGGTCGGCATTGGCCGCATCACCCGTGAGCATCAAGGCCTGGCAGCGGCAACCACCCAGGTCTTTTTCTTTTTCATCACATGTCCGGCAGGGGTCCTTCATCCAAGCATCACCCCGGTAATGGTTGAACGCATGGGCGTCGTACCAAATCTCTTTGACCGGCATGGTTTTCACGTTGGGGAAATCCAAGTGCTTGATCATCTTGGCGGTGTGGCAAGGCAGCGCCGAACCATCGGGCGTGATCGTGAGGAACACATTGCCCCAGCCGTTCATGCATTTCTTGGGACGGGTTTCGTAGTAGTCAGGCACAACAAAAAAGATTTTGAGTTTGTCACCCAGCTTGGCACGGTACTCGTTGGTGACCCGCTCAGCACGCTCGAGCTGCTCGCGGCTGGGCATCAAACCATCGCGGTTGATTTGCGCCCAAGAATAGTATTGACTGTTGGCCAATTCCAAATACTCGGCACCGAGGTCCACAGCGAGCTCGATGATCTTGTCGATGTAATCGATGTTCAAGCGGTGAATCACGCAATTGAGCACCATCGGCCAACCGTTGGCTTGGATCAACTCGGCAGCACGCTGCTTCAAGGCAAAGGTTTTGGTGTGCGACAAAAAGTCGTTGAGTTCACGGGTCGAGTCTTGAAACGACAGTTGCACATGGTCCAAACCAGCCGCCTTCAAAGCGCTCGCTCGCTCGGGTGTCAAACCAATACCCGAGGTCAGCAAGTTGGTGTAAAAGCCCAAGCGGTGCGCCTCAGCCACCAACAGTTCGAGGTCGTCGCGCACCAGCGGCTCTCCGCCTGAAAAACCGCATTGCACACTGCCTGCCGCGCGTGCCTCTTGCAGCACCTTGAACCATTCCTCGGTGCTGAGCTCGGGCCCGCTTTGGGTGTAGTCAACGGGGTTGTAGCAAAACACGCAATGCAGCGGGCAGCTGTAAGTGATTTCAGCCAATAACCACAAGGGCGGACCCACCGTGGGCGGGGTCGGCGTAGTCTGCAAGCCAGCAGCAGCGTCGACTTCGCTCATGCTTTCACCCAACCTTGTTGGCCTGCTATTTCTAGAAATGCCAGCACATCGGCTCGCAAGCCAGTCGCACCAAAGTCGGTTTCCAAATCGGAGATCAAGGTGGCCACGGTTTTTTCGCCATTCAATCGGCGCATGATTTCTCCCGCGCTGCCGTTGAGTTTGACCATGCCCTCGGGGTAGAGCAACACCCAGCTTTGCTGAACCTCTTCCCATTGCAAGCGAAACATGCTGGCTACCCGTGGCGTGCTGCTGAGCACCTCATCGATGTCGCTCATGTTTTGGGCCCCGTGATCTGCACCTGGCATTGGTCGAGCATGATGGCGTCTGCCAAGGCCCACAGCACATTGAGTTTGAACTGTAATAGCTCCAGTGCCCGCTCTTGCAGAGCCCGGGTTTGGCTGAAGTACTGCAAAGTGAATGTCAAACCGTGCGCCACGTCTCGTCGCGCTTGGGTAAGGCGATTTTTGAAATACTGCAAACCCGCTGGGTCCACCCAGGGGTATTGCTCAGGCCAGGTGTCAATGCGCTGCTGGTGGATGTGCGGCGCAAACAACTCGGTCAAGCTGGAGGCCACCGCTTCTTGCCATGGCTGGCGGCGGGCGAAGTTGACATACGCGTCCACAGCAAACCGGCTCGCAGGGGCGACAAAGCGCAAGGAAGTGACATCATCGCGGCTCAAACCCACGGCTTGCCCCAAGTGAATCCAGGCTTCGATGCCGCCCTCGTCGTGCACCTCACCCAGGTGAAAGCCGTCATGGTCCAAGATGCGCTGAATCCACTCGCGGCGAATCTCGCGGTCGTCGCAGTTGGCCAAAATCGCGGCATCTTTGAGGGGTATGGAGATTTGGTAATAAAAACGGTTGGCCACCCAGCCGCGCAATTGCGCCGCGTTGAGCTTGCCCTCGGCCATCATGACGTGAAAAGGATGGTGAATGTGGTAACTCGTGCTTTTGCCGCGCAGCAAGGTTTCAAACTCCGCCGCGGTCCAAGGGGTGCGGGTGTCGGCCATGGCTTCGTTCATCAGGTTGTTCACAGGCTGATCTCCATGCCGTCATGCGCCACCTCGATGCCATGGGCCGTCAAGGTTTGTCGTTGCGGGCTTTGTTCGTCCAAGATGGGGTTGGTGTTGTTGATGTGGATCAAGACCTTGCGCACGGACGAAGGCAGCTTGTCCAACCATTCGATCATGCCGCCATCCCCGCTTTGCGGCATGTGACCCATGGCGCGGGATGTTTTTTTCGATGCACCCAGCGCGATCATTTCATCATCGGTCCACAAGGTGCCATCCACCAGCACGCAATCGCTGGCTTGCATGGCTTGCCACACATGGGGCTCCATCTGGCCCAAACCGGGCGCGTAAAACAAACGCTTGCCAGAAGACTGGTCCAGCACGCTCAAGCCCACGTTGTCACCAGGCTGGGGCTTGTCACGGTGCGGCGAGTAAGGGGGGGCATTGCTCAACAGAGGCAGGGCAGACAAGCCCAAGCCTGGCAAGCCGTCGATCGTGAAAGGCGTGTTCAAGGAGAGCGCATGAAAGTCCACACCGCAGTAATGGTCCAACACCTTGAACAAGGGATTGCCCGTGGTCAGGTCTTCTCGCACCAGCGGGTGACACCACAAGGGCAGTTTTTGACGGTGCTCACGCAGCATCAACAAACCGGTGGTGTGGTCGATTTGCGCGTCCATCAACATGACGGCGGCGATACCGGTGTCGCGCAAGGAGCGAGCGGGTTGCAAGGCGGGAAAGGCTTTGATTTGTTGGAGCACATCGGGTGAAGCGTTAACCAGCAACCAGTCTTGGTTGTTGGCGCTCACGGCGATCGAAGATTGGGTACGGGGGCGGTGATGCGGGCTACCAGAACGTACCGCGTTGCATTGGGGGCAGTTGCAATTCCATTGTGGGAAGCCACCACCGGCTGCCGAGCCCAACACTTGAATTTTCACCATCAACCCGCTTCATAAAAAAAACCGCGCCAAGCGCGGACATCAAACAGAAAAAGAAGCCTGTCGGGAGGGCCCGACAGACAAAGCTGGTTTCAGCGGTTGGCGATGTACATGGTGATTTCAAAGCCAAAACGCATGTCGCTTGCTGCAGGTGTTTGCCATTTCATGGTGTATCTCCAAATAAAAAGTTGCCGCAAATTGCGGATGATTGCGCTCAAAGACATTTCGAACACAGGACGTACTGTGCCTGCCAAGCCCGACGCGCACCATCCGCAAAGCATGGAATCTGACCTCATGATTTTCTGCATACTGACCTAGGGTTTCCACGCGAAGAGCTTACTGCGCAAGCAACGCACTGACAATGCGACTAGCATTCAAGCCATGTCCAAAGACACCGATCCCGCCCTCTATCCCGCCTGTGAACCCTTTGCACACGGGTTTTTGCCCGAGATAGCGGGTCATCAGGTGTATTTCGAGCAATGCGGACACGCCCAGGGTGTGCCGATTCTCTTTTTGCACGGCGGCCCCGGTGGCGGCTGTCAGCCACAACACCGCCAACTGTTCAACCCCAAAACCACCCATGCGGTGTTGTTCGATCAACGCGGCTGTGGACGTTCACTGGCTGACCAAGCATTGCACGCCAACACAACGGCAGACTTGATCATCGACATCGAGCGTATGCGTATGCAATTGGGCATCCCTGCATGGTTGGTCGTGGGGGGTTCATGGGGCGGCGGCTTGGCACTGGCCTATGCCAGCGCGCATCCCCAGGCATGTTTGGGCTTGGTGTTGCGTGGCGTCTTCTTGTGCCGTCCGAGCGACTTGCATTGGTTTTTCCAAGACGCCGGTCAATGCCTGCCGGATGCTTGGACGGCCCTGGCGGATGCCGTGCCCATTGACCACCGCGAGGACATTGGCAAACATCTTTTTGCACAGTTGCAAAACGCACCTGAGGCAGGCGCAGTGCCCCTGGCCCAGGCATGGCAGGCATGGGAGAACGCCTTGACCCAACGCAGCTACACCGCGCAAACCCCTGCCAGCCTGAGCGCATCAGCCACAGGCGCACTGCTTGCCAAATACCGTTTGCAAAGCCATTACCTGCGCAACGGTTGTTTTTTTCCACCTGATGGCCTCTTGCCGCATTTGCAAGGTTTAGCAGGCATCCCCATCCATCTTTTGCATGGCCGCCTGGATTGGATTTGCCGCCCGACATCCGCCTGGGCAGTTCAACAAGCCCTGCCGCACAGTCGCTTGCAATGGATAGACCACGCAGGCCACAACCTGTTCGAACCGGGCATGACAGCCGCGGTGGTGCATGCCATCGATGCCATGGTGAACACGGTCAGGAGCGCATGAGCATGTCTTTGCGACTTCAAATCAACCTGATCATTGGCCTGTTGTTGGCAGCCTTTGCCTCCCTCTTGATTGGCCTGCAAATCGAAGACACCCGCCGCAGCGTGCGCGAAGAAATGGACGGCGCGAGCATGGTGGCGACCCAATTGCTCTCGCGGGTGCAGGCCAATACCAGCAGCGCATCTTTGGCAGACATGGGGCGGTTTTTGGAGTCGGTCGGTCGAATTCGCGCCCACGAAATTGAATTACAAGATGAACAAGGTCAGGTGCTCTACCACTCGCCGCCGCCTGTCTACAAAGCAGGTCGGGACGCGCCTGCTTGGTACAGCGATATCGTCACACCACCTGTGACCATTCGGGAAATTCAATTGCGGCAAGGCCGCTTGCTGGTCTGGGCTGATCCATCCCGTGCTGTGCTTGATGGTTGGGATGACTTTGTACCCATCTTGACCACGGTGCTGATTGGCTTTGTATTCGGCAATGCCTTGGTGTTTGTGCTGGTGGGTCGGGTGTTGCGCCCGATCCAACAAGTGGTTCAGGGTTTGCAGCACATCAGTGCTGGCAGCTATGCCACCCGACTGCCCCGCATGCCCGGCCAAGAAGCCCAGCAAATGGGCACGGCATTCAATGCCATGGCGCAATCGGTGCAAGACGGGATTGAAGCGCGGGTCAAAGCCCGCGAGGCCACACAGGCTTTGGCACAAAACCGAGAACTCACCCAGGTCATTCAAGCGCGGATTGAAGAAGTGCGTGGGCAAATTGCACGTGAATTGCATGACGAGTTGGGTCAGCAAGTCACGGCCATCAAAAGCGTGGGACTGGCGATTGCACACCGCGCCAAGGGCGTGGACGCGCAAATCGAGTCCTCGGCCCAGATGGTGGTCTCCTGTGCGGACGCGATTTACGAAGAAGTGCATCAACTCGTGAGCAAACTCAGGCCCCTGGCCCTGGACCGATTTGGCTTGGCCGATGCGCTGCAAGACTTGCTCGAAGAGGCCCGGTCACGGCATCCTGAGGTAGCCATTCAACTCAAAGTGGAGGCGACTTTGGACACGGTCACCCAGGCGCTGGCCACCGCCATCTACCGCATCATGCAAGAGTCACTGACCAATGCACTGCGCCACGCGCATGCCACCCAAATCGACATGCGGGTTGCCGTACAAGCAGACCAACTGACCTTGGAAGTCACCGACAACGGTTTGGGGCCAGCACCCAATTGGGCTGAATCAGGCCACTTTGGCGTGATTGGTATGCGCGAGCGGGCACAAGGCTTGGGTGGCGAGTTGCACTTTGAAGCCTTGGTGCCATCGGGTGTGCGGGTGCATGCCGTTTTGCCACTGAGCCAAAATACATCGCATGGCTAAATTGAAACTCATGTTGGTCGATGACCATGCGGTTGTGCGTGGCGGCTTCAAGGTCTTGCTGCAAACCTGGGAGGATGTCGAGGTGGTGGCCGAGGCCGCCAGTGGCGAAGAAGCGTTGCAACTCTATGAGCAACATCACCCCGATGTGGTGGTGATGGACATTGCCATGGCTGGCATGGGAGGCATTGAAGCGATCAAACGTTTGTTGGCCAAGGACCCACAGGTTCGCATCCTGTCCTTGTCCGCCCATGAAGACACCAGCTACTCCAAAAGGGCATTACAAGCTGGGGCCTTGGGTTATTTGTCCAAACGAACTGCACCTGAGGTGCTGATCGATGCGATACGCATGGTGGGCCAAAAAAAACGTTTCATCGATCCCGTGATCGCCCAACGCATGGCTATGCAAGACCTGGATGGAGACGAGAGCCCGATAGAAAAACTCTCGCCCAGAGAGTTTGAGGTGTTCGTGCAATTGGCGCGTGGTCAATCCGTGATGCAAATTGCGGATACCCTGAATTTATCCTCGTCCACGGTGGGCACCCATCTCTACAAAATCAAACAGAAATTGCAACTGGCCAACCAGTCTGAAATCACCCTGCTGGCCATGCGCCATGGCTTGTTGGATTCAGGCAATGCCTGAGTGCCTCAGCCTACCCAGGTGTCGGGCGGCACCAAGGGCGCTTTGATGGTGACATGCACCACTTGTTTGTCATCTGCACGCAAGGTCATGCGGCCATGGTGCAAATGCACAATCTCGATGCACAAACTCAAACCCAGGCCATGCCCATCGACATGGCGGGTGTGCGCTGAATCGCCACGGTAAAAACGCTCAAACGCTCTGCCAGACAGGTCTTGTACCACCCCTTGAGTGGGGTTGGAAATGACCAGCTCAAATGCATCTGCAACACGGTGCAATTTGAAATCGAGCCAGCCATTGGGCAAGTTGTAATGCATGGCATTGCTGAAAATATTTTGAATCAACTGATTGACCAAGCCTTTGTCACATCGCCAAATGATGTTGGGCTCCATATCCGTGGTGACCGTCAAATGCGGTTGAAGGACTTTGGCATCTGCAACGAATTCGTTGAGCAGGGCACTGAGGTTGAGGTCGGCCCATTCCAGCTTGATGCTGTTGGCATCCGCCTTGGACAGCAGCAGCAATTTCTCAGTGATGTCAATCAGCCTCTCTATTTCCTCACCCATCAAGCGCATCCGAATTTGCGCCTCTGAGCCAGCCGGCAGCTGCGCAATGCCCAGTTCGATGTGGCCGCGCAAAATCGTCAGCGGTGTACGCAACTCGTGGGAGGCATCAGCCGCGAAACGCTGCGACTGCAAAAAACTGTTGTGTAAACGGCCGCGCAATTCGTCAAACACCGCGGTGAACTTTTCGAACTCCCTGTAATCGCTGACAACCGCCAAGGGCTCGCTGAGGTTTTTCGTGGAGAGCTTGCCCAAGGTGCTTTCGATATCCGTCAAGGGCTTGAGCATGATTTTGCTCATGAACCAACTGACCAACAACATCATGAGCAAAATGATCGGAAAGACATACAACATCACCCGATTGCGTATGCCCCATAACTCTTCGACGAACGCATCCATGACTGCCTGACTGACCATCAACACACGGCCTGTCTGGATTTGACGAACAGCATGCCAGTCTTGCTGCTGCCAAACAAACGCCGATGCCTCAAAGCCCTTGAACACAGGATCGGCAATGAGCCCCCAATGCGAGGATGCAGCACGCGACTGCGCACACACATCCGCACCATGGATACCCGACGCCTGCCCCTGGGCGGGACAAAACACATAACTCTGAGGCAGGCTCTCCATCCAAGAGGAGGCCCGAACATCCTGCGAACAAGCGTGGGCACCGATGCCATTTTCAAACTCACCGCCACAGTGCCAAAGCACCTTGACCATGCCCATCTCAATGCGCTCATGAACATAGCTGTTGGCAATGTGTTGGCTGAAGAACCGGTTGAGCATGGTGACGAACAAAATACACAGGAGAAACAAGAAGATCAGTCTCAGCCGGAAAGACTTTTTCATGCCACGCCTTCCAGGCTGATGCGGTAACCAACACCTCGAATGGATTGGATGGGGAAAACCAAGCCATTGGCTTTATCGGGCATCAATTTCTTGCGAATACGCTGCACACAGACATCAACGACATTGGTCTGGGGGTCAAAGTTGAAATGCCAGACATGCATCAGGATTTGTTTGCGCGAAAAAATATAGCCCGGACTGCGCATCAAGTAGTCCAACAACATGAATTCACGCTGGCTCAACACCGCGCTTTTCGCCAACCACTGCACTTTGCGGGTGACCCGGTTGAGGGTGACACCCGCCACAGCCACCACATCCTCATTGCGACCCGGGTGTCTGTCCAGCAAGGCACGGATGCGTGCAATGAGCTCTTCCATGAAAAACGGCTTGGCCAAGTAGTCATTGGCACCCATGTCAAAGCCGCGCAAGCGGTCCGGTAGATCCGCCTTGGCGCTCAAGACAATGGTGGGGGTGAGGATGCCAGTGCTGCGGACTTGCCGCAACAATTCAAAGCCGTCCATGCCAGGCAGCATGATGTCCAATACGATCAGATCATGTTTGGCTTGCAGTGCCGCTTGCAGCCCGTTCACACCGTTGTCCAAGTGATCCACCTGCATGCCTGCTGCGAGCAGCCCTTGAGTCACAAAGGATGCGATTTTGGGTTCATCTTCAATCAGCAAGATATGCATGCTTGAATACCCTGAATGCATGGTTTGGCGGAAGCGGTGAGATTCGAACTCACGAACGGTTGCCCGTTGCCGGTTTTCAAGACCGGTGCAATCGACCACTCTGCCACGCTTCCATGTCCGTGTGGGTCTTAACCAAACCAATTCTACCTGCCATTAATTGCTATTTCATCAGCAAGCAGAGATCGTCAACTCACTGCATCAGATAGCGTCATTTCAAGATTATTAGAACCGCCAAGCTCGTTTTAGTGCTTGCATGCGAGCAGCACCCTCTGGATTGATTGAATTGACTCGCAAGGCCCGACGCACAAAAGCAATAAGGACACCGGCAAACAATCCCGCTAAAGCAGCCACCATGACAATCAAAGTTATTTTGGGCTTGGATTTTTGTTCTGGCGGCATCGCAGGATCAACTTGCTGGATCAACGGTCCTTCTTTGGCCTCATCAATTCGAGCCATTTCAAATTGTCGAATCAGCGCTTCTAATTTGGCTTCTTGGACCTTGATTTCTCTGTAACTTTGAATAGCCAACTGCTGGATTGGGCTACTGAGTGCAGCACGGCCCTCGCCGTTTTCCAGCTTGAACAGCTGGGAACGCATCGCAGCTAATTCACTGCTTGTTTTCTGCATTTCAGGGTTTTGACCCGTGACAAAGCGGCTCATGGCCTGGATTTGCACTTCTTTGGCAGCGATTTGGGCCCGCAATTCTGCACTGGCTCGGACACCACTCTCAGCCAAGACAGCAGTCACCTGCATCCCTGATTTTTGTTTGGCCTCGCGGAATACGGATTCGGCATTGATCAACTCTTGTTGTACTTTCTTGATTTCTTGATCAAAGAAAACGCGCCTTTGCTGGGCTTCAGTAACAGCCAACTTGGTGAGTAAAAGTCGCAATTCTTCAACGTGCAAATTCGCCAACTGGGCTGCAAAAGCAGGTTCGCGATCATCTGCCTCGATGGATAAAAGACCAGATTTTTTATCCGCTGACAATTTCATGGCTGATTTGAGCTCCTTGCGCGTGCTTGCCATGGTTTTTGTTTCATATCGCGCTTGTAGTTGCAACTTGGCAATCACTGAATTTTGTATAGTTTCACTGCCCATCAACGCAATGTACATTTCATCGGGGCTTTTGATACCCGCCGCTCCACCAGCCATGCCAGCCAAGGCACCTAAACTGGCCAAGGCTGATGCAGCGCTACTTTGGCTTTGCTGAGGCGGCATCACCAATGTTTTTGCTGTAAAAACCGGTTGCATGGTCAATACAACGCCAATGGCCGCCAATGTCGTGAATAACGGAACCAAGAAAAGACTCAGCTTCTCCTCGCCAAGGGCGATCAACAAGTCAATCAAGCTGATTTCGTCATCATCTGATACGACGCTTTGAGTAGGGGAAAGTGATTCACTCATGGCATCAGTTTCTGAGAGATTTGAAGGCTGCGGCACCAAGACCCAGTTGATAAAGAACCTGCGTGTAATCCTTGGCATTTCGAACAATGGTGTTCCAGGTGGATTCTTTATTGACTTTTTCAGGAACAACGATGGTGTCTCCAGGCATGACCACGGTAGACAATATTTTGTTGTCTCGCCAGAACTTCTCTTCGTTACTCAGTGCAGATCCATCTGCTCTGACCAAGATGATGTTTTCCATGTCACCACCGGAGCTGACACCCGATGACTTCAGATAGCTCCCTACAGTCTGTCCTTTGTTGTACAAAAGAGCAGACTCGGTATTCACAGAACCCAAGACATAGACAAAGTCGGGCTTTGATGGAATCAAAAGTCGATCAAAGGGTTGCAGGCTGATGTTTGGAAGCTTTGAAAGCTGATTGGTTTCGGTTGCAGGATGAGAAAGCGCAATCCTGCCTGAAGGCTGAAGCTCTTTTAGTCGTTTGATGGTCTGCAACTGCTCCTCTTTGGCAATGGCCAAGCGAGCTTGCAAGGTGGCTGCATCCAATGAGCCCCCAGCATTTTGAGCCAAACTGGTCAAGTTGGATTGGCTTTCATTTTCAATGCGGGTAATCAGTCTTGCCAAATTGGCTTTTTGGGACTTTTGCACTTCTTCACGGGTAAATTCAGCACCAAATAAATAAGCATTGGTAGTCAGTCCACCTGCGCGCGAAATAAGCTCTGCCAAGTTGTCACCCGGGCTGACTGAATAAATCCCTGCCCTGTTCACTTCACCCTCAATCAACACATTGACTCTGCGCTTTGATAGAGGCAGTCGAACATCGGACGCAGAAAAAACAGTCACAACATCGCCAGGTTTCAAAGTCAGATTGTCTGGTCCTTCGAGATTGTCAAGCGCAGAAGCAAGGTTGAATGACAACATCTCGACGCTGACAGTGGACTGATTGGTTCTCTCCACCAATGCGTAGTCAAAATTAATTTCTTCGACCAATCGACGAATACTTTCAGCTAGCGTTTTGTCCTTTGATAAAGCGCTGTTATCGTCTGCACGATTACCATCTGCACGATTACC
>Ga0247831_1002515_pt1 | contig 29535 bp, 25 predicted proteins | sample LaCruzMarch2015__9_FD_192406 | JGI IMG/M metagenome (GOLD analysis project Ga0247831, IMG submission 192406) | Freshwater microbial communities from meromictic Lake La Cruz, Castile-La Mancha, Spain - LaCruzMarch2015_1m | ecosystem: Environmental > Aquatic > Freshwater > Lake | place: Spain...
CATTTTATATTAAAAGATCAAAAGAAAATAATTGTGAGCAGACACTTAAAAGAATACGAAATGCTGCTGAGTGATCATGGATTTTTCAGGGTGCACAATAGTCATATGATCAATATAGCAGAAGTAAAACGCATGGTTAAAAACGATGGTGGTTATGCCATCATGAGCGACGACTCTACCATATCTATTTCACCAAAAAAGAAAGAAGAGTTTTTGCAGTTGATTAAAATGCGTATGGTGTAAAAGGGTATTAAAATATAGTAAAAGTCACTTTTACCTTTAATAGTATCAAACATCACGCTTTACTGTATCTGAAGCAACTATCAGTATTCCAATTTACTAAAAAAATCAACTAGGCATTGTTGATTATAATGTGTTTTCTTTAAAATAGGCATTCCCGAAATTCAGAATACGCTTTGTAAATACGTTCCATATTATCAGCATATTTATGCATTAATCCTCTATGATCTATAGCTATAAAAAATTGTTTTCATCCAATTTACCTATTCGTTAATCGAATGTGCATATTCGTTAATTGCACCCATTTGAAAGTACTGTTGAGAAATATCTTGCACCCAATATCAAAAAAATCAATATCATGAAAAAAAAATATTCTATTTATTTCTTGCTACTCATATCATTTATGACATTGGCAGGCAAACAATTAAGCGCACAAGGCATTTACCAATTGTGGGGTACAACTGGTTCTGGCGGTATTCACAACAAAGGAGCGCTATTTTCCACTAAATATGACGGTACAGGATTTGATGTCAAAAAGACTTTCACAATCAGCTACCCAGGCGGAGCTGATTTTTATAATAAACCTGTGCTATACAATAATAAGTTTTATTGTGCCATGTCTGAAGGAGGTCTCAACAGCAATGGCATCATTGCAAGCTTCGATCCTGTAACGTTAGTATGGGAAAAGAAAGCAGACATGTTCACCATTGATGGTAAAAATCCCCAAGGCAGTCTGCTATTGTACAACAATAAATTGTACGGCGTTTGTTTAGGTGGTGCCAACAATAGAGGAATACTTTTTGAATTTAATCCAGCAAATAATGTACTTACCAATCGTCATGATTTTGAAGAACTTACTGGCAGCCATCCTAGAAGCGGACTAACATTATACAACAATAAATTTTACGGTGTTACCATAGACGATTATTTAAATGACGCCGGCGCTCTTTTTGAATTTAACCCCGCCACAAATATTTATACAAAAAAGGTTAGCTTCAACAATGCCACTATTGGAAATATTGAATATGGAACAGAGTTGTTGGTATATAACAATCTGCTTTGGGGCATTACATCTTCTGGGGCATTAAATGATAAAGGTGCTATTTTTTCATTCAATCCTGCAAACAATGCACTCTTAAAAAAAGCTGATTTTGAAACCATAGCATCTAGTGTGACTTCCAATTCACTTACATTGCTCAACAATAAATTTTATGGAACAACTAACAATGGAGGTACCTATAACCAGGGGGTTATATTTGAATTTAATCCTGCAAACAATGCACTTAATATTGAATACAACATAGGATATGCTACAGCTAAACACAAAATGAACTTTACAGTGTACAACAATATTTTATATAGCTGTAGTTCAATTGGTGGAGCTAATACTTTTGGCCAATTGTTTTCGTTCAACCCTGCCACTAATCAGTATACCGCATTGCTCGATATGAATGAGTCAATTGGAAGTAGAGGATCTGGTGCTGTAACACTTTATAACAATAAATTATATGGCTTTACGATACAAGGCGGAGCACACAATCGTGGAAATCTATTTTCATATAATTTGCAAAATGCTTCATTTCAAACATTGATTAACCTAGGTGGTGATGAACTATGCCACCCAAGTGGGCAAGTCGTGTACTACAATAATAAAATTTATGGCACATGCATAACAGGCGGCACCATGCAAAACGCAAGCAATACGGGTGGTGGAATCTATGAATACGACCCTGCAACAAATATTTATACCATTAAAGCAAATTTTGTGGATTCGATTGCTCGACAGTATATCAATGGTGGATTTACTTTGCTTAACAATAAATTTTATGGTGTTTCCTCAACAGGTGGCTATTCCATGGAAGGTAGCTTATATGAGTATGACATAGTGACCAACAGTCTTACTACCAAACATTTCTTTGATGCAGCAACTGGCGATAGGCCTCATGGTACTTTATCTGTATATAACGGGAAATTGTATGGTACGTGTTCAATGGGTAGTAATAATGGAGGTGGAAATATATATGAATACAATCCAGCAACAGGAATCTATGCACAAAAAGTGATACTCGATAATGTAAAAGGTTATCGCCCATATGCACAGCTCACGATGTACAATAATAAATTTTACGGAGTATGCTTTAGTGGAGGAACAGATTTAGTAGGTACACTATTTGAATACAATCCCGCAATCAACAGCTTTATCAAAAAAGCAGATTTTGACAGCACCATTGGAGGTAATCCTTTTGGTGGGCTCACTGAATGCAACGGAAAGTTATATGGTACAACCTTGTGGGGCGGTTCGCTTGACTCGGGTACTTTATTTGTTTTTGATCCTATAACCAATACGTTAACTAAAAAAGTAAATATGAGTTATTCAACTGGAACAATGCCTTATGGCAGGATGACTATGCTCAACAACAAATTGTATGGTATGGCCTTTAAAGGCGGAAGTGAAAATTCAGGCACCCTTTTTGAATATTTACCTGCACCAAACGGACTGCTGGTAAAACAACACATGCATACCACTACTGGCGATAACCCAATGTCGAATGAATTGCTTGCTATACCTGCTCTAACTGCACCCGGTTCGCCCAACTCTTGTGTCAATTCGCAAACCATTGTCATTAATGCCGCAAATGCCAATGAATGGATTCAATTTACAGATGCTCAGGGGCGTGCTGTAGCCGAAATCAATGCAAACGGAAATATACTGGGAGTTACTACAGTGCGATTTTACATCAATGGAGGTAACGTAAGGCAAGTTGGGAATGGTGCTTATTATCTCGATAGAAATATTACCATTACGCCTACATTCCAACCAGCCTCCCCTGTAACTGTAAGACTCTACATTCGAAAAGCTGAATTTGACAACCTCGCAGCCACAGCAGGATCAGGAGTTGTGGTTGCTTCAGATTTAAAAGTTTACAGGAACACAGATTTTTGTGAAACAAACCTCACTGCATCTACCACACTACTACCATCAACGCCCGGCATGTGGGCAACAGACTATGTCTATACTTCCAATACTGCAACATTAGGCTCATTTTATTTTGCAGGCAGCCCCAATATTCCATTACCAGTTAGTTTGATAACTTTTACTGGTAAAAAAGCAGCAGCAGTCAATGTACTAAACTGGAAAGCAAATTGTAGTGGTACAGTAAAATTTGAAGTAGAACGCAGCATGCAAGCCCTTGATTTTGTAAGCATTGGAAATTTACAAGCCAACGAAAATGATTGTGCCCTACCTTTTGAATTCATTGATGCAAATCCGCTTGCTGGAAAAAATTATTATCGTCTCAAGATGATAGATGAAGATGATAAAATCAACTATTCTGAAATTGTTTTATTGGATAGATTGTCAGCCAACGAAACAACTTTAAACATTGCGCCCAATCCTGTAATTAGATACGAATTAAATTTGCAATTGAATCTCAATGAAAACACACAAGCAACATTTACAATTACAGATATCAGCGGAAAAATTTTATTGCAACAAGCATCAAGTTTTTCTAAAGGAGCACACACCGCGCAAATACCATTAAACGGATTGCCTCGCGGTTTGTATTTGCTCACTTTTTCAGATGGCAAACAGCAAATCAGCAAACGATTCAGTATTCAATAAAACCACTCAACCAACATTCACTTTTGCCCCGGTATTACGTATCGGGGCAAAATAATTTAAGTAAGTTTATCAACTGCAATAAAACTTTAGAATAAAAGTGGAGCCAAGCTTCATCGCTTTATTTAACTAATTCTCTCTACCCATTTCGCACGGCGAATACGGGTATAGAGGCTATCCATCATCGACATCTTCTTTATTTGGCTTTGTCAATACTGGGTATTTCGTTAGTTGCAGAAAGCTACAGAATAGGACTATACAGAGTTGGACAATTCTCAATACAGAATTACAAATATCCTAAAATAGACCCACTAGGTCAATTGCATTGACCACCAAGGTTAATTGCATTGACCACCTAGGTCAATTACATTGACCACCAAGGTCAATTACATTAACACACTAGGTCTATTGCATTGACCACCAAGGTCAATTGCATTAACCACCAAGGTCAATTGCATTGACCACATAGGTCAATTGCATTGACCACATAGGTCAATTGCATTAACCACCAAGGTTAATTGCATTGACCACATAGGTCAATTACATTGACCATCTAGGTCAATTGCATTGATCGAAGTGATTTATTTTGGTACTTTTTTACTTTCTTTTATTGGTATGTCTCCACGAAAAATCACCTGCACGATGTATGTTACGTAAGGACACTTACCATGGCTTAACCTTTCACTACTTACTTTTCAGCACTTGTAATGCAAGCATGAGCCAAGCCAATATAAAAAATACACCACCTATGGGTGTGAGGATACCGAGACCGCCCAAGCCTATTTGCATGGTGCCTTTGAGGTAACACAATACATAAATAGAGCCCGAAAATAACACGATACCGCCTGCAAACAAACCTGCTATGACATTTACGTTGCGGTTGGCCAACTGCGCATACAATCCCAAAAACAAAAGAGCAAAACTGTGGTACATTTGGTATTTGACCCCTGTTTCAAAACTGCTGAGTAATTCGGGTGTAAATATGGTTTTGAGATAATGTGCCCCAAAAGCACCCAATATGACCGCAGTCATGGCAAAAAAACTACCGAGAAGTAAAGCTGGTCTGTTCATACAAAGCGATTAAAGTTGCAAAAGTAGCATCATCGTCTTGATTCATGTCTATAGAATGTTGACTTTGCATATAATATTTTTCTCTTTGGTGTAGTAAGGTTTGGATGTGGGTTGTTAAGTCGGAAGGAGTAGCTTGCGCCAGCTTGGGTCGGGTAGTTGTGTCAGCAGAAATGCGTTTTGCCAAAAGCTCAATGCTCGTGAGCAAATAGACTGTGGTGCCTTGCTCGTTCATATAGTCTATACCATGTTCAAAACACGGCGTACCACCACCGCAAGCTACTATAACAGTAGGGTAGGTAAGGCATACGTCGCGTAAGGATGCGCTTTCGAGTTTTCGAAATGCGGCTTCGCCTTTTGTTGCAAATAATGTCGCTATAGATTGTTGCGTTTGAAGCTCGATATAAGTATCTAAATCCACAAAAGGGATATCGAAATGCGTGGCAAGTCGTTGTCCCCAAAAAGATTTGCCAGCACCCATAAATCCTATCAGGAAAAATTGCATCTTTGTTGTTGTAAATTCCTTCAAAAATACCATTAACTCGTAATAATTCCTAATTGGCATCTCCATTTTCACCTGCACTGCTCGCAACCTTGCCCACACAACTTGAACTTGATATGGATGCGTTTGTACATTCGCAATACGAGGAACCTATCACTTCTGTTCGGGTCAATCCACGCAAATATACCGATCAGTTTGAAGCTGAAGCCAAGGTGCCTTGGTGCGATCAGGGGTATTACTTGTCTGCAAGGCCCAATTTTACAGCCGATCCGCTGTTGCATGCTGGTTGTTACTATGTGCAAGAAGCTTCTTCGATGTTTTTGGAAGTAGCCTTGAAGCAAACTTTGGATTTGGATCAGCCTATTATAGCCTTGGATTTGTGCGCTGCTCCGGGGGGCAAAAGTACCTTAATTGCTGGCTTGTTGAACGATGAGTCGCTCCTCATTTCCAACGAAGTGATCCATACGCGTGCGAGCATTTTGTGCGAAAATAGTATGAAATGGGGCCAACTGAACATGTGGGTTTCAAATAGTGATCCGAAGCAGTTTGGTCATTTGCACCATAGTTTCGATGTCATGGTTATCGATGCACCTTGTTCGGGTTCGGGCTTGTTTAGAAAAATACCCGATTATCTCGACGAATGGACAATGGATAATGTCAATCTGTGTGCACAGCGTCAAAAACGAATCTTACACGATAGTTATGATGCTTTGGCGCAAGAGGGCATTTTGGTATACATGACATGCTCTTTTAGCGAAGATGAAAATGAGGATATCGTCGATTATATCTTGCAGGAGTTTGGGGTAGAAACTTGTCAGCTAGCTATCCCAACTGAGTGGGGTATCGTAGAAACGCAAAGTACCGAAAAAGGGGGATATGGATATCGGTTTTTTCCGCACAAGCTTAAAGGTGAAGGGTTTTATTTGGCATGCTTTCGCAAAAAAGATGGCATGTCGAGAGCTGCTTTTTTGCCAAAAGCTACCGATTCGAAAAAGAATTCAGTGTTTGAACCTTTTGTCGATACGGCCAATAAACATTTTATGGCCAATAAAGACCAGTTTATTATGCTGCACGAAGCCCACTTGCCTTGGTTTCAGCTATTTTCGAAAGAAATCAAATTGATTAAAAAAGGGATATTGGTCGGTAAACTGATTCGGGATGAACTCATACCTGATCATGAACTGGCATTGTATAACGCCGTTTGCTATAAGCAACGCGTTGAAGTGAATTTATCCCAAGCAATTCAATTCCTCAAAAAAGACAATTTGGTACTTGAATTCCCGTCAAAAGGTTGGTTTTTAGTTACTTACTTAAATAAACCATTGGGGTGGGTTAAGAATTTAGGCAATCGGATGAACAATTATTACCCCAGCAATTACAGGATATTAAGCAAAAACATTTTGCCCTCTTGATAAAAAGTGGCAATTTTGCACACCTACATAAATATAATGAATAAATTTTTACTACTATTTGGCTTTTTAGTTGTTCCTTTTTTCGCGCAAGCGCAAAATGCATTTGAATTGAAGCAACGCGACAATAACAATTACATTACGCACCGCGTAAAACCAGGCGAAAGTCTGTATCAGTTAGCACGCGATTATTCGGTAAAAGCAGCTGCTATATTGAAGTTTAACCAATTGGGCTCACAAACGGCTCTTAAGCCAAAGCAAGAACTAGATATTCCACTGACCGAAACCAACTTCTTCAAGATGGCTGGATTAGCTACTGTAGCAGGTTTTAGACCCGTTCTTTATAGTATACAGGAAGAAGAATCAAGACAAGATGTATTGAATCGCTTCAAAGTATCGGCTGCTACATTTGACCAATGGAATGCAAATCAGGAGAATACAGCCCAAGTGATCGTAGGTTGGTTGAAATATGAACCCAATGCCATCAATGCAACTTTTGCTTCAAACGAAACAACCAAGACTTCACCCAAAGAGGAACTCGTAGAACCCATAGCTGAGTCGCCAATAGAAGAAGATGTGATCGTGCAAGATGTCGAAGAAACTAAACAAAGCACGCCAAATCGTATTGAAACTAATACATCTAAGAAAGAGGCCTCGAATTTAAACCCTCGCTTTATTGATCCGAATGCACCGCGTCCTGCAGTAGCAAAAAATAATGCGTATGCCAATCGTTCTACCTACAAATCGCCTGCAGTTAAAAAAGAAGTTCAAAGTGTAAAGGATGATAGTCAGGATTTTTGGGTAAAATTGAAAGGGGTATTTTCATCGAAGAAAAATAAATCAAAAGGTAAGCTAACAGAACAACCGAAAAAAGAAGAAATAGTAGCAAGCAAACCGAAGCCAACTGAAACACCTAAGTCTCAGCCAAAAGTTCAAACAAAGCCTCAGCCTAAACCATTGCCAAAGCCAAAGCCTATTGCCACTAAAAGTACCACACCAAAAAGCAAACCTAACGAAGTGCCAAAGCCTACTGTTTTTGCCAACGCTACAAATAGTAAAGCTAAAGAAGATAAAAACAAAGCTAAAAATGTTTGGAAAGATTTTAAATCGTCTTTCAAATCAGATAAAAATACAGCCTATTCTAGGTTTGCTAAATCAGAATTGGCAGTACCTAAACCAGTCAAAGGCGATCCAAACAAGAATTATGGCGACAAGCCCACCAAAAAATCTAAAGTAGTCTGGGAAGACTTGAAAGGTTCTTTCAAAGCGGATAAGCCAATTGATCCAAAAGATCGATTTAAGGCAGCTTCTGCATCTAGAACCTCTACTCAGTCCGAAATAGTAAAACCTCAAGTAACTTCGAAACCAGTACCTAAACCTGTTCAAATTGAATCCCCAAAACAAAAAGAAACTGTAGTTAAAACTACTGAAGAAAAACCTAGAAAAAGCAATGGAAAAGGTTTTTGGAACAAGCTAGTCAATGGCGATGAAAAGCCTGTAATAGCGCCTACAACTGTTCGTACAAATGAGCCCAATAATAATGTGCCAAAACAATCGAGCAAAAAAACAGCCGCATTAAATACGCCTAAAAAGGCAGAACCGAAAGCTATTACTATAGAAGAACCCAAAAAAGAAGTGTCTGAACCTGTTGCAGTTCGAAGCGAAATAAAATCTTTGTCATTGAACAATTCGAAAGCTGGCAGAGCGTCTTATTTTTTTAGTGGTCCGAGTGGTGGTAAAATTTATGTTGCCACAAACCTTGCATCTAAGGGCGAAATCGTAAAAGTAATTAATCCTGAAAATGGAAAATACGTAATGGCTGAAGTTTTATCTTCATTGCCTAGTTCGGATGCAGCGAAAGGCATAATTTTAAAATTGAGCGATAATGCTAAGTTGCCATTGGGACAAAAAAATAGTTCTTTTGCTGTAAAAGTGAATTATTAATTCGCATTGCTTACTTTAGATTCTTAATTCAGGTCCATTTTCATGAAAATACTCGTTATTCGGTTTTCTTCTATTGGAGATATAGTGCTTACAACGCCTATCCTGCGATGTATTAAAACTCAAATGCCTCAAGCCCAAATACATTATTTGACCAAAACTAAATTTCAAACTGTATTAATTGGAAATCCTTACATCGATCGTATGCACTTACTTGAAGGCGATTTACAGCCAGTAGTCTTGAATTTGCTCAAAGAGAAATATGATGTTGTAATAGATTTGCACAATAACCTTCGAACAAGATACGTCAAAGCCTTGCTGAGACAAGCGTTTGATAGTAGAGTAGAAACATATACTGTCAATAAACTCAATTTTAAAAAGTGGTTGTTAACTACATTAAAAATCAATCTTTTACCCGATAAAAGTATTGTAGAACGGTATTTTGACACTGTGAAAAAATTAGGGATTAAAAACGACGGACAAGGGCTTGACTATGTAGTACCAACAGAAGAGGAAATCAAAAAGGATGATTTACCAATGAGTCATTCGCTGGGATTTGTAGCTTGTTCTATTGGAGGTCAACATGCAACTAAAAAAATGCCTTTGCAGCAATGGCAAAAATTGTGCGAATCGCTGGCATTTCCGATTGTCTTGCTAGGCGGTCCTGAAGATGCTGCTTTTGCAGCCGAATTGTGTAACATAGATCCAATAAAAATTTACAATGCCTGCGGCAAATTTTCATTGAATGAAAGTGCAGACATCATCAAACGAGCACGCTTTGTCATTACACACGATACAGGGTTAATGCATATTGCAGCTGCATTTAAGAAACCCATTATTTCTATTTGGGGAAATACAGTACCCGAATTGGGCATGTTCCCGTATTACGGATACAACAACTTAAGTTCGAATATTGCACCCAATAGTTATATTATAGAAAATAAACAAATCAAATGTAGACCATGTAGCAAAATAGGCTATAATGTATGTCCTAAAAAGCATTTCAACTGTATGAATCAAATAGATATACATCAGATTGTAACCATTTCAAATCAACTGATTAAAGCAGCAAAATAAAGGTATTGGAAAATTCTACAACATTGAATAATTCGTCGCCGTTCAATAGTCCATTTGGACTCAATTGGGAATTTGAGCAAGATGAGTTGTTGCAGGATAAGCATCCAAGGCTTATTAAAGATGAAAATAAATCTGTTTTTTCAACTGCTGATAAACCAACGCATTGGCTAATAGAAGGAGAGAACGCTTTGTCGCTGAGAGCATTGAAACAATTGTATGCCAATCAAGTTGATTTAATCTATATCGACCCGCCATACAATACTGGTTTTAAACAAGATCAAGAAGGCTTTAATTACCACGATCATCGTCGTGAAGTACATCATAGCTATTCGCATTCATCATGGTTGAATTTCATGTATGAACGACTTCAATTGGCGTATTCGTTGATGGCCGAAACTGGATTCCTTTTTATATCAATCGATGAAAATGAATTTGCACATCTTAAGTTGCTATGCGATCAATTGTTTGGCGAAAAGAATTTTGTCAATTATTTAGTTTGGAAAAAAAGAAGTACTGGTGGTCAAGTGCGTGATGGTTCTATCATTACGCAAACGGAATTTGTTTTTATTTATGCCAAAAATAAAGCCAAAGGGAAATTGAATAAACTTCCAAACGAAAGAGCAGGAAATCATAAATGGCGTGATTTTAGAAAGTCGGGTGGACAGTGGCAACAACGTTACAGACCTAAGCAACATTTTCCATTCTATTGGGATGAATCGACTGGGGTATTATTATTAGAACAAACCGCGCCGAATCAAATAGAAATCATACCACAAGATGCCAAAGGTGAACCTGGTTTTTGGGAAAATGGAAAAGAAACTGCTGCTATTCGCCTTGCGAATGGTGAATTGAAAACCACAAAATCAAAATCAGGTCAGTATAAAATAGTGCAACTCGAAGTAGCGCAAGAAACCCAAAATGCGGGCAACTTTATTGATATACCTTCCGTTCAAGGAAATAATGAAATCAAAGAGTTTGATTTGAGTTTTAACAACGTTAAACCATTGGGATTGTTGGAGCATATCATTGCTTTAGGTAGTCAGCCCAAAGCATTGGTTTTAGATTTCTTTGCAGGTTCGGGTAGTACAGCGCATGCCGTTATGAAAATGAATGCAAAGTTGCAACATCAGCGTCGCTGTATACTTTGTACAAACAATGAATATGATTTGTGTCAATCTGTAACTTATCCAAGGCTTTCACGCGCTATAGCAGGCTATACCAATACTAAAGGGAAATTATTACCAGCCTTAGGCGAAAATTTAGAATTTTTTAGGGTTGAAATTTAACTGAGATTATACTTTCGTTACCATAATTTTATCAATACGTTGTCCATCTTTATCGATGACTTCAAGCTCGTATTCTTCAAATCTAAACTTCTCGCCAATATTGGGCAACGTGTTGTTGATATGAATGAGTAATCCGGCTACTGTTGTGAACTTGGTATCGAAATCCTCGTTAAGATTCAATTCGAAATATTTAATAAAATCTATAATAGAATATTGCCCATCTACTAGCCAACTATTTTCATCTCGTTGTGTAATTTGGTATTCGTCTTGATCGTTTTCAGTAACATCACCGACAAGAGCATCCACTACATCATCCATAGTTACTATACCAATAGTGGTGCCGTATTCGTCTACGACGATACCATAATGCATTTTAGCTTCTTTGAATATTTCTAATACTTTATACGCGTATGTATTTTCGTTGAGGAATATTGGCGTTTTGATATAATCTTTAATATCAAAATGTGCTTCCGTTTTAGGTGAAAATAAATCCTTCAACAATACAATACCAATGACATTATCCAAATCGTTGTTTTTGCAAACAGGATAAGCTGAGTGTTTTTCAGTATTTATTTTTTCTCGAATTTGTTCCCATGAATCATCTGTGGTAAAATAAACCATTTCACTTCGATGTGTAAAAAGGGAGTTGACTTTTCTATCGCCCAATTCAAATACACGTTCTACGATGCTTTGTTCAATGTCTTGTATTTCGCCACCTTCTGCACTTTCTTTGATAATCGATTTGATTTCTTCTTCAGACACTTTGCTGTCTGTCGTTTTTTTGATGCCCATTATACTGAGCATGATATCGTTTGTTGATGTTAAAAGCCAAACAAATGGAGACGTAATCACCGACAAAATTTTCATGGGCTGTGCCAATGCTATTGCGATAGGTTCCGGAAAAGTCATGCCAAGTCGTTTCGGTAGTAGCTCGCCAAATACGATGGATAAAAAAGTAATAAAAATAACAATTACACCGACTGATATATCATGAGCATATGGAGCGAGTGATTCAAATTTTGATAAAAATAGAGATACATCGTTGGTTAAATTTTCACCACTATAAACCCCTAATAAAATCCCAATTAAAGTAATGCCAATTTGTACAGTCGAAAAAAACTTAGTTGGATTTTCTGACAAATCAAGCGCAGTTTTGGCACCTTTGCTTCCTCTCTTTTTAGCATTTTCAAGTTTAAATTTTCGAGATGAAACCAGCGACATTTCAGACATCGAAAACACGCCATTTAACAACACTAAAATAAAAATGATTACAATTTCCATAAGCAAGATTCTTTTAAAACATAAACCTATTGAGCATAAATGCACGTATACGAATACTGCCAAAGATAGCGTATTCAGAAATGAAAACCAATAAGTCTTAAACTGCTACTTCACCTTTGATATGGGGGTGAAATTGATAATTTTCTAATGTAAAATCTTCAAATATAAAATCTTCAATATTTTTTCTGTCAGGATTTATGCTCATGGTTGGCAAAGGGTAAGGGGTTCTACTCAATTGCAATTTGACTTGTTCAAGATGATTATTGTAAATATGTACGTCGCCAAAGGTATGGACAAAATCACCCAAACCTAAATCGCATACTTGTGCTATCATCATAGTCAGTAAAGCATACGAAGCGATATTAAACGGAACGCCCAAAAACACATCTGCGCTTCGTTGATACAATTGACAACTCAATTTGCCATCGGCTACATAGAATTGAAACAATGAGTGGCATGGCATCAGCGCCATATCTTTTAATTCTGCTACGTTCCAAGCACTTATAATCATACGTCGACTATCTGGATTTGTTTTGAGTTGCTGAATGATATCCATCAATTGATCGTAGGTTTCGCCATTTGCACCAGTCCAACTGCGCCATTGTTTGCCATACACGGGACCAAGGTCGCCGTCAGGTCTTGCCCATTCATCCCATATTTTAACACCATTATCTTGAAGATATTTGACATTAGTGTCGCCTTTTATAAACCACAACAATTCATAAATGATAGATTTTAAATGCAGTTTCTTGGTTGTAACCATTGGGAACCCTTCATTGAGATCGAACCGCATTTGGTATCCAAAATGACTGATTGTACCTGTGCCAGTTCGGTCACTTTTTTGGGTTCCATGGTCTAAAATATGTTGCAGAAGTTGATGATATTGTTGCATGTAGCAAAGCTAAAACAATTCGATTAGTAGGCAATACGACTAGGGTTGTTGTGGAAAATTAAAATCCTTTTTGTTTACAACTTATACCCAAATTACGCAATAGACTTTGACGAAGGCAAAGGATAGTGCGTTAGTTGGGTTTACCCCGACTTAGAGCTTGTTTTTGTAATTATCAAAAGTAAATAAATACAAGCTCTTAGTCGTTTACGCATTTCTAATGCGTAATCTGGGTTAAGCATCCATCTATTTTTTTGTTGATAGCATAACCCAATGTGACTGATAATTGACGATGGAAGAAATCATAATAATGTCGATAACCCGCGCCGTATTCGTGAAAAATTGTTTTAAACGGTACAACACCATAACTCGATAATATATCAACAGAAAACCTGTTTTTTTGGTAAGAGAATCCTAGTAAGAAGGGGGTATCTAACCTTGTACCATGTTTTGGATTATTGACATTTATATTTAAACCAAATCCAGTATTAAACTTTAAATGTTTAAAGAAAGTTAGTGAAACCATAGCGGGAATCTCTAAATAGTTTAGATTGACTGTTCTATTGGTATCGATAGGGGATTGCTCGATGTCAAAATATCTCAGTTGATATATTTGATTGGGTGAATTATATCCTTTCTGAGTTAGATATATCCCTGTTTTAAATTCGATTTTTTTAGATACATGTGCATTGAAACGCAAGCCAAAATTGTAGGTTGTTAAAGGAGATATTTGTTCAGTTTCATACTGGTATATACCATAGGATTTTATCGAAGTTCTACTGAAAGCAATGCCGCCAGCAATAGATACATCTACCTTTTGAGCTGTTGCATGGAATGAAATGAACAATAAAAATAATCCAATTAAATTTTTCATGATAGAACATTTAGTCTTTCAGTTCACTCAATTCTAGCCATCGCAATTCTTTTTCTTCCAATAAAGCTATGATTTCGCCAATGCGATTTGAAGCAGCTTGAAGTTCATCATATGCAATTGATGCATTTGACATTTTCAATTCCAATTTTGCTTTCTCTTGTTCGAGGCTTGGCATTTCTATTTCAAGTTGTTCAAATTCTCGTTTTTCTTTATAGCTTATTTTTCGCTTTTCGGCAGAGGCTGGTGTCGCGGTTGAAACAACCTGAGGTTTTGCTTCCTCCACACTTAAGGATGTATATTCTTTACCACTATCAATATTATTCGATTTATCAAGTTCTTTTATACGGTATTGTGTATAGTTTCCAGGGAAATCGTTGATAATACCTTCGCCTTCAAACACAAACAAATGATCGACGAGCTTGTCCATAAAATAACGATCGTGGCTTACGAGTAAAATACAACCTTGATAGTCCTGTAGAAATTCTTCTAAGATTTGTAGGGTTTGCAAATCCAAATCATTGGTAGGTTCATCTAACACCAAGAAATTAGGATTGGTAAATAAAATGGACAATAACTGAAGTCGTCTTTTTTCGCCACCACTGAGTTTGCTCAGATAAGTATATTGTTGCTCAGAAGTAAATGCAAATCGCTCTAAAAATTTAGACGCACTGAGTTTTGTGCCATCAGCCAATGGAAAAAATTCTGCGGTATCTTTGACAAATTCAATGACACGTTTGTCTTCTTTGTATTGTAATCCTTCCTGCGAGAAGTGACCAAAAATGACGGTATCGCCGTGGTTTATTTTACCGCTATCAGGCTCTTGTTGTTGTAAGGCTATTTGTAAAAAAGTACTTTTGCCGACACCATTTTTGCCAACAATTCCAATTCGTTCGCCTCGTTTGAATGTATAATCAAAACCTTTTAAAATCGGTTTGTCTGGACCAAAACTTTTGTACACCTTTTTCATTTCCAAAATCTTGCCACCTAAGCGAGTCATTTTCACTTGCAATTGTACATCCGAATCAGTATTTTTTTGTTTAACTCGATCTTCAATTTCTACAAAGGCATCTTGTCTGGATTTTGATTTTGTAGTACGAGCTTTTGGTTGCTTACGCATCCATTCTAATTCTTTTCTAAAAATATTTTTATCTTTAAGCAATTCACTCGATTCGACATCAATACGATGGGCTTTTTGCGATAAGAAATAATCGTAATTACCTTTATGGATAAACACTTTTTCTTGATCAATTTCTATGATTTCATTGCAGACAGCATCTAGAAAATAACGATCATGGGTTACCATTAATAACGTTACTTTTTGTGCACTTAAAAAATCTTCAAGCCATTCTATCATGCTGACATCAAGATGGTTGGTCGGTTCATCCATAATGAGTAAACATTTGCCTGCATATAATTGAGTTTCAATTAATGCTTGCGCCAAAGCAACACGTTTTTTTTGACCGCCGCTTAATGTATTGACTGTTTGGTTTAAATTGTGAATATTGAGTTTTGAAAGAATTTGTTGGAGTTCGTTTTCAAAATTCCAAGCATCGAGTTCCTCCATTTTGTTTAACAATTCTTGCAAATGCTCCGTATCCTCAGAGCCGCTTTCCATGTATGTTTCGTAATCTTTGACTACAGTTACAATTTCATTTTTCATGGATAGGATATTGTCCCAAATAGATTTTTCTCCCTCAAATTCATTTTCTTGATGAAGCATCACCAACTTGATATCCTTGTGCACCCATACGGTGCCCGAATCTGGATGGTCTTTTCCGGTAAGGATATTGAGTAAGGTTGATTTTCCAAAGCCATTTCGAGCTATCAATGCAATTTTGTCGCCTTCGCTAATGTGGAAGGTAATGTTTGAAAAAAGATTTCTAACTCCGAAAGATTTGGAGATGTTGTCAATACTGGCGTAGTGCATAGTGTCGTTCTAAAAATAAATAATGTTATGTGATTGTTTGATAGTGCATGCGAAGGTATCCATTACTTAATGGCTTTCTCTGCAGGCGCATTACCTTGTTGTAAGTCTTGTATTTGGATTACGTTTTCGGACATATTCCATTTGTTGCCATCCCAACTTAATCCGTCGTAAGTGCCGTCAGCAATGTAAGTGTAACGTTTGGCTGGATCTCCGATTTGCGATTCGCAATGGTCCATGATAATTTGATCTGTTTCTTTGTCGAAATTGAGTGAAACTTTAGAACCTTTTTGATACTCCAATACAAAACGATTGGTATTTCGTCGTTTGCCACGTTCAATCACGTTAAACAATGGAGCACCAAATTGGGTTTGACCTAAAGAATTAAACCCAAATGCTTCAACTATTTTGCGATCGCTATTGAGTGAACCACCATTCCAGCCAATTAAAAAATATAATTTTTGACTACCAAATTCGCGCATGATGATGTTGTAGTATAAACAACCATACCATCGGCTGCCACTAAATGTAGAATCTTCAACGCCGCGTAATATTTTATCGGATGCATCCACAAGTGGTTGTATAGAACCATCTTGAAGTTGGATTACACCATAATAGCGACCCAAATCATTGGATTGAACTATTTCCCAGTTGTATATTTTAAACGCGTTATCTGGCGATGTGAGTATATTGATTTTGTTGATTATTTTTTTGTTTGGGTGGTTAAAACTGTTGGGTGTTTTTAAAAAACGTTTCATTGTTTTGATAAACTGGGCATTACCTTCCGCCCTGTATTCGGGTACAGGCGAAGCATACATGCTATCAGCATAGTAAACCAATGAGTCTTCAAGTATTTCTAATTCGGTTAATTTGCTGATATCTTTATCATGAATAGGTTTGAGCGCATTGGATGTGTTTTCGGATTCTTGCGCTACTGCTCTATTGCCAAAAAAGCAACATGACACGAAAAGAATGGCATAGAATAATCTCATAAGGTCAAATTTACTTTAATTTTTACTGAAATCCTTTTTTCAAATACAATGAGATGTTAAAAACAAAAATTAGGCCTAAAAAAACCACCTCTTGAGGTGGTTTAAATATAATGTTATTTGAGATTTTAAGCTTTATCGCCTCCAAATAAACCTTTGATTTTCCCAAAGGCATCTTTAGCCATTTCTTCTGCTTTGTCCGCAGCTTCAGATAATTTTTCTTTAGCATCGCCAGCAAAATCTTCAATTTTGTCTTTTGCTTCTTCAGCAAAATCTTCTAATTTTTCTTTTGTAGCTTCAGCGAAATCTTCCGCTTTGTCTTTATAGCTTTGTTCTGGCATTTGACCTTGTGCACCCGAAAACATAGCATCTACATTGTTTGCTAAAGCTGGAGGTAATTTAGATTTTACAAATTCCATAACGGTGGTCATTGTTTTTTGAGCTTGTTCAGCATTTAAGCCTACTTCGTTCATGAGTTTGTTCAGTAATTCTTGCATGACTTTAAATTTTTTAATGTTGTTGGTTGCAAAAATAAGATATTATAATGAAAAAATATATTCTGGTTATTATACTCCTGTTAAATCTTGTAGTTAAGATTTCGGCATTTTTTTAAGTAAAGAATCAAGTACAAGTTTTTTAACTTTGTATTAATATTGGTTTAATTTTTTTATGTCAAAAAAACGAAGTATACGTATGCTCAATGTTTTAATTTCTAATCGTATCAAAGTGAATTAAAGTAAATGCTTGATGTTATTAAATCACAAATCAAATCATATCTTTGCGGCCTTATGGCTACTGAACAAAACAAATTACCAGAGATTATTTCTCATTGTAAAGAATATGGATTTATTTTTCCTTCAAGCGAAATCTACGACGGTTTAAGTGCGGTGTATGACTATGGTCAATGGGGTGTGGAATTGAAGAAAAACATCAAAGATCTTTGGTGGAAATCCATGGTATACATGAATGAAAATATTGTGGGTATTGATTCTGCTATATTTATGCATCCTACCATTTGGAAAGCGAGTGGACATGTTGACAATTTTAGCGATCCGATGATAGATAATTTGGACAGTAAAAAACGATATCGTGTAGATCATTTGATTGAAGGGTATTGCGAAGAGTTGGCTGGAAGCAACAATCAATTAGCAGATGAGTTATTGGCAAAAATGGATTCATTACTATCAACAGATGATTTTGCTGGTTTGAAACAACTAATCATTGATAATCAAATGAAATGTGCTATAAGTGGCACGTGTAATTGGACCGATGTGCGTCAGTTTAACTTAATGTTTAGCACCCAATTGGGATCTGTAGCCGAAGAGAGCGATACGATTTATTTACGACCTGAAACTGCTCAAGGTATTTTTGTTAATTTCTTGAATGTACAAAAAACGGGTCGTATGAAAATTCCTTTTGGAATTGCTCAAATAGGTAAAGCTTTCAGAAATGAAATTGTTGCACGTGGTTTTATATTTCGTATGCGCGAATTTGAACAAATGGAAATGCAATTTTTTGTTCGTCCTGGTACTCAGAAAGAATGGTATGAACATTGGAAACAAACTCGAATGCAATGGCATATGGATATTTTTGGAGAGGATAAAAAAGAGGCTTATCGCTTTCATGACCATATAAAATTGGCACATTATGCAGATGCTGCTTGCGATATTGAATTTGATTTTCCAATGGGTTTCAAAGAAGTAGAGGGTATCCATTCTCGTACTGATTTTGATTTAACCCAGCATCAATTGTATAGCAAAAAGAAAATGCAATACTTTGACAATGATATTGACGAAACAACGGGAAAACCTTATGGCAACTATATTCCCTATGTTGTAGAAACTTCCATTGGTTTGGACAGAACGATATTAATGGCTTTGACGCATGCCTATTGCGAAGAAGATTTAAGCACAACAGAAAAGCAAGATTCTCGTGTGTTGTTGAAATTTCCTATTAAAATTGCGCCAATCAAATTAGCTGTTTTCCCATTGATGAAAAAAGATGGTTTAGCAGAAATAGCCAAAGAATTGATGAACGAATGCCGTGATAGTTTCTTGTGTTTTTATGAAGAAAAAGATGCAATAGGTAAACGTTACAGACGTATGGATGCATTAGGTACTCCTTTTTGTGTAACTATAGACCATCAAACTAAAGAAGATGGAACAGTAACAATTCGATACAGGGATAATATGGAACAAGAACGTATCAATATGAGCGATGTGAAAGGTATTGTATTGAAGGCTTTACATGCTTAAGACGAATTGGATTTTGGCTTTTAACTCGACAAGTTTATATTTAGCGTCCCCATTCTGATGGATTCTCACGCCATTGTTTAAGCAAATCTACATCGTTTTCGGTTATGATATTTTTCAATACTGCTACTTCAATCAGAGAATTGTAGTTGCTTAGACTTAAAGTCTTTATGCCAGCATCACTAAAAACTTTTTCTGCTAGTTGAAAACCGTATGTAAAGACGCTGGTCAAACCAATGACTTCGCCACCTGCAGCTTGTATGGCTATAACTGCTTCCATACTGCTTTTGCCTGTACTGATTAAATCTTCTATAACTACCACCTTTTGACCAGCTTCTAAAACACCTTCAATTTGGTTGCCCATACCATGTTCTTTGGGTTTAGAGCGAACATAAATAAAAGGCAAACTTAACAAATCTGCAATCAAAGCACCGTGAGGAATACCAGCAGTAGCGACTCCTGCAATGACTTGGGCATCAGGAAATTCAGAGAAAACTGCGTTCGTCATTTCACTTTTGATGAAATCTCTAACATGAGGATAAGACAATATTTTGCGATTATCGCAGTATATTGGACTTTTCCAACCACTTGCCCATGTAAAAGGATTTTGAGGATTTAATTTTACTGCATTAATTTGTAGTAATTTTTCAGCTACAGCTAATTCTCGCTTCATCATCCTACAAACCTACATCTAGAAAACATAATATACAAATTCTTAGATATGATAAAAATTAACTTCAACGAAAAAAGGATATTTCTAACCGAGTGTGCGTTGCCATTTTTGGAAGAAATGAATTTGAAAAATGCCCATATCATATTCACTATGAATAAGTCTAAAATGACCAATTTTATAGATGAAATCCAAGTTTCTGACATACAAGATATTATAATTGAGGGTAATCCTACTGAGTTACTACAATTGTTTCAAGATCATTTAGTAGCAATAAAAGCTGCCGGAGGATTAGTGGTCAATCCAAACAATGAAATATTGTTTATTTATCGCCGCAAAAGATGGGATTTGCCTAAAGGGAAAATGGATCCAGGAGAATCCATTGAAGAATGTGCTATCCGTGAAGTACAAGAGGAGACTGGAGTAGGTGAGCTAACCATTATAAAGCCATTATTGACTACATATCATATTTATATTGAAAATGGCATTGTGTTTAAGACTACTTATTGGTTTCTGATGCATGCTGAACAAAATAAACTGAATCCTCAATTAGAGGAAGGTATTACAAAGGCAGTTTGGGTACACCGAAATAATATTCAATTGCAGTTGCAAAAAACATATGATTCAATTTTGGATTTATTTGAGGAAATGAAATAAAAAAAGCCCATCTTACGATGGGCCGTATGATAAAAAAAAGTCACAAAAATAACCTACTAACACAAACGTAGTAATAGCTTGAATATCATAGTTTTAAAAATGAGTAAATGGATGTTTTAATCAGTATTCGGATAATATTGTTGAGAATTTAGTTATCTCATTCCAATTGAAAATTACGCCTACATTTTTTTGAAAAAAAAAAGCCCATCTTTCGATGAGCTATGTGATAAAAAAGTCACAAAAATAACCTACTAACACAAATGTAGTAATAGCTTGAATATCATAGTTTTAAAAATGAGTAAATGGATGTTTTGAATGAGTATTCGGATAATATTGTTGAGAATTTAGTTATCTCATTCGAATTGAAAATTACGCCTACATTTTTTGAAAAAAAAAGCCCATCTTTCGATGGGCTATGTGATAAAAAAGTCACAAAAATAACCTACTGATGCAAATGTAGTAATAGCTTGAATATCATAGTTTTAAAAATGAGTAAATGGATGTTTTGAATGAGTATTCAGTTATTATTGTTGAGAATTTAGTTCGCTCAATTGAAAATTACATCTTCTTTTTTAAGTAAAGTCATAAAAAAAAGCCCATCTTACGATGGGCCTGTGATTGAAAAAGTCACATAAATAACCTACTGATAGCAAATGTATAGCGTGTTGCTATTTGTGTACCCTTTAAATGAGTATCTAGTTGTTTTGAATGAGTATTAGGTCGTTTTGAATGAGAATTATGTTGAATTAAAAATTCAACTATTTTTTAAATTGGGATATAAAAAAAGCCCATCTTTCGATGGGCTCTGTGATTGAAAAAGTCACATAAATAACCTACTGAGAACAAATGTATAATATGGCGTAAAATACATATCAAGCAAATGAGTAAAGGGTCGTTTTGAATGAGTATTTAGTTGTTATAAATAAGAATTAGGGAAATTGAAATCAAATTTACTTTTTAATGATTTATTTAATTTCTAGGCATAAAAAAGCCCATCTTACGATGGGCCTGTGATTGAAAAAGTCACATAAATAACCTACTGAGAACAAATGTATAGCGAGTTGCAATTTGTGTTATGAATAAATGAGTAAATAGTTGTTTTGAATGAGTATTACGTCGTTTTGAATGAGTATTGAGGAGAAGTAGGCCATTATATTTTCAATGATGTTTATTTTGTTGTACAAAAAAAAAGCCCATCTTGCGATGGGCTCTGTGATTGAAAAAGTCACATAAATAACCTACTGAGAACAAATGTATAGGCAGACCTTCTTTTTTTGAATGGTAAATGAGTAAATTGCATGTTTGAATGAGTATTTGGTAATTTTCATTGAGAATTTGAATAATATGAATAATTTTAAAAGTATAAAAAGTTGGACCGCTGAAGATAGACCTAGGGAAAAATTAGCACAAAAAGGACCGAGCGCCCTTACCAATGCAGAATTATTAGCTATTTTGCTTAATACAGGCACAAAACAAAAAAGTGCCATAGATATTGCTAAAGAAATCATGTCGCTAGGAAATGATAATTTACTTGAATTAGGTAAATTATCCGTCCATGATATACAAAAAGTAAAAGGAATAGGTGAGAAAAAGGCAATAACAGTGATTGCAGCTCTTGAGTTGGGAAAGCGCAGGCAATTGGCTTCAGCACTAGAAAAACCAAAAATTTCTACAAGTCGAGATATTTTTAATTTGTTGAATTCTTATTTTCTTGACAAATCTATCGAAGAGTTTTATGTAGTATTTTTAAACCAAGGTCATCGTGTATTGGGCATAGAATTGATCAGTAAAGGTGGAATGACCTCAACTGTCGTAGATATTCGTATTATTTTTAAACGGGCATTGGAGGTTGCAGGAACAGCAAGGCTGGTTTTGGCCCATAATCATCCATCTGGAAATTTGTCGCCAAGCGAAGCAGATCGAGTGTTGACCCAACGCATCAAAGATGCTGGTAAAATATTGGACATCAACGTATTAGATCATGTTATTTTAGCTGAAAATGGCTATTATAGCTTTGCTGATGAAGGTATATTATAACGTGATAGAACTTCCTATTTCGAGCAAGGTGAGTTCAATGTTTTTAGCTTTAAAGGCAGCTATTGCATCTTGATGGTCGATTTTGATGTATCCAAATGTATCATAATGTACACCTATGACTTTTGAAGCTTGAGTATATTCAGCTGCGCGAATAGCATCTTCAATACCCATCGTAAAATTATCACCTAATGGTAAAACTGCAAATTTCAATTTTGCCCACAATGGGATTAATTGCATATCCATAGTCAATGACGTATCGCCACTAAAATAAAACGATTCTCCTTCGGCAAATATGATAAAACCCATAGGATTGCCACCATAACTACCATCGGGTAAACTGCTGCTATGTTGGGCTGCAGTACATTTAACCGTAAAATCGTCAAAGGTCCATTGTCCACCGGTATTCATAGGATGAGTATTGGTTACCCCCTTGGCATTGAGCCATTCATGGATTTCCCAATTACAGACTACTTTTGACCCGTTTCGCAGTGCAATAGATTCGCAATCTAAAATATGGTCTGCGTGTCCGTGTGACAATAAAATATAATCGGCTTTGATGTCGTCTATTTGAATGTGTTTGGCTAGTTCATTACCCGAGATAAAAGGGTCAAACAAGATTGTTTTACCATTGGTTTCGATACTAAAACATGAGTGACCGTAATATGTAAATTTCATTTGAATAAAAATTATTGTGATGCAAAATTAATTGATTTATGTTACAATTATTTCTTTCTTTCGTCTACTTCAATTGCATCTTGCATCCATTCATCTAAAAGTAATTCATTTACATCTTTCATTGAAGTAAATATAAAGCCATACACTAATTTTCGGCCTCTACTGTCCAGTACTCCTGATTCGTTTTTCATTTCATTACCTCGAATAAATGCAAGTTCAATCGATTTTTTTTTGTGTATATTGATATAACAAACCCACTTGTTTCGATAATAAAACGGTATTTTATAAGCTAATTTGCAAGTGACACCTTCGTACGATAATATAAATGAATGAAGAAACAGAGCTGTTTCACGCAGGTTTACATCTTGAATAGAATAGATATAATCTTCAGGGGTATGCATGATTCAAAAATAATAGATTTAAGTTGTTTTGCATATTTCGATATATATTTACTTTGTAAATCCAATCCGTACATGTTAAAAAGGGGGCTTTTGCTTTGTTTAATTGTTTTCGCTATGGAAGCACAAGGCCAATCCTATTTATTTTTTAATTCGATTGATACGAATAAAATGTACACTGGTTTTGAAGCAAATATTGAACTGAAACTTAAATTACATAATACGTCTGGAAATATTAAACGGTATCAATGGAAACGAACTGATTTGTGTCCTTTGCCTAGCGGATGGAGCGCATTTGTATGTGACTGCGATCAATGTTACTCGAATACATACTATGAAAGTGATACCAATGGTTCTGTCATTGATTCATGTTCTGTTTTTTTTACTTATCAGTTTGAGTTTGGCGCATCCAATGGATCTCATACAACAAAGCTAGAGATTACAGATCCGAATAATAGTACAACAAATCCTAATTCAATGTTACTTTCTATTAATAATGGATGTGTAACCTCAACAGGTGGAATTCGTAATATCTCAATGGTTTCAATTTTTCCTATTCCTGCAGAACATGAAATAACATTACAAGGGTTGAGCCAAAATGATTTTACATCGGTCGAATTGCTGTCAATTTATGGCCAATTGATAGAAAAAAAGAAATTACTGAATGGCCAGCATGAGATGAAATTTGCATTAAACGATTTGTCAACTGGGATTTATATTATTGTTTTGAAAAATGAACATAATAATTTCATGCAATCCTTTAAAATTGAAAAAAGATAATAGAAGCTATTGGAAACTAAATTAAATAAAATAGAATCATTTGCAAACTCGACTCGATTAAAGCGTTTTATTTCGATGCCACACAAATACTGGCGTTTAGTAGTAACGAGGTATTTGAAAACATCACCTCATGGCGTATTGACAAAAACGAAAACATTCTGGGGTGATGATTTTTCGGTATTGCTTCCAGCATCTAATGATATCTATTTATCTGGAGGCAAAACACATGATTCAGAAATAAGGTTGTGCAAATACATGATTAAACATTTAAAACAAAACGATACTGTATTTGATATTGGAGCTCATTTTGGTTTTTTTTCATTGTTGATGTCCAATTTAGTATCCAAAGGTCAAGTTCATTCTTTTGAAGCATCAACTAATAATTTTGCCATACTCAAACACAATACGGAACAGAAAAAAAACATTTCCATCAATCATGTGGCTATAAGTGATTCGAGTGAACCGATCAGGTTTTATGAATTTCCGGCAAAATATTCTGAGTATAATTCTACCGTAAGTAAACAATATGAGGATGAGACTTGGTTTGAGCAAAATAAGCCGAACGAAGTGGTCATTCCATCTATTACATTAGATGCTTATTGTTCTTCGAATCAAATCACACCTATATTTATCAAAATTGATGTAGAGGGGGCAGAAGATAAAGCCATGCAAGGTGCAAAGGATGTTTTAAGTAACAATAATGTCGTCGTAGCCATGGAGTACCTCGAACCAAGTCGAAACAATGAGCCACATCAACGTGCTGTCGTTTTTTTTAAATCACTTGGGTATGCCACATTTGTAATCGATCAAAAAGGCGAATTGTTAGCTGAGCAAAATCTAGACGCATATCTTCAGCAACGAAATTTAGAATCAGACAATATTATTTTTGTGAAACAATAGTTTTTTGCATCACATAATCATTGAGCCAAAACTGAGCCAAAGGGATATCGACTTCTTCGATTACCTCAAATCCCATTTTTACATAAAAATGATAAGCAGGATTATGACGATTGACATTCAAAATCAATCGTGAATAATAATGTTGTTGCATCCAATGGGTTATTTCTCGAAGTATAAACTGACCAATGCCTTTGCCTTGTTGGTTCGGTAAAATATATAGTTTACTGAGTTTGAAAGCATCGCCCTCAGGATAGCAATGCGCATAGCCTAATAGTTCACCTTGATCTTCTACTTTCCAAAATCGATGATTCGGATTAGCCATCTGTTCTGCAATGACATGTTCGCTGTAAAACAAATTCAACATGTATTCAATCTGTTCTTGGGAAATAATACTGCTATACGTTGCATGCCAGGTTGTCTGAGCTAGTGCAATGAGCTTGGGGATATCTTGAGGATGTGCAAATGATATTTCCATAAATGGTGTAAAGATGTGCAATAAATTTAGTTATTTTACATCCTTAATCCTAAAAATATAGATCATGCAAGTTTGGACAGACTATCAACAACAACACAAAGACAAATTTTTAAAAGAGCTTATCGAATTACTTAAAATCCCTTCTGTTAGTGCTGTTCCAGCACATAATGGCGATACTGCCGTTTGTGCCGAAGCAGTTAAAAATGCATTGCTTTTGGCCGGTTGTACCACTGCCGAAGTTTGTGCAACTGCGGGACATCCAATTGTATTTGCCGAAAAAATCATTGACCCAAGTTTACCAACAGTTTTGACTTATGGTCATTATGATGTGCAACCAGCTGATCCATTGAATCTTTGGACTAGTGGTCCATTTGAGCCTGTAGTTACTGATGGTAAAATATATGCCCGTGGTGCTTGCGACGATAAAGGTCAAATGTTTATGCATGTAAAAGCCCTAGAAGTCATGAATGCAACAAATTCAATGGCTTGCAATGTAAAATTTATTATAGAAGGCGAAGAGGAAGTAGGTAGTACCAATTTGGGTAAGTTTTTGGAAGAAAACAAAGATCGCTTAAAGGCCGATATCGTATTGGTAAGTGATACATCTATGATCAGTATGGAACATCCAAGTATCGAAACTGGTCTGCGTGGATTGGCTTATATGGAAGTTGAAATTGTTGGTCCAAATCGTGATTTACATAGTGGCGTTTATGGAGGTGCAGTGGCCAACCCAATAACAGTATTGAGTAAAATGATTGCGAGTTTACACGATGAAAATAACCATATTACAGTGGAAGGATTCTACGACAAAGTTGTGGAATTAACCTCTGAAGAACGTATTGCGTTGAATTTAGCACCATTTGATTTAGCAGAGTATAAAGCCGAATTGGGTGTAAAAGAAGATTGGGGCGAAAAAGGTTACAATGCACTTGAGCGAACTGGCGTAAGACCTACCTTGGAATTGAATGGTATTTGGGGTGGATACATTGGAGAAGGTGCCAAAACAGTATTGCCTTCTAAAGCATATGCAAAAATTTCTATGCGTTTGGTGCCAAATCAAAATTCGCACGAAATAGCGGAGTTGTTTACATCACATTTTAATAAAATCGCACCGGATTGTGTAACTGTAAAGGTAACCGAGCATCATGGTGGTGAGCCTGTCGTTACTCCGACTGATTCAATTGCATACAAAGCTGCTGAGAAAGCAATAGAGACTACATTCAATAAAAAACCTATTCCAACACGTGGAGGAGGAAGTATACCTATCATCGCATTGTTCGAAAAAACATTGGGACTTAAAACAGTCTTGATGGGTTTTGGTCTGGACAATGATAATATACATTCGCCTAACGAAAAATTTGATCTTGCAAACTATTACAAAGGCATAGAAACCATACCTTACTTTCACAAGTATTTTGCTGAGATGAGCAAAGGAGAATAAATAATTAAAATCAATAAAAAAATGGGACGATGATTCGTTCCATTTTTTTTTTACTAAATTCGAAACAAATTACTGAATTACAATTTTCGCTAATTCAGCTTTCAAAGATTCAAGTATATCTTTTTGCTTCTTTACTTCTGCAATTTGATTTTCTTGCTCTGTTTTATTTTGTTGGATTTCTTGTGCATTGTCTTTCAAGTCTTTCACAAAATCTTCAGCGTCATTTATCGCGTTATCATATCTTATGGTTGCTTTTTTAACTACATTATCTTGTTTGCTAACTTCTTTCTTCAAAGCATCCATTTGTTCTATGGTTGCAGTTTTAGTTTTGATGGTTTCAAGTGTTTTTTGCTGATTTTCCATATCGGATTTCAACGATCCAATTTCAATATTGTTTTGCGATTGTTTCGATTCGATTTTCGATTTTGATTTCAACAATGATTCACCTTCTTTAGCTATGCTTTTATTTTTCTTTTCAGCACTTTCAATAACTTCTTGCTGTGCTTCAATGTCTTTGTTGAGTTTGAAAGCATTCACATCATTGACAAAATTGTTTAAAAACAAAATCGTGTTTTCAATAACCAATGAATCAGTTTCTTTTTTGATGAAGTTGTCATAACCTTTGGATGTCAAAATGCTTACAGTAGAAAGTGGCTTTTTTTCATCGACTTTATAGTACAGGTCCATTTTCTCAGCGTTGATTTTAGACAATGTCACACCTTTGAATACTCTAAAACCATCTGAGGCTTTACTGTCCGAACCTAGTTTTGCATCAGCAAATTTCTTTTTCAAAGCACCTTCTACCAAATTGCCTGGCATTTGATAGTCGGCAGTTACACATTGTTGTTCGGTTTTGTTAAAAACAGTAGAAGTAGTTTTGGCATTTTGCGCCCAAGCTGCAAACGATAATGAAGTCAGTAGCGTTAAGGATAGTATGGTCTTTTTCATGTTTTATTATTTTTTATTTTTACAAAAATACGAGCCAAGCAGCTATTATTTAGTTATTAAGATATGATTATGGTTAAAAAGGCATAAAATTATACTTGCTGCATTAATTTTACCAGCACAGAAAATAGCACGTCACTTGAGCATTAAAAAATTAGCAAACCAAACCTTATGGTATGGATTACCCAGTATTGCCACACGCTTTATCGGATATATTCTTAATTTCTCCCTTATATTTTTATATGAAGCTGTCAGCACCGCTGATTTGACACAGATTTACGCTATTTTCCCATTCCTCAATATAGTATTTACCTACGGTTTAGAAACGAGTTATTTTAGATTTATACAGCAAAAACCACGACAGATTTTATACAACACCTTAACCGTTTCAATTTTTACATCAACGCTGGTATTGACTGGTATTTTGTACTTATTTAAAGATTCACTTGTGACATTTACAGGTATGGAACAAAAGCCAGAATTTATAACCTGGATGATGATGATTGTGTTTTTTGATACACTTTCTGCTTTGCCTTTTGCTAAATTGAGACAAGAGGAGCGACCACGTCGATATGCTTTTATAAGGCTTTTAGGTATCTTCATCAATGTATTTGTGGTGATATGGTATATTGGATTTTGTCCAAACATAGCAGCAAAGCATCCAGAAAGTGTGTTTCTTTTAGGGTATTCGCCTTCGATAGGTATTGGCTATTACCTCATTGGAAATATTGTTGGTAGCATACTAACATTTCTGCTTTTGCTCACTGAGTTTAAAGGTTTTAAATTCGAGTTTGATCGAGATATTTGGAAGGAAGTGATGAAGTATTCTTATCCTTTAATCATTGTTGGATTGGGAGGGATGATCAATGACATGCTGAGTCGTTTAGTTTTTCTGCATATAGCAGATTTACCTTTGGATGAAGCCAAACGACAATTGGGCATTTTTGGGGCTAACTATCGTTTGGCTGTTTTAATTACCATCTTTATTCAAATGTTTCGTATGGCAGCTGAGCCTTTTTTCTTTAATCAATCCAAGCAAAAAAATGCACCCGAAACCTATGCCCGAGTCATGAATATGTTTGTGGTAGCTTGTTCCATGATGTTTTTAGTCGTAGGATTGTATTTGGATATTTTCAAAGAAATCATGACACTGAAATACAAAGAGTATGGTGAAGGAATCGAAATCGTTCCGATTTTGGCTATGGG
>Ga0247831_1002517_pt1 | contig 29507 bp, 25 predicted proteins | sample LaCruzMarch2015__9_FD_192406 | JGI IMG/M metagenome (GOLD analysis project Ga0247831, IMG submission 192406) | Freshwater microbial communities from meromictic Lake La Cruz, Castile-La Mancha, Spain - LaCruzMarch2015_1m | ecosystem: Environmental > Aquatic > Freshwater > Lake | place: Spain...
GGCTCGCCGGGCAAGCCATGTTGTAGATCTCGTCGACCTCGACATAGAGCGGGAAGCACACGTCATGGCGCATCAGTTCGAAGCGCGGATGGTTCAGCAGGTGCGCCACGTTGGTGCGTGTGCCGGTGAAGAAGTTATCCGCGCAGATCACGTTGGCGCCGGATTCGAGCAGCTGCTCACACAGGAATGAACCGATGAAGCCGGCCCCGCCGGTGATCAGGATGCGACGCTCGAGATGCATGGGACTGCTGGATGAGAACGTTTGCCACTAAGAATACAATTGCCAACGCCAAATATTCGCAGTCGTCTTGGTTAGTCCGAGCGCGTAGGAGCCTCACACAAACTGAGCGTTGAACTAGGCATAGGCAGTGGGTTTGGCTCGATTCTACGTAGCTAGCTCGTTAGACTTCCAGCTTAAGAATATCATATCGTCTTGAGGCGGCAATTCGCTCCTGCACAATCGCCAGATCTCTGATGAAAAGTGCATTGTTCGACACCCCTACCTTGGCAGAGAGAGCACGACGCATGGGATCGTAAGCATACTCTACAAACCCAGCATTGCGCAGCGTCGACAGAACCTCCGCATCCCGACTTTCTGTTTCAATAGCGAGAAGGGATGGGTTCCTCAGTGTCTCGGTCGCTCCGCCAACGACTTCTGCCTCATATCCCTCAACGTCCAGCTTGATGAACGCAGGTGACCGACCAGACAGCAAATCATCTAGGCGCACCACGCGCACCTTCCGCGTATTCTGGTGCCTTGCGTCTGCGACCTGGTTCACGGTGTCGAGACCGACGGTAAAGTTCACTTCACCCTGTTCCCGGCCAACGGCCGCCTCGACCGTTGTGACAGCTTTGCCAATGTTGTTCGCCGCGATGTTCTTCTGCAGCCAACCGATCGTGACGGGATCCGGCTCTATGGCGATGGTCTCGGCGCCGCAAACCGCAGAAGCCAACACGGTAAAGCTTCCGATGTTCGCACCAACATCCACGAACAAATCCCCTGGCCGGAGAAAGTGGAGAAGGAAGGCCATGTCCGCGAACTCGTGGAGACCGCAATAGATATTGCCGGTTGCCCCGGTCATGCCGTTCCGGACGACGAGCTTCGAGCCCTCGATCCAGTGAAACACAACTTCCGACTTAAGCGGCTCTCGACCTGCCAGCGCACAAATCGTCCGATAGCCGCGAGAGGGCGCTCGCGGGTCAGCGGGTGCGACGTAATGAATGATAGCGTCTTCAACATTTCAGCTCAGCGGAACTATCCAAAGCCACAAGGGACCAATGAAGCTTTTGCGTGATCGCCAATACCAGATAAACTGCCACCTCGTGCAGCGTGAGCTATTGGTTACCTTACCGCACCTTATCAAACTACTCAGCTATAAGAGATCTCATCGAACGAACGAAACAATCATCGACTTCGCGAGCGGAGGAATACGGCCAACCCGATAAAGATTAGTTCGCCTGAAACCCTGCCTTTCAAACAGTGTACTGATCGTAGGGGGACTCCAAAACTTGATATGCCCTCCTTCCCACAAGGCCGTGAAGTGATCATCCATCTTGCCGCTCAGAGCCAGAGCAAGGTTCTTCAGATAGCTGTGATACGGAGTACTGATTATTGCCACCCCTCCAGGTTTGAGCAGATCTCCCACCACGTCGACGTAGCGCTTTGGCGAGTAGACGTGCTCGATTACTTCAAGACTGAGGACGACGTCGAATTTCCCGAAACGTGCACCCAGATCATCGTCGGTGGAACCTATCTCGAGCCGGCAGTCAGGAAAGCTCTTTCTTGCAATTGCAATCCCGCTTTCTGAGGGATCCACACCAACCACGTTGAAGCCTTTCGACGCCAGATAAGCCGCGTTGGAGCCATTCCCGCAGCCAAGTTCGAAGATCGACGCTTGGGTTCCGGCATCCACAAGCAGTCGCTCGACGATCGGCATCAGATAAGCGTGCGTGTGCGCAACTTCGGCGCGGGTGTACAGGTAGTCGGCGGCGATCGTCACTAGGAATAACTCTTGAAAAAGGTTGATCGGTCAGCAGGCTGGTTTGCAATCAATTTTTGAGGTCCTTTAACAGCGAAGAAAATAGATTGAAGCGCGTATTTTTCACGCGTGTGAACGTACCAAAGCTACGAACACCACCGCTGCAGTTTCAGCCCCCCCTCGCCCGATAACCCCGAACCTGGCGCTGGCGAGAAAAAGTGGGCACCACTTTTTCGCTTAAGCCAGCGCGATAATAACGAACCTCTTGTTTGATCCCGTATCGGCCCTGGCGGGCCTCACATGGATCGCGCTCAGGGCTGCTTTTTGCTCGGCGCTGATCGCGGGGTTCGCGGGCGCCCTGCAATCGATCCGGGGGATCGATTGAGCCCGCGAACGCCCGCGGCGCCTCTCGCCTTCGCTTTGCTCGTGGGGGTGCCAGGCAGTGAGGTGGGGGATTGGGACAGGTCTTTTGATGGCTCGGTGCTGTTCCCGGGCTTACGCCCGAGGCACCTCTCGCCTTCGCCTTGCTCGTGGGGGCATCCGGCATTGAGGTCGCGTTTTGGGAGTTAGAGGCTTTTGTTGTCTTGCCCGGCGCGCACTGCCCGTGTCCTCTCATGGACGTTCGCCCTTGCTTCGCCCGCTTCTACGGCTCAGGCAGCCCGCCTGCATCCAACATCACCATACCTTCAAGCGTCGCCGCTTTTCGGTCAAATGTAAGAACAGTCATGGCGCCAAACCGATGCGCCGCCGCCCTGATCATAAGATCAGCGAAGCCAAAGCCCTCGAATTCGTAAAGGCTGAGAATGCCCGCAACCGCGTCGGCGCCCTCCACGACAAGGTCTGACGTCGCAAGCAGCCCTGAGAGAGCGGCAGATATGTCCGCCCGCCCGAATTTATAACTTTTCTCGAGAACCCAGACCAGCTCAACCAGAACCTCCCTGCATATCAGGCCTGGCCGCTCCGGCGTCAGCTGGTCCACTGCAGCTGAAGCCAGACGCGCCTGTTCCGGATCATCCTGTGTCAGGAACCGGACGAGGACGTTGGTGTCGAGCCCAATCACATGCCAAGCTCCGAGGCACCGGCCGCAATATCCTCATCCATCTGCTCAAGAGACACCGGCGCCCGGCCCTGCCTGTGCAGGACGCCCTTCATATCCATGATGGAGTGGGCTTTCATGAGGCGGACCTCTTCGCCCACAAGAAGGTAGCGCAGCTTGTCGCCAGGCTTCAGGCCCAATGCATTCCGGACCCGGCGCGGAAGCGTCGTCTGACCTTTCACGGTCAGCGTCGATTCCTCCATACTTGCCTTACTCGATTTTCCCATAGCGCAAGAATGCCTTGCTAACGCCAGAAAGTCAATGAAAACCGCATGAACGCATTGCCAGCGCTCCAGGTGACGGCCGCTGAATGATCGCAGGCAATCTACTGCGCCCGATAAATGATTTTAATTTTTGCTCGGCGCTGATCGCGGCTTCGCCGCGGCGCCTCTCGCCTTCGCCTTGCTCGTGGGGGCCAGGCGTTGAGGTGGCGGGATAGGTCCGATTGTTTGATTGCTCGGTTCTGTTCTCGGGCTTGTGCCCGAGGCACCTGCGCCTTGCTTGGGGGTGCCAGGCGGTGAGGTGGCGGGATCATTCCGAACCTTGTTTCAGCGGGTTCCCGAAGCGCAGCTCAGGCGGTGTCGCAGGGGGGCGCGGGACAGGGCGGCTCCCGCTTCCTCAAGGCGCCGGACCGGGAGTCCCTCAAAAGCTACCGCACGGCAGGTGAAATCCCTGCCGCCGCACGCCGGCTGCCACGGGGCAGCTTATTGCCACCTGAAGGCTAGCCTCTCTCCCCTTCCCCGGTCAAGCCGCGGCCCCTTAAAGGCGAGCGGGCAGCGATGTTTTCCCCGGCACGCCTCGCGCAAGGGCCGCCGGCTGAACCCGGCCGGCATGCGCCGGCGGCCGGGCGCCGCGCCCTGCCCGGGGCGAGGTCACGCCTCCCGGATTGCTGGCGGCGCCCCCGTGTTCAGGTCGTCATGAGTTCCGGCAATATGGCCCGCGATGCGTTCGGCGATTTCAGGATGATCAAAATAGGTCGTGTGGATCAGGCTGTCCCAGGTCGCAGCGTCCCCTCCGACCTCGCGCATCCAGTCAGCGCCGACCGTTACGCTGAACAGCGAGGCGCGCTGGCGTGCCATGAACTCTGTCATGGCACTGAGGGTTTCCTCTTCCATTCTCCTCGCCAGGTCGTCCGGTGTCGTCCAGACCTCACCTTCAAAGAAATGCGGGCGCTCGCTGACCTCCCCGAGCTTCTGGCCGGTATCGCTGCCGAACGCAAAGTCACGCAGCAAATTCACGGCGTGGGCGTTCAGGCCGCCACGTACAAGTTCCCCAACTCCGAAAATCAAGCGCGCAAGGACATAGAAGCCGAGTGCAAGCATGCACACAGCCGCAAGGCAGAGGATGATGAATAAGGCTGTGGACAGGCCGCGGTTCCCGGCAATGTTAGGGATCTGAACCTGCAGCCCGGCGAACGGGATCTCCTGGGGGCCAGAGACCAGCAGCACACCCGCAAGAGGAAGGATCAGGGCTGCGAACAGGCCAAGCAGGGCATTGCCAAGCTTTATGCCTGCCCGGTGACCGCCGCTCCAGTTCAAAGCTGTGAACACCAGACGCGTCAGGACATAGACCCCGATCGCAGGCATGCACACAGCCGCAAGGCAGGCGATGATGAACAAGGCTGTGTTCAGGCGGGGGTCCCCCATAATGTTGGGGATCTGAACCTGCTGCCCGGCGAACGGGATCTCCTGCGGACCAGAGACCAGCAGCAGACCCGCGAGAGGAAAGATCAGGGCTCCGAACAGGACGAACAGGGCAGAGCCAAGATTTGTGCCTGCCCGGTGACCGCTGCTCCAGAGCGCGCCGCGCGGGACAAGTTCAGGGCTGAAGTCTCCGGCGCGCTTCAGGCCGCCGATGGCTTCGTCCTGCGGGTGCCAGATCGACAGGAGGTTTGCGCGCCGCGCGCCCCGCTTCATCAGGCGCCGGATCCAGAGGAACCGCCCGGCGGCGCGCGCCAGCAGCAGCGCGGACGGGATAAGCAACACAAAGCTCACGCCCGCGACAATGAGTTTGTCTGTCATCCCGGCCAGTGACGTGCCTTTACGGATCTCCTGACCGAGTATCTGGAAACTGGCTGCCGCAACCACTGAGATGGTAAGCGTTGCGACGAGCATGAGGACAACGAAGGCCAGGGCGTAGAGATAATCCGAGTTGCGGGCGAGCGGGCGCAGGAAGGGCGTGCCAACGGTCGTGATACTGGTGATGCCGGCCGGCCGGCCCCCGAGGAGACGCCCCCCCGGCTCACGGCCCCAGGCTGCGCGCCGGGCGGCGTCGACGGCGACATTGCCGCCATGCGAATGGCCGATCAGGTGGATTTCATCATAGGTTCCGGCCGCCTCGCGGATCCTGCGCCGGAGCGCGAGCGCGCCTTTCTCGCGCGCGAACGCGCTGTTGGCCCCGCCCCACAGGAATTCTTGAACTTCGGCGGCGAGCCCGCGGGCGCCCAGGTTCTGCGTCAGCCCGCGGACGAACCCGGAAGATGTCTCCCACCACTTGGTATCGCCCGGCCCGCCGGGCTTGCCGTCATTGGTGCCGTGGATGGTCAGGATGAGTGCCCGGGCGCCTCCGGGCGGCGCGTTCAGGTCACTCAAGCAGGCCCCTCCATGCGCGGCGTTCCGGCAAGCTCATGCCAGGCCTGCGAGCCCGGCCCGAGCAAGATGCTCGCGGGCGATTACAGGCGCCTGCGTAACGCTGGCAAAGCTCTGGTTGAGCCGGTCATCACGCTGCCTCCTGAAATGATAGACCATGGCCGTCACCTTGCAGCCGGCCGGGCGAGACCTGAGGCGCACGGACGCCGGCAGCGCCTTCGCCCCCCGCCCGAACGCGGCCTCGAGCTGGGAGGGTGTGTAATCGACGAGGTCGGCGTTCGCCTCAATGGTCCGGTTGGTGACGATAAACGCGAACTGCCGGCGGTCTATGGTGCTGGCAAACACCCCGGACAGGAAAGAGAACAGGCCTTCAAGAGGCCCGGCCTCATCGCTGTCATGGCGCGGGACAAGCGGCGCGAGGGTTGCGTCAATGCGTTCCGGCCGCAGGAGGATGGCAAATCCTCCGGGCACCGAGAAATAGGTTACATCCGTCAGGCCGGCCTTTTCCGCCGCGCCGGCCAGCCCGTCCGCTATCCTGCCGAGCGTCGTGTATTGCGGGCCGTTGAAGACGGTCAGCTCAAGGCGCGCGCTTGGCCGGGGCGGCTGCCAGGGGAAGGCCGGCAGCACGTCCTGTGAGGTCTGCGCCCCGTTTGCACCGGGGCCGCGCAGACGCTGCGGAGGTGTCACACCGGCGTCCGGCCAAGTTGCTTCCGGCATTGGGGATGAAGGTTTAGCGCGCACCGACGTGGCGCAGCCCGCCGCAAAGGTGAGCGCCGAGACCGACGCGCCGATCAGGAAAGACCGGCGGGCGGTGTCGGCCCGCGGCACCAGAGCGCGCGAGGCCGCACGCAGGCGTTCACGGATATGGTCCAGCCAGGTCCAGGTTGCTGGGAGACGGCGTTGTTGATGCCTCATAACCGATGTCCTTTCGTATAGCCTGACTGATTGACCGCTTTTAACTCTTAACGCGCCCGGACGGCCCTTCCAGCCTTTTTTCGTCATGTCCCCTTGCCGGAGGGACCCGGCAGGGCCCGGGCCCGGGGACCCCTGGCCCAGGCGCCGCAGCATCCCCTGGCCGCCGGCTAGGCTCCGGGCAGGCCGGCGCCCCGGGCCAGTTCGAACAGGCGCTCCCAGTCAAACCCCTGATTGGGATCCCAGCCCCATCGCTCGACCGGGTTGACATCTTCATGGCCGCAGACGGCGTCGCGCGTGAGAGGCAGGCCGCGGCGCCGGCAGATGTCTGCGACAAGGCTGGCAAGCGCTGAGTACATCTCCGGGCTGTACTGGTCGGCAACCGGGCTGCGCGCGCCCACCGAAAATATCTCGATGCCGACCGAGTTATTGTTGGGGTCGTGACCGGGGGCCGTGAAGCCAACCGGCGCCGCCATGCGCCCCCAGCGCCGGTCAAAATAGGCATAGTCCGGCCATTCGCCGCGATGTCCGGGCATCACGAGCACGGCCTCGCTGGCCCGTCGGGACGGGGCCACAACCACGTTGGCAGCGTCTAGGAAGACCGCGTCGGCCGGGTAGCCCCTGTGCCAGCTGAAATAGCGCTTGTACTGGCGCCAGCTGCCATCCTGGCGTGCATAGAGGGCCCTCACCGTCCGGTTGATACCGGAATGGAAGGCCCGCAGGTTCTCCGGTACGAACTGATGGACAAGGCCGTCGGGCATCACGAGATAATGGGCGCTCGCAGCGCCGGAACGCTCCGTAAACCGCCGCACGATCGCGTCAAAGTCCCGGATCCCGGTGATGTGGAGGATCACCCGGTCAATGCTGCCATTGCCGGCGCGCTGGCCCTGGTTCTCCGAGACATGCCGGCGCCCGGCCGGGACCGAGGGGTTCCAGCCGTCCGGCCAGGCCGGGGCCGGCGCCGGCTCGCCAGCGCCCGGGGCGCCGGCGTCAAGGATCCCGCCTGCCGCGCCAACCGCGTCACGCGCCGGCGACCCCGTATCTTCCCCGTCCGCGGGCCGGTCGGCTTCATCTGGGTCGATCGCGGCCGCAGGCTCAGGCAGGCGCGGCGCCTGCGCCTCGCCGCCGCCGAAGGCCGGGGCGAGGTATTGCGACCATACATGGCCGAGGAAGATACCCTCACCGGGCGTATCGGCGAAAACATACCACCAGCCGCCCCGGTCGACATCGTCGAGGCGGGCGAGCGCCTGGCCTTCCTCCAGCGTGACCAGCACTTTTGCCTCAGTGCCGGGCTGCTGGCGAAGGTTCAGCCGCCGCGCCCTCACCCGGAAGATTCTGTCGATCGTCATGGCACGGATTGTCCTGCAGGAGGTCTGGGTCTAGGGCCGGCAGATGAGCAGCGCGGCGGCTTCGCGGGCGCGTTCACACGCAAGGCTTGCCGCGTCGGCGCTGCAGACCTCGGGGTTGCATCCGGCTTCGCCCGGGACACAGAGCGCAAGGTTAAGGGCCCCGGCGCCCGCAGATATTGCACCGCGTGCTGAGCTCATCAGGTCAGCGCCGCCTTCGCTGCCGGCGAGCGGCTGGAGGTCGGTATAGGCCCGCACGGCCGTGCACAGGGCCGACATGCGCAGCTGCCGGGCAACTTCCGGCTCAGCCCCGCCCGCCGACATTGAAGGCCAGTCCCTGCTGACCTGGTCTTCCAGGGCCTGGTAATGGACCGTCAGCTGACGCACGGACGGGGCGGGCGTGTTGAGAGCGGTTGCAATCTGGCGGGCAGACAGGCGCGCGCCAAGCGCCGAGCTGTAAAGGCTGATCAGTTCGCAGTCGGATACAACTTTCAGGATATGGCTATTGTCCTCGCAGACCGGCCTTGCCCGCCCGGAGATATCGCTCATCGCCTGCACCGCCTCTGCGACATCCGTTTCAGAATACTGACCGAGCAGGTCCCAGGCGACGGCGCTGACGAGCAGGCATGTCGTCTGCTCCGCTGCGCCGCCCCGGGCCCCTGCGCACCGGGCGATCTCCTGTTCGAGGTCGCCCTTCCTGAGGGCAAGGATGGCCTGCTCCTGCGAATAGTTGCCTGCCGCGTCCCGGACCTCTTTCTGGACGGCGTTCACCGTCCCGGCCGCCTCAGCCGCTTCGGGCACGCTTTCGCACGATGCGAGCACGCCGAGGCCGGCAAGGGCTGCGATAATCCACTTGAATGAACGCTTCATCCTGCACCTTCATGGTTTGCGGCCTGATTTCCGGCCCGGTTATGGTTTTCGTGAATGGCCTGGATCAGCCGCGGGTTGGTCAGCTCATCGGTTGCCGCCCTGCCGCGGTGCAGCACGTCGGTGACGAAGGCCGAATAGATCCTGATCCAGTCCCTTGAACCGATGATCAGCGACGGGTCCCTCGAGGCGGCGAGCGCATTCAGCCGGTCGATCAGGTCCTCAAGGGCGAGGAGGCGTTCTTCGACCTCAGCCTTGCTGGCCAGCACGTTCAGTATGCCCGTGCTGGCGGCGTCCAGCGTCGCAATGATCGCCTCTTCGAGCACTTTGCCAAACAGCACCTGCCCGGCTGTGTCCTTCTGGCGGGCGAAATTTTCCCTGGCCTTCCTGAGGAAAAGCCCGATGAGCCGGCGTGCGACGATGTCTTCGCCGGAGCCATGCGCCAGCCTGCCAAACAGCGTGTTCGGGTTTTCGAGCGCGGCCTCGAAACTGGCGAGCGCGACCGCCTGCCACTCACGGGGGCTCAGGAGACCGTCCGCGTCGTCAAGGACCGCGCCCGCGATCAGGCGGGTTACATCCACGACGAAAGCGTTCGGCTCTTTTGAAAGGAACACATCCGGAGACCGGGCTGCAAACTCCGCAATGATCCTGCAGATCTCGCCAAGCTTCGCCTGGCCAAGTTTTGAAGTCAGCGCCGGCAGGCCGTCGCCGCCGGAAGGCGCGCCGGCGCCGCGCTTCAGGCCTTCAACGATATCACGCATCAGAAGGGCAGCGATCTCAGCGCCGGCCGCGGCCTGCAGGCCGCCGCCCGCCCGCCCCCGGAGACGGCCGATCATGTAGTCCGAGACCGCGTCGAGGCCGATGCAGTAGAGATCTGCCGCCAGGGCGCCGTCGAGGGGATTGATGCGCCCGCCTGCCTGGAACGCGCCTGCAATGGCGGCGAGCGAGGTGCGAAGCGCCTCGCTCGCCGGGCCGCCGGCATTGCCGGGGATGAACAGCTCGGGCCGCATCCGGGCCGCCTCGAGGGCGTGGAAGACAATGCGCTCAATGCCCTCCGGTCCGAACAGCTTCCTGACAGGCGCGCTGGCCGGACCGGTGGAGACATACTCCCCAAGCGTTGCACGCAGCACCGCGCCCGCGATCCGGTCATTCGCAGCGCTGCCTTTGAGGTAATCACCGGCATTGTCAGAAATGATCTTCAGCGCCGCGGGGGCGAGCCTGCCTTCGATCAGGTCGCGCAGCCGGCCCTCGGCGGCCAGCAGCGCTGAGCCGTCCCGGGCGACTTCGGCCTGCAGCGGCACAAGGACGCCGGTGATGAGGCGCTGCCACCGCGCCTCGCTGCTCACCAGTTCGGGCTTTTCGATCAGGACGCCCAGGGCCGCCTGGGCAAAGACCGTGGGCAGCCGGTCGGCAAGACCGGAAATCGTCCCGGTCTTCGGATCGCAGGCCTCCGCGATCGCAGGGACAAGGGCGGCAATCACGCCGCGCATTTGCCGGCCGCCGCCGAGCACGTCCGGGCGTTCCGCGACAAGGTCCAGCGAATAGTCCAGCATCGAGAACGCAAACCGTGACCAGGGCGATGCATCGCTGCCGCCGCCCGCCTTGAAGGCCCTCAGCCATTCTGCCTGCTGCAGTTCAATAAGTGTCCTGTCAGCGACCTGCTGCGCAGACGACAGTCTTGCCGCCGTCAGAATAAGCCGCCGGACAAGTTCCTGGAAACGGACCTCGTCGGCCACCTGGAGCCTGCGGTCGATAAACACGAAGTCCCTTGCCGGGCCTTGCGTGAGCCGGACGACGCCCTCGAACTCCGCGCCGTCCTCCAGCAGGTTCTTCGCCCGCGCGGTGGTGGCGGCCCAGACGCGCAGCTTCTCATCGGCCGTGATCAGGACGTCCGCCTTCAGGGCGGCTGCGCCCGGGTCTGAAAGACCCGAAGCGCCGGCAAGCGTTGTGAAGACATGCCGGCCAAGTTCCTGGACGTCCCTGCTCTGCAGCAACCTGCGCTCGTAATGGGCCTCGCGCGCTTCCTTGCCCATCTTCATCAGGCTGAACAGGGCGAGCGCAAAATTGTCTGGCGAGAGCAGGCTCATCCGCGCGTTCCCTTCACGGCGCCCGGCGCAGGCCGGAGGCTTCTTGGCATCTCCTGTGAAGCCGGCGGTCCGGATGGCCTCACCTGGTCAGCGCTTGCCGGACCAAGCCGAAGTCCCGACGGCGCGTCCGGGCCGGCGCTCCCGCAGCGATGGGCCTGGCCGCCCGCCATCAGCAGCGCGTCTGCCATCTCCCCGGCATCTGCATCCTCTCCGCCGCGCAGGCCCGGCCGGCTGGGCCGGCTGCGGCTTTCTTCCTCAGCGGCCAGGGCCTTGGCCTGCGTGACCTGGCGGCCAGCCAGAGCGGCGGCGCGGTTGAACACATCAAACCAGAAGGGCGCACCCAGGCCGAGCAGCCCGGCCGTGGCGATGACCGACATGAGCCAGACAATCCAGGATGCGGGCCGGGCAAGGGCATTGCCCACCACGCTCGGTACGCTGACGGCATGTTGCGGATCCATGACCCAGAGCGAGAGCCGGGCGCCGGGTTCCTGGCATCTCATATCGATGCGCTGCCTTGCGCCGCCCCCGGCAGGTTCGAGGCCCTCGCAGAAAGGAAAGTAAGCCCGCCCGATGGGCAGCTGAGAGCTGGCTTGCAGGCGCGCGACGGCCTCAAGGTAGGAAGGCGGCGAAAGACTGTCCGGCGATGCTGCAGCCCCTGCTTCAGGAAGGACGACATCTCCCTCTGACGCGATGCGCTCCACCAGCGCGATGACCTGGCCGGAAGACGCCTCGCTGCTTGCCAGGTGCTGGTAGACATCCAGGGCGTTTATATTGCCCGCCGCGACGAAGGCGAACGCAAACAGGCCTGAGATGACCTTAGCCCGGCGCCGGAAATAATCGCTCTGCGCGGCGCCGATCCGGTCAAACTGATAGGCCACCTCCCCCATCACGCGCTGGATGGTCATCCGGTCGGCCATCACGAGGCGCTTGCCGAAATCCGTCATGGCAAGCTGCTCGGCCAGCTGGCGCTTCGACAGGTGCTCGAACCGGCGCTGTGAGATGTTCAGCCGCCAGTTTGCCGGCCACCACCAGCGCCCCTGGCCGCCGTAAGCCGGACTTGAGGTCATCGCCTTTGCAAACTCGCCTGAGGCGCGAACGACGGCGCGCTGGTCGTCTTCAGGAAGTGTCTGGTCGATGCGGCGGATGACCTGGAGGTGCACCGAGCGCAGCATCTCCTCAAGACCGGAGCGGCGCAGCGACAGGGCCTTGTGATAGGCCTCGACGGCAACGGTAACGACCGTCGAGAAGACAGCCATGATCCCCGCAAAGGCGACAAGCGCAACCAACCAGCTCATAAAAAGCATCCCCCCGGCTCTGCCGCCTGCGGACGATAACGCAGGCGGCAGAAATTAGAAGCGTGCGTGGCAGTATGTCATTTTTCTGACACGGTCTGATCCCGGGCTGCCCTGCGGCGGCGGATAAGCGACAGGAAATGCCCTTGCCAGCGGCCCGAAACCTGCGCCGCCAGTGGCCGGTTTACGGCGCCGCCGGCCTGTTGCCGGAGCAGATCCGGACAGGGCTCTCAGGCAGGCATGAACTGTGATCAGCAGGAGGATGAAAAGCCTGATCATGCGGGTGCAGCCTCCATGCGCCGGACCCGCGCGGGAAAACCCGCAGTCTCATGGGCTTGAGCGGGGCCGCATGAGGCTGCTGCGATCGCAGGACTTTGTCAGGGCGTGCGGCGATAACTTCGCCAGGCTGCACAGGATGTCCGGATGGGTATATCGGCAACCTTCACCAGCAGACGGACCGGCGTCCGCCCGGACACGGCGGCGCATTCCGCAGAGATTGCTCCGTGTGCATACAAATTTACCCGGCAGCTGCCTGCGCGCAGATTCCAGGCTTTCCCGTTTCCCCAAACGTACCTGCCTGCTCAGTGTACGGCGCATCCCGGACGGGAGATTTTCAACACGTGCAGCGGGCCGGCTGGCAGGCGGCGCAGACCTGTGGCTGCAATGCTGGCGCACGCAAAGAGACGCCGCCTCACACCTGCTGGCCTCAACAGCCTTCGAGGCTCGGCGGCGCCGGCCCGCCCCTCAAGGGCTGCAGGCCGGCGGGACCGCGTCCGCAGCCTCAGCGCCAAGCGCCTGGCAGGCGGCGACGTGCAGCGCGGAAAGCTGGCCCTGGTCCCGGGTTCCGGCCGCCGGGAGCGATTTCGAAAGCGGGAATACGCTATCCTGGTCCTGGCAGCTGAACCGGCAGAGACGCATCTCAGGCCCTTCCTCCGGTAATGGCCCCGGTTCTGGCACTGTAGATATGTACAATTTAGCGAGACACCCTTTTTAGCCCCGGGATAGGGACAGAAGGGTGATTTCAATGACCAGAGAACAACGCGAGATTCAACGCAAGCTTCGGATTGTGGAGTATGCCGAGAAGATCGGAGATGTGAGCAAGACCTGCCGGTATTTCGGGAGCGCAAGGACAGGAGGCTACGGCGCACATTCTGGCAGCGCCGCCGGGTCGGGGCTCGCCATCACGGCCGCGCAAGCCTCGCTGTGCAGGCCCTGAAGCTGCGCGGGGTCGAGGGCGACTGCGGGGTCGACCGACTTCGATAGCGGGAACGCGGTCTCGCCGCCGAGGCAGACAAACCGGCAGACCGTCACCGAGGCGGGCCCTGGCCGCGCGCCGGACGCCTCTGCCGGCGCCGATGGGGCGGCCGCCGGCGCCGTCCGCGGCGCGGGCGGCGGCGCCAGAGCGGGGGGCGCGGCGGCGCCGGGATCTTCAGCGCCCGCAAGGTCATCCTGATCGCCAAGCGCCAGCGCCAGAAGGAACGCGTCAGACGCGCTCCCCTCCCCGGCCGTGCCAGACAGGATCACGCCGCCCGCGCCTTCTGCAGAAACATCCCCGAGCGCGACAAAGGCCGGCAGGCGGAAGGTCCGCGCAGGCTCCGGCTTGCCGGAGGGGTCAAACACCGCCGCGCTCACATCCGTCTGCACATCCGACAGCCGGAAGCCGGAGACGAGCGCGATCCGGCCGGGGGCCAGCTCAGCGAGATGCAGCGTGTCGTGCAGGCGCGCCGACGGCACACCGGCGCGCCAGAGCGCCTCGCCGCCGGGCGCCAGGGCCTCGAGCGTGACCTCCGGCCCGTCAATCATGAGGACGGCCTGATCGGTCTGCCCGGCGGCGCCGGCAAGGCGTCCCGCGACCTTGTGGCCGGCAAGCGCGCGCGCCGTCTCGCCGCTGCCTGTGAGCCAGAGCGCCATCACCTCGGCGCCGGAATCTGTGACGGCGGTCTCGAGCGCCAGGAACAGGCCGCTGTCCGGCATCTCTGATACAAAGAGGCGCGCGCCGTCGGGGGCCGCAAAGGAGCGCTGCCAGACCTGCGCGCCGCCCGCCTCGAACGCGGCGACACTGACACGGCCCGCCGTCTCTGACGGACCGGCGAGATAAACGAGATCGCCGCTGACGATCACGCTGGCCGCGGTCCGGGGCGCCGCGGCAAGCTTGACGTCCCGCTGCCAGAGCGGCGCGGCGCCGTCGCCGTAAGCCTGCAGCGCGGTGCCTGCAGGCCCCGTGAGCGCCAGGTAGAAACCGTCCACGTCCCCTGCCGCCAGCGACGCGCCCGTGACGCCCGCGGGCATGGGCACGCTGAACGAGCCAAGCTGCGACGTGCCGTCGATCCGCACGACCCTCACAGCGCGCGCGTCCCCGGCCTCTCCCGGCGCGGTCAGCACGGTCACGAGTTCGCCGCTGCCAAGCGAGGCAAAGGCCAGGACACGGTCCTCGCCGCCCGCGCCGAATACCGCGATCACGCCGTCCCGGACCGAAGGGTCAAATTCATCACGACGGGCGAGGCGCCAGTCCGGGGCTTCCTCCGTAACCTCAGCAGCCACGCCAGACGGGCCTGGCAGGCGGCCCAGGAGATCAGACCGGAACCACCAGGCGGCGGCGCAGAGGCTCACGAGGCCCAGCGTGAGGGCGGCCAGGACAAGGCCTGCGCGGCGGGACGGGGGATGGCCGGATTCAAATTCTGCGGCGGTCCCATCCTCCATGAGGACAGCGCCCGCCTCGCCGCAGCGCGGGCAAACGGCGGCGCCGCTGGCGGGCCGGAGTTCGCCAAGGCATTTTGAACAGCGCATCTGCTTGCCCCCCTTTGCTCTGGCCTATGCCCCCGCCTGGACCAGCCCGCCTGAGTTACCCTCTGCACGCCTTCGGGGAAATCCCCGCCTCGCACACCGGCCGCTCTCGCCGGCCTTCTTCCCGCAAAACGAGAAGAAGGCCGCGCTTCACCGCGAAATCCGCTTTACGTCAAACCCCGAGTTGCGCGACAGTCACCTCAGAACCTTCAACCCCACTTTGGCCAGGCCCCATGCGCGATCCCGGCGACCGACCGAATACGACGCGCTACGCGCGGGGCGGCGGACGCGCGCCGGCCGGCGCGGCCAAACCGCGGCCCGCCGCCAGCAGCAAGGCCGGCGAGGCGCCCGGCGAGACGCTGCCTGCCCTCAGCAGCGCCGAGCAGCGCCGCATGGTGGCCGAGAAGCTGGCCGGGTTCGGATCTGTCACATGGGACTGGGCCCAGATCCAGGACTACACCGTCTCGGCCATCCAGGAGATCCTCCTGGTCCGCTGCGTCCCGGCAGAAGCCCTCTCGACCCCGCGTCTCGACATTGCGGTGCCGGCGATCGAGGCGATGCGGTATTCTGCGCTCAAGCGGGAATTTGCGCTGCTGATCGCGGCGACGATGGACGCAGAGACCTGCGATGACGCCCATCCCTCCTTCATCGAAATCCTGAAGCAGCTCACCCATGACGAAGTGCGCATGATCGGCGCGCTGCCGGATGTCGGCCAGGTCCTGCCCTGTGCCAGTATCAGCTATCTCGACCGCTCCGGCCGGATCCTGTCGAGCCTTCGCTATATCGTGCCCGATCACCTCGCCCGCCATTGCGAGCGGCGACGCGCGCTCGGCGGCTATATCGACAATCTCCTGCGCCTGAACCTCGTCGCCGCGCCCGCGCACCTGACGATCAGTGATGACCGCTATTACCGCGAGCTCCTGAACCAGGACTTCATCTCTGAGCACCAGTCGAAGATCGCGCCCAATCTCAAACCCAGCGTCGACAAAAAGGTGCTCGCGATCACAGACTTCGGACACCTGTTCCGCAAATGCTGTCTCGATCCGGTGACGCCGGCCTGTCCGACCCTGCGCTGACCGAAACCGCGGCGGCGCATGCAGGCAGCCCCGCCGCAGATATCAGGTGATCCGCCGGCAAGAGCCGCCTGAGCAGGCCTGCGTCATCGGTCCCGCCTCCACAAGGCAAGCCTCCGGGAGCGGCGCCGTCACCCGGCCCCGCTCAGGTCACGGAGACAGAGGCACTTGTGACAGACCGGGCGCGTCTTGCTTGTTGTGGACGCCTTCTTCCTGGCGGCCGCGCAGACGCGTGGCCGCAGCGGCCCCTGCCATGGCGGCGAGGCCGGCGGGTTTGAGCCCGGGTGTCTGCGGCAAGGCCGCATCGGCAAAGATCACCGCTTCGGCCTCCGGCGGCGCCGGCGGCCCGGCAAGTGCGGGCCCTGCAGGCGTACCTGCCAGGGCCGGATCTGTTCCTGCGGCCATAGCGACCAGGCTGTGCGCGGAAAGTGCGGGGATGGCCGGCGCCGCCTCGCCATTGGCGCGCGTCGCCGCAGCGCCGCCGGCCGTCTCAGCCAGCGGCAGGTCAAACGTGAGCGACGCCAGATCGGTCATGCCGCCCGCTGCCGGCAGGGCGCCGAGCCCGTCCAGGCCGGCAAAGATGAGCTCTGGCTGATCCGTCGCCGGATCATCCTGGCCTTCGCCCGGCGGCAGAGACGGCGCGGGGCCTTCGCCTGCCAGGGCGCCGGCATAGGTCAGCAGCGTCCCGGCAGCGGTGCCGGGCACGCCAAATTCAGCGCTGGCAAGGATGACGGACTTCGCCGTCCTGCCAGCATAAGCGCGGCTTGCCCTGGCAAGGGCGCGCACCACGGCGACATCGCCCTCAGAGGCCGAGAAGGCCGGGGTCAGCCGGCGCGTATCCGCCGGAGCCGTTTCAGGTTTTGTGGCCTCAAGGCTCGCGGTCAGGAGACGGGCGGAGACGCGCGGCGCCTGTTCAGGCTGGCTGAATGCCAGCAGGTTTTCCGGGAAGAGCATCACACCCGCCTCGGCGAGGATCAGCTGCGCTTCATCCGGGGAGCCTGCGAGCGAGGCAATGACCGTCGCCTTGACGCGGTCACGGCCGCTTTCAGCAAGCGCCAGTTCGATCGCCCTCAGGAGGTCCGCCGAAAGGGTCGGCGGCGCCTCGTGCGGAATATGCGGGCCGGGCGCCTTGCGCAGGTCTTGCGTGAAGCTGCCGCCCGGATGGTTGGCCGGCCAGCCATTGGAGTGGGCCATCTCGTGGCAGAGAAGGTCCGCGTACCAGCCGGCGTCCTTCAGATCGCAGGGGTTCATGACGGTCATCATCACCGTGTTCGAACAGCCCATGCCATTGAGCGTCGGGCGGCCATAGGCGGTCGCGCCGCGGCTTGCGCAGCGCATCCCGACTTTGGAAGGGCTGAGGAACTCGACGCGCAGCGCCTTGCTCTTGCGGTAGCCTGCGCCGGGCGCAGAGCCAAGACCATAGGCGTCTTCAAGGTTCAGAGAGGCCGTCTGCAACACCGCCTCATCCTTGGCCCGGGCCGGGTCCCAGCCATTCGAGTGAGCAATCTGCGCGCAGAGAAGTTCTGCGTACCATCCGCCGGTGAGCGTGGCGCAGGGGTTGGGCGCGGTCACCAGCTTTGTATTGCTGCAAGCCATCGAACTGATGGTCGGCACGCCGAAGAAGGCGGCGCCGCGCTCGGCGCAGCGCACGCCGACTTCCGCAGGATGCAGGAACTCCACCTGCACCGATATGTCCGCCTGGTAATTCAGCGGCGGGTTCTTGATCGGCTCGATCGCAGCGATGCTGACGCATCCGTGCAGAGCCATAAGGCTGACAGCGGCAAGGACAGATGTCCTGTTTGGTGTGCGCATTCCCATGACCGGGATAATCCTTCTGGATTGGCTCGTCCGTAGGGTGATCATTTATCATGTTGCGGATAACGCCCGATTTGGCGCGGCGCCCGGACTTCAAGGTTTGTTTTTACCAATCCTTAAGTCTGGAAACTTGTGATCATGCGTGGAGGCGGCGCAAAATCCGGAGCATGAGAACCAGGTTTCGCAGAGCAAGATGAAGCCCCAGAGAGCGCGACCTGTACGATCCGTCGACTGATGGTGTCCTGATCAGAGAGCGCACGGTTTTGCCGGCGGGACGGCTTCCTGCCCGGCGCGCTCGCTGACTGGCCGCGCTGATCAGCGAGCAGCAGGCTGTCTATGTCGATGAACTGATGGATATCGCCGCCGCGGAAACACCCGAACAGGCCGAATTTTACGCCAGTCGGCGCAAGGCAGGGCTCGGCGTGGGAGCTGACAAAGCGGGCAAGATCGTCAAACAGAAGAAGCCCGGCCGGGCATGACATCGCCGGCGCCGCGGCCGACGCTGTTTCTGATCGCGGGTCCGAATGGCGCCGGTAAGCCGACTTTTTACAACACCGTCTTGAAGCCGCGCGTGCAGGCGCCCTTCATCAATGCCGATATCATTCAGCGCCATGAGCTGAAGGACCCTTCCGGCGAAGCGGCCTATGAGGCGGCGAAAATTGCTTCGGCGCGGCGCGATGACTGTCTGCGATCAGGTCGCAGCTTCGTAACCGAAACTGTGTTTTCGCATCCTTCCAAACCCGGGATGCTGGGCGCGGCCCGGAAGGCGGGATTCCGGATCGTGATCTTCCACCTGCATCTGGGCAGCGCAGATCGAGCCGTCGCGCGCGGGGCGGCCCGCATCGAAGAGGGCGGGCATCCTGTTCCGGAGAACAAGGTCCTGGAGAGGTACGCGCGCAATCAGCAGCTGATCCATGACGCCGTCCTCATGGCCGACAAAGGCGCGGTCTATGACGCTTCGCGGCTTAACCAGGCGCCGCGTCTGCTTGCAAAGACCAGCCACGGCCAGGCGGACTGGACGGCGCAGGATCTCCCCGAATGGTTTGAACGCCTCTACACAAAGCTGTCTGACGGGGCGTCCGGCCCCTGAGCCGGTGAAAGGACCTGCCCCTGTTGCGGATCACGGGTGGTGACCACGCCGTGATGGTTTCCGGCGCGACCGGCTCTCGGCCATGATCCGGTCGTCGTCGATGTCGATATATGGGCGCATGGAGCACTCTGGCAGAGGTAACTTGTCTGTATGATCGCTGCATCTGCACACATTTCAGACAGTGCAAGCAAGGCCGGCGCAATTGGGGTAGCGCCCGGCCGCGCTGCTTCTCAAGTATTCGCTCGCGCAAGGGTGGACTTCCACCGCATTTCTGATACCCTTCCACCATGGCCTTGAACATCAAGAATCCTGAAACACACGCGCTGGCGGCGGAACTGGCGCATCGGCTTGGAGTGAGCTTGACGGAGGCCGTGACACTCTCCTTACGCGCGCAGCTGTCCAGGCTGCCGGAAGCGGCAGAAGCAGGCCGGGCAGAGGAGATGGCCGCCATCGCGCGCCGCATGGCCGCGCGGATCGGGGCTGCGGGTCTGCCTGATCCAGATGATCTTCTCTACGATGCGCGCGGGCTGCCGAAGTCATGATCGTCGACACGTCGGCGCTGATTGCCATCATCCGCCAGGAACCGGAGGCCGAGGCGTTCATCGCCGCCATCGCGGGTGCGGCATCGCCGCAGATGTCCGCCGCCAGCTATCTTGAAACCGCGATCGTGGTCGATGCGCGCCGTGACCCGGCCTTGAGCCGTGATTTCGACCGATTGATCGCGCCGATTGCCATCGCTCCGGTGACGGCGGCGCAGGCGAGGCTCGCCCGCGAGGCTTATCGCGACTTTGGTAAGGGCACGGGCCACCCCGCGCAACTGAACTTTGGCGATTGCTTTGTGTTCGCGCTGGCGCAGGAAACAGGCGCTGCGATACTGTTCAAGGGCCGGGATTTCGCGCTCGCCGGCGCTGTTTCTGCGATGTAGCGGTGCAGCCTTCCCGTTTCCTGCGCGCCCTGTACGGACGCGTTGCGAAATCCAGCGCAATCGCCGCCCCCTCGCGCGCACACCCGGGCGGCTGCGCAATTGGCGTCCATCCCGCGCCCATGTTCACCGACGGTTCGAACCTGAAGCCGTTCTGCAGGACGCCGCAGTTCAGGGGCGCAACACGCACTGTTTAAAAGGCGCCCCGCATCATGGACTTTGGTCTCCTCCAAAAGCACACGGCGGCACTGGCGATCGGGGCACTGATCGGGGTCGAACGAGGCTGGAAACAGCGCGGAGAAGCGCCGGGATCGCGCGCTGCCGGCCTGCGCACCCGTATGAGGCCTGTGCTGTGAGGTGCAACATGAGCCGTATCGGGGCCTTGGCCGGAAACTCCCTTGCCCATCCGACGATGAATTCTTCGGCTGCCCTTGAAAGATCTCTCGTGGGCAATGGAAACGGGTCGAGCGGATCAAAAAGCAAGGCAAGGTTCTCGACCTTGAGTTCGATCACCCCCTCGCCTGAGACTTGACCCGTGGCCACTTGAGAAACCTTGAGGCAGAGCGTCCGCCCGAAAAGACGAACGCTTAAAGACACTCTGCCAGTTCCAGACGTGTTTCAAGCATCCAGATTGCGCCGGAGACCGCTTGATCCCCCCGGTCAGACCAGCGGACGTTGACAGACCAGGTCCATAGCCCTCGATTCTGATCTCTGGCCTCTGACCCTGTCCTGTCATTCACCCCAGTCTGTGCGGCGCGCCGGTGCGCGGTCGACCGACAATGGGGCTGGCACCTTGCCGATCCCGTCCACCGGGTTGCGCCCCCCCCTTTCTGTTTTCAATCCGCAACATCGCCGCCCTGATGGCGGCGGTCCATGACCGCGGCCGGGCCGGGCACGCCCCGGGATATCTCAGGCAAACAGATCGCGGCGATGCGCACGCTCGATGCGGGCGGTGTCGGCATCTGCAACCCCGGCTTCATTCGCAAAACTGCGCCACCTTCTGACGGCTGAAGACACTTCGGAAAGAACTGATCTCGCCTTCAGGCGTTTCAGCCCGCCGGATCCGGCAAAGGCAATGAGGTCTTCGACCTCGAAGGCGTCCCGCTTTGCGTTGAGGCTCATCTGGTGCTGGCCTGTCCATGCGCCGGAAGGATTGTAGGCATACGCCATGTCAAAGGCAGGAGCGAGGCGCCAGAGACCCTTCCTGTCCATCAGGAAGGCGATGTTCTTGACATGGTCGTCCTGGTTGCGTGCGACAACATTGAAGAAGGCGCGGCGCGCCTGCTGCTCGATGTCGGCCATGGGCAGATCGAGGCGCCGGATGGCCTGAAGCGCCTGTTCGTAGGCATAACCGCCCGCAATATTGAAGTCATAGTGCATCAGCGCTCCGAGCGACTGCATGTGCAGTTTCTGGCCGGTCGCCGACCGGTCAAACCGTCTCGTCATGAAGTGTGCGCGCCCGCCTTCTTCATGCAGCCGGCAGGCCTCCATGTCGATGCCGGCCTCGCGCGCCATCAGGGAGTAGGCATACTCTATCCGCCCGAAGCCTTGCGGGTCGGCAACCTCCTTATCCCGGTTGCCATGCACGCCGTCGAACTTCACCAGCCATTGTTCGAAGCCGCCGGCCGCCGGGGCCTGGCCGGAGCGAAACTCGCCCGTCGCCGGGCTCCAGGCGAGAACGGCCTTGGCCCGCGCGCCCCCGGCAGAGGTGCCGACGCGAAGAATATCTTCGATCGTATGCTGATCATCCCCGCCCGTGAACTTTCCCTCAAGCGTGATCCGGTCGTCGAGCACCCGGTCTGCAAGATCAACCAGGGCGGCGATTTCGATGCGGCGTGTCGCCGACGGCGCATCATTCAGGAGCGGCTTGAATTCAAGGGCGCCCATGCCGCGCATGCCGGTATAGCAGAGGCGCTCGACCGGCGTGAAACTTCCCGGATCACGCCCGCGGCGCGAGAGCCAGGCATTGATCAGGGTACTGCCGAATTTGTCAGGCAAGCTGTCAGCCAGAAGACCCGGTAAGCCTTTGAAGGTCTCGCGTGACAGCGAGGGAAATTCGTAAGGCGCCTCAGTCAGGGGCATCATCAACGGCGCAACTTGAATACCAGAGCGTGCAAACTCGGGCGTGTACTGGAAAACGCCGATCCCGCGATCGGCAAGCCAGGTCACGGCGCCGATATCGCGCCCCCAGAGTATGACGCGGGCTGTATCGGTCATTTGCCCGCCTCGTCATCTCCCCAGGTCCATTCGGAGGGCCGGGCGCGCTTACCGCGCGCACGCCGGCGCTCTGCCCCGTCCAGCCGGACGCGGTCCACAGGCCGGATCGCCGGATCGGGAAGCAAGGCGGCAAGGTGGCCCGCGAGGCGCAGGGCCTGCAGGACGCGCACGAAGGAATCGAGTGAAATGGACTTGCCATCCGCAAGGCGTGTCAGCGTGCTGCGGGAGACGCCCGCCTCGGCAGCAAGCTCGGCCTGGCTGAGATTGCGGCTGAGACGGATGTCATCGAGCCGCTTGCACAGCGCTTCGATGATCGCCTCGCTTGAAGCGGAACCAAAATCGACTTTTTGCGCCATCTGTGCTGCCTGATAGAGTTCAAAATGACCTAATGCGTCACTTATAACACACTATCTTTACAAGAAGAACAATGGGCTAATGCGTTACTTGTGAAGCATTATCTTCATTTGAAACGTTTAATGGCGTGGTTTTGACGCGGTACGAGGCCGGCGAAATGCGCGCCGGCCACCTCCCGTTCCGCCCGAACGCAGCAGGAGCGGCCCTGAAGCCGGCCGCGCACCCGGCGCCAGGACGCGGGGAACGCGTTCCGGCGGCAAGCCCAGCACATCCCCGCCCAGGACGGCATCCTGTCGTCTGCGCGGCCACGCGGCGCGCCTGGCTCAGGCGCGGTTTCCCCGCCCGCTGCTGTTGGCGCGCCAAGTCAGGGCGCCTTGCCGACGGCGTGGCGGCTGCCGCTGACCACCGGCCGGGAAAGCAGCGACGAGGCAGGCCTGAACGTGGCTCAGGTCAAAACGACCCTGCTCGGGCCGCTCGCAGGCCAGCAAGGCCGCCGCCGGTCAGCGGGCTGGCCCGGCCGCGATCATGTGAGGCTCAGCGCACGGACGATGTCGCACGGGCGCGTCAAGCGCTCCTGGAGTGATCTACCGGGAAGTGGCTCCGTGAGCAGGACTCGAACCTGCGACCGGGCGATTAACAGTCGCCTGCTCTACCAACTGAGCTATCACGGAATAGCCGGAAAGGGGGGCATAGCAGAGCGCGTTGCCCGTTCAAGTGCCTAAGTGCGCCGCCGGGCTAATTTCTGTGACGGGTTCACGACGGGCCCGGAAACAAAAAAATGGCGGAAGCGTGAGCTCCCGCCAAAGGCGTTGGGTGATGGTGGGTGTCTCCATAGAAGACACGATCACACTCGCCCGATAGGGTTAATGCCGCGTTAACAGACTGGATAAATCTTGGCCGGCCGCGTTTACACCTCGCGCCTCGAAGAGGGGCGCCCGGGAGCCCTGCCTGGAGCCGTCCCCGGTGTTGCAGATATCCGGCTCGGCAGCGTTACGCCCCGCCCCAGCGCCCCTGCGGATCTGCCCGGGGTAACCGGCAGGCCATAAGGGCGCGGCGGATCTGACTTGGAGGCTCCACCCGGAATCGAACCGGGGTGCACGGATTTGCAATCCGCTGCGTCACCACTCCGCCATGGAGCCTTCGCCAAGGCGAGAGCCTCTAGCAGGCAGCGGCGGCCCGCACAATCGGGCCCCGCAGACTTATCACACCGCCTGGCGCCGATTGCGTCCCGGCCCTGTCGTGATACATGGCGCATCATTCCGGATCGCTTTCGAAGGGACAGACCCGCATGGATTTCGCCCGCGCCCGTGAGATCATGGTGGACAGCCAGATCCGCCCCAATGATGTGACCGAACCCGGCATCGTGTCGGCCTTCCTGCGCACGCCGCGCGAATTGTTCACGCCGGCGGACAAGCAAGGCATCGCCTATTCGGAGCACGAGATCACCACCTCGCCGGGCCGCGCGCTGTGGACGCCGCGCGACACCGCGAAACTGATCAAGCTGGCTGATATCAAGGCGTCCGACACGGCTCTCGTGGCCGGCGCCGGAGCCGGATACGAAGCGGCGTTGATCAGCCAGCTGGCGGCGCGTGTCGTTGCGCTTGAAGAGACACAGGCACTGGCAGACGCGATGGCACAGCGCTTCGACGCGGTCGGCGCCCGCAACGCCGAACCGCTCGCGGGGCCGCTAGAGCTCGGCGCCCCGGGTGCAGCGCCGTTTGATGTGATCTACGTCGCCGGAATGCTCGAAGTTCTGCCGGACGCCTGGACAGACCAGCTGCGGGACGGCGGCCGGCTTGTCGCCGTTATAGTAGATGAAGGCGGCGTGGGACGCGGGACCGTCGTTCACAAGTCAGGCGCCGCTTTGTCCGCACGCGCTGGTTTTGATGCCAGCCCCCCGAGATTTTCGGCCTTCGACCGGAAACCGTCCTTTAGCTTCTGAGGCTTAACGGTCCTGAGGTCGCGATTCGTCTCAAAAGTGATTGCTGTTCACCTTGGAACGGGCCACGCGTATATACCGCCTGCCCAGTGAAGGATGCCGCTAATGCTCGCCAACAAATTGAAGCTCCTTTTCGGCGCAAGCCTCGCCAGCCTGATGGTTGGGGCCCAGGCGCATAGCGAAACCCTGCCAGAAGCGGTCGCGGCCGCGTTCGCAACCAATCCGCAGCTCGAAATCCAACGCTACGGCACGGATATCGCGCGGGAAAACCTTAATCTTGCACGGTCTGCCCGGCTGCCGTCACTGAGCCTCTCGGCGAGCGGCGGATATGAATATGTCGATACCGATGCACAGTTTAATTTCGGCGTCGGCGACCGCCCGATTGCCAGCGCGCAGGTGCAGGCTTCGCAGGCGATCTACGCCGGCGGACGCATCAGCGCCGGAATCAAACGCGCCAAAGCCGGCATGGGCGCTGCAGACCGTAACTTCGAAGCGGCCGAGCAGGATCTGATCCTCGACGTCGTGACCGCCTATCTCGATGTCCGCCGCGACCGCGAAGCGGCAGCGATCCGGAAAAACAATGTCGACGTCACCGGCGAACAGGTCCGGGCTGCGCAGGACCGGTTCGAGGTGGGCGTGGTCACGCGCACCGACGTCTCGCAGGCGCAGGCCCGGCTCGAAGGCGCCAAGGCCGCCCTTGCCGGAGCCGAAGCCGCGCTCGAAGGCAGCCAGGCGCTTTACGAGTTCCTGACCGGCCAGCCGCCCGGCGATCTGGCACCGCCGCCCGCCCTGCCCGCGTTACCCGCCACGCTGGAAACCGCGTTTGCGGACGCGGATGCGAACAACCCGTCGATCCTGGCCGCACGCGAAGAACTAAACGCTGCCGGAGCCGGGGTGGAGGCTGCAAAGGCCGACGGACGCCCGCAGCTCAATATCGTCACCACGGCCGGAATCCAGGAAACCTATGGCGACACCAGCCGCAGCGACACCAACGTGTCCGCCGTCGCGCAGGGCCGGATGCCGATCTTTACCGGCGGCGCCGTCAAAGCGCAGGTCAATGCCGCGAAACTGCAACGGGAACAGGCGCGCCGCAATGTCGATGCGTTCGAAACGCGGGTCCGGGCGCAGGTTGCGCAGTCCTGGTTCGGCTATGAAGCTGCGGTGCGTTCGATTGAAGCCTCCCGCCGGCAGGTGGAGGCGGCCGAGATCGCCTATGAGGGCGCAAAGGAAGAACTGGCCGTCGGTGTTCGCACCACCCTGGACGTGCTGGACCAGGAACAGCAGCTGTTCGAGGCACGCCTCTCGCTGATCGGGGCCGAGCGCGATGCCTATGTCGCGGCGCACCAGCTGTTGAGGGCAACGGGCGGTCTCGGCACTACGGGTTGACAGAGCCGTCCTGGAACACCGTCCGCGTTAACCTTGTCAAAGGGTTGTTAACCGGATGCGGCCAATCTGGACGAAATAGTCTGGCAAGCGATTCTAGGAACGAGGGGCTGGTATGGCCAACGAAGCGCACAAAGAGCCGACGATGGAGGAAATCCTCGCATCGATCCGCAAGATAATCTCGGATGACGAGCCGGTGCCTGCACGCCAGACCGGACCATCACCAACGGCCGCATTTCGCAATGCTTCGTTTCAGCCCGTGAACGACGACCAGGATATCGAAGACGCCCTTGGCGGCGATGTCCTTGAAGATACCGATCCGTCATTATTCGAGGTGTCCGGTGAGGCCGCGCCAGAACCTGAGCCCGTCAGGCTGACCGGTCCGCAATTCTCGTTTGAGGAGATGCTGGGGTCTGCCCGCCAGGCTGATGTTCAGGCGCCGGCCGAGCCAGCGCCGGTTGCCCCCATCCCCCGCGCCTCCCCTGCCCGCCCTGCCTTCAATGCTCCGGAGCCCCCAATGACCACCAGCGCCCGCTACGCCCAAACCGCCCTTACCGACGAGCACACGGCCGATGTGGCGGCCGGGGCCCTCGGCAAGCTGATTTCCAGGATGGAGATTTCGACCGACAACAACACGATCGAGGGTCTTGTCCGCGAATTGCTGAAACCGATGATCAAGGAATGGCTCGATGCGAACCTTCCGGGCATCGTCGAGGAAAAGGTAGAAGCCGAAGTCCAGCGGATCGCCCGCATGGCGCGCTAGCCTCATTTCCCAAACTTGATATAGGGAACGGCGCGCCCTCACCGGCGCGCTTTTCTTTTGTGCTCTTACCGGACCCTCCCGACGATGCTTGACCAGAGATTTGATCCTGCCGAGGCCGAAGCGCGGCTCTACAAGGCCTGGGAAGCCGCAGGCTGCTTCCGCCCTTCGGGCGATACGAGCGCGCAGGCCTACTCAATCGTTATCCCGCCGCCGAACGTGACCGGCGTGCTGCACATGGGTCACGCCCTCAACAACACGCTCCAGGACGTGCTGATCCGTTTCGAGCGGATGCGCGGCAAGAACGTTTTGTGGCAGCCGGGTACCGATCATGCCGGTATCGCCACGCAGATGGTTGTTGAGCGCCAGCTCGCAAATGAAGGGCAGAACCTGGATCGCCGCACGATGGGCCGTGAGGCGTTCCTCAAGCGCGTGTGGGCGTGGAAGGACGAATCCGGCGGCGCCATTACGGGCCAGCTGAAACGCCTCGGCGCGTCGTGCGACTGGTCGGTCGAGCGCTTCACGATGGATGAAGGCCTGTCGAGGGCCGTGACGAAAGTGTTCGTCGATCTCTACAAAAAGGGTCTGATCTACCGCGACAAGCGTCTGGTGAACTGGGATCCGCATTTCCAGACGGCGATCTCCGACCTCGAAGTGGAGACGCGCGAAGTTGCCGGGCACTACTGGCACCTGAAATATCCGCTGGCGGATGGCATCACGTACAATCATCCGGTCAAGGACGAAGACGGGAACATCACGCTCGAGGCGCGCGACTACATTGTCGTGGCCACATCGCGGCCGGAGACGATGCTGGGTGATACAGGTGTGGCCGTTCATCCTGAGGATGCGCGCTATGCAGGCCTCGTCGGCAAGCACGTTGTGCTGCCGATGACCGGGCGGCGCATCCCGGTCATCGCCGATGAATATGCCAATCCGGAAAAGGGCTCGGGCGCGGTGAAGATCACCCCGGCGCATGACTTCAATGACTTTGAAGTGGGCAAGCGGGCCGGACACACGCCCCTGAACATTCTGACGGCGGTCGCCGCCATTGAGAGCGGCGCCGACGCCGATGCCGCCGGCATTCCAGCTGAGCTGCGCGGGCTCGACCGGTTCGCGGCGCGCAGCAAGGTCGTTGAAGCGTTCGAGGCCCTGGGCCTGCTGGCGCGCGTCGAGGACCTGAAGATCGAACAGCCGTTCGGTGACCGGTCGGGTGTCGTGATCGAGCCGTGGATGACCGACCAGTGGTACGTGGATGCGGGCACGCTGGCGAAGCCGGCGCGCGCGGCGGTCGAAGACGGGCGCACGCGGTTCGTGCCGGAGAACTGGACGAAGACGTATTACAACTGGATGGACAACATCCAGCCGTGGTGTGTCAGCCGGCAGCTGTGGTGGGGGCACCGGATTCCGGCCTGGTATGGCCCTGTGATGACCACGGCGCCGGACGGCAATGGCGGGCATCAGGTTGAGGTGGACCATTTCCATGACGGCCCGGGAAACATTTTCGTGGCGGCCAGCGAGGCCGAGGCGCTCGCGGCGGCGCAGGCCTTCTACCGCCGGCCTGTCGCGGTTTCGGCAAGCCGCGACGAGGCCCGCAAGGCAATGTTGTCGGGTGATTGCGAAGACGGCATACGCCTCTACCAGGAGGAGGATGTGCTCGACACCTGGTTCTCGTCCGCGCTCTGGCCGTTTTCAACGCAGGGCTGGCCGGACAATACCGAGGCCCTGAAAACATTCTATCCGACGAGCACGCTGGTGACGGCGTTCGATATCATCTTCTTCTGGGTCGCCCGGATGATGATGATGGGGCTCGAGTTCACCGGCGAAGCTCCGTTCAAGGATATCTACATCCATGCCCTCGTCCTCGACGAGAAAGGGCAGAAGATGTCTAAGTCCAAGGGCAATGCCATGGACCCGCTGGAACTGATCGACGAGTTCGGCGCCGATGCGCTGCGCTTCACGATGGCGGCGATGGCGGCGCAGGGGCGCAACGTGCGGCTCTCGAAGCAGCGTGTCGAAGGCTACCGGAATTTTGCAACCAAGCTCTGGAATGCCGCGCGCTTTGCCGAGTTGAACGCATGCGGCGCGCCCGGCGGGTATGATCCGGCGACCGCGCAATATCCGGTCAACCAATGGATCCTGAGCGAGCTGTCGGCCTGCACCGCGGACGTGACGCGCGGGATCGAAGAGTACAAGTTCAACGAAGCCGCCGGCGCGCTCTACAAGTTCGTCTGGAACACCGTGTGCGACTGGTACGTTGAGCTGATCAAACCGCTCCTGACGGGCGCCGATGAGGCGGCCAAGGCAGAGACACGCGCGGTGTGCGGCTTTGTTCTGGATGAAGCGCTGAAGCTTCTGCACCCGTTCATGCCGTTTGTGACCGAGGAATTATGGGAGCGGCGCGCGCCCGGCCGGACCGGCAGGGACGGGTTCCTGATGCTGCAGACCTGGCCGGCGCCCGCGCCGTTCAGTCACACAGAGGCCACCGCCGAAATCGAATGGCTGATCGGGGTGATCACAGAGATCCGCTCGCTGCGAAATGACCTGGGCGTGCCCGCGGGCGCGAAGGTTCCTATGACGCTGGTCAATCCCTCCGCGCAGGACTGCGAACGTCTCGAGCGGCACGGCGACGTGTTGCGGCGGATGGCAAGGCTGGAGGAGACCGGCACGGCTGAGGCCCTGCCGGAAGGATCGGTGTCGACACTGGTCGGCTCGGCGGTGGTCGCGCTGCAGATTGCGGCATTGATCGACCGGGCGGAAGCGCGCAAGCGGCTGGACAAGGAAATCGGGACCCTCGAGAAGGACATCGCCTCGACCGAGAAGAAGCTGGGCAATGCCGACTTCGTCGCGCGGGCGCCGGAAGAGATCGTCGAGGAGAACCGCGAGCGCGTGAAGGACTGGACCCTTCGGCGCGAGAAACTCAGCCTTGCCCGAACCGCGTTAGCCAATCTGGCCTGATCTGGACTGATCTGGCCTGATCTGGCCTGATCTGGCCTGACCGGGCCT
>Ga0247831_1002518_pt1 | contig 29494 bp, 26 predicted proteins | sample LaCruzMarch2015__9_FD_192406 | JGI IMG/M metagenome (GOLD analysis project Ga0247831, IMG submission 192406) | Freshwater microbial communities from meromictic Lake La Cruz, Castile-La Mancha, Spain - LaCruzMarch2015_1m | ecosystem: Environmental > Aquatic > Freshwater > Lake | place: Spain...
CCATAAATTCGGTAATTGGAAGTACCACCCCGGCTTCAGCTGCAGACTTAGCCCTTTATGTAAATGCAGTTAGTTTTGCATTTTGTGCCTACACGGTTTGGCGCTTAAAAGAGATTCCCGCCGGGCCTGGAAATAAACTAAAACAAGTCTCACTTGGAAAATCTCTATGGGATGGCTTTGCATTTATTAAAGAATCAAAAGTAATTAGAGGTTTAATTTTTGGAATGTTAGGTGCATTTTTTGCAGCAGGTGCGGTAATTGGATTAGCTCGTACATTTGTTGATGACTTACAAGCTGGTGAAGCTGCTTACGGTATTTTATTTGGCGCAGTGTTTTTCGGCCTGGCATTAGGAATTTCATTTGGTCCAAAGGTATTTGCCCAATTTTCTAGAAGAAGATTATTTGGTATTTCACTTACTGTTTCAGGTTTATTTCTAGTAACCCTTTCTTTAGTTTTAAACCTGGTATTGGCAATCTTTATCACCATCATCTTGGGCTTTTTTGCCGGTATCTCATGGGTAACTGGTTTCACAATGCTTGGCATGGAGGTTGAAGACGAAGTGCGTGGGCGCACATTTGCCTTTATGCAATCACTAATCAGAGTTTCATTAGTTTTAGTTCTTGCTGTTTCACCGTTAATTGCAGCTGCGATTGGCCGCCATACCTACACATTTAGAAGCACAACAGTGACCTATAACGGAGCAGCATTTACGATGTTTTTTGCTGGAGTTATTGCGGTGATCGTTGGAGCACTTTCTTATCGGCAGATGCGAGATCGGCCAAATGTTTCGTTGATGAGTGATATTAGATCAGCATTTCGTGGTGAACTAGGAGCAATTACCGGACAGGTAACTACAGGAGTATTTATCACCTTTGAAGGTGGTGAAGGTTCTGGTAAATCAACTCAAACTAAATTACTCAAAGAGTTACTTGAAAAAAATAATGAAACAGTGTTATTAACTCGTGAACCCGGTGGCACAACATTGGGTGATCAATTACGAGATATTTTGTTGGATAATAAAACTGGCGCCATTTCACCCCGCGCTGAAGCACTTATGTATGCTGCCGATAGAGCACACCATGTTTATTCAACAATTAGACCAGCACTTCAAAGAGGTGAGATAGTAATTTCTGATCGCTATTTTGACTCCTCAATTGCATATCAAGGAGCTGGCAGAGTTTTACTTCCAACCGAGGTTGCACGAATTTCAAGATGGGCAACTGAATCTCTAATGCCAACCCTGACTGTAGTGATGGATTTACCAGCCGAAATTGGTTTGGGTAGATTGCAATCAACCGATCGATTAGAGAGTGAGCCATTAGCTTTTCACGAAAGAGTGCGTCAAGAGTATTTAAATCTTGCCCACCAAGATCCAGAGAGATTCTTAATAGTCGATGCATCTTTAAGTATTGAACAGATACACCAAGTAATTTCTGAGCGAGTTTTAACAATCAAAGCGCTGAAAAGAAATCAGAAGCAGCAATGAGTGTTTTTAATTCATTAGTTGATCAAAGTGAAGTCATTAACGTGTTACAAGAAGCAGTCAAATCCTCAAAGAATAAGGGCGATCAAACTCAGGCGATGACGCATGCTTGGTTATTTACTGGCCCGCCAGGCTCTGGCAGATCAAATGCGGCAATCGCATTTGCTGCCGCTTTAGTTTGCAAAGATGGTGGTTGCAGCAAGTGTGTTGATTGCATGTCAACAATTACTGGTTCACACGCTGATGTTGAATTAATTAAAACCGAAGGTTTATCAATAAAGATAGATGAGATTAGAGATTTAATCAGCAGAGCATCATGGGCACCATCTGTTGCAGCTTGGCGAGTGGTAGTAATTGAGGATGCCGATCGCTTAACTGATTCAGCAGCGAATGCTTTACTTAAAGTGGTTGAAGAGCCAGGACTTAGAACTGTTTGGTTACTTTGCGCACCAACCCTTACCGATGTTCTACCCACAATTAGATCACGCTGTCGCCATCTTTCACTGCGCACGCCATCTACTAAAGCAATCACTAAATTATTAATGGAGCGAGATTCAATAGATGCATCAACTGCCGAATTTGTCGCTAAAGCCTCTGGTGGACATATTGGCCGAGCCCGGCGATTAGCCACAGATCCAAATACAAAAGAGAACCGAAAAAATATTATGAAATTACCATTCACAATTAAAGACATTGCAACCGCTTTTAAAGCTGCACAGAATTTAGTAGAGGCAGCAAAGGCTGATGCGCTTGTTGACTCTGAAGCAAAAGATGAGTTAGAGATATCTAAACTAAAAGAAGCATGGGGCGGCAGCGGATCAAAATTAGCCGCCGGTGGTTCAAAGGCTGTTAAAGAGTTAGAAAAGGAGCAAAAATCTCGCTCTACTCGAATGGTTAGAGATTATCTTGATCGAGCTTTGTTAGATCTTTCAACTTTATATCGAGATGTTCTACTTGTTCAATCTGGATCCGGTGATTCACTTATTAACGAAGATCTAAAATCTGAAATTAGTAAGCTTGCAGCCAATGAGAGCCCAGAGCGGACACTTAAGAAGATTGAAGCAATTTTGAAAACTAGGCGGAATTTGGCACAAAATGCTGCCCCTTTGCTACTAATTGAAGCCCTAATGTGTGAATTGCGTTAAAGAAATGGTAATTAGCACCCACAAAGGTAAGGCAAAATACTCTCATGCGTCTTGACCATGTTTCATATGTTGCCTCTCATGACCAAATCTCTGATGTAGTTAATCGAATTGGTTCACAAATCGGTACCGCATTTATTGATGGCGGTATTCATCCTAAATTTGGCACACGTAATTTCACAGCGCCATTGTTAAATGGACAATATATTGAAGTTGTATGTCCATTAGATCATCCAGCAACTGATGCAACTCCATTTGGTCAAGCAGTTAAGCAAAAAGCTGAAGCAGGCGGCGGTTGGTTAACCTGGGTATTTAGTTCAAATGAATTAAGCAAAGTAGAGGAAAAGTTTGGAAGAAAAGCTGCAGATGGTTATAGAACTAGACCTGATGGCAGTGAATTAAAATGGAAGCAAATTGGTGTTAGAGAGATTATGGGCGCGGGCGAGCTACCATTCTTTATCCAATGGCTTACCGAGAACCATCCATCAAAGGATGGTAACTCTGTTGCAAAAATATCAAAAATTATTATTGCTGATGATGAAAAACTTGCTGATTCATGGTTCAAAACCGAGATTGAATCTGGGCTAAAAGATGTTGTAATTGAGTGGGTAAAGCCAGAGGTAAATGATGGAGATAAAGGGATTGTCGCAGTTGAATTAACTGTGAATAATACAAAAATTACGCTTGATTAAATGTTGGTAATTTTAAAATAAAAAGTACGGTAAACTTAAGTCAGTAATTTCCCATGTGCTTACACCTTGTAAGCGCCTTGCGAGTCTTAATCTCTAATCACCACCAAGACGCGCATCATGTCTTGTTAGGTTGATTTATGTCATTTAAAGATTTAGGCGTTAATCCTGCGCTGATCAAAGCACTTCACACTGCAGGTATCGAGAAGCCATTCCCAATTCAAAAAGCCACATTGCCTGATGCAATCGCTGGCAAAGACATTTTAGGTAGAGGCCAAACCGGTTCCGGTAAAACCTTAGCTTTCGGTCTAGCGCTTATGACCCGGCTAGCTGGAAAAACAGCAGCCCCAATGAAGCCACTTGCTTTAGTTTTATCACCAACTAGAGAGCTAGCGATGCAGATCAGTGATGTAATAGCGCCATTGTCTAGAACTGTTAATTTAAACTCACAAGTTGTTGCTGGTGGTCTTTCATATTCAAAACAAATTCAAGCACTAAAAAGAGGTGTACCAATTGTGGTTGCTACCCCTGGACGGTTAATTGACCTAATTCAAAAGAAACATATTCGATTAGATGATATTTCAATAACAGTATTGGATGAAGCCGATCAGATGGCTGATATGGGATTTTTACCAGATGTTAAAAAGATTCTTGACCAAACTAAACCTGATGGGCAACGCATGTTATTTAGTGCGACATTAGATAAAGATGTTGATTCACTTGTTAAGAAGTATCTGAAAAATCCAGTAACTCACTCGTTAGCAAATGAGAAATCCACTGCTGGCAATATGACTCACCATGTTTTGATTATGGAACAAGCACATAAAGATTTAATCACATCTCAGATTGCTGCTAGAAAAGGAAAAAGTATTTTCTTTGTTAGAACAAAACATGGTGCAGATAAATTAACTAAGAAAATGCAAGAAATTGGTGTTGCAGTTGGCGCATTACATGGTGGTAAAACCCAGGCACAGCGTTCTAGGGTTTTAGAAGCATTTAAATCAGGGCAAACAAATGCATTAGTAGCTACCGATGTGGCAGCTCGTGGCATCCATGTTGATGATGTTTCTTTAGTGGTACATGTTGATGCACCCGAGAACCATAAAGATTATTTACACAGAGCTGGCAGAACTGCCAGGGCTGGCGCAGTTGGTACTGTGGTAACACTTGCAACTCATAAGCAAAGAAAAGGTGTACACGGTTTAGCAGCAAGAGCTGGCGTGAGATTAAATGAAACAACTGTTAGACCACTTGATGCTAATTTAATACAGGTAACCGGCGCAGCAGAACCTTCTGGAATTCCAATTGTTAGTGCGCAAGGTGCGAAAAATGAAGGTGATGGTAGGTCTGGTGGGTATCGAGGTTCAAGATCTAGAGGCGGCGGTAAAAAGAAAAAATCTCGTCCGCGCCCTCATGAGCGACGCAAACGTCCTCGGTAATAATATTTTTTAGTTAATATTTCTTATGCCAAACATTTCCAGCAATATAGAGTTAAATGGAATTAACTTTATAAATGAATCAGAACGCAAAGGTTCAGCCAGCTCACTATTTTGGCCATGGGCAGCGGCAAATGTTTCATTTCTTGCACTTTCGTATGGTTCGTTTTTCTTAGGATTTGGTATTTCGTTTTGGCAAGCAACAGCCGCGGCTCTTATTGGCACTATCGGAAGTTTTGCATTAGTTGCAATTTCATCACTTGCCGGGAAACGTGCAAACGCACCAACCATGACACTTTCTCGGGCAGCGTTTGGTGTTAAAGGAAACCGCCTTCCTGGATTTTTATCATACTTAATATTTGTTGGCTGGGAAACAGTTTTGGTTTCACTTGCCACCTTAGCCTCTGAAACCGTTTTCACCAGAGTGGGCAGTATTGATCCGGATATTTCTAGAGTTTTAGGATTTTTACTAGCCGGTGGATTAACAATTATTGGTGGTGTTTTAGGTTTTAAAGTTATTATGAGAATTCAATTCTTTTTAACGATCATAACTATTTTTCTAACCGCCGGCTATATTCTATTAACAATCGATTCAGTTAACTGGAATAAAGTTTCATCCTTGCCAACCGGAACCACAGCTGGCTTTATCGGGGCATTGATTTTTGCGATCACTGGTATTGGGCTTGGCTGGGTTGGATGCGCAGCAGATTACTCAAGGTATTTACCAAGAACAGTTTCTGGCAAAGCTGTAATTGGCTGGACCATATTTGGTGCATCAGTAGTACCAATAGTTTTAGTTATCTATGGTTCACTACTAGCTGCAAGTAGTGATGAGTTAAACAACCTGGTTGCTTCAGATCCAATAGGAGCACTAACTACATTGCTGCCAACTTGGTATTTGATTCCGTTCGCACTTGTTGCTGTGCTTGGGTTAATTGGGGGTGCGATATTAGATCTTTACTCCTCAGGGTTAACTCTAGTTTCAATCGGATTACCAGTTAAAAGATATGTAGCAGCAAGTATTGACGGCTTAATTATGACAATCGGAACAATTTATTTAGTTTGGTTTGCCTCTGATTTCTTTGTGCCATTTCAAGGATTTTTGATTACACTGGGAGTGCCAGTTGCGGTTTGGTCTGGTTTATTTGTAGCGGATGTTTTAATGCGTAAGAGTTATAGCGAAGATGAGTTATTTGATCCAAAAGGTAGATATGGCGCATATAACTTTAAATCTATTGGCTTAGTTGTATTCGGTACAATAATCGGTTGGGGATTGGTAACCAATTCATTAGCTTCTTGGCTATCTTGGCAAGGATATTTACTAGAACCAATTGGTGGCAAGGAAGGCCAATGGGCTTATGCAAATCTTGGCGTGATTGCTGCATTACTAATTGGTTTTACTGGGCACATTGTTTTATCTAGAAAAAAGATTAAAGAAGAAGAGATTTAATTCTTCCAAGAAGTAAATAGCGGTCTGCCCTCGGCATACCCGGCAGCTGATTGGATTCCAATAACTGCTCTTTCATTAAACTCAACTAAGTTTTTAGCACCGCTGTATGTGCAAGATGATCGAAGGCCGGCAATGATTTCATCAATTAAGTCTTCAACACCAGGTCGTGCTGGATTTATATACATCCGAGAGCTAGAAATTCCCTCTTCAAACAAAGATTTACGGGCGCGATCAAATGCATCCTCACTTGCGGTCCGAGCTGCAACTGCGCGAGCAGATGCCATACCAAATGACTCTTTATATAAACGGCCATCAGAATCTTTTCGTAAATCACTAGGAGATTCATAAGTCCCTGCAAACCAAGAGCCAATCATTACTTGAGCTGCACCTGCAGCAAGAGCAAGAGCAACATCTCTTGGATGGCGAACGCCACCATCTGCCCAGATAGTTTTGCCATGTTTTTTAGCCTCTGCTGCGCATTCAAGAACAGCAGAAAATTGGGGACGGCCAACTCCAGTTTGCATACGTGTTGTACACATCGCACCAGGGCCTACACCAACTTTAATAATGTCAGCACCTGCTTCAATTAGTTCCTTGGTACCAGCAGCGGTAACAACATTGCCAGCCACAATTGGTACCGATGGATTTAATGCTCTAATCGTTTTTAACGCATCAACCATCTTCTTTTGATGTCCGTGGGCGGTATCAACTACTAATACATCTGCGCCTGCTGCCAATAATTGCTTGGCTTTGCCAGCCACATCGCCATTAATACCAACGGCTGCCGCAACCTTTAACTTTCCATTTGCGTCAACGGCTGGTTGATACATCGTTGCCCGAAGTGCACCGGTACGGGTGATAATTCCAACTAACTTGCCACTCTTATCAATGACTGGGGCAAGGCGTCTGCGTTGTTCAGTTAAATACTCAAATGCCTCTTTAGGAGTGAAATCATCTTTTAATATAACTAAATCCTTTGACATGATCTTGTTTAACTGTGTGAAGCGGTCAACATTTTCACAATCAGCCTCAGTAATAATTCCGACTGGTACCTCGTTTTCAACCACAATTAATGCACCGTGGCTTCGCTTGCTAATTAAATCAATCGCATCAGCTACGGTTTCATTTGGATTTAGCGTTACTGGAGTATCAAAGATTATGTGACGTGATTTAACCCAGCTAATTACATCGGCAACAATTTCAAGTGGGATATCTTGTGGGATAACTGCCATACCGCCCCGGCGAGCAACAGTTTCTGCCATTCGACGCCCACTAATTGCAGTCATGTTTGCTACTACTAGAGGAATTGTGGTGCCAGTTTTATCAAATGCGGTTAGATCAACATCCATCCGGCTAGATAACTCTGAATAAGAAGGGACCATGAATACGTCGTCATAGGTCAGATCGTGGCTTGGGTTATTTATGAAACGCACGTGGGGAAATTATACTCAGGTTTGGCTTACTCGCCCACGCTCAACCAAACCCGCCCCTGAGCTATCTTGGGCTTATTCACACTCATCTATCAGCCTTAATTGCTAGGGTTGTATTACTTCCCAAACAGATTAGACCAACAGGAGATAATTTGTCTGAAGACGACGATATCAATTCAGAAGAAATAATTACTGAAGAGATGCTTTGGGAGCGAATTCCTGAAGTTGATGGTTTGGATCGAGCAAATACATATTATGAATTAAGCGCGCGGATATATGCCCGTGGTCAATATGACGAAGCATTAGCACTTGCGGAAACCGCAAGAGATATTTATTCAGATTTAGGAGCGGTAGCTCCAGCAGAGGGATTAGCTCAGGCATATTCAGCAATTGGTTATAACTTAAATCAATTAAAACGGATGAATGAAGCCGCTAATGCAATGAGCAAAGCGGTAGATCTGCTTCGCGAAACTAAATCTCCAATAGCAATCGAACTTGCCTGCACCTTAGGTGAGTGGTGGTTTAATTCAAAAGAGTATGAAAAAACTATTGAGTGCATGAATGAATGTGTGCAGGAGCATTTAGTAGATGGCAATGACTCTGGTGCTGCAAATGATCTACACCTAATTGGTTGCGCATACCGTGAGCTAAAAAATTATGAGAAATCACTTGAGGCATTTAAAGAATCACGGGCACTATTTAAGAAGTTAAAAGAGGTTATCAATGTGGCAAGGTGTGACCAAAAGATTGCTCACTGCCTAACTGAGTTAGGGGACGCGGAGGGTGCCTTGATCTCTGCTCAGAAATCTTTAGATGTATTTGTTACAGCTCATGACCACAGGCGTGAGACCTACTCTTCATTTGAGTTAGGTAAAGCACAAATTGCATCTGGTCAATTTGAAGAGGCGCTTATGACTCTTGAAAATGTATTAGAGAATGTGACTGAATCTGAGTTTAAAGATTTTGAATTTATCATTGATATTGAACGCAAGATCGCAATCACACTTCGTAAATTAGATCGAGATAATGAAGCTGATGAGATTGTTCGCCGCCTTGATGCGGTTGTTGAAGTAATTGATGAGGATTAATTAAGTAATTACTTTTTTGGGTGGTTAATCGGATTTAAATGTTGCATTGCCCAGGCATACATTGCGATGGCACCAGCAGCTGATGCGTTCATAGATCTAGTTGAACCATATTGGGAAATGGCTAAAACTACTGTGCAGATTGCAACACCTTCATCGCTCATACCTGCACCCTCTTGGCCAAACAACATCACACATCTTTTAGGTAAATCAGTACTTTCTAATTGTTTAGAAACCGGCAAGTTATCAATTCCAATAATTGGTAGATTTTCGTTATCACACCAAGCTTTAAAATCTGCAACAGTTGCATGATGGTGAACTGTTAAATATCTGTCAGTAACCATTGCACCTCTTCGGTTCCAATCACGTTTACCAACAATATGCACAGCTGAAACATTAAATGCATTTGCAGTTCTAACAATTGAACCAATATTTAAATCATGTTGCCAATTTTCAATTGCGATTTGTAGATCATGTCGCTTGGTATCAAGATCGGCAACAATTGCAGATAATTTCCAATACCTGTACTTATCTAAGACATTTCTACGATCACCTTGCTCAAGTAACTCTGGATCAAAGTGATTATCAGTTGGCCATGGTTTAGAGTGTGGGCCTACGCCAACTACCTGGTAAAACTCACCAGGACCAACAATTGATTCAGACATAAGCAAACCTTAAGGCTAAGGAGTGATGATGCGAAAATCATGGCTGCCTGCTTATCTAACATTAGGCCTAGTTTGGGGTTGTTCCTTTATTTTTATAAAACTTGGCCTCGAGTTTTTAACACCATTTGGGGTTGCCTTTGTTAGGTGCGCATTAGGGGCTATCACATTATTAATAGTCGTAAAAATTATGAAAATCAATTTACCAAAAGAAAAAAGCACTTGGTACAAACTTTGGGTAGTCGCGATGTTATTAAATGTAGTGCCCGGAATTCTTTTTGCTTATGCTGAGCTACACGTGACATCAGTTCTTGCTGGAATTATTAACGCCACTACCCCACTTGCAACATTAATTGTCATGCTAATTGCATTCCGAGAAGAAAAATTAAAAGCTGAACAGATCTATGGGCTAATACTTGGCGGCCTTGGAGTATTGGTAGTTCTTGGAGCTTGGCAAGGAATCGGTGACAATCAACTAACTGGTGTAATTGCATTGCTAATTGCAGTTACGTGTTATGGAATTTCATTCCCATACTCAAAGCGAAACATAATCCCACTTGGTTTAAAACCAGAAGCTGCTGCTACTTCCCAATTAATAATGGCTGCAATTACTTTGTTGCCATTTTATTTATATGATGGAATATCTCAGGACAACTATCGACCAGCAAATATTTTTGCCATGTTGGCCCTTGGTATTTTAGGAAGCGGCTTTGCATATATTTGGAACTTTTCGATTATTGCTGCCGCTGGCAGTTCTATCGCTAGTTCAGTGACCTATCTAACTCCGGTTGTTGCAGTCTTTGTTGGTTGGCTATTCTTAGGCGAAGTTATTGTGTGGCATGAACCAGTAGGTGCGCTGTTAGTAATACTAGGAGCTGCAGTGTCACAAGGAAGATTCAACCGAAGGGTGCAGGCTTAATGAAAAAAATATCTGCACTACTTTTACTCGTCTTAACATTTAACTTCCAGTCTGCAGTAGCTGCAGAACCATTGCCACAACCATTTTTTGATTACCTAGGCTCAAAGTATTTAGCGAATCCTGGAATTATTTTATTAGATGGAAGTACAAAAGAGCTTGTTTATGAAAGTGGGGCAGCTGAGCTTCGCACACCCGCCTCGGTTTTAAAATTAACATCTGCCGCAGCGGTAGCAATGGCGTTGGATAGCGACACTATTTTTACGACTACGCTTTTTAAAACTGAAAAAAAAGGCGTGTTTGTAATTTTAGGAGATGACGACCCATGGATGACATCTAATGCTAAATATCGTGATGCAAACAAACGTGCCTATACACCAACTTTAATTAAGGCAGCTTTTGCCACTGATAAAAAATTAAAGAAAATAACTCTACTTTATGACGGTATAAATGGCTCAGATATTTACTATGCAAAAAAAGCTTTAGGAAGAAGAGCTTCAGTTGTGTATAAAGCGATTAGTAAAGATGTTGATCCAACCTCACTTATAACTGAAAAAGTAACTGAGGTAGTTTCGCCACCACTTTCAAAAATGATTAGATTTGCACTTCTTTATAGTGATAATGTTTTAAGTCAACGACTGGCCATGCTAGCAACCTCAAAATATGGTTACGCACTTAACAAAACTGGTTTAAATAAAATGATGAATGAGAAGCTAGGCGAAATGGGTATTGATACCACCGGGTTACGTTTAGAAGATGGTTCTGGGCTATCAGGCGGTAACCGAATCTCTGCAATAACAGTTTCACAGTTATTGTTTAAAATTAGAAGTGAACCAAGGTTAAAGGTTGTTTATGATTCACTCCCAATAAGTGGGGAATCTGGAACTTTAGTTGGAAGATTTCATTCAACGGCACCACAAGCTGTCGGCTTAGTTAAAGCAAAAACTGGTTCCACTCGTCACACAGTTTCACTCGCCGGCTTTGCAACTTCTGGCGATAAAGAGTATGTGTTTGTGGTTATTGCAGATAATGTTGGGAGAACAAAAAGAATTCAAAATGCAGCGCGTAGCGCTATTGACCGCATGCTAGGCACAATAACTAAGCCACCTACCGCACCACTTCCAGTACCTGACCCAGCAACAATTCCCTTTGTTGCAACTTCATAAAAATTGTTAATTTCAAATGCGGCGATAGGCTTAAATCACTAATGAAAAATTACCTAGCTTTAATGAAGCTTCGCGTTGTCGAACTATTACTTGTCACAACAGTCCCAGCTTTGTTTATTGCAAGTGAAGGCATACCTAGTGTTTCAGTAACCTTTTGGAGTTTGCTCGGTGGAACATTAGCTGCAGGAGGTGCCAACGCATTTAATATTGTGATCGAAGCAGACTCTGATCGGTTAATGAAGCGAACTGCAAACCGGCCGATTGTAACTGGACAAATTTCTAAAAAGAACGGCTTGATATTTTCATCATTTATTTCAATTATCTCATTGCTAATTTTTTATGTATTTACTACTACTCTTGCAACCTTACTCACTGCTATTGCAGTTATTTTTTATGTCCTTATTTATACAATTACATTAAAAAGAAATACCTCACAAAATATTGTTTGGGGTGGGATCGCTGGCTGTATGCCCGTTTTAATCGGCCAAGCTGCAGTTACCAACTCACTGACTACCACCTCTTGGTTATTTTTCCTAGTAATTTTCTTTTGGACGCCGCCACATTTTTGGGCCCTAGCCGTTCGATATAAGGATGATTACGCCGCCGCGGGTATCCCAATGTTGCCAGTAGTTGCACCTATGAAATCAGTAATTAAGCAAATGTGGTTTCACTCAATCGCAATGTCAATCACTTCGGTTGCCTTAATTATTAACGCAAAGATGGCGCCATTAATTTTAATTAGTTCTACACTTTTAATTCTGGCCTGGAATCTGCAATTAGTTAATCTAACAAAGTCGCCTACTGAGCCCAATGCCGGTAAGTTATTTCAAGCATCGATAGTTTTTCTCAGCATTTACTCATTTTTAATACTGGTTGGTGTATTGCTTAAGTAGTTTTTACGCTTTTTAATGGGATAATTATTCCCATGTCCTCCCCCCTCGCACTTGATGTTGCCGATTTATCAAAAAAATATGGCGATCGAATGGCGCTTTCTCATGCCAACTTTGAGGTACCAATGGGAAGCATTTGTGGTTTTGTTGGACCCAACGGCTCTGGCAAAACTACAACTATCAGAATGTTGCTTGGCTTAATTACACCAACTACCGGTGGCGGTCATGTTTTGGGTGAGTCAATTACCGAACCTGAAAAATATTTACCACGAGTTGGCGCCATGATTGAAGGTCCAGCTTTTTATCCAGCACTTACCGGTTTTCAGAACTTAAATGTTCTAGCCAAAATTGGCGGATTCGCAACCGATTCAATTGCTGGGCTACTTGATTTAGTAGGTCTTGGCGACCGTGGTAACTCAAAATATAAAACTTACTCACTTGGCATGAAACAAAGATTAGGAATTGCTGCAGCATTATTACCAAATCCAAAATTATTAGTTTTAGATGAACCAACCAACGGTCTTGATCCTGCTGGTATCCATGAAATTAGAACTTTACTTCGCAAATTAGCTGACTCTGGCACAACAGTGTTTGTCTCCTCTCATTTACTTTCTGAGATTGAAATGATTAGCGATCATCTGGTAATGCTTAGATTGGGTAAGGTTATTTTTGCCGGCAAGACAAGTGACTTACTTGCCAAACAACAACCAGTAATTGTGGCAAAACCAGAAAATGTCAATGATTTAAATAAACTTGCACAAATTGCAACGGCTGCTGGTCATGAAGCAATAATTATAGAAAACACAGTTCATGTAACAGGTACATCAGATTTTTCTGCCAAATTAAATAAAGCAGCATTTGAATCTGGAATAACTTTAGAGTCGCTAACTCCCGTAAAAGCATCTCTGGAAGAGACCTTCTTTGAAATGACGGGTGAGTAATTATGTGGAATGTATTAAGAGCTGAATTAACAAAACTTCGCCGGCCCTCACTATCAGCATCAACTCTTTTGGCCGTAACTTTTGTTACTAGTTTAATTACATCAGTTTTATTCTTACTAGTTGATTCGCCAGAAGGAAATGGCGAGCGAGGCGTAAGAATCGGCAGAGATGTGCTTTCACTACCTACCGGCATCTCATTGAGTTTTACCAATACTGCCGGCCTATTGGGTGTGGTGGCACTTTGTGTTTTTGCCGCCCAAACTGCGCAGGAGTACACCTATGGAACATTGCGGAATTTGTTGGTGCGCCAGCCATCGCGGATGAAGATTTTGATTGGCAAATTAGGAGCAATGAAGTTATTTGCAATTGTAATGGTGACTTTTTCTGCAATTGTAGGGATAACTCTTTCATATTTATTTGCTGATATAAAGAGTATTTCAACTCAGGCTTGGTCAACCGCTGACGCAAAAACGGCTGTATGGCACAGCTTTATCAATGTATTAATCGCAACAATTGGTTATGGAATTTTTGGAATGATTCTAGGCTTACTGTTCAGATCACCAATCTCTGCGATTTCAATTGGAGTTATCTGGAATTTAATTTTTGAAGGTTTGTTATCTGCATTTGTTAAAGACATTGATCGCTACTTTCCAGGCCAACTCTTATCAATAGTTGCCCAAGGTGGCACTGACCGGATTTCCTATCAGTACGCCCTGTTTACTTCATACGCCTTTCTAATTGTTGGGCTATCGATTGTGGCATTTTTATTTAAAAAGCGAGATGTGGCAAATTGATGATTAAGAAATTAATAGCAGCATTTTTAATATTAACTCTAACTCCAACCGCTGCGATTGCTGCGCCACCAAAACCAACCCAAGCACAAATTGATGCTGCCAAAAAACTTGAGGCTGAAAAGAAGGCAGCAGCAGAGGCATCTGCTGCTAAATTAAACTCTGCGAAAAAGACTTTAAAGCAACTTATCTCAATTACTAACGCAAAACAAAAGTTATATGTATCAGCTCAAAATGAATTAAAAATGAAGACAAAGCAAGCAGATTTAGCAATGAAGCATTTACAAGCTGCACAAGCTTCGGTTAGTAGTGGAAAGCGAGCAATTGGAAAATTAGCGGCCAATGCTTATGTATCCGGTGGTGGCTTTACCGACCTAGACTCAATACTAAAAGCAGATGGACCACAAGATTTAGCAGATCGACTCAGCGCATTAGATGCAGTTGGTCAAAATAATTCAACAGCATTAGATCGATATAAATCCGCCGAGGTAGTTGCATCCTCTGCTCAAAAGGCTGCTGATGTGGCCAAAGAAGCACAAGCTGCTGCCACAATTAAAGTTGCTAGCGCAAAGAAGGCTGCCGAGGCAGCCGAGGCCATGCAGCAAGAAGAGGTAGATAAATTACAAGCTGTTCAAAATAAATTAGCAAAAGAGTTAGCGGTTGCTCAAAAAACTCGGGTAACTCTGGAACAACAACGCCAACTTGCGTTATTAGAAGAGTCAAACGCTGGTCGAGCCGTATTAACACCTGATCAATCAAAGATCTGGCCAGATATCGGTTTTTCCGGCAGAAGCAGTACAAGATCAACTGAAACTATGAGAGCAGCAGCAGTTGAGTTTGCCTCAAAACAGGTTTTAGCTAAGAAGCGATATGTATGGGGAAGTGAAGGACCTACAACTTTTGACTGCTCTGGTTTGGTTTACGCTGCTTACCGTGCCGCCGGTCTTGGTTGGCCAAATTGGGATCGACTTAACTCTTCGCTTTATTGGGTTTCAACAAAACGTGTGCCATTGAGCGAACTAGTTCCTGGCGATCTGCTTTTCTACTCATATAAAGGAACAGTCAACACAATTCACCATATCACCATCTATGCCGGGGACGGCATGATGTGGGAGGCGAACTCAAAAGACAAAGGCTTGCTCTACTCAAGCATCTACAGCGTTAAGGGTTTAATGCCTTACGGGGGTCGGGTCTAATCTTCTCGGTATGAGTACCGCTAGCACGCCTTCGCTTTGGGAAATTCGCAAAGCGGTTAAACCTTGGCTTAGTGAGTCTTTCCAAACAATTTTATTTGGGTGTTCTGGTGGAGCCGATTCAATGGCGCTTGCGCTCGCACTATTTTTAGAGGCAAACAGAACTAGAGTTATTCCAGTAGTTGTTGACCACGGATTACAACAAGATTCAGCACAAGTTACTACCCAAACTATTTCTAAACTTAAAGATATTGGTTACACCCAAATTGAATCAGCGGTTGCACAGGTGAAATTTACTGATGGCTTAGAAGCCTCAGCCCGCCGTGCTCGGTATCAAATCTTTAATCAATTTATTGATACTCATCAACCAAAGTATTTTTTACTCGCACACACATCAAATGATCAAGCAGAGAGTGTTCTACTTGGATTAGCGAGAGGATCAGGCGCTAGATCCTTATCTGGCATGGCGTTAGAAAACAATATTTACGTGCGGCCGCTTTTAAAGATTTCAAGACAAACTACAGAGGCAGCATGCAGTGAAGGTGGAGTTGAATTTTGGTCAGACCCACATAATGATGATTTAAGATTTGCAAGAGTAAGAACTCGTAAGAATGTTCTACCTAATTTAGAAGAAAATCTTGGACCAGGAATTACGGACGCATTAGTAAGAAGTGCTGACCTACTCCGTGATGATGCAGATGCCTTAGATAGTTTCGCGCGCGAGTACTTTGATCAAACAGATCCACTTAATTTATCTGTCGATGAGTTAGGGCGATTACCTAGGGCGATTAGAACTCGAGTATTACGGCTTGCTATTTATCTAGCCGGAGCACCATCTGGCAGCCTTTCAGCCGAACATATCAACGGTGCTGAAGCCTTAATCTCTGATTGGCATGGTCAAAAAGAGCTATCGCTACCAGGGGATGTGAAGCTTTTAAGAAATTCAGGCAGAATTACCCTCTCAACCAATAAATAAGGAGCACCGTGGATCTATCAGCCCTTGGTAATGACATTGAAAGAGTTGTTGTTAGCGAGGAGCAAATTCAAACTCGATTAAAAGAGTTGGCTGCTCAAGTTAAAAAAGATTACGAAGGAAGAGATTTAATTTTAGTTGGTGTATTAAAAGGCGCAGTTATGGCGATGGCAGATTTTTCCCGCCATCTACAACGACATGTTGATATGGATTGGATGGCAGTTTCATCATATGGTGCTGGCACAAAATCAAGTGGCGTAGTTAGAATCTTGAAAGATTTAGACAGCGATATTTTAGGTAGAGAAGTTTTGATCGTTGAAGATATTTTGGATACTGGGTTAACACTTTCATGGCTTACCGAGAACTTACTTTCTCGTGGTGCTAAATCAGTTTCAGTTTTGACTGTTCTTAGAAAACCTGACGCCGCGACAGTCAAGGTAGAAGCCAAGTATGTGGGCTTTGATATCCCAAGTGAGTTCGTGGTTGGTTATGGCTTAGATTTCAATCAGAAGTATCGAAATCTGCCGTTTATTGGCGTTCTAGCCAAACACCTTTATTCTTAAGCCTTCCGTTACCAGCTTCAAGAAAAGAGAAGTAATAAGTGGCGCAAAAGAAAAAAGTAAAAATCCCTAAACTAAAAGGATTTGGTAGCGGGAAAAAACCTGCCAAACCATCACCACAATTAGCCAGAAGAATTCTACGTGGGCCACTGTTTTGGATTATTGCTGCTCTTGTTGCTGTCAGTATTTTTGGTCAGATTTCTACAACTGGAAAAGAATTTACTAAGGTCGATACTTCAGTAATATTAAATGAAATTTCACAAAATAATGTTAAGTCAGCGATCGTTATTGATCGGGACCAAAAGATTCGAGTGGTATTAAAGGATGGCGAGCTGGCTGACGGTGCGTCGAAACTTGAAGCATCGTATGTAGTAGGACAAGAGCAACTAATTGTCGAACTATTAACAAGTAATCCGCCATCTACTAATTGGGATGTAGAAGTTCCATCGCAATCATTCTTAGTTTCACTTCTATTAAGTATTTTGCCAATTATCCTAATTATTTTCTTACTTTTATTGTTTATGGGTGGCGGGCAAGGTGGGCGCGTACTTTCATTTGGTCGCTCCCGAGCTAAATTACAAAATAAAGAGACCCCAACAAATACTTTTGCCGATGTTGCAGGCGCAGATGAAGCTGTTGCTGAACTTCGCGAGATAAAAGATTTCCTAGCAAGCCCAGACAAGTACAAGGCGATTGGTGCAAAAATTCCAAAGGGAGTTTTGCTTTACGGCCCACCCGGAACTGGTAAAACATTACTTGCAAGAGCAGTTGCTGGTGAAGCAAAGGTTCCGTTCTACTCAATCTCTGGATCTGAGTTTGTTGAGATGTTTGTTGGTGTGGGTGCATCTCGAGTACGTGATTTGTTTGCTCAAGCAAAACAAAATGCCCCATCAATAGTTTTCGTAGATGAAATTGATGCAGTCGGTCGCCAACGCGGTGCTGGTCTTGGTGGTGGAAATGATGAACGCGAGCAAACTCTTAATCAATTATTAGTTGAGATGGATGGTTTTGAAGCTAACGGACAGGTTATTTTAATTGCCGCAACAAACCGTCCAGATGTATTAGATCCAGCACTTCTTCGACCTGGAAGATTTGATCGCCAGATTTCCGTGGACAGACCTGACCTAAAAGGGCGGGCTGCAATTCTTGCTGTACATGCAAAAAACAAACCTGTAGCAAAAGATGTTGATTTAACCTCTTATGCAAAACGAACACCCGGCTTCACTGGTGCAGATTTAGCAAATGTTTTAAACGAGGCTGCGTTACTTGCTGCTCGTGAAGAGCGCAAAACAATTCGAAACTCAGATTTAGATGAAGCAATTGATCGAGTTATGGCTGGCCCACAAAAAGTTTCTCGTTTGATGACTGAAGAAGAGCGAAGAATTACGGCTTACCACGAAGGTGGCCATGCGCTAGTTGCGCACGCACTTCCACACACTGATCCAGTCCATAAAGTTACGATCATGCCAAGAGGCAGGGCACTTGGTTACACAATGGTGTTACCTGATGAAGATCGGTATGCAGTAACTAGAAATCAAATGCTTGATCAGCTTGCCTACACAATGGGTGGCAGAGCTGCTGAAGAATTAATTTTCCATGACCCAACAACTGGTGCTTCAAATGATATTGAGAAGGCAACAAACCTTGCTCGGGCGATGGTTACACAATATGGAATGACACAACGACTTGGCGCAATCAAATTAGGCATATCTGATTCACAACCATTCCTAGGGCGAGATTATGGTCATCAACGAGATTACTCAGAAAATGTGGCCGCGATTGTTGATAGTGAGATTAGAGAGATGATTGAAAATGCTCATCAGGAAGCATTTGATGTTTTAGTTACTAACCGTGAAACGTTAGACCGCTTAGTTGAAGAGCTGCTTGAAAATGAAACTTTGAACAAAGAAGAAATTGCGGTTATTTTTAAGAAAGTTAAAAAGGTTAAACCGCGTGCTGCATGGACTGGTTCACAAAATCGAATCCCTTCAAATCAGCCACCGGTTGCGCTAAAGCCAGCAAAAATTAAGGTTTCGGAAGAGGACAAGGTTGTTAAAAAAGCCTCTGCTAAAAAAAGTGATAAAGATGTAAATGAGTGAGGTTAACTCGGTATCGATGGGGCCAGGAGATGGTGGCGCCAAAAAAGAGTTTGATCAAGCACGGGCAGAAAAAGCAGTAACTGAATTACTCCATGCATTAGGTGAAGATCCAAGTAGAGATGGCTTAAAAGATACGCCAAAGCGAGTTGCAAAAGCGTTTGCTGAAAACTTTGCTGGTCTTTGGCAAAAGCCAGAGGATGTTTTAACAACTACATTTGATATTGGTCATAGAGAGTTAGTAATTGTGAGAGAGATTGAAGTCTTTTCTCACTGTGAACATCATTTAACTCCGTTTCACGGGGTTGCTCATATTGGTTATATTCCTGGAGAGAGCGGAAGAATTACTGGTATATCTAAACTTGCTCGACTTGTTGATTTATATGCGCGTCGGCCACAAGTTCAAGAGCGCCTTACATCACAGATTGCTGATGCATTAGTTGATATTTTGCAACCAGGCGGAGTAATCGTAATTATTGATTGTGAGCACTTATGTATGTCAATGCGTGGAGTTAGAAAATCACAAGCTCGCACAACAACTAGTGCGGTTCGCGGTCAGCTACTAAATCCAGCAACAAGAGCTGAAGCAATTTCGTTAATAAACCAAAGCAGGTAGGAAAATGTCTAACACTCTTGTCATGGGAATATTAAATATTACCCCTGACTCATTTGCGGATGGCGGGAAGTATTTATCTAAATCAGATGCAATAACCCAAGGCCGCAGATTAATTGCCGAAGGTGTTGACATTATTGATGTTGGTGGTGAATCAACTAGACCTGGAGCTGAGCGAATCAGTGAAGAAGATGAATTAACTAGAGTAATTCCAGTGGTTAATGAATTAGTTAAAGATGGTGCAGTAATTAGTGTCGATACGATGCGAGCAGAGGTGGCAAAACAAGCAATTGCCGCTGGAGCAACATACATAAACGATGTTAGTGGTGGTTTAGCAGATGAAAAAATGGCTCAGGTAATTGCCTCAAATCCAAACATTCAATACATAGTTATGCATTGGCGCGGGCATTCAAAAAATATGCAAGAACAAGCAATTTATGAGGATGTTGTTAAAGAGGTTAAAGATGAGCTAGATGAAAGAGTGACTGCGCTTTTAAAGGCTGGAGTATCCACGGAACAAATAATTTTAGATCCTGGCATTGGGTTTGCGAAAAATAGTGAACATAATTGGCAGATACTACAAAACATAGAAAGATTTCAATTGCTCGGTTACCCACTACTTGTTGGAGTTTCACGTAAAAAATTCCTCGGAGAGCTAGTTAATGCTGCCGAACCAGATAATCGCGAGGCGGCCACAATTGCATTAACAACTGAGTTAGCTCGATGTGGAGTATGGGGCGTGCGAACACATGCAGTTAAAGCACACAAAGATGCAATATCCGTTGTTGAACGGCTTCGTAAATGAGTGACCTAATTAAAATTACCGGAATAAGTGCAAAAGGATTTCATGGCGTTTTCCTAAGTGAACGCAAAAAAGGGCAAAAATTTGTTGTTGATATTGAATTAAGTATTAATTTACTTAACCTCAAGGATGATTTAAGTAAAACTGTTAACTATGCAGAGGTCGCTCAGATCGCTCATAACAATATAACTGGCAAACCTGTCTTGTTAATTGAAACACTTGCCGAAAATATTGCTGAATTAGTTTTAAAGAATTATAGAAAAGTTAAGCAAGTGAAAGTAGTTGTTCACAAACCTAAAGCCCCACTATCACTTCAGTTTAAAGATGTGTCAGTCGAGATAATCCGTAATCGATGAAAGCTGTAATTTCACTTGGCTCTAATCTTGAGAATCGGAAATTAAATTTAGATATTGCCATCACCCAAATTGACCCTATTTTAGATCATTTAATTGTTTCACCATTTATTGAAACAAAGCCAGTAGGTGGCCCTGTGCAAGATGATTTTTTAAACGCTGTTGTAATTGGAGATTGTGATCTAACTGCCGAAGAGTTACTAACTAAATTGCTAGCAATCGAGGATCAAATGGGCAGAGTAAGAGATGTAAAATGGGGACCAAGAATTATTGATCTAGATTTAATTGTTTATGGAGATCAAGTGATCGATTCAGTTTTCCTTAAATTACCTCACCCACTAGCTCAATCTAGAGAGTTTGTTTTATCGCCATGGCTTGCAATCGATCCAGAAGGTGAGATACCAGGCGCTGGCCCAATAAAAACTCTTTTGGCGTCCTTCAATAGCTAGCGTTAAACTTATCTTCTAGCCCGGTACCCGGAAAGGACTGGAGCCATGATTGAAGTAATTAAATCTATCGACGATTTGGCGTACCGAAAATGGGATGTGTTAGTTCCAACTATGGGTGCTTTGCATATCGGCCATCAATCACTAATTGAGATAGCAAAAACTAAAGGCGAAAATGTGTTAGTTAGCATTTTTGTTAATCCACTGCAATTTGAAAACAAAGAAGATTTAAACAACTACCCTAAATCTTTAGAGCAAGATATAGAGTTTGCGCAGGCAGCTGGTGCGACAGCAGTATTTATCCCGAATGAAAGCACAATTTATCCAGGTGAAATCGAGAAAATATCAGCCGGTGTAATTGGTGATTTATATGAAGGCGCATCTCGTCCTAATCATTTTGCCGGTGTATTAACTGTTGTGAGAAGACTTTTTGATTTAGTAAAGCCTAAAGTAGCGGTGTTTGGCGAGAAAGATTTTCAGCAATTATTTCTAATAAAACAAATGGTTAATCAACTCGTACTTCCAATTGAAATTATCTCAGCTCCTACAATCCGAGAGAAAAATGGTTTAGCAATTTCATCAAGAAATAATCGATTGGATAAAAGTGGGAAAAAAATATCAGAGATTATTTACAAAGCTTTAACTCAGCCAACAATTGAGCAAATGAAGAATGAAATATCGACTGAGCCAGGTTTTAAACTCGACTACCTTGAAATAATTGATGAGGCAACATTTGGAAAAGCTAATCCAGATACGCAAAATAAGCGTGTGATTATTGCCGGTTGGGTAAATGGCCTCAGGTTGATCGACAATATGCCAATGGGTATCCACAAATGAGACTACTAACTGGCTCACCAGGTTGGAGCACATCTGCTGATGTAATTGTGATTGGCTCTGGAGTTGCCGGGCTAACAACTGCTTTAAATTTAAGATCACATGGTTTATCTGTTTTGCTAGTAACAAAAGCGCGGATTGATGCTGGCTCAACTAAATGGGCACAAGGTGGGATAGCTGCGGCATTAGGACCAGGTGATACTCCTGATCAACATAAAAAAGATACATTGGCAGCTGGTGCAGGATTATGCGACATAAAAGCTGTTGATGTTTTAGTTTCTGAAGGACCTGAAGCAGTTAGAAAATTAATTGCACACGGCGCAGTTTTTGATAAATCAGAAACTGGCGAAATTGCTTTAACCCGCGAAGGCGGACATCTTCGTAATCGAATATTGCACGCCGGTGGGGATGCAACCGGGGCAGAAGTATCTAGAGCATTACTTGCTGCAGTTAAAAGTGATTCTGGGATTGAAATTATTGAACACGCATTAGTAATTGATGCTTTAAAAAGTTCAAGCGGAAGAGTTTGTGGTGTAACACTGCACGTAATTGGTGCGGGCAGTAGAGATGGTGTTGGTAGAGCTCTAGCTCGAGCAGTTGTAGTTGCAACTGGCGGACTTGGACAGGTTTATTCACAAACAACAAACCCTGCAGTTTCAACCGGTGATGGTGTTGCACTTGCACTACGAGCCGGTGCAAAGGTTGGTGATGTTGAGTTTGTGCAATTTCACCCGACAGTTTTATGGCGTGATTTAGCAAATAGAGGACAACAACCGTTAATAAGTGAAGCAGTTCGTGGCGAAGGTGCTGTATTGCTTAACCATAACAATGAACAGTTTATGGTTGGTAAGCATCCGCAAGCAGATTTAGCACCTAGAGATGTTGTAGCAAAAGAGATTTTTAATCAGATGCAATCAAGCGGACAACCACATGTTTGGCTAGATGCCACACAAATTAACGATTTTGAAAATAGATTTCCAACAATTTATGCCTCATGTATTGCAAATGGAATTGATCCAACTAAAGAAAAAATACCAGTTGCTCCAGCTTCACATTATGCCTCAGGAGGAGTTTTAGTTGACCTAGATGGCCAATCATCAATTCCTGGCCTTTATATTTGTGGTGAATCTGCTTGTACTGGAGCACATGGTGCGAATCGCCTTGCCTCAAACTCTCTGCTTGAAGGATTAGTTTTTGGCGCACGAATTGCCGCAGCCCTTGCAAAAGAGTTACCACCACAACAAGAGCCAGTAGAAGATATGAAAACAATGTTGCTTGATCCTAAAATTCTCTTACCTCTTCAGATCTCAATGAGTGAAGGTGCTGGAGTTATGAGATCTGACAGCTCACTTCGAAAAACAATGCATACTTTGCAAGAGCTTTCTAAGTTAATAAGTATTGAACCAAGAATTGAAGCTTGGGAAGCTTCCAATCTTTACCTACTTGCAACTGCAATAGTTAAATCAGCATTAATTAGAACTGAATCGCGCGGCTCTCATTGGCGCAGTGATTACCCACAAAGCTCTGATAAGTGGTTAAGTAGAGTTATTGAACGGATAGATGTAGATGGTAATTGGCAGACTGATGTGGAGGCGATTTAAGTGAATCAACTTCGCGATAATTTAAAAGCATTAGGACTATCGCCTAATCACATATTCCAGCAGGTTAAGGATGCAATCGGTGAAGATTTGGCTGGCGGAAAAGACTTAACATCGGTTGCAACAATCCCTGATACACATGTTGTTACTGCAGATTTCACTGCTCGAACCAGCGGTGTTGTCTGCGGCCTCCATGTTGTAGCGGCAGTTCTTGAGTATTGCGGTGTTAATCATTATGAAGTTTTAGTCGACGAAGGAGCAAAGGTTTCGGATTGCAAGGTATTAATTACTGCCCAAGGAAATACTCAAAAAATATTATTAGCAGAACGCACCGCACTCAACTTCCTATCTCACTTAAGTGGTATTTCAACCCTTACCAATCAATGGGTAAATGAAATTGCTGGCACAAAATGTCAGATTAGAGATACTCGTAAAACTACTCCAGGCCTTCGCCAATTAGAAAAATTTGCAGTTCGAATGGGTGGGGCAGTTAACCATCGTCATTCACTCTCCGAAGCAGCTTTAATTAAAGATAATCACATTGTTGCAGCTGGCAGTATTGGCGCAGCATTCACGGCAATTAAGAAGATGTTTCCTGGTAAATCAATCGAAATAGAGGTTGACAGTATTGACCAATTAAAAGAAGCGATTGCCTTAAAGCCTGACTTAGTATTGTTAGACAATATGAGTCCAGAGCTTTGTGCCGAGGCGGTTGCAGTAACTGCTGGTGCGGTAAAGCTTGAAGCATCAGGCGGGATTACTTTTAATAATGCAAAAGCATATGCAAACTCTGGTGTTGATTATTTAGCCATCGGCGCTCTTACTCATTCTGCTCCAGCGCTAGACATCGGGCTAGATTTTAGAAAGGGAAAATAATGTTACTTACTATCGATGTTGGTAATACCAACACAGTTCTTGGAGTTTTCAACAAGGATAAATTAGAGCAATCGTGGCGAGTAAAAACTGATCCTAGAGACACTGCTGATGAGTTGTGGTTGCAGTATGCAGCACTAGTCGACGGCTTTGAAATAACTGGAGTTGCAATTTGTTCAACCGTACCAGCAGTGCTTAGAGAGGTTAGAAAATTAATCGATGAGCACTACAGTGATATTAAAACCACAATTATTGAACCGGGCGTAAAGACTGGTGTACCACTGCTTGTCGATAACCCAAAGGAAATAGGTGCTGACCGAATCGTTAATTCACTAGCGGCATTCACGTTATATGAATCAGATGGACCAACTATTGTGGTTGATTTTGGCACATCAACTAACTTGGATGTGGTCTCACCAAAAGGAGAGTTTTTAGGAGGAGCGTTAGCACCTGGTATTGAAATATCAGTAGACGCTCTTGCTGCCAGAGCTGCACAACTTAGAAAAGTTGAATTAGTAAAGCCAAAATCTGTAATTGGCAAAAACACTGTTGAGGCATTGCAGTCTGGAACTATTTATGGATTCGCTGGCCAAGTCGATGGCTTGGTTAATCGAATCACAGATGAGCTAGCAGATTTGTATCCAAATTCTGGCGAGGTTTGTGTAATTGCAACTGGCGGACTTGCCCCATTAGTACTTGGTATTAGCGAAACCATTGAGTTTCATGAACCAGATCTGACTTTAATCGGATTGCGCTTAGTACATGAGCGTAATTAATTCATAACAGCACTACTGCGCGCTAGGATTTAACTCATCATGGCTGATGAAGATGACCTACCAGAACAACTGCGCATTCGGCGCGAAAAACGAGCCGGCATATTAAATCGCGGTGGACAGCCATACCCAGTTTCAGTTCCAAGAACTGCTTCGCTGCTTGAGATTAGAGAAAAGCATAAAGATCTACCAATTGATGTTTCTACGGGAATTATTGAATCAGTAACTGGCCGGGTAATTTTTAAAAGAGATACCGGCAAGCTTTGCTTTGCAAATTTGCGTGAAGGCGATGGTACTGAGTTACAAGCAATGTTTTCACTAGACAAAATTGGTGAAGATCAACTTGAGATCTGGAAATCAGAAATTGATTTAGGTGACATAGTTTCAGTAACTGGCGAAGTGATAACTTCTAAGCGGGGTGAGTTATCGATTTTAGCTAATTCATTTGCTTTCGCTGCTAAAGCATTACGCCCGCTTCCAGTAGAACATAAACCGCTCTCAGAAGAGAGTCGAGTAAGAATGCGTTATGTTGATTTAATAGTTAGACCAGAGGCAAGAAGTAATGCCAGATTACGCCCTGCAGTTATGCGCTCCTTAAGAAACACATTTAACTCTAGAAACTTTCTGGAAGTAGAAACACCAATGCTTCAAGTAATGCACGGTGGCGCAGCAGCTAGACCATTTAAAACTTTTAGCAATGCCTATGAGATGGATCTGTTTTTAAGAATTGCTCCAGAGCTTTATTTAAAAAGATGCGTTGTCGGTGGGCTTGAGAAAGTTTTTGAGATAAACCGAAATTTTAGAAATGAAGGAGCGGATTCTTCTCACTCACCAGAGTTTGCGATGATTGAAACATATGAGGCATATGGTGACTGGGACACAATGGCTGAACTAACTAGAACTTTAATTCAAGATGCGGCGAAAGCAGTCTTTGGTACTCACATCGCAAAGCATCATGATGGAAAAGAGTTAGATCTTGGTGGTAAGTGGAGTGAAGTATCACTCTTTGATGCAATTTCAGATGCGATTGGTGAAAAAGTAAGCGCGCAAACATCACTAGATGATTTAAAGAATATTGCCAGTAAGTTAGGTATTAAAACAGATCCAAAATGGATTACTGGAAAACTTGCTGAAGTGATTTTTGAACATGTTGCGATTGATAAGTTACAGGGGCCTACATTTGTTAAGGGATTCCCAATTGATACATCCCCATTAGTCAGAGCGCACCGTGAAGTAACCGGTATTGCTGAAAAATGGGATTTATATGTGGAAGGGTTTGAGTTAGCGACTGGCTACTCAGAGTTAATCGATCCAGTTATTCAAAGAGAAAGATTAGTTGAGCAAGCAAAACTTGGCGCGTCAGGTGATCTAGAGGCAATGGGATTAGATGAAGATTTCTTGCGAGCGATGGAGCATGGCATGCCACCAATGGGTGGAATGGGTATGGGTGTTGATCGATTGTTAATGGCACTTACCGGCCTTGGAATTAGAGAGACAATTTTATTTCCATTAGTAAAACCAACTGCAGGAGATGAGTAATGTCGGTAGTCGTAAGACCAGCTAAAACTTCTGACATTAAAAGAATTAGAAAGATAGTTGATTCATTTGCTGAGCAGCGCCGCTTACTTTCAAAAGAAACCGTAACACTTTACGAAGGTGTGCAAGAGTTTACGGTTGCCGAAGTTGATGGTGAGATTGTCGGTTGTGGCGCCCTACATGTACTTTGGGAAGATTTAGCAGAGGTACGAACAGTTGCGGTCGTTGAATCAATGCATGGCAAGGGAATCGGACATGAAATATTAGAAAACATTTTAAATAGAGCAAAAGAAATCGGCGTAAAAAAAGTATTTTGCTTAACATTTGAAACTAAATTTTTTGGCTCTCATGGTTTTACTGAAATTCAAGGTGCACCCGTTGAGCCAGATGTTTACGCTCAATTGCTTCGCTCTTATGATGAAGGAATTGCTGAATTTTTAGACCTTGAGAGTGTGAAGCCAAACACCCTGGGAAATACCAGAATGTTGAAAACTCTTTAAATTTTCGGGCATAAATGCCCCACTTATGGGGTTATACAGCCATAACCAACCCAATATATGGGTGAGTTATTCACAGCCTAATCAAAGTGCGCAATGTCGCCCATTGGCATTAGGCTATTTACATTAGAGGGAAAGGTAAGGCAGATGTTTGAGCGGTTTACAGATCGTGCCAGACGCGTTGTTGTATTGGCGCAAGAAGAAGCACGCATGCTCAATCACAATTACATCGGTACTGAACATATTCTTTTAGGTTTAATTCACGAAGGCGAAGGCGTTGCCGCAAAAGGATTGGAATCTCTAGGTATTTCTCTAGAGGCAGTGCGCTCTCAAGTTGAAGAAATTATTGGTCAAGGACAACAAGCACCATCTGGCCATATTCCATTCACGCCAAGAGCTAAAAAAGTTTTAGAGCTTTCATTACGTGAGGCATTACAATTAGGACATAACTACATTGGTACTGAACATATTCTTTTAGGATTAATTCGCGAAGGCGAAGGAGTGGCTGCTCAAGTATTAGTAAAACTTGGCGCAGATCTTTCTCGGGTTCGCCAACAAGTTATTCAATTACTATCTGGCTATCAAGGCAAAGAAGCAGTTGCTGCCGGCGGACCAGCTGAAGGTCAACCTTCAACCTCTTTAGTTTTAGATCAATTTGGTCGCAACTTAACTCAAGCAGCCCGTGAAGGAAAATTAGATCCAGTAATTGGCCGCGAAAAAGAGATTGAAAGAGTTATGCAGGTTTTATCTCGACGAACAAAAAATAATCCAGTATTAATTGGTGAGCCAGGAGTTGGAAAGACTGCTGTTGTTGAAGGCCTAGCTCAAGCGATTGTTAAAGGCGATATCCCTGAAACACTTAAAGATAAACAACTTTATTCTCTAGATCTTGGCGCACTTGTTGCTGGCTCTAGATACCGCGGTGATTTTGAAGAGCGGTTAAAGAAAGTATTAAAAGAGATTAGAACCCGTGGCGACATTATTTTGTTCATCGATGAAATTCACACATTAGTTGGAGCTGGTGCAGCTGAAGGCGCGATTGATGCAGCTTCAATATTAAAACCAATGCTTGCTCGCGGTGAGTTACAGACAATTGGCGCCACTACTCTTGATGAGTACCGTAAACATTTAGAAAAAGATGCAGCTCTTGAGCGACGCTTTCAACCAATCCAAGTTTCAGAACCTACCGTTGCGCACACAATTGAAATACTTAAAGGTCTTCGTGATCGCTATGAAAGCCACCATAAGGTTTCAATCTCAGATGGTGCATTAGTTTCAGCTGCCACACTTGCCGATCGTTATGTTTCAGATCGTCATCTGCCGGACAAAGCAATTGATTTAATTGATGAGGCTGGCTCTCGCCTTCGGATTCGCCGCATGACCGTGCCACCTGAAATTCGCGAGTTTGATGACAAAATTGCTGCTGCCCGTAAAGAAAAAGAATCTGCAATTGACGGCCAAGATTTTGAAAAGGCAGCTTCACTTCGCGATAAAGAAAAGAGCTTAATAACTGAAAAATCAGAGCGTGAAAAGAACTGGAAGGCTGGCGATCTAGATGTTGTCGCTGAGGTTGATGAAGAGTTAATTGCCGAAGTTCTATCTACTGCAACCGGTATTCCAGTATTTAAGTTAACTGAGGCAGAGACCGCACGCCTACTTCGGATGGAAGAGGAATTACACAAACGTGTAATTGGTCAAGAACAAGCGATTAAAGCTTTATCTCAAGCAATTCGCAGAACTCGTGCTGGACTTAAAGATCCAAAACGTCCTGGTGGATCATTTATTTTCGCTGGCCCTTCTGGTGTAGGTAAGACTGAACTTTCGAGAACTCTTGCCCAATTCTTATTTGGGGATGCAGATGCATTGATCCAACTTGATATGTCTGAGTACTCTGAAAAACACACTGCATCTCGTTTATTTGGCGCACCTCCTGGTTATGTTGGATATGACGAGGGTGGCCAACTAACTGAGAAGGTACGTCGTCGCCCATTCTCAGTAGTGTTATTTGATGAGGTTGAAAAAGCTCACCCAGATATTTTCAACTCTCTCCTTCAGGTGTTAGAAGATGGTCGCCTAACAGATTCACAAGGTCGAGTTGTTGATTTCAAAAACACAATCATCATTATGACTACCAACTTGGGTACTCGTGATATTTCGAAATCACTATCTCTTGGCTTTGCAAATGTTGCTGATGCTCAAGGTAGTTATGAGCGCATGAAGGCAAAGGTAGGAGATGAGCTTAAGACTCACTTCCGTCCAGAGTTT
>Ga0247831_1002521_pt1 | contig 29460 bp, 36 predicted proteins | sample LaCruzMarch2015__9_FD_192406 | JGI IMG/M metagenome (GOLD analysis project Ga0247831, IMG submission 192406) | Freshwater microbial communities from meromictic Lake La Cruz, Castile-La Mancha, Spain - LaCruzMarch2015_1m | ecosystem: Environmental > Aquatic > Freshwater > Lake | place: Spain...
GTAAATGTAACTTTATAGTAATCTGAATCATAGTTATAACTATTAAATCCAAATCTATTACATACCAATTCAAATAACTCTTCAATAGACGCGGAAACTTTACCATTATAACTATTTGAGTCAAATTCAATAGTGACCTCAATTGGTCCATCGTGAAGGTGTGGTAAATGTTTAGAAGGTCGGTAATAATCAAAATATAGATTAATTAATTCATATTTTTCAAAAATTTCTTTCAAATCTTTTTCATCGGGCCATTCAAATTCATTATCTAACTTCTGATCTGGTTTTGAAAAATAGAAAGATAAGAATGTAAATTTAGCATCACCTTGATTATTTGCTGAGGGCCAGGTTCCAAGTTTCATATCATACATTGTCCAATCTTCATCTTTCAATCTACCAAAAACTGATTGCATTTGATTAGTAACTGATAATAAATCCGAATAATCTTTTATATCTTGAAATACAATGATAAACTGACCTCTAATCAAACTTCCGGTATTTATAATTGGTTTAAATCCTAAATAGTTTGAATTCTTATCAATATAATCATGGTATCTCATATCATCAATTGTTGATTTGAATAATATATTTCTATCATCATCTAAAAAGTCTCGCATAGCATCGATAATAGAATGTATTTCATTTTCTTGAGAATGTGACTCTTTTATTAAATTAAATCTTTTTAAGTGTTTCATAATTTATATATTTTCTAATATACTTCATTTTATAAATTGAATTCTTATTGATTGATTTTCTTGAATATATCCACCTACTTCTAAATCATCTATATCAATTCTACTAACTTCATCTTCGGATGGATCTGAACTATATTCTGTATTAAAAAACAATCTATATTGAAATTCCAAATCCTCCATATAGTTAATAGTTCTTTTTATAGCATCAATAAAAGATTGACTTATTTCATTTTCATTATATTCTGACTGGAACTCTTCATCATCATCTTCGTCATCATCATCTTCGAAGTCTCTCTTAGTTGGTTCTTCACTACCAAATGATATATAAACCTCATAATAGTCTCCCTTTTCATATCCTTCTATTTGTTCTCCATCAACCCAAAAATACCAATAATCTTCAGGGTTAGAATCTTTAATATCTGTTAAAATATCTTCAAGATCAGATTTAATATCATCCATAGATTCAAATATCTTATATGTCTTTAAATGTTTCATACTTCTAATACAAATTGACCTCTGTAAGGCTTGAAATCTTCTTTTCTCATAACTGTAATAACAGTTAATGTAAATTCATTATCACCTGGTTCTAATTGACAAACGATATTTAAATAAGATTCTTTATTCTTTATTACAAATCTATTTGGTTCACCTGCTTTAACTCCACGAGTTGGATAATCATCTTCATCTTGATAAATATCAAATACATCCTGCATTAGTGCAATTGTCAATTCTTCAACTCCTGCCTCGATATTATCTAATATTTCATCTTTTGATATTTCTGCTTCAATTTTACCGCTGGTGTCGGTAACACCGTGTCTATATTGTCTTGAAAGTGCATGACCAATAGCTTCAACATCAATTCTAATTTCAACTGATTGTTTAATATCACCAATAAATTGTGGTGGTCTTCTATCCATTAGTTTCGGACTAATATACCCGTTAGCTTCTTTAAATGATTTTAAATATTTCATATGTCCCAGTTTTGTATCTCACCTTTTATATCCAGTGTGAATCTAATAGAATAGTCATTTCCCTTTTTCCATATATCATCTATATTGATTGGTTTATAAGAGTAGAATGGACAAAAACAAAAATTAATAAGCTGACCTTTTTTAGTATCCTCAAATATTTTTAGTTTATCTTCTGTTAGAATATTATTAACATCTTCATCTCGGAGTCTTTCAATTACATAATTGAAAGTATCGGGCGGCTCATCAATTAAGTTAAGTATTTTTTCTCTATTTAAATCAGTAACCATTATTCCTTTGATCATTGCTACCTCCTTATTACCATCTTCAATTTGATTGTTAAAAAAATCAGCATCCCTTTTTTTATAATCGTGTGCATAATATCCATTGAAAAAGAAAACTGAACTTGGAAATATATCATATTTTTCAAGAATCTCATCTATATGTGGGAGAATCTCATCATACATATTATTAACTTCTCTTATTGTCTCCATGCTAAAACCATTTGCATTAGTGAATGGAACATCATATGGGTCTATTTTTTTAGCTTCATTTAGAAAGCTGTTAATTTTCTTTAAATATTTCATAAGTTATATATTATTTTTTAATAAATTATTATTCCAAGTTCGTGAAATTCTTCACTACCATATTCTTCTATAAATTCATCTAATGAATAAAATTCATTTTCACTTACTAATTCAATATCAATATTTAAATCATATTCTGATATAAAAGATTTAAGTTTAAAAACAGTAGGTAAAATGTGTTCATTAAATATGAAAAAATTATATTTATTATCTTTTAAATCTATATTAATTGAATTTTTTAGTTCCGAATCATCTGATTCTTTCCACGATTTTGTAGAATACTTTCTATATCTTCCGACAATAGCATCAACATCTATTTCATGATCATCTTCCAAATCTCTTAAAATATCTTTTACATCATCAAAAATAGATTCAAGTTCATTGACATCAACAGATTCTTTAACACTTACCGAATCATCAATATCTTCTTCCTCATCTTTAAATGTTAAATCTAAATAAGAAACATGTCTTAGAGAACTTTTTTTAGCAAACGGTAATTCATTAATATATCTTTCCATTGTATCTACATTATTAAACCAAACACCATCAAAGGTTCTTAAATAAATACTAGATAATTGTAGGTTAAATTCAGATTCTACATGTTTAATTGCTGATTCTAATTCACTAAAAAGATTATCTTCTATACTAAAAGATGACTTGTTTACACTCACCAATCTAATTGAGAAACTCTTATAACTACCCACATATCTTCCATCTGGTCCCAAAATCGTTGAGAATTCGTTATGATCTGTAACTATATCTCTATCACCCATAGATAAAGCATGTCCTGAATACACATCTTCAACTGCAAGACCACAATCTTTCACATGAATAAATATATCGGAAATTTCCTCTATTATATTTTGAGCTGCTGCACCATCAATGTTGATGTCAAGTTCTTCATTTAGTTTGAATGAATTATATGTTTTAATGTGTTTCATAACTTATATATAAAAATCTAAATAAATTGTATGCGGTCTTGTTTTTTCATCTATCTTAAATTCTTTAGTACTAAGTCCATTCCAAATATACTGAGTGAGATCTCTTTCATCCAAATAGATATAAAATCTATCTGGACTAAATCCATGTAATGCATATCGTGCTTGATATTTATAGTCGAGTGATTGCATTAAAGAAACCGCTTCTTTAAGTGAACATACAACATCATAAGAAGTAAAATTAATTATTTGATTTACATCCGTAGGATTTGTAATCTTTACACCTATCGAAGATACAAGAATACCAATATCATTAACCACTTTTTTTGGAAAATACTCTACTTTATATCCATCATCTTTTAAATGTATAAATATGTCCTTCAATGATTGAATATCATTTTCTATAACAGATTCGTTAAAAGATTTAATATGTTTCATGAGTTATATATAAAAACGTAAATCTATTCTGGTGATATCTGGCCAAACTAGATCCATAGTGTGGCCTGAGAATCGTAAATTTCTTTCGTCTTGATAGATATAAAATTTACAAGAAGTTCCAGATGATGCAATATAACGAGACGTATAAGTGTAACCTAAATCTTTCATATACCATGTAGCTCTTTTCAAAGTATCCGAGATATCTTGATTTATATTGAAGTAGGTTGTCAGTTCATTTTTTATTACAACTCTATACTCGTCACGACCAGATTTATCTTTAAGTTCATAAAGTCTAACATCAAAGTTATCGTCTTTCAAATCTAAAAATAGATCTTTTAAATATTCAAAATCTGCATCAAAATTATTATTTTCGGTGATTCTTCTCTTTAATTTGTGTAAATCTTCCCAATATATTTTAGTCGGATCAAACACTACTTCGATTCTTTTAAATCCTTTATGTGGATATTTAGATAACTCATCTATCTCAAGATAGTCTTGTACGATATCAGCATCTTTGTTATATCTGTTAACTTTTACACAACCTAATCCTCTTGAATCCCAATTTTTTGAACCTAATTCATAATCTAATGAGAACATATAATCATTTATTCTATGAATACTTTCTATAATTTCTTCATTTATAATATAATTTTCATTGCTCGAAAATATATACACAACTGGAAAGTAAAATCTACCTGGTTGATAATAGAATTTATCGACTTTTATAATATATCCGTCATCTTTTAGTTCGTATAACATATCTTCTAAATCCTGACAAATTGATTCTATTTCATCTTTATTAAATGAATCAAGAAGTTCAGAATTTTCAAAAATTGAGTATTTTATTAGATGTTTCACTTATTATATATTATTCTTATACTTCCAAATAAAACCACCAGCTGATTTATATTTACCTTTACAACAAGTCACTATTGAATTTCCACCTATTTTCAATTCTTTTGTAACATCAACAATAGAGTTCCATTCTTTTATAAACTCACCTGTATTGGAAAATTGAATGACCTGTTTGATCGTTTTATTTTTATATTTCTGTGGTGGTGAATCTTCAGAGTATCTCCAAATATAACCCTTTGATGATTTTAATCTACTCACACAACAATCTTGTATATTTCCCTCATTAAAACCAAACGATGCGGCCTCTTTGATGGATTCAAATGATCTAATCAAATTACCTTCTAAGTCATATTGTGAGACTTTTCTTTTTTGATAATTCAACCTATCTAAATCTATATCTATAAATTCGTCTTTATATCTCCAGATAAAACCACCAGTCGTTACCGCCTTATCTCTACAACAAGATGCAATATTAGTATTTTGATAAAAGTCTGATGCCTCTCTAACACTTTTCCATTCCTTCAATAATTGTCCGCTTAAATCAAACTGTAAAACAGTTTTTGTTGGATTAGAAGCACATTGTTTTTTCCACACTCTCTCATCCTTCAAGATACCTTGTTCTTTAAGATTTGTGAAAATTGTTTTTTCACTACAATTATAATATTCAGAAAGCTTTGGCATAGATAAATTTTCAACTATATACCTTTGATATAAATCATCTTTTTCAAGAATATAAACTTTCGGCTGAAACTTTACATAATCTGAATCGAGTGATTTATCTAAAAGAGATTGACTAATTTTTTGTTTATGGTCATCAGATAATTTCAATCCTTTTTTTGACTGACTCATTTTTTTTCTTGACTCTTCGGAGTGCTTCATTCCTTCAGCACCATCACCGCCAATTGTCATATTTAACAGCTTATGACCATCTTCTCTATACTTAGCAATCCAATAAATCTCTCTCTCCTTCCAAAGTGTCACTGACACCTTTTCAATTATTTCTAAGACTGGTTTTTGTCCTCTGTTTATTATTGATTTTAACCAATTAAATTTGTGCAAGTTGTGTCTATCTTTTGTGTGTTGATAGAGTCTTCTCCTAGGATTATTGGATTTACCAATATATCTGACGTTACCATTCTCATCAGATATTTTGTATATATATGTCTCTTTCATTTAACACTTTTAATTTAATTATATATTAAAAGTGCCCATACACTTCACTTTTTCACGAGATAAAAGAAACCTGAATTTGACTGTCCTTTGATCTCTTCCTCTGCTTCTTTAATTTCTTCTTTACCTTGTGTGATCATATCTGCACCGTTGATTTTTATGTTTCCGGGAAGTGTAAAATCATACCTTCCAGTTAAATTACCATATTGAACTTTAGACCATCCAGTAACAAATTTTAAAAATAAGTCATCTCTGAATAAATATTCAGGTCTTATATTGGCATAAGCCTCAATAATTACATCATGTTTAACTGCTGTTAAAATATGTAATCTGTGTTGAAGTTGATTATAGTGAAATTTAAGTGTATATTTATTTAACTGATTTAACATATCAGACATTGAATCCAACATAGTTTTATAAACTCCTAATTCACCAATTGTTGTAACATATGATGATAAATAAGGCTGATTTGTAACTCCAAGATTTACTGAAAGATTTGGTGTGTTTATCCCTAATTGAAATAAACTTGATCCTCTTACTTCGTATAGATAAGATACTGATTGTATTTCACAAGGTACATCAACATAGTTATACTTTGTAAATTCTTCGGTGTAGAATGCTTCTTTATCAATTTTATAGTATATTTTCTGAACAGCGTATTGGTACCATCTATAGAAATATGGAAGAGCTCTAGTTTCAATTATTCTTCTTATTTCTGAATCTGGTAAGACTTTAGGAAGGGCGCAACCAACTGTTATTTCATTTTGTATGAAATCTATAAATTCTTCGATTGATAATCCATTATCATAAGGTACGTAGTCTGCCATTTTGTCAATTAGAATTTTCTTATATATTAAATAAAACAAACCATGTTATTCTACACTATAAATAATAAAATATAATTGGGTATGAAAAAAATAGGTCTTTGTATGATTGTTAAAAATGAGGCACACGTTATAACAAGATGTATGGACTCACTAAAAAGACTTATTGATTATGTTTTAATAATTGACACTGGTTCAGATGATAATACAATTGATGTTATAAATTCTTGGCTTATTGAGAATAAAATTCTTGGTGAGGTAATTTCGGAACCTTGGAGAGATTTTGCTTATAATAGAACTTTTGCTCTTGAAAAATTGAGAGAAAAGAGTTTTATTGATTATGCTTTAATGATAGATGCTGATGAGATATTAGTTTTTGAAGATGATTTTGATGTTACTAATTTTAAAAACTCTTTAGAATCTGATATCTATGATATAGTAACTAATATGAATGGGTTTATCTATAATAGACCAACTTTAACAATTAATTCAAAAAATAGTAAATATGAGGGGGTTGTTCATGAATTTTTGGTTATGGATGGATCTCAATCTAGAGGAGTTGCTAATGGATTCTATAATAGACCTATTCAAGATAGTGATAGAAATAGAGGAGAGAACAAATTTTTAAAAGATGCTAAGTTAATAGAAGATGCTCTTGAAGGAGAATTATCGGAATGGTTTAGATCTAGATATACATTTTATCTAGCGCAGTGTTATAGAGATGGTGGTAAGCCCGAATTATCATTGACTAATTATTTATTAAGAGCAGAACAAGGATTCTGGGAAGAAGAAGTCTACATAAGTTTATACACAGCTGCAAATATTATGAAAGATTTAGGATATCCAAAGGAGGAAATTTTAGAAACATATCTTAGAGCTAATGATGTAGTACCATATAGAGCTGAGGCTCTATATGGTTATATTAATTATTGTAGATTAAATGGTTTAAATCAAAGAGGATATATCATTGGAAAACATGCTATGAATATTACATGTCCAAGTAATTCTTTATTTATCGAGACTTGGATATATAATTATGGAATTATAGATGAATTCTCAATAGTGGCATTTTGGGCGGGACATTACCAAGAAAGTAAAGAAGCTTGTGAGAGATTATTAAGTGAAAATAAAATACCCGACTATTATTATGATCGGGTAAAATCTAACTTACAATTTGCAGTTGATCGACTTTAAATAAAGTTTTTACTTTCTTTTAATGATTCTAAAATATTACGCTCTTCCATTGTTAGAGACTGTGGCATTTTAATATTTACTCTAATAAAAAGATCTCCTACTCTTCCAATTTGTAAATCTGGAACTCCACGACCTTGTACTCTAAGAGTCTCCTTGTGTGAAGTACCAGGTCTTATTGTAAATTTAATATCTCCATTTGGTGTTTTTAGAAGTATTTCTTTACCAAGTATGGCATCAATTACCGAAATTGATTGGTCATAAATAAGATTGTTATGTTCTCTTTTAAATAAATCATCTGGCATTTCTTCAATTTGAATTATTAAATCACCAAATGTATCTACATTCTTGCCCCAATTTCCTTGACTAGACATATTAAATGTCATTCCATTTGCTGCTCCTTTTGGAATTTGTATATCAACTATCTCTTGATTCGGCACTGTGCCGTTTCCTTTACAATTTGAGCAGGGATTTCTGACTTGTGTTCCCTGACCTTGACAAGAATTACAAACAATTTGCTGCTGAATAGTACCAAAAGGAGTATTTTGAACAACTCGTCTTTGACCAGATCCATTACATGAGTTACATGTCTGTACATCCTTACCACCAGCACCACCACACGGATTACATTTTGTCTGTCTAATATATTTTAGTTTTTTATTAGCACCATTTATAACTTCATCTAGATTAATAGAAACGGTCATTCTTAGATCCGAACCTTTTCTGACTCTATTTTGTCTTCCTCCTTGTCCAAAGAAATCACCGAATCTTGAAAATATATCTTCAAATCCACCAAATCCACCACCAAATGGATTCCCACCGCCTCCACCAACAGTTCCAAATTGATCATACTGTTGTTTCTTTTGTGGATCGGAAAGCACATCAAATGCTTCAGCACAGTCTTTAAATTTCTCTTCAGCTTGTGGATTATCTGGATTCTTGTCAGGATGCCACTTCATAGCCATTTTTCTATATGACTTTTTAATTTCATCATCTGATGATCCTCTGTCAACTTCAAGTATTTGATAATAATCTTTACTCATATTACTTTAAATTCTTTTTATTTTATTTATAACAAAAATCATACCACATCAAATATCTAATTGTTTTGATATTTTTACATCTCGTATTTCTTTTTGGATATTTGAGACATTTAATGATAGGATATAACTAATTTTTGATGCTATATAATCTTCAACAATCAGTGTAAGTATCTCACCATCTGTATCTAAATTTTTAAAATCATTTAATATGTTATGATTCTTTTTAAATTTATCAGATATAAAAGTTAAAAATTCAACTAAATTAAATTGTAGTTGAAACAATTCTAATCTTTTACTTTCAATTGAAGATACTAACATACTCGGTGGATTTATAAAAAATTTGGAATATGCTCTTCTAATAGTTGGAAGAATATATTCTAAAAGATTACTTCCTTCTGGATTATCTTCTGTTTTATTTCTTTTCTCTATGAAAATTGAATCATCAAATAAGTGATAATGTAAAGTTGTTGTATCCTTATATAATTCTTTTAGATGTAATATATCATCTGGATGACTTAGACCTTTACATAAAGCATCATAGAGCACATTATTATCAAATTCTTTTAGAGATTTTGAATCCTTAAAATCCATTATTTAGAAAGAATAATTTTAGGATATCTAAAAGGCTTACCATTAATTTTATAACCTTTGGAGACAATATCTATTATTTTAGACTCACCAGTTTCAATTATTGAGATAACTTCGTGTAAATCCGAATCATACTCATCAGTTTGAATTTCTTCAATTCCTTGAGACTTTAAAGAAGTGTGAACTTTATTTAAAATTAGATTTAATCCTTCGGAATCTGGCATATTTTTCTTCGCAATATATAAATCATTGTCTAGATCTAAAATAGTACTCAAAGACTTCGTTTTGGTGTCTAGAATCAAATCTTCTTTTTCCTTTTGAGCTCTCCTTTTATAGTTGTCAAAATCTGCATATAATCTCAAATACTGATCTTTATAATCAATATTATTCTCAACTAAAGTTTCAACGGTTGTTTGAAACGGTGAGTTTTCAGCTGACATAGGATGTTCTTCTTTTACTTTTTCAAAGTCTGTTGGATTGTTAAATCTTTTTGTTTTCATTAATTTCTGTTTTTATTTTATAATAATAATTTTTCTTACATCTATCATTACAATATTTTCTATTTATTAGATTTTCATCACAAAATAGACATTTGGTATCGTCAATTATATCTTTTTTAATATACCTATTTACCTTACTACACAATGGTTGTAAATTATCATAATGATTTAATTTAAATATTTCTTCTTCACTATTTGCAGATATAGTTGGTATTATATGATCTATATCCCATCCATTATTAAATTCACCATTATATAGACCATAATTATCCCAGTTCATCCATGGTTCAAATTTAGATTCTAAATATAGTTTAAATTCTTCAAATGAACATCCAACAATATTGAAAGTTTTTGATGTCTTTTTATATCCATTTTCTTTAAATGATTTGACTATTAACGTTCTTATATTTTTACTTAATTTAAATAAATTATCACTTAATAGTCTATTACTCCTATAACTTCTTTGATATTCTTTTATTTTTTCTATATTTTCCTCATAATATACTTCCTTATATTCTTTTATTTTTTCTTTATTTTCTTTCCTGTAATTTTCATTATAGATTTTTTTACATTCTTTATTTTTCTCAGTATATTTTTTTTGGTATTCAGATATTTTTTCTTTATTATTATCAGCACGTTCTTTAACTTTTTTTATTTTATGTTCTCTATTATCATCATAATATTTTTTTATTCTGTCTTTATTTTTTTTATAATACTCTTTAAGGTACTCTTTTCTTTTTAAGTCCATTTTAATATATTTTATTTTATATATTAAAATTTTCTCCTTTCAATAATTGAAAGAAAGTAATTTTTTTACATTGTTTGAAACAAAAAAATCATAAGTACCCATTTGGTCAGTCACTTTAATTATATCAAGTTTTTCAATGTTTTTCTTAAAGATATCAATATAATCTACTAAATCAATTAATGATTTTTTAAAAACTAAATCAGGAGTCCAATAGTCTGGAAACTTATCCAAGAACTTATCAACCGATGTTTCTAGAGTTCTTTTTCTAAGCAATGTCTGTTGATTGTTATTAATAGATTTATTACTCAATAGGTCGACTATATAAGTGTTAAATTTATGTATTAGATTTTCAGTTTCAATCGTTTTTAGCAATCCTATCACCAAAGCATCTTTTTCGGTTATTTCAAATTCTTTATTCTCTTTTAATATTTTCTCTCCTTCTTTATCGGATCCCAATACATAATAAACATAATGGTCCCAGACACATCTCTTTATTATGTCTTCAGCGCATAAAATGATTCTCATTTTTAATATATAGTTTATTGGTTATAATAAAAAATATAAATAAGTTTATGAAATTTAGAATTAGGAAAACTATAAATGATGCCCAAATTGAAATTGACAACTTGAATCTTGAATTTGTCATATTGGAATATAAATCAAATTCTCAAAAGTCAAAATTTAAACATTCTTGTGGTGAGATATTTGAGACGAGGTTATCACATCTATTAGACAGGAAGAGATGTCCAAAATGTCATGGTAAATTTAGAGATAAAGAAATGTTTCAAAAAAAGTCAAACGAAGTTCACAACTATGAATATGAAATATTAGATTTTACTAATGGAAATTCACCTGTAAAAATAAAACATAAAAGATGTAGTTCAATTTATACTCAAGTTGGAAATAGACATCTTAGAGGAGATAGATGTTTTAATTGTTACGGAAATAAAAAACTAACTAGAGAGTGTATAATCGAAAGGTCAACTTCTATTTGGAAAGGTGAATATGAAATATTATCAGACAATGTTAAATACAATGAGAAGTCGAAAATAAGACATAAAGTTTGTGGATATGAATTTTATCAAATAATTTCATCACATTTGTTAGGAATTGGATGTTCAAAATGTGCAGGTAATTCTAAACACACTATAAACTCAGTTCAAGAAAAGTCAGATATAATTCATAATTTCGAATATAAGATATTAACCAATCCTGAAGGCTCAAAATCTAAAATAAAAATATTACATTTATTATGTGGTAAAGAATTTGAACAGGTTTTATCAGACCATTTATCTGGATGTGGATGTATTATTTGTAACATAAGTAAAGGTGAGAAAAATATTGAAAATATATTAACTGGTTTAAATATTAACTTCACTAAACAAAAAACATTTGAAGATTGTAAATTTAAAAATAAATTAAAGTTTGATTTCTATATACCAGAAAAAAATATATGTATAGAATTTGATGGAGAACAGCACTTCAAGCCTATAAGATATTTTGGTGGTAATAAATCGTTTGAATTACAAAAAATAAAAGATCAAATAAAAAATGAATATTGCAATAAGAATAAAATAAAACTTATAAGGTTCAGATTTGATGAAGATCCTATTAAAATAGAGTTTGAAATAAATAAATTGATAATTTTATAAAAATTTTAAAAAATCATTAATTTGTTTCAAAAAAATATATATATGTTATCTTTTATAGAATAAAAAATCAAATTTAACATTGAAGGATCTAATTCAAAATGAAATTGAAACACCTGAAGGTAGTGGAACTATCGAACAAATCTATCTAACAGAACTAGGGTATGTTATGATGAGAGTTTATTTAAAAAAGAAGAGAGCTTGGCAAAATATAAAAATAGGTGATATTAAATCAATGTTAAATGGTACTTCTTATAAAGTAGGTAAAAATTTTAGTATTAAGAGATTTTAATATATAATTAAAAATATTAACTTTAATGTATAATTATTCAGAATTTATAACAGAAAAAAGATTAGAAGCTTTACTAGAAAGTAAATTGGTTTTATCTAATGGGTTTTTAAATGTTTTAAAGTCTATACAATCACCAGTATCTAGTTATCTTATTAGTTTAGGATCAAAAGATGTAAATTTACAACAAAACTTCATTGATTTAGGAACTGACAATGATTCTGTTATGTTCACAACAGATAGAAAGGCTCAGGAGATTATTGGTGGTAAAGAGATACTTTACAAGGTTAGTCAAGGTGGTAGAACTCTAAGAAATACAGATTCTAATATAAACACATTCAATAAACTTGGATTCCAAAGACCAGAAGGTGATATATACAAGCCAACAGTTGGAACTATTGGTAAGATACTATCAGAAATAGTAGGAACAAATTCTAAAATATATTGTCATTTTGAATGTACTCAGAGTCCTAATAGTTCCGATATAGGAATGAAAACTGTCATAAATAAAGAAGCTTTATCCGATCATGATGATACTCTTAGTAAAGTATGGGGCACAGCAAGAAATCCAATAAGAATCGGAAGATTAGTTAGAGCATTATATAGATCTGGAAGTACAACTATAAGCGATTCAGAAATTGAAAAATTTGTGAATGATTATAAAGCCACAATTGATATTATTAACGATGCATTTAGTCGATTTGAAGTAGTACAAGGTTCTACAATTTCAAAATTATATAATCACGATTACTATGAGAGTGATGATGGCACATTAGGTTCATCTTGTATGGCTGATATGCCAGATTCTACATTTGATATTTATGTAGATAATCCAGAGGTTTGTAAGTTAGTTGTTTTATGGTCTAAAAATGGTAGTATTTCTGGTGGAAAATATAATTCAGATAAAATTTGTGGAAGAGCAATACTTTGGACAACAAGAAGCGGAGATATCTTAATGGATAGAATCTATACAAACAATGACTCTGATGTTGATTTATTTAAGAAATTTTCAAATAAAAATAACTGGTGGTGTAAGAGAAATCAATCATCTAGTAGTAATTTTACGGCTGAAAGAGGAAATGAATCAAAAATTACAGACTACATAGTAGATTTAAAACACTGGGAAGAGCCTTATCCATATCTTGATACTCTATGTTATCTTAATAGCGGAACAGGTGAGTTAAGTAACTCTAAGGAAGATGTAAGTGCTGATCGGTTATTAAACGATACAGGTGGTGGTTATGACTATCTTGATGATGATGATGATTAATATGTAACGATATTATATAATAAAAAAACCCACTCAAATGAGTGGGTTTTTATTTTGTTACTTAACTTCTTCAAAGTTAACATCTTGAACATCTGGTTGAGTATCTGGAGTATCTGTACTCTGTTCTGAACTAGCCTGTGAATATAAATTCGTACTAATTCTTGACCAAGATTCATTCAATTTATTCATTTCTGAATCGATTTTATCTATATCTTGTTCTTTATGAGCCGAACTCAAATCTGCAAGAATAGTATTCAATTCTGTTTTATCATCCTCAGTTAATTTTTCATCAAACTCTTTAATTTGTTTTTCAGTTTGGAAAATCATATTATCAGCTTGATTCAATTTATCAACTTTTTCTTTTTCAAGTCTATCAGACTCTGCGTTTGCCTCAGCATCTGCTTTCATACGTTCAATTTCTTCTTTAGAAAGTTGAGATCCACCTTCAATTCGGATTTTATTTTCTTTCCCTGAAGCTTGATCCTTAGCAGTTACAGATAGTATACCATTAGCATCAATATCTATTGTACATTCAATTTTAGGAATACCACGAGGTGCTGGCATTATTCCATCTAAATGGAAACGTCCTAGTGATCTATTATCTCTAGCCATAGGTCTTTCTCCTTGAATCACATGAATCTCAACAGATGATTGGTTATCAGCTGCGGTTGAGAAATTTTCAGACTTACGAGTTGGGATAGTAGTATTTGACTCAATTAGTTTAGTGAATACTCCACCCATTGTTTCAATACCTAAAGAAAGTGGTGTTACATCCAATAATAAAACATCAGTAATGTTTCCTGTAAGTACGGCTCCTTGAATGGCTGCTCCAATAGCAACAACTTCATCTGGATTAACAGACTTATTTGGTTTCTTATTGAAGTTCTTTTCAATGGCTTCTTGGATAGCTGGGATTCTTGTAGATCCACCAACTAAAATAATTTCATCAATATCTGATGCTTTAATACCAGCTTTAGTTAAAGCTGTTTTCGCACAAGCGATAGCTCTATCTACAAGAGAAGAAGTTAATTGGTCAAACTTAGAACGTGTTAATTTTTTAACAAAGTGAAGAGGTGTTGAATCCTTAGCTGTGATATAAGGTAAATTAATATCACTTTCAGATGCAGAACTTAATTCAATCTTTGCTTTCTCAGCGGCATCTTTCAATCGTTGAAGAGACATTGGATCTTTTGATAAGTCCATTGAATGTTCAGTTTTAAATTCATCAACCATCCAATTAATGATTGCGTTATCAAAATCATCACCACCTAAGTGAACATCACCATCAGTAGATTTTACTTCAAACACACCATCACCAATTTCAAGAACTGATACATCATGAGTACCACCTCCACAGTCAAATACTAGGATTTTAGATTCTTTATTTTTCTTATCAAGACCATAAGCAAGTGCTGCCGCAGTTGGTTCATTAATAATTCTTTCAACTATTAGTCCTGCAATTTCACCAGCCTCAATAGTTGCTGTTCTTTCAGCATCACCGAAATAAGCAGGAACTGTAATTACTGCACGAGTAACTTCATGTCCAAGATAATCCTCAGCAGTTTTTTTCATTTTTTGAAGAATCATTGCTGATATTTCTTGAGGTGTGTATTTACGATCATCAATATCAACACCTGGAACATTATTTCCAGTTTTAACTACCTTATAAGGTACTCTTTTGATTTCGTCAGTACATTTTGAAAAATCTTTTCCAATAAATCGTTTAATTGAATAAACTGTTTTGGTAGGATTTGTTAATGATTGTCTTTTAGCAGGATCTCCTACTTTACGATCTTTATCTGTGAAACCTACAACTGAAGGTGTTGTTCTTTTTCCTTCAGAATTTGAGATTATGATTGGCTCTCCACCTTCTACTACAGCAACTGCCGAATTTGTGGTCCCAAGATCAATTCCCACTATTACATCTCTTTTGTTCATAATTTAATTTTATTATTTTTTTATTACTATTATATCAATCTTAGTGCCAAAGTTTAATTTATGACATTTTGTTATTAACTTTAGTATTTTATGACACATTGTCATAAATTCATAAATTAACTAATATATTATTATATATTTTATTTTAAAAAAGTTTGGTATTGATTAAGGAACAATGTAAAATTTAATATATAAAAGAAAAGAAAAAATATGAGATATATTTATACATTATCAGATCCTTCTACAATGGAAATAAGATATGTTGGTCAAACCAATGAACCTAAAAGAAGATTCAATGACCATATTTCATCATCTATAAATGAAAGTTCTGATTCATATAATACCTATAAAGCAAGATGGATAAGAAAGATACTTAATAATAATTTTCTACCCATTATGAATATAATAGATAGTTGTAGTTCTTTTGAGGAATCTAATAAATTAGAGAGAATTTATGTTGAGAACTTAACAAAAGATGGATATAGGTTGACCAATTCACATGTCACCGATGTTACTGAGTTCTCAATAGAGACGAAAAAGAAAATGTCGTCTGCTAAAAAAGGTAAAACTCTTGAAGAAATTGTAGGTTTAGAAAAATCATTAGAGTTGAGAGAATATTATTCGGAAAGAATGAAATTAAATAATCCTAATAAGAGTAATGATACATTAGTTAAAGAAAAAATAAGTAACACACTTAAAGAATATTTCTCAACACCTGAAAACCACTGGGCTTATGGATTAAAAATGGATGATGATCACAATGAGAAATTGAGACAATCTAAACTAAATAATCCCAAGAATGTAGGGAATAGAAAACCTAGAACTGAGGAACAGAAAGAAAAAATAAGAAACTCTATAAGGGGTATTAAAATAAAAAGAAGTGAGATATTACAATATGATTTAGACATGAATTTAATAAATGAGTGGAAAAGTCTAAGAGAGATTGAAAGGAATGATAGTTCATTGAGTAGAAGTCAAATATCAAAATGTTGTAAAGGCGATAAGAATACTTATGCCGGATATATCTGGAAATATAAAAAGTAATATATAAAATATGATTGATTTAAATGAGTCCAAAGGCACACCAGATATTATAAAAGATATAATAAATGAAAACTCAACAACTATTAACAAGATTATAGAAAATAGTATTGACGATGTTTTTTCTTTAAATATAAACAAAAATATAAATTTAGATGAGAAGACACTATCATTAAAATGTGACTTAAATATTTATTTTCACTTTAATAAGGATTATAATGGTAATATTAAATTTGAAAAATGTATTGAAAGTAATTTTAAGAATTGTGAAATAAATATTTTTATTCCTAAAAATTTTGAAAAAATAAGAGTTTATAAATCAATAGTGCATGAACTAACACATTTATATGAATTGTATCAAATAAAAGATATTTTTGATAAAACAAGTTGGATGAAGTCGAAAAATTTAAATACTTATGATATACTATCAAATAGTAAAGGTCTAATAAGATACTTCAGAGATATATTCTATTCGTCATTATCACATGAGATTAGGAGTAATTTATCATCATTACATATTTTACTAATTGGATTAAAATCAAAAGATGAAAAATATTTAAGGAACATGTTAGAAAAGACAAGTGAATGGAGTAGATATAGATCTATATCAGAATTTAATCCAGAACAATATTTATTTGACTTACTAAACAATTATGATTTGGACTTTATATTAAATTCTTTTAACCTATTTAATAAAGTTTTAGAAATAAAATATAAACCAATACAAAATAAAGAAAATTTAATTAAATACTTTAATAACTGGAAAAGATACTTCATAGACATATCAAATAAATATGAATTTAAAATAAATAAAAAAATAAAAGAGGTTATTGAAAGTGAAGATGATGAATATGGAACCGAAATATATGAGGATAAAATATTAAAATACTCTGATTACTTAAATGATACTCAACATAATAGAGATTTAAAAATTTCTAAATTATTAAATATTAATTATAAGGATTATTTTTAATCATTCCAATTCCAATTAAAAAAGTTTATAATTATCTAACTAAAGTTACTCTTCCTCTATAAACGTGTACTTCATCGAATATATCAGTTACAAAAAACTGGTATACATAAACATCTATCTGACAATCAACATTGTTTAATGTACCATCCCAGACAGGTGGTTCAGCGGAGGTTTTATCAAATATTTTTTCACCCCATCTATCAAATATTTGCATTGTTACACTTTTATAGTTGGTTCCTTTTCCAAAAAAAATTTCATTATTCTTATTATTTGTTGGTGTAAAAGCATTTGGTATATAAAATGTAAATATAGGATTCACGATAACATATCCAAAAGTACTATCTAAACAACCAAATTGATTTTGAACTTGAAGACTGATTATATATCTACCAGGTATATCATATGAATGATAAGGATCTGATAAAAAACTATACACACCATCTCCGAAATTCCAAACATAATTAGAAGAGCCGGATGAATAATTTGTGAAATTAACAATTGGATTATATTCATCAACTTCGGTTGGGAACACACTAAAACCAGCAGTTGGTGTTGGATGAATAACTATCACCGTTGATGTGTTAGAAGTTGATACACAACCATTTACATTAGTTACTTGTAAAGTAACTTGATAGTTACCTGATGATGAATAAGTATGTGTTGGATTTTCTAAACTAGAGACCTGACCATCACCAAAATCCCAATTCCAAGAATTTATTATACCAGATGATAGATCCGTAAAATCTAAAGTCAATGGAGGACAACCGCTTCCACTATTTGGTGAGAATGATACTGATGATAATGGATTTATCAGTATTGAATTTTGAAAAATATCAACACAACCAAAATCTGACGTTGTTGTTAGAGTAATATTAAATGTATTTGTTGATGTATAATTATGTGTTGGATTAGGAACATTTGATATTGTATTATCTCCAAAATTCCAAACATAGTTAATAATTTGAGATGGTGGATTTATACTACTTAAATTAGTAAATATAACATCACTATTCACACAACCATTATTAGGCTGTGTGAAATTTGATACTGGATTTGGATATATTGTTATTGGATTAGTTATACTTGATGAGCAAGATAAAGAACCATCAGTTGATAAAACTAAAAGTGTTACGTTATATGTACCATCCGAAGAATATGTGTAGGTCGGATTTTGTATCAATGAAGTTGATCCAAATTCACCAAATGTCCATAGATATTGATTTGATATAGACCAAGATGGAACTTGTGAACTATTTAGAAATTGACTTTGTATTCCTTGACAACTATTTTGTGTTAAGAAGCTAGCAATTGGGTTTTGTCTTATATTAACAACATCCGTTAAAGTATCTCTACAATTTGTTCCTTGTATACCAACAATTAATTCTACATTATACGTTCCGTAATTTGGATAAGTATATACGGGAGATTGTTCTTGTGATGATATATTATTTCCAAATAACCAAAGATATTCCATAGAATATCCCAATTCTGGAATGGTTGTATTTATAAATGATGTTGGATTACCAAAACAATTATCAGATACAATAAAACTACTAGTTGGCATTGGATACACTTGTATTTGTTGAGAATATTGTGCATCACATCCATTATCAGTTGTTACTACTAGTGTAATAGTGTATTCCCCAGGTGTTTGATAAAAGTGTGTTGGGTTAGTTGATGTTGATGTTGTATTATCCCCAAAATTCCACAAATAAGTTCCTTGTCCATTATTAGAGATAGTTGAAGTATTTGTAAAAGTAAATAAACCCTCACATTGACCTACATATGTAAACGATGGTGTAGGTATAGTAGGTTGTAAATCCGCAGTTAAAGTTAATTCACACCCAGTTGCAGTTGTTAGAAAACAACTTAAAGTATTATAAAGTGTTGGATTTACAGATATTGTTTGAGTTGTTTCACCAGTTTCCCACAGATAAGATGTGAATCCGGGAGGGGCACTCAATATTGCCGTTGTTTGATTAACACAATACTGAACATCAATCTCATTTGCGGTACAATAGATAGCATCAATGTAAGCATATCCAAAGTGACCGCCTAGTGAGCAATCGCCAGTTTCAAATTCAAGTGTTACAGTTTGACCGACATAAGATGTTAAATCCACGGTCACAGTTGACCAATCTCTCCAAGCTATATTAACTGGATCTCCTTGGTTATCAACACCTGGGCAACTTTGAAATCCTGATAGATTAGAAGCGGCAGTTACCATATAATCAGTACAAGCAATTATACTACCATCAGGTAGTCTAACTCTAGAATTAAATCTTGGTTGCTCATCTGGAGTATGTCCTGGGTCTTCAAATACAACCGCATAAGCATATTGTACTAATGTACTTTGTGGGGTTACTGTGAAAGTAAATGTTAATCCTTCGGCCTGATTACCAACGTTATCATTACCAAGTCTTGCTGTGAAGTTACCAGAATAAACAGTTGAAAGACCACCACAAGTATGAGGATCTATTCCCGGTGACATTATGGTTTGACGACCATTTACTATTCCATTATTTGGTAATGTTATAGGACAACAATCTCCTCTTCTTCCTTGCCAACCTGTGAAGTTTCCTAACTCAAAGTCAGCATTATAACACTGAGCATATGAAGTCAATGTCGTAAAAAATGACAAAATTATTAATATAAATTTCTTAAATCTATTCATCCTTCTTAACATTTGGATTATATATTAAGAGTAAAAATTGTATTAATAAAAAAAACCATGTTATGTGCAATACCACTTTTATATTTTAATATATAAATTATGAATAAATATTATGTTTATGTATATTTAAATACATTGAATCCTGGTAAATTTGACTATGAAGACATCTCATTTGAATATGAGCCTTTTTATATTGGTAAAGGAAAAGATGATAGAATGTATCACCACTTAAATAAAGTTAAAAATTCCTCTAAGTACAAACCTAATGAGAAGTTTAATATAATTGAAAATTGTATTAAAAGTAAAAATGATCCAATCATAGTAAAACTGTTTGATAATTTAACAGAAGATCACTCTTTAATTAAGGAAAATGAGATAATTAAAAAAATTGGAAGATTTGATTTGAATAAAGGTCCACTTACAAATAGAAATGATGGCGGATTGAAGCCACAAGATAATTATCACCACAACAATGAATCTAAAATGAAAATATCTATCGGTGGTAAAAACAGAGATCCAGAAAAAAGATATGATATGATATCACCAGATGGTTTATTATATACAAATGTTAAATTAAATTCATTCTGCACTGAACACAAATTAGATTATCAAAAAATTAGAAAATCTTCAAATAAAGGTAAAATTAAAGCAATAAGAATAACATCAATTAAACAATCTAAACCAGAAACAATAAATTGTGTTGGTTGGGAAGTTATAAATAAAAAAATTATAAACAAGGTTGATATTGAAAGATATCCAAAATATAAGATAATATCTCCAGATAAAATAGAGTATTTAATATATTCAGATGAATTTATTAAGTATAAATGTGATGAATTACAATTAGACGTTAGAACATTACGTTATTACAAGAATACTGGAGTTATTTTTATAAAAAATACCACACAAGGTAGTATAAAGTCAATAAATTGCCAAGGTTGGCAATTTATTGATCTTGAGTCTCTTCATCAGGTTCCTGAAAGAACAAAGTAGGATCGATTCTCTTAAGCCACTCTCTAGCAATAAGAAGCCTTTTTGTTTTTTCTCTTATATACTCCTTTGCTAGATCGTATATATCTCTACCTTTATCTAAAGCCATAACATACCCAAAGTTTGTATCCTTTTTATTATATAAAATTGCATAATCTTTTCTGTTAGATTCCATATCTAAGAATTTCTGATATGACTTTTCTATATCCTTTACCTTGATATCGATTTGTTCTTTAACAATTTTAATTATTTTTTCAATTCTTTCTCTTGCCTCATGTTGTTCCACTGGTATCTGACCTAATACATCATCTATCTTTTCTTCTAAGATGTATCCGATTATAATATGTTCTCTATAAATGTCTTCTGTTAGCAATCCATGAAGAGACATATACCAAGGAGTTTTTAATTTAAAGAAAAAGTCCTTACCCCACTTATCCTCAGCTTGAACGATAACACCTTCTTTATCGACTTCTTTAGCTATAACTTCTATTAAAGAATCTAAATCTTTATTATCATCTTCAAATGGTGCAATTCTAATAGTACCAATCTTATCAAGATAGTTCTTAATATCAAGATGTTTACCAGTTGTGTTATCTCTCATTCTTAAAAGAATAAGATCTTCATCTAAATATCTTAGTACAATACGGTTAGCAGGAGACACATACTCAAAAATAGAAGTTATATCGTTATTTAAGCACCAGTCAACAAATGTTTTAACATCTGTTCTAGTTCTATAAATTCTATTAATACCATTAGATTGTTCATTATCAAATCCCATTTTAGATTTACCTAAAACTTTACCATTTGGTAGTTTAATAAATGATGCAATAGATCCATCCTCTTTATTATTAATAAACTTAATCTTATAGTTTTTAACGATAGAGTACATAGACTCTGGAACTTGGTTAAGATTAAAGAACTTTTCAAGCAATAAGAATCTTCTAAACAATGATCCATCTTCATTGAATATGAAAGTTAAACCTCTCATTTCATAAGCTTTAACATCTGGTCTTTTTTCTAAAGGAGTTACAAAATCTTTATATTGAGCGAGACGATAGTTGAATATAGAAATATTATACCCATCAATAGTAAATTTTGATTCATAAAAAGGAGCATCTTCTTTTGCACACATTTCCACACAATCTTCATAATTTGGAAGATAGTGAGATGATAGTTCGTTAGATTCTCTGATAAACTGGGTATAGTTATGAATTTTCATTTACATTTATTCAAATTTTTTACAAATATATGATTTTATTAGACATGTATATATAAAATTTAATAAAATTAAACCTTTTGTTTTTACTAGTATTTCAGAAAAAATATATAATATATGTCAAATATAAAGGATGATATAATTCCAGTTATTAAATGGTTATCAATTGATCTTGATGAGGTTGTAATCGATATAATGATATCGTATGAACTTTTTTTTCACACAATAGAGTGGAGAAGAAAGGATAATAGGGTTATTCTACACAGAATAGTTAATGACTTCGATTTTGCCTATGATCTAGAGGATTTTGACGTAGAAACACAGTCTCAAATTTGTAATTATTTAATTAGAAATTTTTTAGGATGACATCCTATTTTGACTTTTCTGAGCTAAGTATGCTTTTAAATCATCATAAGTAACATTACCAGGATTTGATAAAACAATATCTGGATTTGCTTCTTTTTTTACTTCTATTTTTTTACCCTCTGCTTCTTTAATTCTTTCCTCATTATCAATTTCTAGTTTTTTAAATAAAGAACCAAGATAAAAATCGATTCCTTTTTGCTTCACAACCGTGGGTTCATAATTAAATATGAATTCCTCAGTATTTAAATATATAGCAACTAAATCTTCATTTATATAATAATCTATATAGAATGTAATATCACCAATAGTGCCTTGTCTAAGTATGTTTGTATTATATTGATTATTATAGAAGTGACTAAATGTATCCTTATCATTGAATACTCTAGCACCATTTTTCTCCACAGTGGGCACAAGTCCCAAGCTTTGCTTGTAATATTTAGATTTCTTTAATTCTAAAATTATTGATGGTCGAGTTACTACGTTATACATAAAACTAAATTTTATTTTATTTATAAATTTTATTCAGTTTCGATCTCAATTTTTTCAATATCTGTGTTAAACTCATCATCAAGTTCAATTTTCAAATCCACTATGAAGTCTTCATCAATAGAGTCAATTTCTGTATTTTTGGAAATATGACCGACTAATGTAAAGTTTTCTAATTCATACTTTTTAAATTTAACAAAACAACTTTTAATATCTTTATCAGTGAAGTCTTTAGTTTTGTCTTTTGGAATTGCTAAATCTAAAGGAATTGTTATATATAAATCATATCTCGCTTCAGAATCTGTGAATATAAATTTAATACTATCATTTATTGCTGAATATTTACTAAATTCTGATGATTCTAGTTTAAGTCCTAACTCAGCTAAAGATAGTTTTGATTTCTTACTTTCTTGTTCTTTACCTCTTTTTAGAGCATCGCTCATTTTAATTAACTCATCTTCATCATCTGGTGATTCTACAGATTCAAAATATTTCTCTATCTTTGATTTTAGTTTAGATAGTCTTATCTTAATGTATTCTTCTGGTGAATCATATACATTTTCGTTTAAGAATTGGTTGAATTTAATAATTTTCATAAAGTATATATTAAATAGTTCAATTGATTTACCACCAACCTTTGTATTTAAAATGTTTTATTTTATCATAATAAATACTTTTTATAATATCTTTAACTTCTTTAATAGGATTATTACCTGAGAAGTAAAAATATAATCCAAAAAATAACGCTGCAAGGCAATATAATACCAAGTTCGCATTTAATAAGGAACCTGTTAATTTGATTAAAATCAATTGAATCACGTCGAATCCTAGTGGGTTTAGGTACATCGCGATGATTAGAAATACGGTCGCTAGGCGCGGTCTGTTTATCTTCTTCATTACATATATAACTCTCCGAGGCCATAAAAATATTATATTTTGAGTTTTAATCACCTAACACACATCACTCAACACCTGATTAAAACTTAATATACTATATATTAATAATACTATCTAACTTTTTATCACGCATTTCTTCTTTAGTTAGAATATCAACACATCTAATTCTCCAAGATATTGAAAGATTTCTCATATCTAAATATTTACAGATTGAGAACATCGCAAGTGATTTATATTTACAATCTTCTTCAAAGAATTTTTTTAAATCTTCATCTGAATTAAATTCCAATGTTTCTACACATTTATTATAAGAGAATAATTGATTATTTTCAATTTTCATTAATTGAAATGTTGGCATCTTTGGAACTAATTTCACTGATTTTTGTATATACTCAAAAAGTTCACCAAACCAAAGGCTTGGATGAACAGTAGCTACAGTTATATTTAAGTTATCGGAAGATCCTACTCTTAGACAATTATCATATAATATTTTTAATGCAGTGAAATCAATATCATCATTTACATAAACTGATACTTCTTCTTTAGAATCAAATATTTTTACATCTATCATCTTCTTTTATATTTTTCAATATTTTCGAAATTTTCGAAATTTTATCACTATTATTTATTGAAAAAATTGATGCAGCAACAGCTGCCGACGCCACCATCCAGCTAGCACCAGCACCTCTTGACTTTAGAGAAATTATATTGGACGCTTTAATTATTTTATCTAAAAGTTCTTTATCAAATTCTCTCATTCCATTTACATCCTTTCTACTTGAAGGAAATCTAACTCAACTTCAGTTGGTCTTGAGAAAATCAAAATTTCAACTTTTATCTTTTGTTTTTCAGAATCTACTGATGTTATCGTGCCTTTAAAAGTTGAGAATGCTCCTTCGGTAACCTTAATTTCCTCACCCTTTGAGAACAAACTTGTAGATGTAGTTATATTATCATTAGTATCTTGATCTTTAATCATTCTAGTAACCTCGAACTCTTTTAATGGAGTGATATCACCTGATTTACTTTTAACAAACCCAGCGGCACCATTTATACCTTTTAAAAAGTTATTAATCTCACCAACGGCTGAGGTTTCGAGAAATAAATATCCTGGATAGATAATCTTTTCTTTAGCTATTTTTTTACCATTTTTAACACTAAAAACCTTTTCAGTTGGGATTATGTGTCTTCCGATAACATCATTTAATCCGGATCTAATAATCTCTAGATTTAATTTCTCAAAAACACTACGTTCTCTGTTATTTTGAGTTCTAATTGCGTACCAATTCATCGATTCTGCCATATTATTTTATTTTTGTTTTGTAAAATTTTAATTCTTCTTGTATCAAATCTGGATAGTTATCCAATAAATATATTAGATCTTGTTCTTTATTAAGTCCTAGTTTTAGGAAAAGTAATTTGAAATCACTATCAGGTATATCAGTTTTTTCAAACTTAGGACTTTTTGACCAAAACCAATTAGGGTATGGTTTATCCAACATAAAGTAATACCACAAATCTAGTGATGTACTTTTATCCACATTCTTATTATTTAATAATTGTGATTTTGTTGTATATTTTTTAGAAAAATACCGATTAAAGATAAAAAAGAATTTCTCTTTATCTAAATCGGTTATATTTTTCCAATCTTTCTTATTTCTAAACATCGCATTTGCAACATCTATTAACTCTGCCATACTATATTTTGGTTATAAACATTATTCATACTATCTACAATTTCCGGTGGAAAGTTATATACTCTTAGATCAATAAGTTTCATATTTTCTTGAATTCTTGATACTATTGGTTGTATATTAGTCTTAGATACTTTCTTTTTCTCACAGATAATATCCGCTATGTTTTCAAACAAATCGGGATCTTGTAAAGACGGTTCGCCAAATTCTACTAGATATGAATCATATACAGATTGAGCTCCCTTGGCACCAATTCCTCTAACTTTACCAGATTTACTTGTTTGATATACTGATTGAATATTATCACTTGTATCACCAGATATAATTTTAATCATTAGTGACTCAATTGAGTCAATTTCATTTAAATTATATTTATTTATAAATCTAAACATTAGGTTTAAAAATTCTGTATTATCATTTAAATTGAAAATATCATCATTTGATTTACCTTGGATTTTATTTATAAATATTTGATAGTTTTTAGGCAAAAATATCTTCTCCTGATTATACATTTCATTACTCATGAAATTTATCCACTCATTTTCAATATCAAATTTTATCAATTGCTTAATATCATAGTCATTAGATACTATGAAATTTGATTGATTATTTTGATTATTTTTATGAACTAGAAATGCAATCCAATCATCACCTTCTATTCTTGGTGACTCTAAAATTCTAGCACCTTTTATATTTTGTTTAAATTCATCATAAACCTTATAAACAAAAGACCAATCAATATCAGTATCTTTTTTTCTAGTAGCTTTATAATTACTATTTAAATTCTTTCTCCAAGATTTTTCTTTTGAATCGGATACTAGATAAATGTTGGTGAATGGATAAAGCTTTTTGTAGCTTACAATTGTATTTTCTAAAGATTGACTAAGAGCACCATATAAAAGATTATTCTTATGTAATGTAAAAACTAATCTTGAAAGTATGTAATTGCCGTCTATTATTAAGTTTAGTAACATTGAAATTGTTATATTTTACTTTATAGTGAGCAAAATACTTTTAGTTTTCAAATAAAAACTTCATTCGTCTTTTGGCCAGAATTTATCTAAGCTATTCGATTTATCATCTAAATTTCCTAGAATTTCATCAATTTTATGCTGTCTCTTAACGGCAACTGGTATTTCTTCAGACCAATCTACTAATCCGTTCTCCTTTCTTTCATATGATACATCATCACTATAGTAATCGTATTCAAAAAAGTAATCATACTCATAGTAGTCCGACCATTCAAAATAATCACCATCTTCTAATATTTCTCTTTGTTCGTGATTCATCATCTTAGTATCTGTTGTAGTTGTATATCTCTATACAATTGATTAAATGTTTCTCTTATATCTTCTCTTTTTGTTTTAAAATATTGTTTGTTAGCATAGTGATCCCAAAATTTATTCTGAACCTCTTTATTAACTTCTAAGTATATATCTTTTACTAACTCAATACAATTTTCTTTTTTACAATATTCTATCAAATTTCCAATAAAATCAAATTCTATTTTCTCAAACCCATCATAAAATTGTGACTTAGAATAATCTTTAAGATAGTTTGTAATATTTATTACATTGAAATCTCCATTAAATCCTGGATCAGCAAAAAGTGGTGATATAAAATAAAACTCAATATCTGTTTTTTGTAAATTCTTAACTACTTTTAAAATATCCTTAGACATTCTAAGATCTAGAAATATGTATATCAAATTATCATCAACGATATCAAATATAGGAATCCAAGCAATATTTTTCTTAAAGATCCTGTTTTTGGATACTTTCCAGTCACTATTATTTGGTATAATACTATCTAAGTCCATTTTCTTTAAGTATTTTTAAGAATTGTCTTTTATCAGCCTCGCGAGTTCCAAGAGAATCTCCTCTCTTTTTTTTATCTCTATAATATGAATATTTACGATTAGGTGAATATTTATTCTCATATCTACTATCATGTCTTCTTGTCACACCAGTTTTATAGAAATGAGAATCTTCTGACCCAATTTCATCAGACCAGATAGGATTTTTAATTTTATCGTTATTTGGTGTAATATAGCGCCACCAACTACTCTCAGAGTTAAACCTTTTAAGTCTTCTCTTGACGATCACCTCTAACTTATATCTTCTCCAAGCGCGAGTTCGCATAACCCACAAATATAATAAATTATATTAAACTTTTCAACTTATAATCCCTTTGAATGGATTTTATGTAAATATCATCAACCGTAACAGTGATTTCCTCACTAGAAATATTATCTAGATCTAATTTAACTTCTAATATTTTAGAATCATCGTGTGTGAAATTTATTTCTGATTTTATAAATTTAACACCAATTAGGAATTGATTAAGAATATTACCTAGTTTATCATGTGACATATGAATAACACATTTAATATCTTTGAGGAAATTATCAAAATTTAAATGTTTAAAATGTGTTGTATCAATTAGAAAACTAATATGAATTTTATTTTCATCAATAGTATTGACATATGATAGTTCATAAGTTAATTCTTTCATATGATAATTCTCTGTAATTAATACAAACTCAAAAAGGTTTGAATAAATCGGTTCTATTGCCGCTGATACTGAACTTGGATAATGTGGTAGTGGCATTAGTTCAATATTTGATTTTTTCTAAGTTCTGAATTTTTACCAAACCAGATATCTAAATACTCATCAGATAATTCATCTTTAGTAATCTTTGTCAATTTTGGATTATTTATAATCTCTTGATACTCATCATCAACAAGTGCCGCAAGACCTTTCTTATATTTAATCTCCCAAAGTTTTAAATCTTCTTTTAAAGACCACTCATTATATTCAGTTTGTGTATAGAATAATAACTTCTTCTTTGATTTCTTATTTATAGAAACTACAATAGGTGTTTCAACTTTATAAACCATATTTCTATCAAACAAATCTGGCCAGTACTTATTAAAGAAGTTTAAGAGAAGTCCAGCAATAGAATTACCATCAACATCAGCATCAACATAAAAGAATATTTTACCATATCTTAAATCTCTTAAATCTGGTTTTTGTCCTAGTTTTAAACCTAAAGATGCCATCAAATTAACAACTTCATTATTTTGAACTAACTTTTGATTCGTTAATTCAGATACATTTGTGAATTTACCTTTAAGTGCAAACGCTCCCATAAATTGTGGCTCTCTATACTTTCTAAAAGCAGATATCGCTGAATCACCTTCAAATATACCCATTGAGCATTTCCATCTATCTTTATTTTTAGCATCAATTAGCTTTTCAACTTTAATTTTAGATAGATTCTTATTCAATTCACGAGCTAATTTACTATCATCAGCGCTTTTCTTTTGTTGAACCCAGTCAAGTATAGAGTCAACTATTTCAGATTTTAAAATTGATTTAATTAATTTCTCAGGTACTTGATATGTATATCCGAAATCTTTAATTTCGGTG
>Ga0247831_1002523_pt1 | contig 29452 bp, 20 predicted proteins | sample LaCruzMarch2015__9_FD_192406 | JGI IMG/M metagenome (GOLD analysis project Ga0247831, IMG submission 192406) | Freshwater microbial communities from meromictic Lake La Cruz, Castile-La Mancha, Spain - LaCruzMarch2015_1m | ecosystem: Environmental > Aquatic > Freshwater > Lake | place: Spain...
ACTTGAATGTTCATTCATGGGGGAGAGTGACATAGGCGCCATGGTACCGTATGTATTTACGTACCGCGATAGTAGGACGATACGTATGCTATAAGATGTGATGTATGAGAAGATTCGATAATCTTCTCAATATTAGAAAGAACGCTTTCCTGTCTACTAGGACTTGCTCCTAATAGAAAAATTGTACAGAAAGTTGGCGCGCCCGACAAACCGTCGAGCGTCGCGAGGACGTCGCGACGACGCTGTAGCCGATCGGATCATTGTTGATACCGATCGGACGATATAGATGCGTAGGAGTAGTTCCTACGCATCGAGGTAATATTGGGATATTTCCCTCTTTCTTTTGCGTGCCGATGTGCACTCGCGTGCTCATTCGACGCTCATTTTAAGTAGATTAAAAGATCATAATTTTTCATTTTTACTTCATCGCTACATCTACCGTGTATCGATTACTGTAGGCCCTAGCCGTAGTCCCTGCCTAGGACACGTAGTAGATGAAGGTGCGTTTCAAGGTACTCTAGTGCAGCACCTGGCTCCTGGCTGGGATAGGATAGTATCATATCTCCATGCCAGGAATGCAAGGTGGAAAGCGTTGTTGTTGCTGCGAAAGTAGGTCCCAGGCATATACATATATTCAGGTGGTAATATATGTTTCAGATCACGCATTTGGTTATTACTGAGACCTGGTACTTTGCGCAATATTGGCAATGGTGATAGTGCCAATATCGATTCTACACGTTCCCCTGTATAATTAATGTAGTGGGAGGAATGTGTAGATGATGCCCCTCTGTATCCCTGATGGTGTAGATGGTGGGATGGAGGGGATGATATCGACGAATAATTATTATGGTTCGACGATATCAATGATGACTTTGTTGTCTTATTATTAGTAGCGGACATGGGTGTCATCAACCTGTATGAATCACTATCCTTCCCCGAGTACGGGCGCAAGGAAAGTGATTGGTCTCTCATTCCTCATTCCCTCGTGGTGGGGAGGGTGGGAATGAGGACGATTAACCCTCGGTGTGTAGTAGTTGTTGTTGTATTGTTGCACCGAGGGAGATGACAAATGATTGTCATTCAAAGCGAGCGGGCGTGACTGCAGCCGCTCAGCTGGAGCGAGCGGGCGTGATGGCAGCCGCTCAGCTGTTCTATTATTGTTACTCGTCGGCATTGGGATGAGCGTCAATGCTGGAGGCTGTGATGGTGCACCACACGAAATGACGGACCGTGGTCGCATTTCAACGTAGATGAAGGCAAATTGTGCCTCCCCCCTCTACGCGATGATGGGGTAGCAGAAGAGTGTTATACAGGGCTCAAAACCTGAGAGGATGTGACTCCCAGCATAGGAGGACGACGTCCACGACGACCTACCAGACGATGATGGAAGTCACAACGAAGAAAGAGTGTCTAGCTTAGGGTACGTATGTACCTACATACTAACACCGTCATTGTCGAAGGAAGACTCGCTATACGATTCTGTGCGAAGCCCCCATCTCTGCCGCGACCTTTGGCATGGCGGACGAGGATCAGATTGTCCGTATGCCGATGGGCGATGATCGGTGGCATGATGCGGAGATTAGGATTGACAATGGTGATGATGAAAAGTGATGAAAGGTGGGATGAAAACGCGGGGGAGGAGGACGAGGAGGAAAGTGACGACGACGATGACAACAATGACGATGAAGTCATAGAAGATAAAATTGTGGAAAAATTCATATCTACTTTTAGTATTGGCGACTACGACATTGAATTTGACAACGCTCTTAGTTACGATCGAGGTGTAATCTTACCAGCTCGACCCACGCAGGCGCCGTATAATAAACCTGACAATTGGATTGAGAGGAATCGACTCGGACTGGAGAGAGTGAAGGATTGTATCGAATCGGTGTCACATTTTAACCTGGCGTTGAAACTGCACTTGATACACAATAATGTCAATAATGGATGGGAACAACAACTGTTGGACAATGAAGCACCCATTGTTTGGCATGAAGCAATCTTGGATCATTATTGGGATCAGCTGGAAAATGAAATTGATCGGAGGAAGCAGCTGGGGATAGTCACAAAAATTGAAGGTACTATACACATTGAGAACGTAGAAATGAGTAAAGAGCGCCTTGCTACACTAGTTACTACCCTGAGTGGACAAGTCAATAAAATTGAAACCATTCTATTTAATAACGTCAACCTATGCGAAGAGGGCATCATATCACTGTCGAAGTTAGTGGACGTAAGTTCCCAGTTGCAGACATTCTGCCTTCGCCACTATCGGATTATTAACATGGATTCGGCTCTTTGTCTCTCCAGGTCACTAAAATCGCACCATCGCATCAATTATCTTGATTTGGCTCACTGTGACCTCGGAAGTAGTCCGGAAATACTCTTGGTTATACTACTGTCAGACGTTAAACATATCAATCTCAACAACAACACTATAGACTCATTGGGGGCGGTCAAAATTGCGGAGTACCTTGGGAATAATCCTCTCATAAAAGGTTTGTACCTTGACCGCAACCGCTTAAATGACAATGATGCTATACTCATCTCACAAGCTCTGAAGAGGAACACAAACCTAAAGTCAATAAAACTTCGTGTAAATAATATCACATCCATTGGTGTAAAGGCACTACTTACTTGTGTCTTCGACAGCTCTAGTTTGAATGCCATATCGGAATCCAACCACACACTGGAAGGAATGAATTTCTTTCACATTATGGAAAGGTTGGACTGTTGTATTGATAGAATGCTTGAGATGAACTATGCACAGAAAATTATGCTTGCGTAGCAAGACAAGGATTCACTACTCCAATATCTTGCAAATATACCCGTGGAATTAATACCTGAGGTGTTGGCATTCCCTCATGGACGGGTTGATGATCGAAATCAGCATGAACATTTGAATATAGTATATTCCACAATGCGATGGTGGAATATGCCTATGCTCTACTCGTACTATCATTGTTGTGTCAACTCAAATACAAAGAGGAAAAGAGAGATGACTTTTTAAAAGTAATGATAGTTGTTGTTGTCGCCTAGTTGGATCATGCAACAAGGCGAAATGAAGACATCACATTCTTTCAAGTTTTGCAGAATTACTTCATAATTAGAAAACATTTATATTAAACTTGGTTTCAGACCTAAACTTGTCACATACCATTAAGGTACAGATGACACTATAGATTTTTAACGTATGTCAAGGGAGTTGCAACGCACTTGGGTTGAGGGTCGGTTTGCTCAATGGGTTGGATGAGGGATCGTTACTTGGATTGCTCGAAGGATTTGAGCTCGGCTTGGCGCTGGGATCATATTTTCCCTCTCTTCCGACCATGGGACTAAAAAGACGACTTAGAATTTTATTTTCAATCTATACGTTTCTTTTTTTTGCTTGCGCGTTTGATCAAGGGATTAACAAATAAATTGAATGTTGTTGCCGCCAATGGATCCTATGCCTTGGAACGGTGGTACTTGGCCGATGAGCGGAATATCCGTGCCCGGTCCTCATGATTGTCTCATTGGTCGTGGTGGTAAGTGTTGATTACTTTTCGTTGACTACTCGCTCTCGCACACATTACATTGCAAACTCACGCACCATATATCCTCTCCCTCGCTCACATCAGGTAAAACGAATCATCATCCAGGAAATATCAAATGGCGCCTCATTATCGAAGAGAAGAAGGATGAGTACACGACATCCCTAAGGACTGGGAAGCCAATCATTGCAATGGAAGTTGTACGCATCTGGAGAGATCTAAGTCCACCCGGTCGATTCCTCAGGAAGGATGACGAAACGGGACTTTGGGATGATATTGGTGACGATGATGCCCGTCTCAAATGCAGTCAGACGTTGAGGGGAAAGAAGGTGTCCAAACTTCGATTGACCGAAGATGGTCAAAGTGATAAGGGAGCAGCTCGTCGCAAGATACTCTTTGAGCAGAAAATCTCTGCCAAACGCCGACAGGCTGTGGAATTCGATACTGACACTGACACGAGCGACAGTGATGAGGACAATGATGAAGAGGACGTGGCCGTGGCGAAATTGTTGTTATTACTTAATGATGGAGAAAAGTAACACGACTACAACAACAACAAAAAGCCTTGATGATGTCAAGCAAGATCACTATTCAAATAATGCCGTCACGCTGTCTCCCTCCACCTCCCGTCCCCACCCCTATTAGATACACTTTCTTACACTGATTTGAGTGCTGCAATGACTTGTGATACGCATCTTTTCAACCACCTTGATTCGATCGCGGAATTCATTTGTAAATACATCCTTCAACGCTTTCTGTTGCATTTGTGAGTATTAGAAAGAATAGTTACTTTGAGTTTGGTTGGAAAGAGGGCGCGACGCATGAACAAAGGAATGATGGCGATGTACAGAAGAGCGAGAACGCACCGAAAGTTTCCCGTACCCTCATCCACCGCAGTACAGGATCAAGATGGGGTCGTCGGTATTGTCTTCGAGTAAATGCGCGCACGTGGTGAGCTAACATTTTTCCTACAACCCCATGATGAAGTATTCAAAGGTAACTTTAATAATCTTCGTGATCATCATTGCATCCTGTATACAATGTGGTCCAGTATTTGGCACTGAAGACACATGCCAAGCTGATTGTCATTCACCCGACAGACCGTACCAAACACGTCCATGGCATGCAATCGATCCGTTGAGGAATGAATTGCATTTAACACGTCCTTACCCGTATCACCTTGCCGCCAACGACAAAGACAAGTATTCATTTTCAACCTTTTGTGAACTTGGGTGTACCTACTTCTTTACTACTTCTTCTTCGAATGATCATCAGGCCGGAGGGGGGGAGAAGAAAAAGACAACCAAAACATTGGATGGTTGCCTCACTCGGTGTGACGATAGATACACTTACAACTCATCGAATGCACCACCCTATAATGACCTAGCTGCTATGGGACGGTTGGAATGTCGCGATGGGTGCTTGCTGGCGCTGAGGCGATGTCAATCCGGCTACTACTGTTCACAGATCAGTTTCGACGATACACTAACAACGACGAATACACATGACGAGTCATCAGGAAATAATATCGTCCCCAGCTACAAAGGGGGAGATATGACGCCTTGTCCCGCAGGAACATACCGCGACGTGTCGTACAACGCCATCGAGGAATGTGTACCATGTCCACCCAATCATTTTCGCGAGGACAGCAAAGGTAGGAATATCCGCGACTGCTCGCCGTGCCCTGCCGGGACATCTGCACCAATGCCGGGTAATGATTCCATCGAAGATTGTGTCCGTTGTCCGGCCGGTACTTTTTCGACGAAGGCATCCAGTTGTTACTGCATTACTCCACAGGCTTGTGCGAAGGATCAGCTACCACCGCCGGCGGATGCAGAGAAGAAGGAGACAGTGCCATACATTGGACGGTGGTAATTATTTCATTTGACCTTTCAGTGAGGAGGATGGTTGATGAAATTACTTCCCATCCCACGACCTTGTCCATGTAGAAGACGTGCAAATTGCGATTTGCTCATGGCGCCTTTGACAAGATCAAATATATCAGTAGTTAGCATACCATCATCACTACATTGCTTGTAAACACTGGCGAGTGCTCTAAGAGCACGTCTTGTTGTTGATGATGGTGATGTTGACGTTGATGGTAACTCGCAAGTTTGACAGATCGCATGAATCATGTCTTGGTAGATTGTTGAATCGTAGTAATGTTTGGTTGAAGTACCATTACTATTAGAGTAGTTTTGCATTTCCTTCCATAAACGTACTGCTACTCCCGATCCCATCTCCTTCGCACGACGTAGTGATTCCGAATATTCCTTTGACACACAATCGTCTTCGTCATTCACCAAACATGATCGTAGAACCAAACGAAATGACTCCAAGTCGGGACTGGCGATGTCATCCAATGATGATGAATTTCTATCACCGTCAACACATGCGTTGTTGTTCAACTCATCCTCATAATGTATATTCCATTCTATCCATGATACCAAGAATGAATACGCATAGAATGCACGATCAACATCAGCATTTCGTGACCAGCATTTCAATACACAATTCCAATTCTCCGTCGTGGGAAGAAGAGGTAGCAGTACGTCATCACCAATAATGTCATTATTGTCATTCTTAATTAATACCATTGATGTGTTTGCACGTGAAATCATTGACCATATAACATCCTCAGCCTGTTGTGCTACATGTATCGAACCATTCTCTTTTGCGTACGCGAGTAATACCATGTTATATATAGCACGTGTTGGAGTGGGTAATGCAAAATTAATATCGAGTAAATGATGTGGATAGTCGGGATATAAACCCTGGTACGACCCAGAAAGAATGGAAGGAGTAGGTTGTTGTTGCTGTGTTCTTAGTTTTTCATCATCATCATCATCATCAACAACATTGGTAACATCATCATCATCATTTGATCGGGCAACGGTTGAGGGAGGAGGCCAAATGTCAGTCGTACCAGATATATAATTCAGAAAATCATCTCCATTCTTCTTACATCGAGCAGCATCCGCCTTCTTCATTGATCGTTGCGCAAACAGTAATGACGGTGGTGTACACACTTCCATCCGACGTAGGATTTCGCCCGCCCGTGGTGCCGCTCCTTGAATTATCAAGCCGCCGCTCGACCTCGACAATAGTAGTGATGACGATTGGTTATCATCATCGTCATTGTTGTTGTCCTTGGGTGTCATTGTTAATAATCTACCAATTTGACGATGACATCGTCCGATCGTTGGTCGATCTATCTCCTCGCGCAGTATCCCAGTGCGGTAGACATCATCGAGCATACGACATAGGTATCGAGTTTGTACATCAATGCGTTGTGTTTTGGCCGTGGTTGATTCGACCATGGCATCGTTATTGTTATTGTTGTGATGGGAATCCTTCGTTGGAGGAGTAACAATGATGTGTAATGGTTCTAAATTCATCCCATGACGACGACGGTGCCACGTTTTATTGATAATAGATTCGATAACTCTACCTCTCTTGGATACATTATCATTACTATTTTGCCCAAAAGCCATTGTGGTTGTTGTAGTCATTGTAGTAGGAAGTGGAATATATGCGCTCCATGGATCATCGTAGTCGGGAGAACTAAAAGTTTCTCTCCAATCATGCAGCTTGTCAAGATCGTCAACATTCGCATTTTTGAACAGACGTCGACGAAATACGTTGGTTACTTTCTCGCTAATGGGAGGCTGGTATCTATAATAGCGCTCGTCGTCAACGTCGTGTTTGTTGCTGTTGCGTTTGGTGATATTACTGCCATGGATATTATTATTTGTTTTGTTATTATTGCTGTTGTTCTTGCTATTATTCGCCATTGTTGAAAATGATGCATTCCATAATATCCTCGTCCTCCTTCGAAGTTTTGACGAATCACGAATGCGACAGTCATAGTGTGATGTCGATACGCGAGATTGACAGCACAGCCGACGGAGGACGAGGCGGGTATTATGGGACATCCTACGACGCCGCCGTCATCGTGACCACAATCCCGACTCTATCCGGGTGCCGAGTGGCCTTTCCCGCTCACCACAAGATTGTCTCGGGGCCACAAAAAATTGTCTCAGACACATGACCAATGATGGTCGGCATCCCTCCCCCATCATCGTCATCATTGCGCGTGCAACCTCGCCCGTTGCTCTCGTCCAGTAGTCCATCGCGACAGCGTCAAACGATCATCACCTCCAATGCTGCAACCCGTGGTTTAGTAGAAAAGGCGCCGTTAGAATCGGTTGTTATTCGAAATAGTAATGTCAACAATGACAATGATGGACGATCGATGATAGAGGCGGGAGAACCAGCAGCAGCAACGACAGGAGGGGGTGGGGGAGGAGGAGGAACAAATGTTCGAGTTTGTATACGGCTACGACCGATGCTCCTTCCGTCCGATTACGAGATGATCGCTGCTGAAGTCTCGCCCGTTATTATCTCACCGCGGTCTAAACCTCCCGTGGGCATCGTTCAACGATTGGCATTGGAACGGGAGCGGGCGAAAGGGTCATCGTCGAGCGGTATGAGACGGCATAGTAGTGGCCTCGCGACGCCGACGCGTAGTACGACTGCACCGAGTAGCAGTACTGCAAACGCTACTGCCACCGTCAATGCTCAACAGCAGAACGGGGCAATGTCATCATGGCAGACTCATTCCACCGATCCACGACGTATCACACAATCGACGCATACTACCGCGCATACGTCACATCGTGATCCTGAAAGATTAGCCGATTATGACTTTGATCGTGTCTTTGGCCAGAACGAGTCAACATCGACATTGTACAATTCTTGTGTTAGGAGTGTCGTCGAAAGCTTCGTCGATGGTTATCATGGCAGTGTTTTTGCATATGGACAGACCAATAGTGGCAAGACTCATACAATGACTGGGAGTACTGATGAACCAGGTGTGGTACGATTGGCCGTGAAGGATGTCTTCAATCGTATACGTTCACCGACACAGACGACGGATACTACTTCCAGTACCAGTACTATCACTACTACCCAGGGATCACGTGAATATTTAGTTCGTGTGAGCTACCTTGAAATATACAATGAGCAGATATATGATCTTCTTTCTCAAACCAATACAGCACGACCAAGTTTAGTATCATCCTCGTCCTTACAACACCATCAACTTCCTCCATCCACATCAGTACGGATATTTGACTCACGTACCGAGGGTGTAGTTGTGCGTGGATTACGAGAGGAGATTGTAACATGCCCAAATGACGTATTTGCATTATTAGATGCCGGTGATGCACGACGTAGAATTGGAAGTACGGGTATGAACCGGACAAGTAGTCGTAGTCATACAGTCTTTCGATTGGTATTAGAAAGTCGTGTATCGTCATTAAAGACAAAGAAGATGATGAATGGAGAGGGTGGTGGTAAAGAGATTGGAGGAGCTAGTGGTAGTCAATCGTTGATACCATCATCGTCCAACTCGTCAGTCAATTCTCATGACTATGACTCGGACAGTGTCGGTACGGGCCTGAGCAGTAGTGGTACTCCCTCATCGAACATCAAAGGTCCCGTGCGTATATCCTCATTGAGTCTTGTTGATTTGGCAGGTTCTGAATCAGTCAAGGCTACTGGATCGACGGGCGTTCGGCAGAAGGAGGGACAATATATCAATAAATCACTGTTAACGCTGGGGCATGTAGTGCACAAATTATCAGAAATGAGCTCGAGGGCCGATGTCGATGGTGGTGGTACATCGTCATCGTTGTCAATGATGGCACCGAATGAACACATTCCATACCGAGACTCAAAGCTAACACGACTACTACAACCATCATTGGGGGGGAATGCACGAGTATGTATCATTTGCAATATTAGTCCGGCAATCTGTAACTTAGAAGAAAGTCACAATACATTAAAATTTGCAATGCGTGCCAAGAGGATACGCCAGCATGCACGTATCACCGAGGTGGCTGATGAAAAGACGTTACTGCGGAGTTATAGAGAAGAAATTGAGGAATTAAAACGTCAGTTGAAGGAGGCACGACAAACAGTCGATGATGCTGTCATGGAACAGCAGCAGCAGCATCAGACGAAAGTGAAGCTAATAAATCAAGCGTCGACTACCCCAGAGCGTGCATCATACTTTTCAACGTCGGATGAGGAGGATAATGATGACGCACAAGTATTAGTTTCAGCAATTGCCAACTTGGAATCGCTAATATTGAAAGCGGGTGCCAAAAGCAATACACGAGGAAAGTCTTCCGCGAGGAGTAGTAATAACAGTCTCGTTGCTATGTCCAACGAGGATGATGGTAATGATCTTCCGCCCAACAGAGCGTTGGATGTAGTATTGATGAAGGCCGAGTCGTCATCATCAATGGAGGTAGTCAACGACGACGGCACGTCACCTCCTGTCATTACAAGTGACAGTCCCACAACCGCTAGCAAGTCGTCAATGACGACCCCGGAGACAGCAAACGATGAGGATGATAGTAGTAATTTGCTGATTGAGTTGCATCGCATTCAAGAAATGTTGGGCACTGTTATGAAGAAGAAACGAAAGGGTGGCGGTGGTGCCACTAGTGGCGGTAGTAGGAAATCACCACAGCCTACTACCAATTCTGCTGAGATCCGTACACCCGAGAGGGATGCCGAAGTTGAACGGCTACGATTAAAGTTGCAAGAGCAGGAGGTAACATCAACAATGCGTAAGGCCGACAGTTCATTCTTACAGGGTCAATTGAATGTGAAGGACAAACTATTGAATGAGGTATCAGTCCTTTTGGAGGCACTCGAAAGGCGTCAATTGGCATTAGAAACTGAGAATAGACAACTTCGAGAAGACCTGGCAGGTGCTGCGACTGTGATTGAAGATGCCGATACGGAACGAGCGATGTTAGAGCGAAAATTGGCTGAGAGGGATGCATCATTTGCTGTAGTATCAACACCTGCTTGTCATGACGAGGATGATGAACAACCAGCAGATGAAGATGAGCTGGAAGAAAAATTTTCATTCTGAATGATTGTTTTCTACTCTATCTTTTTTAGTTTTTAATACTTTTACCGATCCATTAAGAATCTGTGCAAACTTGGCATTTATTTTAACAATACATCCATTCCATTAATGATGATAATATGAATATGCAATCGATCTGGGGTCACAAGCAACGATATAACACTGTGGTCACATCTGAATAATATGACCAATGTTTCTTCTTGCGTAAAAAGATAAATTGGTGAATGATGACTCAATTATTCAGAAGCCATAAGGAGGCGAGTATGTCTCCATCTCGGCCAGGTATCTCTCCTTATCTGCGGCCGCAAGTTTGTCCCACTTGGCCTTATCCTTTTCAGACAACGCCTTGAATTCCACGGATGCGAACTTGGACTTATTGATTTGTATGGAAATAAAAATGGGAGTGTGGTGTGGATATGATGTTCGATAATGAGGTAGACGAATACATAAGATTGTCGACAGACAACGTGATGGAGTAGAAGTAGGGGACCACCATTGCCAACCCCCCCAACGAAAAGTCTCAGGATAAACAAAACACGACAGCCAATTCAAATGGGTATCGATGGGAAACACCAAAACAAAATAAATAATACACTTACAAGATCAGTAAACTTGGCATCTGGGTTCTCTGCCTTGAGCCTATCCCTGTTCGCATTCGAATAGATGAAGAACGCATTCATGTTCCTCTTCGGTGCGTTGGGATCTTTTTTCTTCTTCTTGGCTGGACCGCCGACATCATCATCGGGAGGTGGATTATAATCCACCATCTCGGCAAGGTATCGTTCCTTATCAGCGGCCGCAAGCCTATCATACTTGGCCTTCTCACTATCCGACAAGGCCTTGAACTCAGCACTTGCAATCCCCCCAAGTTCGGTAAATTTGGCATCAGGATTCTCGGCCTTGAGCCTTTCACGATTTGCGTTCGAGTAGATGAAGAAGGCGTTCATATTCTTCTTAGGCTTGTTCGGGTCCTTCTTTGGCTTCCTTGCCTTGCGCTGCTTCGTTGCCTTGGCCTGATGAGGCTCGATAGAATCGTCATCGTCGGAGTGGAACTCCATGGTGTTTGTTGTGGTGTGTTACTACTTGGTTGGGTCTGCACCAACAGCCAAAGAAGAAAAAACACAGGACAGCAAAAGATACCGCCGACAAGGTTGCGGGAACTATTCGATACCGCATCAGCATGCCTGTGAACCTAGGATAGGACTAATATGATGCAGCGGGGCCAGAGGAATGGCGGCGTCACAAAGAAGGCAACAACATTAGAAGAAACCTACCAATATGATGGCGAAAAGTCTCGAATAGAAGGTGGACCTTGTTGTCCACGCTTGCATTCCCTGCGTGTCATTGCATCATTCCTCATCCTCATTCTTTTGTTCATGACTTTATCTTGGCATAACAATATTACGATGACGGAAAAGATGAACAAAGCGAACGATCGATTACCTTCAGTGACGCAGCAGCATCATAGTGCATCATTGGAGATGAAGGATAATTACAAGACATCATCATCAGAGAATAATGATCAACGGAGACAGCCGTCACAAGATCAGCAGCAGACATCGAACAACTTTGCATCAATAGACATCGTAGTAGCATTTCTTACAGACCTAGCGAAATTGCCATCGGCTAAGTTATGGAACATTCTTGGCATGGAGGATATGGATTACGGTGATGACCCATTTTCACTGAGATTGTTAGAAAGTGGTACATGCCCGTGGTCGCATGATAAGGAGTACAATGCAACAAAAATCTCACCGTGGCTACCTCCACGACCGTATAGATCGAATGATATAGCAGCAGCATTTCGTTCGCAGCAGCAATCGCATCACCAGAAGATGGACCACGACGAGGGATACAAGAAGTCCGGTATTACCGCCAACAATGTGGCGATTTGGTTTGAACACATTTCCAAGGCCGGCGGGACATCCTTCTGTGGACTTGCGCGAGCAAATATGAAACCGTGGCAGATCCCAAGGTGGTTTTGCATGCCCTCGAAGGGCAAACTGAATGATGGACATGTGGGACGTTGGACCAACGACGAACTCAATTTTTACCTCAATGAAAGTCAACATGCATTTATATCAAGTGAATTTGAAGTATTCCGTCCAAGTCGTTTGGCATTCAGTTGGCGAAGCCTCAACGTTAATGGCACAACACTATCCAATCAACCGGTGACTATGATATCTAACAACTATGATCACATGAGTCTAATTTTCCTAACAACACTGCGTGATCCATGTGATCGTCTGTTATCGGCATACACATTCTTCGCGATAACAAGGAAGAATCTCAAAGCCAAGAAAAGCCCACCACCATTCCACGAATGGCTGTCATATAATACAGAACGCGCGACCAAGTACAAACGTGGGACTGGAGCACGGTATGGTCTAGTTGAGAGAACGAAGACTAACAATCACATCACCTGGCGTTTCTCTGGTGGGATACTCACTTCTCCAAATATAACTCGAGACACAGTAGATGATGATACTGAGTGGATGATTCCGTTCGAGTTGGCAATACGATCATTGGTCCAGTTTGATTTAATCTTACCAATGGATATTATGACAAAGGACCAAATAGGGAAGCCGGCATTGGAACAATACTTAGGTTGGACGAATTTTACAATTGGTGGCGGCGATGTCAATGATGGACATATTGTTACCAAGGGTCGGATACAAAATTCAAATGCTAGGTCATACTTTAGTAAAGCAGAGTATCGTCAATTATGGGAAAAAAATTGGTTGGATAATGTACTGTATTTATGGTGTAGAGCTGTCTTCCTTGCAAGATTACATTGCAACTTTTAACATGAGGAAATATGATTCTATTACTGCACTGTACCAGGTTTGCTGGGTCGGGGCAGACAGATGGGGGATGACAATAACAGTGTATATAGGCATGTATGCAATAAAAACCTATTACTGTGACTCCAGGTCACTATATCCCTGGAATCTAAACATACAACAATAATAGAAGTAAAACCTCTCTCTCGTTTACACTACTCAGTGGTCGTCCGTCGTTATACTCAGTATTCGTAGAAAAATGTAGAAAATCATGGTCCTCCTGCTCCTCATCATCCACAATGACATTGGTCGACAGATTATCATTTGTACCACCACTGCCATCGTCGTCTCCTTCGGGCGGCCTTGAGCTCGGCCTGGGGGTCCTCCGAATTCAACTGATTTGATGTTCTCGTTTCCGCACAAACAAGCCAAGACAAGATGGAATCAAACCTCAACGTCGATGATGATGATCGGAATCATAACGATGAACGAAGGAATGACGATAAAAGAGGAGTGGGACAGAAGCGGGAACAACGACATCGTCGACGATCTTCGTCGTTGTCAATGAATTACAAGAATAATAGCGACCGTCGAAAGCGAAGGCAGAGAGACGATGAAAACGAGAATGACGATCGTGAAAGACGAGGAGCGATGAATAATGAAGATGATCATCATCCCCGTCGCAGTAGTCGTGAACGACGGCACGAACGACGACGACGACGACGGCGTAGTCATCATCATCATCGAAGATCATCATCTCGACGTGATGACAATCGAAACAATTTAGGAAATGAAAACAATGATGGTGGTGATGATGATGATAATCCTCGTCGTAATAATCGCAGCAGAAGTAGCAGTCCCACCTTCATTGTTAGTGAAGATAGCGAGAATAATTTGCTTTCATTAGGCGGCGGTGGTGGTACAGTAGTCCTCGCGGCAAATAATGACGTCGCTCGATCTGCTGCTACGGCAAATGAGAATACATATGTTGGTGCTGCACGAGCAGAAGAAGTTACGGAGGAGAAGTTTATGAAAATGAATAAGGAGAAGAAAAAGGAGGAGGATAACAAGAATCAATCATCAGATAGGAAGACGCATCGTCATCGTAGTCGACATAATAGGCATCATCGTTCGCGCTCTACCAACCACTCGTCATCGTCATCTCGATCATCATCTCCATCTACATCAAGATCGACATATTATAATCAACCGAATAATTATTCATATAATCCTCCTCCTTGGGGATTATCGAACCTTGATGATATTGAAGGTGGATTACATGGAAGTAACAATCGATCAACGCGATTACCACGTGAGACGAGTTGTAGAATGAAGGGGATGGAGAAAAATAAGCGAGGAAGCAAGAGGGGTCAAAACGAAGAGAGGGGCGGTAGCAAGAGAGATCAAAAGGACAAAAGGAGAGGAAGGAAACAATGCGATGATCGCCATGATGACCAATACTATCATCAACGACGAGACAGTGAGGATGAGTCCAATATTAATCTGTACAAGAACAGAAGCAGTAGTAGTAGTTGTCGTCACAACAAGAAAAGACGGAAAAGTCGTAGTAGTTATCAATCTTACTACAGTGATAATAGTGAATTTTCGAACACCAATCGGAAACAAAGCCTTTGTGATGATAGAAAGGATACAACGAAGAAGAAAAGACGCCGTCGTCATCATCATCGCGGTCATCACCATCGACGTTGTTCCAGCATAGAGTCACGTGGGGATGACAGGAGTAGTAGCGACAGCAGAGGGAGGAGGTCGGTTAATTCATCGTCATCATCATCATCATCACACGATGATACAGTGGGACACTTTCACGGCAAACCCGGAACATTGATCCATCGTGGACAATATCGTATAATACGTGATGTAGGCATGGGCACATTTGGAAGGGTGGTGCAATGCGAGAGAGTCAGAGGTGGACAAGGATCATTCTTTCAATATGATAGAAGAAAGTGTGACAATCACAACAGAAACATTAGCAGTAACAACAACAACAACTATGGCAATAATGACACGTACTCATCATCGTCTTCCGTAGTTGCTATCAAAATCATTCGCAACGTACGACGATATTACGAAAGTGCATTAATTGAGGGTGAAATCAACGAAAGGGTAAATCGTGAACAATCTCGACAGAATAAGGATTTATGTGCTCGATTACTAGATCGATTTAGTTTGTCCTCGGGGCATTACTGTCTGGTATTTGAATGTCTAGGAAGGTCATTATACGACTACTTGAAAATACACAACTATAAACCATTTCCAATGTATTGTGTGCGTGACTTTGCACGTCAGCTACTACAGGCATTAGACTTTATCCATGGTTTTGGACTTATCCATACTGATTTGAAGCCTGAGAATATATTACTCATGAACAATGAAGAAACACCATATCACTCTTCTACAACTGCCACCAGTAGCCGGGATAATCATAGAACATCGAGGAGGAATAATAGGAGAGAATATCATCAAGTTCAACGTGTCCCTGCATGTACGAAGGTAAAATTAATTGATTTTGGTGGTGCTACGTACGATAATGAAAAGAAGAGCTCAATCGTTAACACTCGACAATATCGTGCCCCAGAGGTTATTCTTGGTTGGGGATGGAGTTATCCCTCTGACTTGTGGAGTGCAGGTTGTATCATAGCCGAAATGTACACCGGCTCGCTACTGTTTCCGACACACGATAACGCCGAGCATTTGGCATTGATCGAATGTGCCGTTGGTCCGTTCCGCAAAGACTTACTGTCACTGTCTGGCAGGAAGAGTAGCACTCCCGCAGGTGCAGCTGGGATGGAATTGGTTCGAGAATGTTTCGATTCTTGTGGATGGCACAAAATACGTGGCGTGCTATCGACGAAGAGTATTGAACACGTCCGACGAATGATCCCGATTGAATCTTTAGTGTTAGAACACGACAGGCCTTCGGGATTGGGACGATTGCTAAAATCTTTGTTGACAATTGATCCAATGCAACGTGTTACTGCGAGGGAAGCATTGATGTCTCCTTTCTTTACCCAGCCAAGATGAAGTTTTTGTGTGATTTAGAGTAAACATATTATGATGCTGCTCAGCTACACTTACGCGTTAGTCTATTTTTCGACGAGGTCCTTTTATCCCTATCCTCATCCTACTCTTCATCTTGTGTCTGTCGTCGTCATTTATCCTCTTCTTCTTTTCCTTACTCATAGCATAGTCCTTCTTCTTTTTACCCTTTTTTGCATCTTGATTCTCCGTTTTCTTCTTTTTATCACTATCATCCTCACTCTTATCGCCATCGTAATTCTTTCCGTTGCTCTCATGATCATTGATTTTCTTCGGCTTCTTCTTCTTCAAATTATTCTTGCCTTCCTTCTCGTCGTTTGTCTTCGTCCGCTTTGGCTTCGATTTCCCCGATGGCTCGTTGTCATTTGTTGATGAAGTACCTTTTACATCCGGAGGTATTTTATTACCAGCTTCATCTTCACCTATCTCCTCCTTTGAGTTCAGACGAGCTTCCCCCTCTGCTGCTTTGATCCGGTCTCTTTCCTCTTCTTTTGCTTGCAGTCTCGCTTCCTCCTTGGCTATTGCCAGACGGGTCTCGTCCTCCTTTTTCAGTCGTTCCCTTTCCTCTTCTGCTTTGATCCTTGACAAATGAGCCTCCTCCTCCGCTTTTAATCTTGCTTCTTCCAAAACCTTGGCTTTCGCTCGAGCAGCTTCTTCGAATGAAACTATTCGTACTTCAGCGCAATTCCTGAACTGTTCCGCTCCTAGACCAGCATTGCCACATTTATCTGCATTCCGTACACCTGCGTCCAAATCAAGTGCATCTAACCAACCATCTGGCCAATTATATTCAGCATACCCCTCATGTACACAGCTATTGGCTGTTAGATAATGCCATTGAATGAGTACAAGATCACCATGTATGTTGGATGGTAGTCTCATTTTATATGAATATTTAACAGACTTGGGATACAACGTATCCATTGTTTCACTACCACCAAGGTCTCTTCTCGTCGTATCCCTACGGCGTGTGATACCGTATGGGGCTACATATGCTCGTTCTGGATATTGTGGATCATAATTGGCATTGTGTAATATATCCTGCACGAAAGTTAATTTATACTTGTCGAAACAGGCCTGTGTGGGTAGTGTGCCCACCGTGATGGGACAAGCCGAGAAGACGAAATGACCCTGTTATATAATATTTTAGTTATATCGTAATCAACGAACAATAATGATTATCAGTGTGGAAGAAAAGTAATGTATACGACGCATGAAAACATAAGCCAGCGGGTAAAAATGCATTATCATGTAAAACGAAAACACACATCATATGCACACGTACCTTATGATGGGCCGTCAACACAACCTCTACTATAACCTCCTGCCCTGACGTCCAATTGGCCTGTATCGTAGTTCGCATTGGTCCGCCTAATGCATTCCGTGGTGCATTATAATCCTTATTCCCAATGGCACCACATAATGTGCCCTGATTTAAGCTCTGCGGTTCAGTTTCAGGTTCGGGATCATTTGCTGTAGGGTTCGACCATTTGGTCATTTGATTGGCATAATAGTTACGTGAACGCGGGGAGGAGAGGTAGCCATGTCCGAGTACTAATGTCATGGATCGCTGCTGTACAAGCAGTAGCAGGGGCAGACATAATCTGCTTTTCAGCAGCAGCATGGATCAGTCTATGGTATTATTCCCTCTTTGTTGTGTGTTGAATTGAGATTAATTCCGTTTATGCCGGGTACACCACTTCGTCAATTCCGGCTTGCGATATTCAGTACAGTACGTTTGGGGTCAATATGCGATGCGCAATTTGAGGGCAAATTGTTCGTGACCCCCAGTAGATAAATTCACTAATTTTATGGTTGGAAGGAACCCTTTAGTGATCGAACGACTCCTTCCGCACTCGAAATCCGATGCCGCATCGTCGCAAGGGGCCTCATTTTTCTCCCTCAAAATTTTGCTCAATTACTATTAGATTCTACTGTCGTTTTGCGTCACGCGCGCAATAAGTAATTCCTATTTAATTCTAATAATTATTGGTTGGGCCCAAAATTTATTAGATTTATTACACTCGATATCTCTGCCAATATTCGACTTGCAAGAAAATGCCAGTATACAAAACTCATTTTCTCGATCCCGTCTATCATGTGTGTTAAGTAGTCGAAGCGAAATTCCCGAGTTTTAAAAACCGATCTACATCTTGACCCCAAACGTACTGTATTCGCTGTAGAAAGGTAAATTTGGCGTTTAATTGTTATGTTTATAGTAATTCTGGAATTGAAATTCAAACGCGAGAGAATCGTGTAGAGTCGTAAGTACCCTAGCTGCTAAGGGGTAGAAGATGGTAGGTAAATAGTGTGGTAGATATCCTGTATCCTGCCGTGTAACAACTCCCTTTGTTTGTCCTCGATGTGTGGACTGTATTGGTGGCTTCATGTGCCTTACAATGATGCAGAACGCCAGTTGTAGAACTCTCCACTTCTTCCACAAAGGGGAGAAGTTATGGTGATAGGGATAGGAGGAGGAGGGGGGGGGAAGAGGAGACCATTTCTCATTGATGGTTCTGCATAATATGAAGCAATGCGGCAATGAGACAGCTAAGAGATTTTCGTTCAAAATATGGGTTTAGGTTGCATTCAGACGGATGAATAGAAATTTAGCTATCTCGTTTTCGTTTCATTTACAATTTACTTTATTTAGCCTCTGAACATTACTATTTTGACAAATTTGTGTACACAAAAAGTGTTCCATTCTGAGTCTACTGTAGGACCTCAGCCGACGGAAGTTGGGGTCCACCTAAAAAAGTTCGATGCATGATTGAATCCTGTAGCACCATTCCTACTAAAGCTAAGATAGTAAAGACTGCCACACAGATAATCATGAGAAATAATAGGTTCAATGGCACATGCAGATGTTCAATAATTACAGACACGGCAATCATAATCACGTAGCACACTAAAAATCCAACCATAACAGTCCCTGTACCTATGCCTCTCTGTAGAACTCTCGGCCGCGAATTTACTGGGTCAGCATCTTTATTAGATTCAGTATTTTCTAACACTAACACTTCAGATGTTTCATCCAAACCTTGTGGAATGTCATTTTCATTTCCAAAGCATGTATCAGTGACGGATATCATGCCCCAACCAACAAAAAATGTAAATAGCAGAAAGAGATAAAGTGTAGAAGGGATGCGAATGATTTCAGAGATACTTTGTCCTCGAAGTGTTGTGGCATACACTGCCAAAACCATTGCAAAAAAGGCTGTGGGTGGGATCAGTCGAATAAGATATCGAACCCCTTGTGACTTCGGCACCATCGCGACATTTTTTAATGTGGAAATGTCAGTTCCATTCCGCTGAGCACGAGAAACTTCAACAAAACCCAGGTAGTATGGTAAGCCATGGATGGAGGTAAATGCAACTACCCACAAAAATCCAAATAGGAACATGGACCATTGACCCTGTCTCATTTGAACTGCAACTACCGCTCCGTGGATGGCGACCCACGTCTCAAGTAAGAGTTTCCAATACTTGTTCACATGAATGGGTGTGAACATAAGGGACTGTTGTATAAGTAGTGCACCAGTATGCAAGAACCCCATAACATGTCCCACAGAGGGCTCCATGGGGTGATACCAGAATGTATATATGGTTGCCCACGAGAATGCATAGCCATGATACTTTCTCACCAACTCCATTGGTCTAGTTGGTAATCTCCAGGAACATTTTCCTGTTTTGTCATTATCGGGTGCTGCAGGCCATCCCAAGAATATTCCTCGATGTTTGTATTCAATAATCATAATCATAACTATCAACATAATAACCGAACCCTGCGAACTCGATTCAGTTACATCCTGTGCTGTAGCATCGTATGTTAAATGAGTTTGTATTAAGTGCAGCAAATGGGCAGACAAATTGACTGCGAAGCTCCAAATATTGTACCAGCGTAAACCTGTGTGGTATTGAACATCATTCCTATGCTCTAGTTGGGCCTTGTAGATAATCCCCCAAATTGCACATTGATGTACAACGTAGCATATCCATACGAAGGCTCGAGTCACGGCTGTTGCATTGGGAACCTGACATGACAGTGTATACATTTCGGGAGGGGTGAGATTGACGTTGCAATAGGGATCACTGCCAGATGGTCGGAGTTTCCAATAGTACCAATTGGACGATGCTGAAACGAAGTTCCGACCGGGGATTACAGCATCTAGAGTCACAGTTTCATTGTACTCATTCGGTTCTGGCCAAAAGCGAGTAGGATCTTCAACTTTGTAGAAGGAGTATGTGCCGTTTATGGTATTCCAGCCACGAGCAATCCCAATGCCCATTAGTAGTGGACCACATACGACGAGGAGTGTAAGCATTGCCAGACACCATGCGACGCTAGCGGATATTATTCTTGACGCCATGAGAGATGGATCCTGATTTATGGTGGAGGCTCTTCTCTCTTCTTGGGTGGTTCGGAGAGTGAAGAATCTTCGTATTTTCGCGGGAGACCACCCTTTCATGTGTAATGAGGATTTAGTCACCGATGCGAGGGGAGCACACGGATGGGTTAAATTTAAGGGGTGACCAATTTTATGGGTGCGCATGCGTGTGGTAATGAACAGTCGACTTCACATCCTCCTGAACTTTGGCTTTCTTGAGCGGATGGCTGTGGTGTAGTTCTACTACTACCATTGGCTGACTGAGACTTTCGAAGACACCAAGTAGAATCTCAACACAAAGCAAAAAACAACGTTCCGCGCTTCAGCAAAATTATTTTGTCTACCCAATAAAATCCTCAGCAAAAAACAACATTTATTTCGATGTCAAACATTCACGTAGGCAATCCTCCGACTGATTGGGAAGGATGGGAGAGTCGCCTCATCCACTTCCACGACTTTGCAGCTTTGCTGTCAGAGAAGAATAAACCTGCATGGTCGCCTATATTTAATAGCTTAGACAGCGATTGGAAAGTGGTGCTCTACCCCGGTGGCTTTGGCGAGGCAAGCGGTATGATGGTATCTCTCTACCTGCAACACTGCTCCGAAACAGATATTTCTGTTTTCTTTTATTTGTCAGTGAAGGACAAGATTAATGAAACAAGTGTTGGAGCAAGCGATGATTGCATGTCGCACACGTTTTGTCAAGCAGATAAGACCTTTGGTCATGAGAACTTTGCCACCCGCTCTGCAATCACACAAAGCAACGTACTGGAATATGGAACATTGACAGTGGAGCTGCGTTTCAAATTGGACACTGGTGGTGATCATTGTCAACAATTCATTCCTAAGAATCGATTCGTGCAAAATATGAAGCTGCTATTCTTAGACCAAGACTCGGCAGATATTTCCTTTAAAGTGGGAGACCAGATATTCTTTGCCCACAAGCTCGTGTTAAGAACCTGCGCCAAGAGATCGATTCTTGCATCCCTCTGTGACGACTGCGATGAATCATCTTCTGTACCAATATCATCAGACCTCGATCCTCAAGTATTTCGGCTGATGTTGTTTCATGTATACGGAGGAGAAATCTCATCAGATGTATGGCAGGATCGTAGTAAAGAAATGCTCGAAGCCGCCGATAAGTATGGGTTATCTAATCTAAAAATTGAAGCAGAAGGTTGGTATGTGAAGACTTTATCACTAAGCACAGAAAATGCCGTTGAAGTATTGGCGTACGCAATTGACATGAATTGCTTTCTACTCAAAGAGGTGGCAAACAAATTCATTGTGGATCACAGTAAAGAGATACTCTCGTCGGATTCTGGCAAGATGATTCGGGGTCGTAAAACCCTAATGAGTGACGTTCTTGACGTACTTGTTACAGGAGAGGATAATCTAATCCAGCCGCACATCAATACTCTACGGATCGAACTTGATAGGCAAGGGAAGGAATTTGACGGGTCAAGAGAATTGTTAATTGCTCGTTTACAAGAGGGGAAAGACGAATCGCTGATAGATGTTGCAAAAGATGTGATTCGTAAAGGCTAGCACATCATTATTTTCTGCAACACCATCAATCTCACAGATCATCATCTGTATCATTCACATCTCGAGCTAGTCTTCTCTCTTCTGCCACTAAAGCTTATCTCCCACCGTTTGCCCTCTCGCTGCCATAAAGTACGCACAGCGCACGGTCGCCGCGACAAACGACATGATCATGAGCTGGGCATGAACACGCTTGCGCGAGGCAAAGCATTTGCCAACGGTGAGGATGCGTGGCAGAAGTTGGCACTCCCATGCATTGTCCGGCCGGAATATGGTGGCAGCGATCATGCTGCTCAAGGCCGCAATGGCACCAACGAAAGTTGGCTGCGCTGCATAGGCCTGTGCGAGCGTGAGCACGTATGCTGGCCCATGGGCCGCCCTAATCTGGCGAAGCGCGATCTTCAGAGCAGCAGGCCGCCGTAGAAACTGTGTGCTAGCGAGCGTAAGCGGCGTCAAGGTGCCTCCGTCACCTATGGTGAGCCAAAACACTAACACGGCGAACATGGTCAGGTTCTTGCGCATTGAGGCATCACATACTGCTCCGATACAGAATGCGAAGGTGACTGGCGCCGAAGAAGCGGGTCCGTGAAGATGCATGGTGACCAAGGCTATTACAGCCATCAGGACGCGTGTCCCGTGCGTTTTGATTAGAAAGTTTCTATCGTAGAAAACCGTGATGGCCATCGCGAGCGGAAGAACCTCCGGCTTAATCTCAGAGCGGAGGCCTACCGGAGCAGCGTAGATGTAGGCAAGTGAGGCGAGGCTGGAGATGACGAATTGGACGGTGTCGACGCCTTTGATTTCGCTTAGCCAGGCAACGACCACGACAATGCCGAGCATGATAGAGGCTGGTGCATCGGGCCTTGGATTGTGGGTGAAAACTGTGTGAAAATTTCACAAGGGTTTGAGAAAGGTATCTTCTGGCCTGTTGATGTCATGTCAATCTTGAGTTTCTCATTTTACTTATTGGTTCTGCCATGGTCAACGCCGTCGACGCCTAACGCCATTGTTAGATTTTGCTTTGTGGACCTTGCCTCTTGAGGCATCAATGGTAGATGCATCACCACGAATTGAGCCATCGTCTAAAATTCCTTTAAGTATCCCTAATTCATCTTGTCCTCCTGAGACGAGCTTATTCTTCTTCAGCGAACCTTGTTCCTTTACTGCCGTTTTTTTTGCCTCTAGTTGTCTCTTGGATGATGACGATGTTGTCTGACTGCGTTTCGTCGATCGATTAAACGCCGACGATACTTCAGCCTGTGGAACTTGTGAACGTTTATCTCCACGAAACGTGTACTCCTTTTCTAATTCGCAAAATTCATCGGCCGAATTCATGGCAAAAGCAGTCTTCAGCATCATTTCGTCATCATCTCGAAGTGGCCACCGTACTTTTGCGGCATCATTCTGAAGGTAGAATATGCTTGTGTCGAACGAGGCTATTCGGTGACCACTTATCCCACAATCATTGCCATTCGCAGCAACACGACGACGATGTTGCGTTCCCTCGGTATAATAATGAACATCATTCTTCTGACTGAGAAGAATGTGCTGAACTATGTACGGAGATGACTCAAGCGTTTTATAACCTATACTGTCAGACCATGCCGGAACGAAAACGATGAACATTAGCGGGATATCTGTTCCTTGATCGAAAGTTGTCGTCATTGCATAATTCATCCGACGGCACATCCGTTCAATGAATTCAGATGCAAAAGGAGGATTTGCTTGATAGCACCCTCCTCTTCCTCCATTCGTAAAGTCCAAATCAAAGAAGTTTCCTGCTGACCCGAATGGTGAATCAGTGTCAAAGAATGCACTGCCGAATTTTCCCCTATCATGCTCATTACCAGACCAATTACAATTGAATGGACTAGCGAAGCATTCAAGGACAGATCCGAATCGTGTACGTAAGTAACGGAATACAGCATGTGGGATGGCTGATTGCAGACCCGCCCCTTCTAATGCATCATATCGCAGCAATAATGAAAATAGATGTCTGGGGTATTCATATCGCATAAGTTCGTCCACATCGGTGTTGCTACATCGTCGATCACGAAGCGTACTTTGGTACATGGAACGTAATTTTGTCTCGTGCGTTGCATTAATCCTAAGGGATATACCAACAAATGTCACAACAAGACGTCGATTGTCTTCATTTCTGTCTTCGTTTGCATTATTGCTGTCCTTTTCTTCTGTAATTTTAGGCAAGCCACGTTCAGATCCACCATTCCGTCCTCGCATGTTGTGCTTCCTCTTCTTCCCGCCTTTAGCATGATCTCGACTATGCTCCTCCTCAACAATGGATCGGTTTGCACACTTTCTCAAGTCGGAAAGGAATGTCGAGTACCACTCATTGGCAAGGTACAGAAACTTTTTGTGCAGCTTCTGTGTGACTCGTTGAAATGGTTTTGATTCGAATATCGTACGTAGGATACATTCCTCATTGCTGTCATGATTATCATCGACAATCTTCTCCGTACTATTCTTCCTCATCTTTACATTTATTTGCGCATCATCACCTTGTATCATCATCATAGAAGTGCGTAGTTCTTCCAATTCCCTTCGACTGTGCTTTTGTTTCTTGAACGTTCGTCGGAATTCAAATTCCACCTCCCCTCGTAGTAATGCTAACGTCCCTTCGCGATATCTTACATTGACGACCCCATCAACTTCATTATCACTTGTTATGATAGTTGAAACTGGGAGGAGTGGTTCCCATATTGTGCCTTGTCGTCTCCCGTTGATGATACGCACGAGCTCTTGATGTACGGTCTGTGTCTGCTGCGACAAAGATGACGAGGATACATTTCGAACAATGCAATCGGCCTCCAATGTCTTTAGTGCGAATTGATATCGTTCCCATATCGAATGAGGTGGGATCGAGGACCATACTCGCGACATTGTCGTGTATACAGCATCATCAATTGTCATCGATTTGTTCGGTGCGGTTGTATTCGTCGACGTGGCCGAGGCAGTACGAGAGACACAACACGAACGGAATAGGTCATAAAAACCGGATTTAAACTTCTCATGACACCGATGTCGGACCACCTCGACTAATGGGTTCACACCCATTGAAAACGATGACAAGGAAGTGGGCATAGGCTGACGACGAAGAGCGGCGCTGTCGTCACCACCACTATTATCAATTATGCCGCCACCACTCATCTCGTCAAGTATGGCAAGGACGTCGACATCGCCTCGCAAGGAAGCCATGGGAGATGAAGGGGCTCTTTTTCCCGCCCAGAGCAAGGGTGGACCAACTTTTGCGGCGCACGAAACATGCAATTGAAATTCCTCTTACGTCTTTTCTGAAGTCGACGAGGGTACGCGATGGTTCCTCGTAGCATAACCACCGCGGCGATCCACTGGGGGACGCCCTCTCCTCGTTTTCAAGAACGAGCAACGACCACGGTGTATTGTCATGGATATGCAGAACTTCCATTAGAGGTTGATGATAACGGGGATGAGTATGTAGAATCACCCGATTTTTTATGCTTGGGTCATGAATGGAATCTACGCATTTATCCTGGCCAAGATGATGTGGAATATGTATTAATTTGGCTCATGTCAAAAGAAACTAATAGAGCAATCTCTGTTGACTTTTGCTTCGCTGTCAAATACGGAGATGGTGTCATCGTAAAACGAGATTTCTATGGACCATTCCATTTTGAACAAGATGAGACCGATGAATGGGGAAATGTACGTTCGAGTATGAATTGTCAAGAGGGAGACTTTGCAACAAAGGCAAAATTCATGAGCTCATTAGTTAATGGGACTTTGGTTATTGAAGTCCAAATGAGATTGGCCGATTCGACAGCACAATCATCACTTCCCCCAGCTTTCGTGCCAGAGAATCCGAATGCCAACTGTCATATTTTGAGAGGCTTGTTCTTGAATGAGAAATATGCAGATGTTGTGTTTGAGATCGAGGGAGATAATAATAACTCAGATATGATGGAAGAGACTGCAATTACATCATTTCCAGCGCATCGATTCGTGTTGGAGAGCTGTCCAAATAATGCGCTCTCTGACTTATGCGAAGCGGGAGGAGGTATGACGGGAGTTATTACGATTCACATTTCAGGTGTATCCCAGGATATTTTTCGTCACGTACTTTGGTATTTATACGGGGGGAAAGTTGAACACGATGATATGAAGTCGCATGCCAAGGAGATCCTCGATGCCGCCGATAGGTTTGGTGTTACCAACCTGAAGTTGGAGGCTGAGGCAAGCTTTGTCGCTTCAACGACCATTGCATTGGATAATGTAATGGAGATCCTTCTATATGCACATTCAAAAAATTGTGCTCTGCTAAAGGAGGCAGCGATTGATTTCATCGTGTCGAATAGAGATGAAGTACTGAAAAAGGTTCCTCTAAATAATGTCCCGCCGGGTCTGTACTCGGATTTCATTGTTGCAACATCGAGGGGTGTAGAGCAAAATATTTACCAGAGTCTCAATTTAGCACTACCTGAACGTGTAGAAGACATAACTATCATGAGCATAAGTGAACTTCGCTGGAAAGCTCACATTAAGGGATTGGAAGTTGATGGGTCAAGGGAAATGCTGATTGCTGCTCTCAATGAAACTGAAGAGATGCCAGATTAATTATTACAATTACATTAACAAAGTTAGAATTAGAATTCAATTGTCTGAGTCTACATAACAATTGTCTGGGTCTACATAAACAATCAAATTACACAAGTCTTCAAGCTTTTTAGGTGCACGGACGACAGAACCAACCCTCATCCATACTATTGTCAGTGAGTGTTGACTCAGTTCCCACAAGACTTCGCTCGCCATCGTTCACTAGCACAAGGGCCTCTTTCATCTTTATATGATCCAAACCATTCTTGGACTCTGTCGCACGGATTAACTTATCCAATAGGACAATCACATCGAGCTTCTCCATGTGAACGAGATCCAAATCCTTGTGCAAACGAGCAACTTGTTCCTGGAGCTTGTGGAGCTGTGTCTGTAAGGTGTCGACTCTATCATCTTGAATCTTCGTATCTTTTTCGTTCAACTCCTTGTGTAACAATTCCACCTTTGCACTATCCAAGGATTGCAGTTTCTTCAAGGCTAAAAAGGCATGTGTCTGCTTATCATCCTTTTCCTTTTGAACACGTGCGGCTTTCAAGGAATCCTTCATTTGAACCTTGACTTCCTTGAGCCTTTTCAACTCGGATTTGCCGTCACGTGCACTGTCCACCATAAGTTTTGGAGATTGCTTGACACCTGTCGTCACCTGACCAAGCGCTGATGGTCGCGAGGGTTCCTGTTGAAGGAGGTCGGTAGAAAGGCGGTCTAGATTCAACCCGCAGCAACCTACCTCGACATGCTTTTCAGGAGGTACAATAATGGCAGAAGAAGTATTAGCACTTCGAGATAACCCCTTATCACTCTTGTGCTTGCTATTGCTCTTCTTTGATTTGAGAATTGAGGAATAGGAGTAAGAAGATAGAGAGTTGGATCGCTTCACGGGTGCGACTTCTTGGGTTGGAGAGCTGGATAGCTTCGCCAAGTCTTGGGTTAGTATGTTGTCATTCAAACATTCTTTCCTCTGTGCGACAGCAATCTTTGTAGCCGCACTGAAACAGTCGTTCTTCTTCTTCGAATTGCTCTTAAACTTCCAACTCTGAGATCGGGAGAGTTTCATCATTTCAATGTCGGTTACAGCGTAATGTTATGCGGCATATGGCACATACCCAGATATAAAGTTTGACTGGTGATCTACGTGCGCGTTGCTTCCAGCTCCGTTGCACCAACTCCATACATAAGGTTTCTTCGCAGAAAATTATGATGAATGGAGGCTAAAATTATTGCACTACATGTGATACAATCATATTTGTATGGAAGTAAGAAGCACCTCCGACAGTTGAGTAACTTTGCTAAATATGGCTACCTTATGCATGTGGACCTACCAAATAAATCAATATTTGCTCTATTACTGACTGCATTTCCTTCATCTGTACCCCGAGCTTTTCTTACCCTTCGGCTTAATCTCATCATCTAACACATAATGGACCCATATCTCATTCGGCGTACCAGGTGCATAGTACGACGATCCCTTACTCCAATCATAACTTCGGGTATATGCAAACATACTGCCCTGCGTGTTAAAACTGGCACAGCTAATCGTGGCATTAATCGATGGGAATCCCTTCAATCGTTGCTTATTATCCTTATCCCAAAAGTTCACAATCCCATCCCCACCCACGGTAGCGAATGTGCCATATCCCTTATGAAAGCAAATACAATTTACGGGATAGACATTATTATCTTGTCTATGACATTTGAATGCGAATGACTCCTTTCCATGTACCTTCGTAACGTACTGTATGCCAACGCGTCCTTCAATACTGCCCACGGCATAACCAGTCGTATCGGGGAAGGCGGCAATGCATCGACTTTGGAATTTTAATGGACTTTCTTTACGTTCATGCTCCACTGGCTGTGCTTGGACATTGTAACTGATTATATGCCGTCCTGCCGTGGCCACGACCATTAAACTATCCCGCACGTCCAAGTCGTAACACCGCTCGGGAAGTTGCAATACACCCACGGGATTCGATTGGCGTGCATCCCAGAATTTTAACATATTATCCCATCCACCCGATACAATGAGATTGGTCGTGGGGAGGAAGGCAACGGATTTGATAGGTTGATCATGTGATCCAATTTGTTGGGGTATATTGTTCGGTGGAGCTTGACCAAGTTGCCACATACGCACGGCCTTGTCGGCACCGACGGAGAAGACTGTGGTACCATCAGAGGAGAAGCATGAATCAAGGACCGGGGAGTTGTTTTCGTGATTAACTGAGGTGGTGTGGGAGGGGTAAATTATGGTCAATCTATTCATGAGAGAGTAGGAAAAACACAGCAGGAGAGAAAAATATAATACACCCTACTCACCCTGTGCAACTGGCGTAGCACGTATTTGTTGTCCACTTTCCTCAACATTCCAACATCGCACTCCGCCATCCCAATTCGTCGATATCATATGATTCGAGGTCGGACTCCAATTTAATGATGATATGCCATCATTCCCCGCCTGTGCGACACAGTGATCACCAGGAGCGCATGCATTATTGGATGATGAGCCAGTAGTTGCAGAGGACGTGGAAGCGCCGTACGAGGCTGGCGCGGGGGTAACTGAACCAAACACCATGCTAAAAAAAATGTGAAGTACTA
>Ga0247831_1002528_pt1 | contig 29401 bp, 24 predicted proteins | sample LaCruzMarch2015__9_FD_192406 | JGI IMG/M metagenome (GOLD analysis project Ga0247831, IMG submission 192406) | Freshwater microbial communities from meromictic Lake La Cruz, Castile-La Mancha, Spain - LaCruzMarch2015_1m | ecosystem: Environmental > Aquatic > Freshwater > Lake | place: Spain...
AGGAGCTGGATGCCTATATCCATGAAATGAACAACCTGCTTGCGGATAAAAAACGAAAGTTGCGGTAAGTGGCCAGTTAAAACGCACGAACTGTAGTTTCATCACAAGAAAGAACAAGGAGCTTCCATGAAGTGTCTCTAAAAATATATAGCGGGATCAGGATTAAAAGGCTTAGGTTGCGGCTTCCAAGAAACCTAATCATGCATTAGTTGCTTCATCCTCCCCACCCCATGCAAAAATTTAAAGCCCCCAACTCCAAAGGGGCAGGTCAAAATTTAATCGGTGCGATTGATCAGGAACGTTTTTTGACCTTACTAACTGCTTTTGAAACATCTGAGCATCTTAAGGGCCGTCTTTTGCTGGCCATTGAAGGAACAGGTTATGGGTTATGGGATTGGGATATTTCCAACGATATCGCTTATTTCTCAGCAAAATTTCGAGAATTAGTAGGCCATGACACCGCCGAATACACTGGAGGCATTGCTGCTTTAGCTGAAATAACCCATCCGGATGACCTCCAGGGTACGATGGATGCCATTCAGGCCCATTTTGAAAAAAAAGCACCTTATTTTCATGAATATCGTTTAAAAACGCCGAGCGGTGTATATCGCTGGTTCCTGGTGATGGGACAGGCTGTTTGGGATGCGGAAGGCAAGCCTATTCGGATGGCCGGGTTGCTTTCAGATATTACCGCCCGCAAACACACAGAGGAAGTATTAAAAAGTAGTGAACTCTGGCTGAACCAGGCCCAGGAAATGGCGCTTTTAGGCAGTTGGATTTTTGATCCAAATACGGGTAATTTACAATGGTCAGATGAATTATATCGGATCTTCGAAATGGAAGGCACCCCGAATGAGGCGCTTTACGCAACCTATCGCAGCAAAATTCATCCCGAAGATGTGCTTATGCTGAATGCCGCCATCGCAACTGGGAAGGCTTATCAGCTTGAGCTTCGTGTTTGTTGTAAAAATGATCAGATCAAATATATTTTGGGTGCCGGTGATTTTATCCGGGATTCAAAAAAGAATATACTGAAAATGGTGGGTATCGGGCAGGATATTACCGAGCGCAAGCTGTTGGAAAATAACAGGTTGGAGTACCAGCAAATGTTGGAAGTGCTGCTTTTTACCTTATCACACAAAATACGCAAACCCGTTGCCAACATCCATGCTATTGTTGAGCTGATTCATACGAATGAATTCGAGAGTACTACGTTACTGTTGGAGTACCTCGGCTATTTGAGACAATCCAATCGAGAACTGGATGCCTATATCCATGAATTAAACCACCTTTTATCGGAGAAAAAACGGCAATTTATTTCCGAAAAACCATAAATACGCTTGTTATTTCTCGATACTTTGTAAGGTTTGGTGCCCACAATTCATTCAGGTATTTCAATGCACCTGCTACATCTTCATCTTTTGGTTAATTTCGAACATTTATTCAGGTTGGTATAGATTGCTTGCACAAGGTTGAATATGAAAGAGTCTTGTTATGAAAAAATTGTATATATAAAAAACGGGATTGTGAACAATAGTATTACTTTTGATCTTAATCCGGGTTTAAGGATGCTTTAATCGTTTTACGCTCACCCACATTATGCAAAAATTCAAAGCTCCACCAGTAAAAAAGACGCTTCAAAATTTAATCAAATCGATTGATGAGGAAAGTTTTTTGGCCTTACAATCAGCTTATGAAACAGCGGAGCAGCTCAATTCACTGCTTTTATTGGCCATTGAAGGCACTGGTTACGGATTTTGGGATTGGGACATTCCGAATGACCTTGCTTATTTTTCCGATAAGTTTCGAAAATTGGTAGGCTATGAAGCGGATGATTACACCGGAGGCATGGCTGCTTTGGCTGCATTAACCCATCCGGATGACATTCAAGGTACGATCGATGCCATTCATGCCCATTTTGAAAAAAAAGCACCCTATTTTCATGAATATAGGTTAAAAACGCCGAGTGGTGCATATCGCTGGTTTCTTGTAATGGGACAAGCGGTTTGGGACAATGAAGGAAAGCCTATTCGGATGGCTGGTATGCTTTCCGATATCACTGCGCGCAAGCAAATAGAAGAAGCCTTAAAAAGCAGTGAACTTAGGCTTAAACATGCCCAGGAAATGGCGAATTTGGGCAGCTGGATGTATGAGCCCGCAACAGGAGCATTACAATGGTCCGAAGAATTATATCGAATCTTCGAAATGGAAGGCGTACCCGATGAAATTCTTTATGCGACTTATCGCAGCAAGATTCATCCTGATGATTTGCCCATGCTAAATGCCGCCATCGCAACAGGGAAGGCTTATCAGGTCGAGCTTCGTGTTTGTTGTAAAAACGATCAGATCAAATATGTTTTAGGGGTTGGTGATTTTATCCGGGATTCGAAAAAGAATGTGCTTAAAATAGTGGGTATCGGGCAGGATATTACCGAGCGCAAAGTATTGGAAAACAACAGGTTGGAATATCAGCAAACCTTGGAGGAGCTCCTTTTTACCTTATCGCATAAAATACGCAAACCGGTTGCTAATATTCATGGTATAGCAGATGTGATGGATTCTGATGATTTGCAAAATAGCCAAATGCTGAAAGAATACCTGGGCTATTTAAAGCAATCTAATCGGGAACTCGATGCCTATATTCATGAATTAAACCACCTGTTGGCGGAGAAAAAGCGACAATTCATGTAGTAAAATTCCACGACGACAAGCTTCGCCAACCATAGGAACCCCTGCGTTTTAGCGCCCCCCCTGCGACAATTTCTCTTTCAGTTTTGGATCTATTTGAATGGCTTTTTGATGCAATTCATCGGCTTTTGCCTGGTTGCCCATGAAGAAGTAAGCCGTCCCCAGATCGAAAATATAATTAGGATTATTAGGTTCCAAATCTACGGCACGCTGAAACCAGGACAGCGCCTCGTTGTTGTTGTGGGTCACCCCGTTGGCAACGCCCAACAAACGCGCGGTTTCAGCATCTTTCGGGTTGGTCGTCCACGATTCGTTCAGGTATTTCAACGCGCCTAGGACATCATTGTAAATCTCACCTTGTGCTTTGCCTGCCTCCCGTAAAGCCATCGCCAACAAACTTTTATACTTCGGATCGTCATTGCCTAATTTGACGGCCATGCGGTAGTCGGCCACGGCTTCTGGATATTTTTTCAATAAAAAATTGCTCCCAGCCCGACTAATATAGGCATCTTTATAGTTCGGATAAATTTCAATCGCTTTATTCAGGTGCAGGACGGATTGTTCACACATGGTTTGGATCAGGGTAGGGTCTTTTTCTTTAGCGGCCTTATCCAACAACACGCCCCCACAGGCATTGCGAATTTTGGCGCTGTTGCCAGAAACCTTCACATCGGTCAAAAAGATCCGTTCATTGCTCGCCCATACGGGATTGCGGGTGAGGGTTTTAAACGAAAATAGCACCAAAACAGCCCCTAAAATGCCACAAACCAGGCTGTTGTTCCCTTTTTGCCACCAATACGTCAGACCACTCGCGATAATCAAACAAAAACCGATGGAAGGCATAAAGGCAAAACGCTCGCCCATGTTGGTGCCAATCGGGAATACCAAATTGGATACAATACTCAGGGTGAGGATAAAATATAAAATGCCAAAACGCACCGGGTCTTTTTTGCTAATGCCTGATAATGCGTACCAGATCAAACCTGCATATACCGCTAAACTCAACAATACCAATGGATTACTGAAGTTCATCAGGGCAATATGGCGCGGGTAGTAGTCGTGCGTGAGCGGGTGCGGCACGAACAACAGCATAATATATTTGCCCAAGGTGTAGATAATCGTGGCCAATTTTTCACCTGCATCGGCGGCAACCCAGTTGTTGCCCACAATTTTAAGGTAAGGGTTGTTCATCAGTTCCATCGGAGCACCACCGAATTTCCAGCCCAAAATCGAGCCGCGCACCAGAAAAAACACCAAAAATCCGATCCAAACCGGCGCAGAAGCCTTAATAACCTGCTCCATAGATGCACTGCGGAAAAACCATAAGGCCAGCGGAATCACCACTACAAAAGTGGCCGCATTTTCTTTCGACAGACAGGCTAAGAAAAACACCACGCCAGAAAGTGCCGCGTATGCTGTTTTACCCGTATCAAAAGCCTTCAAAACGAGCCATAAAGCACCCAAACTCCCCAAAAGGGTCACAATTTCGTCGCAACCTTTGATGTTGGCCACTACTTCGGTGTGAATGGGATGCGCTGCAAATAAGGCGGTTGCCAAAAATGCCATGGCGGCCGACCAATTTGCGCCCCTCGGTTGCAGTAAAAGCAACAACACCCGGTACAACAACAGGGTCGTCGCTGCAAACAACAGCACGGTAAATAAGTGGTAAACAAAGGTATTTGCCCCAAAAATCTGATAAATTAACGCAAAAAACACCAGGGTAAGCGGACGATAACGGCCACCCGACACCAGGGCGTCTTTGCCCTCTACTTTAAAATACCCGAAAAAGGTATCCTTGCTCAAAATACCTGAAATGCCCGACACCCCTTTTTGGGTAAACATGTTGTCGCGGATCACAATATCGTCGTCCAGCACAAACCCGTGGGTCAATGTATTGGCGTACAACAAAAAAGCAAAGCCGAATAAGAGCCAGCCCAACACCCGGGTATTCCCGATGATTGCCGGAATTTCGAAGTGAGCGGGTTGGGTGGCAGTTGTTTTAATTGTTGCCGCCTTTGCCTTTGCAGCAGGAGCAGATGGTTTACGCGATTGTTTGGCCATGACAAGTGTCGAATTTTTCTAACCGCGAAAGAACGCATTTTTTTCTATTCCACCACATCTGTGCGCAAGGAATACGCCGATTTTCGAAAAGCCTTGTACACGCCTTTGCCAAATTTGGAGCCGTTGAAGGTCATTTTCACGGCCAGCAGTTTGCGTTCTTCTTTCGGATAGTGCATAAAATCGCTGCATTGCACCGAACAGCAGCCCTGAAACTGCGCTTTGCAGGCATCGCATTGGATAAACAGGATATGGCAATATTCGTTTTGGCAATTGGTATGGTTGTCGCAAGGGGCACCGCATTGGTGGCATTGTGCGATGATTTCGTTGCCGATGCGCTCGCCCAAGCGTTCATCGAACACAAAATTTTTGCCCAAAAACTTGTTTTCCAGTCCTTGCTGCTGCACCACCCGGGCGTATTCGATGATGCCGCCTTCCAATTGGAACACGTTTTCAAATCCCCGGTATTTCATATAGGCGCTGGCTTTTTCGCAACGAATGCCGCCCGTGCAATACATCAGGATGTTTTTTTCGCGTTTTTCGGCCAATAAATCGGCCACCAAGGGCAGTTCTTCGCGGAAAGTAGCCACATCGGGCACAATGGCCTTGTCAAAATGGCCAATTTCGCTTTCGTAATGGTTGCGCATATCCACCACAATCGTATTTGGGTCGCTGAGCATGCGGTTCCAGTCAGCGGCTTTCAGGTGGGTACCTGTTTTGGCCGGATCAAAATTGGGATCATCAATGCCATCGGCTACGATTTTTTCGCGCACCTTGATGATGAGGGCAAAAAACGATTTGCCATCGTCTTCAATGGCGATGTTCAGCCGCAAGCCGCGAAAGGCTTCAAACTGATCCATCAAAGTCTTAAAAGCCTCAAAATGGGCGCTGGGCACCGAAATTTGCGCATTAATCCCTTCTTCCGCCACATAAATGCGCCCCAAAACGCCCAGGTTTTGGTATAGCACAAACAATTCGTCGCGGAATTGCTTCGGGTTCGGAATGTTGAAATACTTGTAAAAGGAGATGGTGGTTCGGAGTTCGGCGCTTTCCTGAATACGCTGCTTGAGCTCGCGCCGATTGATGCGGTTGTGTAGTAATTTTCCCATAAGTTTTTTGCCCGGTGTCCGTTTGCAATGCGGATGGCAGGCGCAAAGATAGGGAATTGACTACAAATCCCCCAATTGTGGCCGCAAAATCAGTTCTTCGACCACCGCAGCATCCGACAATTCGTAAGCACCCCATACCGCGCGGCCCACATCGCTGGCTTTCATCAGGCGGTTTTCGGGAAAATCGACGCCGCGCCAGGAGTCCGACCAGGCAGCGCCCGGCAAAATCGCGGTCACCCGAATACCTTCCGTTTTAAGTTCTTCCCGCAGGCATTTAGAAAATCCGAGCAGGGCAAATTTGGAAATACTGTAGGAGCCGCCGTTGGGGTAAGCCACGATACTGGCAACGCTGCACATGTTGAAAATATGGCCGCTTTGCACAGGCAGCATCATGGGCACGAGCGCGCGCGTGAGGTGGTAAGCGCTGAACAGATTGGTTTCCAGCAGGGTATCGAGGGTTCCTTCGCGTTCGGTGAGGGTTGAACCAGGTATGAAAACGCCCGCATTGTTGACCAAAACATCCAATTTGGAGAACGTTTTTTTGATAAATGTGGCAAATTCGAGTACTTCCGATTTTTTGCTGACATCCACCGGGTAGGTGTGCAGTTTCGTTGCGGGGTAATTAATTTTCCATTCTGCTTGCATCGCATCCAAATCGGCTTCCGTACGTGCGCACACGCAGATATCGAATTGGTTGGCAGCAAATATTTCGGCAATCGCACGGCCCAGGCCTTTGGTTGCTCCGGTAATAACGGCAGTTTTATTCATGGTATTTTTTCGTGTGGTGGTGTACTTGACCGTGTGAAGGTATGGCAACAAGTGTAATTATGCTGTGTCTGGGATATCTGAAAAAAAACAAGTGGAATAAAATCAATCGAACCGTACCTTTGCAGTTAAAAAACAGCCATGCGTTCGTATTATATCTTATTGCTTTCCGGTTTCTTGTATGTTTTTGCCTGTAAAAATGCGCCCTCCGCGGATGCAAATAGTACAGCAACTGCCCCCGTTCCTGCAGCAGCACCCATCGATTCCAGCATTGTTTCGGTGCGCGCCATTGATTTTTACGAGTTGACGCGGGCCAAACCGAATATGCCCGTTATTGATGTACGCGACCCGGCAGATTTTAAAACTGGGCATATTGCACGGTCGGTCAATATACCGTTTACCGATCCGATGTACCTGAATCGGATTGCTGCCCTGAACCGCAGCCAGGAATATGCGGTGTATTGTGGTTACGGCAATATCAGCATGGAATTGGCCGAGAGCATGAAAAAAATCGGCTTTGTGCGTGTTTATCACTTAAAAAACGGCCTTTCCAATTGGGGGGAATCGCAACAGGCTTTGCAGCTCTAGGGGCCTGTGAAAATATAATTTTTTATAGGCTCTTAGTCGAGGCCTTGTTTAAAAAGCGATTCGGCAAATGTTTTCCAAAGCCCATCTGCGGTGGGGATGCTGGCCTGTAATTGGATGCGTTCGCCTGAAACCGGGTGGTCAAAAGCCATTTTCCAGGCGTGCAGGTGGATCGAACGGTCGGGATTGCCGCGCCGGGCACCATATTTTACGTCGCCTTTTACTGGGCAACCAATGGCCGCCAGTTGGGCGCGAATTTGGTGGTGCCTGCCTGTAACCAACTTTATTTCCAATAAATGGTAGCGTTCGCTGCTTTCCAGCAAGCGGTAATGTAATTCGGCGCGTTCGCTGTTGGGCGTTTCTTCCGGATAGGCCATTACCACGTTTTTTTGCTGATTTTTGCGCAAAAAGTGCACTAAAACCCCTTCTGGTTCAGCAGGGGCCTGACCAACAATAGCCAAATACGTCCGGTCAATGCTGCGTTGACGCATTTGATCGGTCATGGCCGTCATGGCGGCCTTGGAGCGCGCCATCAGAATAATGCCACTCACCGGCCGGTCAATGCGGTGTACCACATGCAAGGGGTGTTTACAGTAGGCTTCGGCCAATTGCAAAAAAGCAACATCCCCTGTTTTGTCGGGCTGAACCGGCACATTGTTGGGTTTGTTAAAAGCAATCAGCTGGTTATTTTTATACAGAACGTCGAGCATCTATTTTATTTCTTCGTATTCAACATATTCACCATCCTCATCCTTGAATTTTGGATTTTGAAATTTTGGATCGGGGGTGGGCGGGTACACCCTGGTTTTGGGCGATTCGCGTGGAGCCTGTATTTGAAAATAAGGTCGCAACGCCTGAATCAGCCATAAAATCGCCAGGAGGGTAAAAAGCCATTTCAACAGCATAAAAAAAGGATTGATGATTGCGCAATGGAGGCGAAAACTACGATGCTTCTGCCGGTTCAAACCGTTTTTTTAAAAATGGATGTCCAAACACGGCAAGGAGAATAATTATAACACCAATATAAAACCCTGTGTTCAAATCTTTATCCTCCCGAAAAATAAATCCTGCCAGTATGATGCCGTAAATGGGCTCTAAATTAAGGGCCAAATTGGTCACAAATGCCGAAAGATGCTGCATCGCCCGCAACGTGAGGGTATACGGAAGCAAGGTGCAAAACCAGGCCAATAAAAACAACCACAACCAGTCCAAACCCGCCGGAACCAATGCTACTTCGGGATAGGTCCAGGTATAAAACGGCAAAAACAAGGTCGTGATAACAATGCCGCCACCCAACTCCACAAAACTCATGATCAGCGGGGGGGCTGCTTTTTCTTCTACAATTACTTTGTTTAAACTGGTAAAAATGGCCGCCAACAAAGCACTGAGCAAGCCCACGGCAAAGCCCAAACGCATACTCCAATCAATATTGCCGACCACCAGCGCCATACCAGGCAAAATGAGCAGCCCCAATATCAATTCATGCCACTTCGTTTTTTTACCCTGCAAAAGCGGGTCCACCAAGGCCGAAAAAAAAGCCGTCGCTGCCATGGTCGTAACGGCGACGGAGGCGTTGGCGAGTTTGATGGCTCCATAAAAACAAATCCAGTGGATGCCTACAATGCAACCAACGCCCAGCATGCGCAGTATAATGGGGCGTCCGAGCCGCCGCAAATCGGCCAGCGGAAACAGGAAAAGCAATGATCCGCAACACAATACCACCCGCCACCAAACCAGGGGCAACGCCTGTAAGGTAATTAATTTGCCTAAAATGGCCGTAAATCCCCATAAAAACACACAAAAATGCAAGTTGAGGTAGGCGCGTGTTTTTTCCGACATGTTGAATGCGATTGCATTGTTTTGATTAGGATGAACTGAAAATGGCGGCAAAGATGCCATTTGTTTAGATTTTCTCCAAATAGATGCACTTTTTGCCCATTTACAATGGCGTGACAGTGCCTTTAGGCCACTCCGGTACTTTTGTTGCCACAAATTGGAACACCACCGCACCCTATTTCCCCTTGGATTATGTTAGACGGATACCATATTATTACCCTCACCCACCGCGATGCGCCACTGCAGGCTTTGCGCTATGCAGTTGTGGAGGATGGTCAAGCAAATATACTGCCAGCGTTGAAGCAGCGCTTCGATTGGAAAGAATTGTTCTACCTGGCCACCTGCAATCGGGTGATGTACTTGTTTTATCAGCAAGGGCCCATTGCGGAGAATTTAATTTCTGACGTATTGCGCACGGTTCGTCCGGAATTGTCCGACGCTCAATTACAAACAACAAGTGCTCAAATGCGTTTGTTGCATGGTGCCGACGCGGTGCAGCATCTTTTTGAAGTAGCGGCTTCGATGGATAGCCTGGTGTTGGGCGAGCGCGAAATTGTGCGCCAATTGCGCGAAGCCTACGACCGCAACCACGAACAGGGACTCACAGGCGATCATATGCGCTTGTTGCTGCGTTTTACCATCGAAACGGCCAAGGAAGTGTACAGCCAAACGGGCATTGGCGAAAAATCATTGTCGGTGGTGGCACTGGCATTTAATGCCATGTTGCGCGCGGGTGTGTCGCCCCAGGATCGTATTTTGATGCTGGGGGCAGGCGAAACGAACACGCTGTTTGGCCGATTTCTCACAAAATATGGTTTTAAAAATATTACGGTAAGCAACCGCAGTTATGAAAATGGCCGTGTATTGGCCGAAAAATTGGGCGGTAAGGCCGTTCTTTTTGATGCTTTATCCGAATACACGGGCGGCTTCGATGCGTTGATTGTATGCACTGCCGCTACCCAGGCGATTGTAACACCCGAACTGTATGCCGCGCTGCTGCAAGGCGATGCCGGTAAAAAAGTGGTGGTCGATTTGTCTGTCCCACACAATGTAGCCGCGCAGGTTGTGCAAAATTTCAATGTTGAATATATTGAAATTGAAGGACTTCGCTCAGTTGCCGAAGAGCACCGCAGTTTCCGCGAACAAGAATGCGCGAAGGCGGCTGTACTGATTCAGGAGCGGATTTTTGCGTACCGCGACTTATGGCATGAGCGTCAGGTAGAACGTGCGATGGCCCATATTCCCGACGAAGTGCGTGCGGTGAAAGATCGGGCGATCCAGGAGGTTTTTGCCAAGGATTTTGCCGCCCTCGATCCGCAAGCCCAGGCAACGGTGCTGAAAATGTTGGAATATATGGAAAAAAAGTGCGTGGCGATTCCGATCAAAGCCGCAAAAGCCATTGCCTTACGCGGGAAAAAGCAAACCGAAAAAGTGGGCTAAATTTTTACGAGGGCGTCTGCTATTTTGCGATCATTCGACAAGCGCGGCACTTTATTTTGGCCGCCTAATTTGCCTTCCGATTTCATATAATCACGAAATGCATCGCGGCGTAAAGGCTTGATTTTCAAGGTACGCAATATGTTTCCGGCAATCAAATCGTCATAATAGATGTTTTGCACCCGCATGCGCGTATCCACATCCAGGGCAAATTCGTGCAAATCAGCGGGCATGTTGTCAAACTCAATCAGCCATTCGTGGTAAGGCAAGCCGCCTTCTGTTGGATTAACCTGGGGTGCCACCGTAAATTCTACAATGCGGATACCGGCGGCATTGGCAACCGGCAACAAGGCCTGTTCTACTTCTTTCCCGATTACATGCTCGCCAAAGGCAGAAATGAAGTGTTTTACCCGGCCGCTCACAATGATCCGGTAAGGGTTTTTGGAAACAAACTGCACGGTATCGCCAATATTGTAACCCCATAAGCCCGCATTAGTGTGGAGGATGAGGGCATAATTCACGCCCAGTTCAACATCCTTCAGCCAAAGCCGGGTAGGATTTGCATTGAAAATTTCGTCGGCCGGAACAAATTCAAAAAACATCCCGGCATCTACATTCAGCAGCAGGCCTTCACTGGGAAAACAGTCTTGAAACGCGATGAACCCTTCGGAGGCAGGATAGGTTTCTACGCTGTCAATAGGGCCACCTACCAATGCCTCTAATTTGGCGCGATAGGGTTCAAAATTGACGCCACCATACACAAATACCGAAAAATTAGGGAAAATTTCGCGAATGGTCGATTTGCCGGTGCGGCTCAACAGGCGCTCGTAATACATTTGTACCCAGGGCGGAATGCCACTGATGAGGCGCATATCTGCGTGCATGGTTTCTTCAACGATGCCATCCAGTTTTTCCTCCCAATCATCTATACAATTGGTGCGCCACGATGGCAACTGGTTGGTGCGCAGCCAGGCAGGCACGAGGTGGTTGCTGATGCCGCTCAATCGGCCCGTTGGGATACCAGCGATTTCATCCAGTTCCGGACTGCCCGAGAGGAAGATCATTTTTCCATCCAGCCAACGGCCATTGCCCGTGCGGCTGAAGTAATTAAAGAGGGCATTGCGGGCTGTTCCGAAGTGCAAAGGGGTGCTTTCTTTACTCATGGGGATGTATTTTACCCCCGAGGTGGTGCCCGATGTTTTGGAAAAATAAGCAGGCACACCTGGCCAAAGCACATTGGTGCCGCCAGCTTTGATTTGGTCTACATACGGTTTCAATTGTTCGTAATCGCGGATGGGTACGGCTTGGGTAAATTCCTCGTAGGTGTGTACCTGATCGAACCGGTGGTCTTTGCCAAACACGGTATTGCGGCCTTTCGCCAGTAAATCCCGAAATACTTTTTCCTGTTTTGCCAGGGCATTGGCCGACCAATTTTGAATAGAACGGTCGATGGCTTTGGCAAAAGGACGCACGATGGTGGCACGAAAACCCATATTTTGATGTATAAAACCTGCTGTTGAAAATTCGAACCGTAAAGTTCGTATCTTTTTGGGGAAAATTTGTATTTCCAATATTTTCGCGCTGGAACAATTACGCAGTGTATAAGGAGCAGCGATTTGTATGTGGGTGTGATCTAATCAATAAACTAACATGGAATGTTCAACCGGATTTTAAGCACATTTTTGGGGTTTTGTGCATGTTGGTCGCTTGCGGCCCAGGCGCCCAATATGCCCGCATTGCCCACGGGTACAGCTACTGCCTGCCCGAATGGCAATTTTCAATACACCATTCCCCCCGTACCCAACGCGACATTTTATCTTTGGAAGGCACCGGTAGGTGGGCTGGTCAATGGGGTAAGTCAACTGCCCTTGTCTGTTCAAGCCCCCGATGGTGAAAGCGTTGTCGTAAGTTTTGGATCGGCAACGGGCAACGTATGTGTCGCGGCCGGAAACAACGATGGTATTTCTGCTTATTCCTGCAAGTTTGTCAATGTCGTACCCATTCCACCGACGGTGTTGCCCACGCTGACGATTTGTTACGAAGATTTGCCTTATGTGATGCCGGATGGCGTTATTATCAATGTTGCAGGTACCGCAACCTACCAATGGGTTTTGGAATCTGTACACGGTTGTGATAGTATTATTCGGCAAAAAGTAATTGTTCGGCCGCCGATTATACGCAATTTGGGGCAAATTTATAGCTGTGACGCCGATACAGGCTGTTATTATTATCATGGACTTCTGTTATGTCAGGAGGGGTATTTTCAAGAAGTGTTCTCTTCTTACGATGGGTGTGACAGCCTTGTTTTCGGGTATTTTGAGCGTCTTCCGATTACCGTGAGCATTTTGCCTGCCCAACCTGTACTGGGTTGTATCAATGGCAGCGTGACCCTTTCGGCACAAACCAACTTTTTAAATGCAACCTATACCTGGAAAAATGCAGCGGGTCAGGTGGTTGGATACAATAAAAACCTTTTGGTACATACACCGGGCACATATACCGTAATTTTGAAAGGCCCCAATAATTGTATGGCGACTTACAGTGTGGTGGTGCCAGATCCTGCCCCTTCCGTGACGATTACGGCCTTGGCACCGCCCAACCCTGATTGTCAGAACCCTCAAACCATCCTGCAAGCCAATGCGATACCTGCAAACGCTGTGTACGCCTGGGGTAGTCCAACAGGTTATACCTCCAATTTGCAAAATCCCATTGTTTCGCAAGGGGGCACTTATACGGTAACCGTAACCAATGCAAACAATGGATGTACGGCTACAAAATCCATCACGGTTGTATCGGAAACCCGCCGCGATACGGTGACTGCGCAAATTTGTAGTGGCGAATCTTTTGCCGGATACGCCCAGGCAGGTACGTATGTAGACACCCTGCTTACCCATCCCTGCGGTTGTTACGATATTCGGGTGCTTACCATAGAGGCGGTTACCCAGAAAACATACCATGTAAATGCGACGATCTGCCCCGGTGCCCAATACGCAACGTACACTCAGAGTGGGGTTTATCAAGATTTGTTTGTCAGCGCAGGCGGTTGCGATAGCCTGCGTATTTTGCAACTTACGGTTACGCCAGATTACACGTTGGATGCCCTGGCAACGCCCGATAATGGCAACCAAACTGGCCAAATTAATCTAACCGTACAGGGTGGACAAGGACCTTTCCACTTTGCCTGGAGTAATGGGGATACGACGCAAACCCCGGTGCAATTATCAAGTGGCTTTTATTTTGTGAGCGTCACGGATGCGTTCGATTGTACCAAGCATTTGGCTGTAAAAGTGCCGTTTATGTTGGATTCGGTGCCACCGGTGCATACGCTGGCAGGACTTGAACTGTTCCCCAATCCGGCAAGTGATCAGTTTTGGGTAAATATGCCCGCCGCCGGACGCTTATACATGGTAGATGCGCTCACTGGACAGCGCCAGCCGATGGTCCAAATGAAGGCTGGTACAGGCCAGATTGATGTTGGCACCTTGCCCACCGGGATGTACTGGGTGGTGATCGAAAGTGACCGATTTGGGGTGTTGGTGCGTCGCATGCTGATTCTGCGATAACGCCGTAATTGCATGATTATGATCGCATTAGGTTTCCCAGGTATATCCTGCTTTTTGTAGAGGCAATCGCCGAGGACGCATACCCGCAGCAGCCAGTGCATTGCAAAGGGCGGGTGCTACCGTGGCAACGCCCACTTCCCCTGCACCGCCGGGTGCTGCCTCGCTGGGCACGGTGTACACCTCAATCGGCGGCACATCGTTGTAGCGGGCCAATTGATAGGCATAAAAACTGTCTTCAACGACCTGGCTGTTTTCAACGGTAATTTCATTGCGCAGGGCCTGCCCTAATCCGAACACCGTTCCGCCTTCCATCTGGCTGCGCAATCCATCCGGGTTGATGACCACACCGCAATCGATGGCGACCACAATACGGACCAGCCGAAAGTGTTTTTTGCCCAATTTTTCAATTTCAATGGCATGTGCGGCGTATGAATTGCAGAAAAACAAATGCCCTGCAATACCCATAAAGTGGTTTTTAGACCTTGGAGCATCCCAGCCAATTTTTTCAGCGGCCAATTTCAACACCGTTGCCAAGCGGCCTGGATCAACGGGTTGGCTCCAGTTTTCATTAAATTTGGCGGAAAACGCAGGGCGCCCTTCCAGCAAACTCAACCGAAATTGCAAAGGATCTTTTTTTTGTTTTTGGGCAAGTTCATCGACAAAACACTCAATCGGAAACACATTTACCACGGGCTCCACTCCGCGCAGCCATCCACACTGTATGTTAAATTCAACCGGCGTGTATCCGGTTTGTACATTGGGGATGTCATACCAGAAATCCTTGCTTGCGCCGCCCAGCATTTCAGCAGGTTCTTTGGCTTCCGGCCCATCGGTTGAAAAGGCAACCGGAGTAGTGAGTACATGGTGTTGCCAGCTTTGTACCTGCCCTTTTTCGTCCCAATTGGCTTGCAGGCGGTGAAAATTGGCGGGCCGGTAATTGTCGAAGCGCAAATCATCCGTTCGATCCCAGATTACTTTCACCGCTTGATCGAATTGTTGGGCAATTTTTACCGCTTCTATGGCAAAATCAAATTGCAGGCGTCGGCCGAATGCGCCACCCATGAGCGCCAGATTGACCTTGATATTTTCTTTTTTCAGTTTACAGGAATTGGCGATTTCGCCTACCGCCCAGTCGGGTAATTGCAGTCCACCCCAAATTTCGCATTGTTCGGCATTTGCTTTGGCAATAAAATTGACGGGCTCCATGGTGGCATGGGCCAAAAAGGGTGCGGCATATTGGGCCGAAAAGCTGCGTTTGGCGGGGGCCGTTACTTGGGCAACATTCCCCAGGGTATGCACGATCTGTTTCGGGGCCTCCTTCGATTTCTGTTCAAAACGCTGAAATAAATCCTTTGTGCTTTCATGGTTATTGGGGCCTTCGTTCCACACAATTTTTAACATGCGCCGGGCTTTCATGGCCGCCCACACATTGCGGGCAATCACCGCCACCCCTGCATGTACGTGCATCGGCTTCCCGGTACCTTCAAATTGCACGATTTTCAGCACACCCGGCACTTTTTTGGCCTCCGAATCGTCTACCGAGCTGATGGAGCCACCCCTTACCGGACATCTGGCTACTACCGCATACGCCATACCGGGAATTTGCAGGTCGATGCCATATTTGGCTTTGCCCGTTAAAATATCTTTTTGGTTCCTTTTGCGCTGTTCTTTGCCGATAATGTTAAAATCTTTGACGTTTTTTAGGGTCACTTCGGTCGGAACCGGCAACAGGGCGGCATCACAAGCCAACTCCCCATACGTCAGTCGATTGCCATTGAGGGCATGCACCACCGCGCCTTTTTCTGCTTTGCATAAATGGGGGGCTACCTGCCATTTTTGAGCCGCAGCGTTGATGAGCATCGTGCGCGCTATGGCACCCGCCTTGCGCAAATCGTCGTACGTGCCGGGTACACTTTGACTTCCACCGGTATCATGTGCGCCAGCGGGCAAACTTCCAAAAGGCGCAACTTCGGTATGTACTTGTTGGAAATCGACCTCCATTTCCTCGGCGACTATCATGGGCAGGGAGGTGTTGACCCCCTGGCCGCTTTCTTGTTTTGCCACAAAAATGGTAATGGAACCGTTTTTTTCGATTCTTATATAGGCGTTGGGTTGAAAATAAGGACAATCATCCGGCAGTTCTTGTGCTGCTTGCACCCAATTTGTGGGATAAACACCCAACATAAATCCGCTTCCGGTGAAAGCGCCCAATTGAATAAACCTGCGACGCGAAATAGGCACTTTTTTCATAAAAAAGGGTATAATTTGTGGTCAGGTGTTATTTGTTGTAGTCTTCAATGGCCTTTTGTACCGCTTGCTGAATACGATGGTAGGTACCACAGCGACACAATACGCCATCCATCGCCAACCGAATCTCCGCCGCAGAAGGCCTTTTATTTGCTTTTAAAAGTCCGGCGAGGGTCATCATTTGCCCGGATTGGCAATACCCGCACTGGGGTACATTGATCTCCTCCCACGCTTGTTGAATCGGATGATCACCTTTTGCCGAAAGCCCTTCGATCGTGGTAATTGCTTGTCCTTCCGCAATTTGAACCGGGGTTACGCAGGCGCGTGTGGCGGTATCGTTGAGCAGCACCATGCAGGCGCCACAGGAGGCGACACCGCAGCCAAATTTGGTGCCGGTGAGTTGCAATTCATCGCGCAGTACCCAAAGTAAGGGCATGTCCGGCTCAACGTCTACCGTGCGGGATTCACCGTTGATGAGCAGTTTGAATATGGGCATAATGAAACGGCAGACGGGGAAAAACGCCTGCTGTGGCAAATCTAAGCGAAACGATTTGAAAGTATAGCGCCAAAATTCAAAAACCGTCATCCCAAATTTTGGTGAAAACTAAAATTCGGGATTTTTACCCATTATCACGAACATTCGGCAAAGCGGAAACATTTGGGTAAGATATTCGACCTCTAACGAGGTCGTGCGGAAAAAATACCATTGGGCGTTGCTACAAATATTTGACCTCCAAGGAGGTCAGTGCCTTGCCTTTGAGATTCTGGGTATTTTTTAAGGAGATGGTTTTAAATCAATGAATCATTTGGCAACGCGACGACCTCGCGAGAGGTCGAATATTTGTAGAAAAGATACGATGTCCGAACCCGCTCACGACTTCGGAGAAGTCGCACATTTGTAAATCGATCTGCCATCTACGGCGGCCCCCCCCAACTAAAGATCTCATAAAAGAAATAAGCCGTCCCAAATTTTAGTTTTCACCAAAATTCGGGATTACTCGTGTTTTTGACAGATAGCAAGAAGGGTAAATTAGCTATTTAGCCCTTCCGGCAGCAAGGTATAATCGTGAAAGTTGCCGTACAAACGCTGACCAGGGGCAGGTTCAGTAAGTGCCTCAACGAGGTATTTTCCGCCCACATAACAGCCTTTCCAGCTTTGTCCCAATCCGCCAAACGGTTCTTCTCTATCACCCCGGCTGCGCAATTTGTTGATGCTTACTTTAAGCGATTTTTTAACCAGGTACCACCGTATTTTTCAAAAAAATCAATTCAACTGGTGCAAATACTCCTGAAACTCCCTCGCTTTAAGCACACGCACTTCAGGGAACGGGATATTTTTCAGGATGTCGAAATGTTTGTCGTCACTAACAATATAGGAAGCATCCGCGGCAATGGCACAATCAACAAATTTATTATCGTCAGGATCAGCAACAATAAGTCGCCAAGCATAATATCTTATAATAAAATTAACATTTGGAGCATTTTCGAGAATGGATAAAACATTAGCGGCTACCACACTTCCCATGTGCCGAGAAATAATTTCCTCGTATTCAACAAGAATTTCGGTGGTAACGCAAATCTCATAATCCTCTTTTAGAAAAGCCTGAAAAATTTCGTGAAAAGAAGAACGCTCAGATATGGATACTAGTAACACATTTGTATCAAGTACAATTTTCATACACCCTAATCATTACCATTTTTATAAGGCGTACGTTCATGCATTTGGAGCATTTTCTGTGCGTCCTCTTCATTCCAGCCTTTTTCATCCCAAACCTGATTGGCGGCCGAAATTGCCTTTTGTGCAAAGTAACGTGTAATCAGCCGTTTGATCGCCTGCATATCTTCGGTACTCATTTCTCTGCTGAAAAGTTGCAAAATTTCCAATTGCATTGGATTTAAAGATGCTGATTTATTTTGCATGATCTGATTAAGTCAATGATATAATGTACAAAATTATACGCTTTATAGGGAAAATCAAAGTTTTTTTGCTTCCACCCCGATAGAGGCATTTATATGATAAAGCATAATGATGCGTGCATGCATGCACGATTTTTTTGATGATTGAGACTTTATCAAGGATTTGTGGTAGCGTGTAAAATCTATTGGCGGGGTGACCGAAAAAGTCGCCCCGTCAATAGATTTTACGCATTTACATGGAATTAAAGGAGGCTTTAGTTGTGATACTTGATTTGCCTTATTATATTATAAAAAGGTAAATTACGTATTAATCCCTTCCGGCAGCAAGGTATAATCGTGAAAGTTGCCATATAAACGCTGACCAGGGGCAGGTTCGGTAAGCGCTTCCACGAGGTATTTTCCGCCCACATAACAGCCTTTCCAGCTTTGTCCCAATCCGCCAAAGGGTTCTTCTCTATCGCCCCGGCTGCGCAATTTGTTGATGCCTACTTTAAAAGCACGCAACTCTGCCGCAGTGTGTTTGAGCGCATTTGGGTGGTCGGTAGCCAGCGAGGAGACCAAATTGCCATTGGATACGTTCATTTCGGCCACCATTTCGTCTAAGGAATCTACGACAACAAATGTATCTACCGGGCCAAAGGGCTCATTGTAATAGAGTTGTGCGTTTTTGGGAACCCCTAACAACGCAATCGGCGAGAGATAGGCTGAAATGTCCTGGCCCGGTAAAAACTGGTCCATATTCAGGCTAGACTGGTACAATTTAACCGCGCCTTTGCTGAGGGCATCTGCTACCAGGCCGCGCAAGTCTTCCACTTTTCGGTTGTTAATCAGGGGGCCAAAATCGACTTTTGGTGCTTCGGTTTCGCCTTCCTCTACCAGCAAAGGATGCCCGATTTGCAAGCTTTTTACCGTACTGATATACGTCTCCAAAAAAGCGGGGAACAAATCGCGTTGTACCACCCAGCGCACATACGCGGTGCAGCGCTGTTTGCCATATTCATACCCCTTTTTAATTTGGGCAGCCAACTCCGGCCACTGGCTATAATCCCATATCCCATAAGCATTTACGCCTTCCATTTCGAGCATATGTCGCTTGTGGTTGTCGATCAAACTCAAAGAAATACCGCGACCGTGGCTTTTGCCACCCACATACGACATGGCGGCAATTTCGGGACTTTGAATCAGGGCTTCGCTCAATTCACCACCCGAACCGCTGATCAGGGTAAAAGGCAAACCCGCGCGACGTGCCAGCGCGACAGCCAGCGAAAGGGTATATAAACCGCCATCGGTGGGCACTTTAGCAATCACACTATTGCCGCACAATGCCTGTATCACCATGGCGTGCATGAGTACGCTCATGGGGTAGTTCCAGGAGGCAATATTGCTCACCAAACCTAAGGGCGGACGACCGGCGCTAAATTCTTCCGTTTTTTCCAAATACCATTCCACGCCTTCGATGCAACGATCGACACTGGTGCGGGCTTGCAACACCGGTTTGCCAATTTCCCAGGTAAGCAGGTAGGCCAACAAATCGCGGTGTTTGCGAAAAGCATCGAGGGTTGCTTCAACGCGGGTGCGGCGCTCGTCAAAAGAAAGAGGACGCCAACGGTCAAATTCTACCGCGGAAGCCGCCACGGCTTTTTTCCCTTCTGCGGCATGCAGCATGGGCAAATAACCCAATTGTGTGCCATCTATCGGTGAAAAAATGGGTTTGCCATTGCCCGGAAGTTTCCATTCGCCCGCAATATGGTTGAGCAAACGGCCATTGCTGCTGTCAAACATTTCAGGAGCGATGGTTTTAAGCTGGTCTACTAAAACAGACCATTGAGCAGCAGGAAGGATAATTTTTGACATAAATGTTGGGTAAGGGTAATTTTGACGAAGATAAGCGGATTCATTACTTCTTTTAAACTGGATACCTAACAAATAATGAATTCTTAATGTTGTAATTGCACTTGCATGGGGTAAAAGGAGGCTTTAGATGGGGTGCGTGATTTGGGTAGATTTGGTATCTTCTGTTCGTTTTATTGGGATTTTTGCCGGATATTCGTGTAAATGCGTAATTGCTATTGTTGGGGCGACTTTTCCAGTCTGCCCACACTTTCAATATAAAAAAAGCAATGTGTGTTGAATATCAATGAGTTGTGAGATTTGGGTACAAATGGGGTAAATATTTTTCAAAAAAAATCAATTCAACTGGTGAAAATACTCCTGAAACTCCCTATTAATACATTCATATGAAGTGCAATTTTCATACACCCGAATCATTACCATTTTTATAAGGCGTCCGTTCATGCATGTGGAGCATTTTCTGTGCGTCCTCTTCATTCCAGCCTTTTTCATCCCAAACCTGATTGGCGGCCGAAATTGCCTTTTGTGCAAAGTAACGGGTAATCAGCCGTTTGATCGCCTGCATATCTTCGGTACTCATTTCTCTGCTGAAAAGTTGCAAAATTTCCAATTGCATTGGATTTAAGGATGCTGATTTATTTTGCATGATCTGATTAAGTCAATGTTATCGTATACAAAATTAAGGTTTTTGTAAGGAAATAAAAGTTTTTTTTAAACTCGCCCTCGCTGCCCAATACAAAAGTGATATGCATTAATAATCAATTAGTTATAAAAATTAGATATAAATTGGGTACAAGTTTTCCAAAATGAGGCGTTTTTACTCGTATACCTCTTGATGAGGTTATTGAAATAATTGGGGGTGGCTTTGTTGTAAGGGGAGTTTTAGTGTATCGTGCAAGTTTTCGCAATTATATAGGTTTTTTGATTTTGACAGTTGATTTATTGACAAATCCGCCTCACTCAAATTCGCCCCACTCAAATTCGCCCCACTCAAATCCGCCCCACTCAAATACACCCCACTCAAATCCGCCCCACTCAAATACGCCCCACTCAAATACGCCCCACTCAAATCCGCCTTAACCAAATACGCCCCACTCAAATCTGCCTTAATCAAATACGCCCCCCTCAAATCCGCCCCAAGCAAAACCGCCCCCCTCAAATTCGCCCCAATCAAATCCGCCCCAATCAAATCCGCCCCCCTCAAATTCGCCCCCCCCAAATCCGCCTCACTCAAATTCACCACCCTCAAATCCGCCTCACTCAAATTCGCCCCACTCAAATTCGCCCCACTCAAATTCACCTCCCTCAAATTCGCCGATGACAAAATCACCCCCCTCAAATCCGCTTTCTCTAAATCCGCGTCTTGCAAATCTGCCCATTGAAAAGTAGCCGATTGGTAAATTTTCTTTAATGTAGCAGTATCTAAAGGCAACAAAGTCAGCGTAATTAATAACTGCCCCCGTTCTGGACTTAGTGGTTTTTCAATTAAACTACCCCCTTCCATATACCTGTAAGGTTTAAAAGAATAGCTCAACGCGGCAATTTGACCAATTAAGGACTGACTAAGTTTGTACTTCCTTTTTTCTTTTTGTTTAAAAGAAAGTCCCTTTTGCTGGCTCTCAATTTCTGTGTCCACTTTGTCCATAATGTTGCTCATCAAAACAACTAATGCACTTCTTCTACTGGCTTCTGATAGAAACATTTGCTGGTTCATTAGTTCAGTTTGGCTATCAATTTTGATATTTTGAGCCTCCAATAACTCATTTTGATTCATCAGCAACAAAGTGCCTGTAAGTCCCCCCAACGAAACAAAAATACCCAATACCCATTGCCACCACCAATTTCTAAATCTACTCCAAATAAACCAGTTCGCAAGGCGGGGCAATACATGGCGTACCCGTTGGCGTACGTCGGGGGCTACATCTCGCAATAAGGTATCCGCTAAACGATCTGTGAGGGCATCCGTCACCCTTTGCGCGTCTTCTATCACTTCTCCGGCATTGGCGGTTGCGCTGCCAAAGATAAAGGCTGTTATTTGTCTTTTGAAGGCATACAGCAATACAAAACTTAGTACAAGTACCCCAAAACTGGTTAATGTAACGGTGTAGAGGGTTCGGGTTACTTGTGGCAAATGCCTTTGGTACACCAAAAACCCTGCAATACCAATCAATATACCGATCACCATACCTGGTAACAGGTTGCGAATGGCTAAGGGCTTAAAACCACTTTTTAAGGGGAAGGTATCTGGTTTAGGGTCGGGCGTTGCTTGATCGGTGTTATCGTTTGGCTGTTCCATAGTATTGAATATTTAATTTAATCGCCACTCCTACTGAAACGCAACCCTTCAACGCCGACATCTACCCCATTTGTACCGCTTTCAGGGCCTCCTTTTGTTTGACATTGGAGCAAATTTAAATCCCAAAAGGTTAAGAAATGGACGCAATTTCGATAAAAGGGTTTTTCTTCGGTTGTTATCAGGTAGACTTTACAATCTTTTTTAGTTCTTCTATCGAAAGCATATTTATTGATTTATGAAGCATTCGATGGCAATTGGCACAAACCAAAGCCAAATCATCTAAGGTTGTCTTTTGTGTTGCATCTAAAAGATGCAAGGGGCTGATATGATGACATTCAATGAAACCTTTCCCCAGATCCCCATAAGCCTTGAAAAAGTCAAATTGACAAACTTCACATTCCAATTTTTCGGTAGCCTTTAATACCGACTGTTTTTTCTTAGCCGTTAGTTTTCCATCACGTTCTCGAACTTTATGAAGTCGAAAAAGGATTTCTCCTTCAAGAGCCTCATAAGGCACTTCAGGTTCCATCAACATCACTTCATGCGATAACTCTTTATCTGTAACTACTGCTCTTATGCTTGAAGCAACGCGGCGCAATTTGTCTTTGTTTTTGTAAAACTCCAAGAACACTTCTTTGTCAAGATTGCTGTAAGATTCCATGCCTTTGCCGTGATAATCTGGATCAAGTGCAAGAAAATTGGATAATTTCATGGAGACTCCATTAGGATTTCGAAAGGTTTCATCTCCTTGATTTATTGGCTGAAATGGCAACTCATTAAAGAGTTTAGACAAGGCAATAACACGTTCATTTTTATGGCCAATTGGGCCTCTTTCAGGGTCAAAATATAAATCAAGTGCCAAAATGATTTCATCACGGTGCCAGCGGGGGTTTCTCATTTTCATTCTAACTTTGAGGTTTTAGGATAGATAATGTTTCTTCAAAAGTCCCTTTTTGACCTCGCATTGCCATTTTACTATTATTGTCAAACCTTTTGCTGGTAGCTGTTCCAACACGTGTAAATCAAGTATTGGGTTTTGAGCGCGTTTTTTATCCCAAAAGTCGGCGTTCTCTTTAGGCTGAGTGTTCTGACAATATTGACCATGCCAAAAACAGCCATCAGTATTAATAACAGATTTTTTCTTCGGAAACATGAAATCGGGGAATACGAAAATAGGGTCGTTAAGCCTCCACCCTGTTATCTTTTTAGATTTGAAATACGGGATCAATTTTAGATAGGTTCTTCTGCTTTTAGAGGACTTTACAGACCGCATAATAGAGGATCGTTTATCTTGATCAAAAACATTTGTCATATTCATTGAAAATCAGCAATTGTTAAATGCTCTTGACCTTGAGCATCTAGATATAGAGCATTGCCATTTGCTAGAAGTAACGAAGCCGCAACAGGATTGGTTGACAAAAGAGATATTGCTTGATCGGAATACATAGTACGCATTTTTTCAAAACTCTCCACTATTGAAACCCCTCCTCCCATGAACAATTTCAATCCATAATTTTCGCATGACATAAACACGTTCACATAATCGGTTGCCCGTGGCTGCAAGTTGCTTTTATCTGTAAATCCAATGAAAGCATAGCAATTATGGGCTCGCAAATTTTCTGATAGAGAGATGCCTGCATCACAAGCACAGGTGTAGAATAAAGATTTCCCAAAAAAATAAGTGTTTCGATTATGCACAAGGGGGGTTCCGGAAAGCAATACTGCATCGCTACAACCGTGTGCATAGGCTACAAAAATAAAAGGTTGTTCCGCGTAAGTTGAGATATATTGTTCGAGCTGGAAATCATCATGCTCCGAATCCAATTCATCTATTAGAAAATCATTGCATGCTTCAGCATGGGCGCAGATGTCATGTCGACATGAAAGAAAATAGTCTCCCAGATGACGATCTGCACTATCATAGGCAATTAGAAGACGTGCCATAACTAAAGGGATTCTTTTTGGCGGGCTAAAAGTTCTACTGCCATATTAAGTATACTTTTTTGGAAGAACATACCAAGTTCAGATTCATGACCTTTACGAATTTCATTCAATACTTGGTTCAAGGAATATATCTCACCTGATCTAAGAGTAAGAAACGGTTTTTCTCGATCATCTGGATTGTTTCTAAGTATCCATTCTTCAAGTGCGCAGTCAACACGAAGGTTAAGTTTATTAACAGCGTTTTTTATGATCGGCAAATTAACCTTAACACCATCATTACTTTTAATCGTTGAAAAAGCGTGGTTGTTAATAAACCCTCGGAGTTCATCGTTAGTCAAAGCAGGAAGATTAGCTGACATAATGATAACAGTGACTAATGTAGTTTTCTCTCGGATTTCCTTGAATACGGCGTCTCCTCGTTTTTCATTTTCACCTAGGTCCATATCAAGTAATACTACTATTTTACTTGAAAGATTGTTCAAGATATATTCAATTCCTTTATTAGGAGTGAGGAATATTTCTACACTTTTCTCTCCGTACTCTTCTTCAAGGGCAATTATTAGTGGGTCATTATCTCGGAAATTATCGTCAATTATAACTATTTTAATAGGTATTTCTGTTTTCATTCGGCTAGATTTTTTGAAAAGGTAAAGTTATTTTGAATGTGGCACCTTCGGGTTTGAGCTCATTATTAATCAACTCAACAGTGCCTTTTAAAGATGAAATTCGAGTTTTAACAATCCAGAGCCCGACACCTCCTCCCCCTTCTTTAGCTGTACCTGTATAGTATAAATCAAAGATTTTATCCTGTTTATCAGAAGAAATTCCTGGGCCATTATCTGAAAAATAAAAAATGTATTGATCGTTTTCGGCGAATCCACTAAATTTTATAATTTTATTATCTCGGCCTTTCAAGGCCTTAATGGAGTTAGAAATTAGGTTCTGAATAATTTCTTCAAAAAACTTACGATTGGCATGGAGCGTAATGTTCCCCTGTACTTCTATTTGAGTCTGAATTCCTTCTTTTTCAAAAGTCAGGTCATACACCTTAAAAATACTGGTCATTAACTTTTTAAGGTTAAGGTCTTCAAACTCTAGGTTAGAACTGGCATAGCTTAGCATGAAGTCCGTTACCTGATTTAAAGTTACCATATCGGTGTAAATTTGCGTTGCATACTCTTTGAAATGATTATCGTACTTCGGATTCGGATAGTGGTCGACAAAAAACTCGGCCATACGCAAAATTGCACCAACTCTTGTCCTTACTGCGTGCGCTAAGTTAATAGCATAGTCTTGCAAAGACATAAGACTGAAGTAAATATTCTCTCGTCGCAAAAACTCCTCGTGCATCTTTTTTTGTTCTTCAAAGTTAGCCTTAGATGCTTGAAGGGCAGATTCTAATTGCTCTTTGAGAGGTATCAGTTCTAATGCTAATTGGGGGTTTTTTTGTTCTATTTCCCTAATTATTTCTGTGGTGCCACGCAGCTCTGCAATCGCTTTTGTATAACCTTTTTGGTTGAGGAGTTTTTTGCGTTCTCGTTCGTATATTTTTACTTTCGAAAAAACGTCTAACTGATCAATTATAAATTTTTTAAACGCCCTATATTCTGGTGTATCTACAAAATCCTGACGATTTGTAGATTCAATTATTGCTGAATTTTCTTCTTTTGTAATTTCTACGTAACCTATGACCTCGCGTGTACCGATTCTGGTAAATGTATCTTGCCAAAGACGCTTGTCAATTCCTAAAATATCCCGTCGGCGCATTGGCTCATCTTCATATTCAGCAAATGGTGTAGCAATGATTCCATCTCGGTATACCCGAATGCCGTCAATACGGTCTTCTTTGTTAGGGTGAGCTCGGTTGTACTTCAGTTTTGCTTCCGTATTAAAAAAATACAGTTTCATTTTGACAAAACCGAAAGACGGCTTAGGTATTTTTACTGTATAAATTTGGCCTGATACATCATTAAATAGCAAAGATTCTTGATATTCCACTTTTGTTTTTTCATCCAAGCCGTAACTTATTTCTGCAGAATGAGAAGCTAAGTCAATTGCTGCTGAACGAACCTCTAATCTTTCGAATTCTGCATATTCATCGGAATCAAGAAAAATCTTAAAGGGCGTTTTATGCCCATAAAATGGTGAAACGAATTTTGACAATTCTCGATTTAATCGTTCTAAATCTTTGCTTGTCCATATATCGTATAAGTCGTTGATAATGAGACTTGTCCCTTCCTCTTCCAAATCCAAAGTTTCCTCCATCCAATAGTTATTCTCTACATCAGTAAATAACTGAATCTTTCCATCTTCAGTAGTAACAGGTTTATAGTCTGACCAATTAATCTCTACTAAAAGCCAGAAATTGTGCCCTTTCTTCTTAGTCTTAATCAATAGTTTTTCACCTAATTTATCAGTAGCAAACCGCCCAATGCCCTTTTCTCCCACATAACGACGCCTAAAAGGTTCAGGTGAAAACTGCTCATTACGCTTGCTATCAGTACCTACTACCATCCACTTATCTCTTATATCCTCAAAAGTCATTCCTAAACCGTCATCCTTGACAGTTATCTGTTTCTGATCTTTACTAAGAAAATGCACAGTTACTTCACGGGCATTTGCATCATAACAATTTTTCACCAATTCATATATAGCAGTAATCCGGTCGGAGATAAGCTCTCTTCCTATGAGACGAAGCACATTGATGTCGAATCGCCATTTTAATGATGAGTTTTTTTGATCAGCCATATAGGCTTAGATATGACGCTTAAAATGTTCAATTATTGATAGGCCGATTACCTCGCCTAAACGAACAGGCACCGCATTCCCTATATATCTACCAACTCTAGTGAAGTGGATTGGATCATTTGGTGACACGAATTGATAATCTTGAGGAAAAGTTTGGAGTAATGCCGCTTCTCGAATTGAGATTGCACGGTCTTGTTCTGGATGGCCAAATCTGCCTGTACCGAAATTGTAAAATTGTGTTGTAATAGTTGGAGAAGGTTGATCCCAAGACATACGACCATAAACTGACTTGTACGATTGTCCAGATTCAGACTTATGACAATCTGTACGTAGCTCTTCATCCCAGTCAAGCCAAGTGCCGTTTGGAACGGACTGTTTGATCCGGGCGAGCATAGTTGAGTTCATTGAACATGATCTATGCAAAGTGTCATTTGAATGAATTTTTCCTGCATTTATCTTTGGTAGTTTACCAATGGCATCGAAGGTAGTTCTATAATTATCCGGGCCATGAGTAGGCTCTATTAAACGTGGCTTTGCAAACTTTGAGGCCAAAAGAATTAATCTTTTACGCTTTTGTGGAATTCCGTAATCAGGGCAATATACTATTTGATAATGTACAAAATATCCCGCTTTCTCTAGGGTCGCTACAAAGTTCCGAAAAACGTCCTGGTTACGCAGATTAGTAACATTCTCCATAGAAACTAGGTCAGGATTAGTTTCTTCCACTAATTTGCCAAAGGAGTCTAGTAAGTGCCATCTACTTTTTTCAGTTTCTTTTTCTCTGCTTTTATTGGTATGAGTTGAAAAGGGCTGGCATGGAGCACAGCCTACCAATATTCTTAATCCGTCTGGCGGGTAATGTTGAGAAAGTTTTTCACTACTCAAATCCGCTACGCTATCAGGATAAAATTTGACATTATTATTATACTCAAACCCATGCCGGCAGGATTCGTCTATGTCATATCCAGCACGAACATGGATGCCGGCTTTTTGCAATCCACAAGTTAGCGCTCCGATGCCACAAAAGAGGTCGACCGCATAAACTGGCAAATTTAAGTGTTTTTTTTTGATATTCTTCGCCATCGTTTTTGAAGTAGGAAAGCAAAGATACTTCCTCTTGCGGACATTCCCCAGGAAAAAATATACGTCTCTTTGTCAAACGAAAAATTGCCACCACTAAAGGCTTCCCCCGCTGGGAAATGATAGTAAGTAGAAATTCTTGGATCGTGGTAACATCCGCTTCTTACAGCGGAAACGTTCATTCTATTCTGACTTGTGGAAAGGGAAGAAATGACGTATACACCACTGGTCATTCCGAAGTATGACAAACAAATACCTGTCACGGGAGCTTCTGTCCTCGAATTGGAAATCTTTAATCCGAACAAGGTTTCCGGGGGCAAAAATATCAGGCATTCTGCTGCAATAAAGATTTGTGGTAGCATATAAATTCTATTGGCGGGGTAACAGAAAAGTCGCCCCGTCAATAGAATTTACGCATTTACATGGGATAAAAGGAGGCATTAGATGTTATGCTTGACTTGCCTCGACATCTTTTGCTCGTTTTATTATTTACTCAACATCACTTTTTGCACTGCGCGCACCTTCTGCGCATCCCGCACCTGCACGTAATACACGCCTGAAGCCTGTGTGCTCAAATCAATTTGTACATTCAATTGCTGATTTACAACCGGAAACTGCTGACGAACAACCGTAGCGCCCAGGGCATTCACGACACTTACTTCCACCTGATCCTGTTGCCAGCCGCTGGATAAAAGGTTAAATTGGCCTTGTGCGGGATTTGGGGATATGGTGATTTGCGCGTCCAGTTTGTTTTCATAGGTAGCCGTAGCCTGTTTGTAATCCAGGTAAGCGACCAGTAATGTAAAGTATACAATATCTACATCTACAATTTCTGCAATGGGTGACCACAGGCGTTCGTCGTTCTGTTGTACCGCAATGGCCATGTTTTCCGTTGGGAAATAAAATGCATCGGAATTGTAAAAGAGCGAGCCATTGTGTCCCCAGTTTTCGATGCCCAAGGTGGTATATTGCATGGCTCCGAGCCCGTAGGCGAGTCCAGTACTTGGGTTTTGTGCAAAATCAGTTTGCATGGCGGCAAGGGTGCTGGCATTCAATACATGGCCACCGTGTACCCGTTCGCTAAAACGCACGAGGTCTTCCGGAGTTGTAATGAAACAGCCCGCGCTCGTTGCCAGGCTGAACAACCCGACATCCGGGATACCTACACCTTGCAAGTCATCCACCACATTATCGCCATCCTGGTCCGAAAAACAGTGGGCAAAAGGCTGTGCACCGGGTGTTTCAAACGGATAAGCAAAGGTGTGTGTGAGGCCCAG
>Ga0247831_1002538_pt1 | contig 29328 bp, 28 predicted proteins | sample LaCruzMarch2015__9_FD_192406 | JGI IMG/M metagenome (GOLD analysis project Ga0247831, IMG submission 192406) | Freshwater microbial communities from meromictic Lake La Cruz, Castile-La Mancha, Spain - LaCruzMarch2015_1m | ecosystem: Environmental > Aquatic > Freshwater > Lake | place: Spain...
AAGCACCGTTGCTGTAAAAAAATGGGGGGGCGAAAAATGTATGGCGGAAGCAAGCCTCGAAAATTTTTCGCCCCCCATTTTTCGACAGACTCTTTTCGGACTTGTCGCTGGCACTGCTGTCAGTTTGAAGCGTAGTTTCTACAGAAAACGTCCTAAGTCCAGCCAAGCCCAATTCTGGCAGAAGAACAAAAGTGGAATGTGCCATAAGGTCTTTTGCAAAAATTCCCACAAAGTGATTGCAAAGCGAAAAAAAATGCCTACGCTTTGAACTTTGAACTTTGAACTTTGAACCTTGAGACCGGTCGGTTTGTGCTGGGGAGAATGAACCTTTATGATTCACAAGCATTATTCAGTTGGGTTGATTTGTTTGCTGCTCCCAGTCACTTTTATGTTCGCCGGCGAGAATTCCTTGGCCGAAGATCCTTCTTTTGATATTGCGAAAGCGATTCGCCTGCCCGTTGTGAAGCTTGGGCTTTTGAATCCGGGGGCCGAGGGCTCTTTCTTAGTCGACATCCAACCATCGATGACGATTCCTATGGAAGTAGTCGGTGCATCCCGATCCTGTTCATGTACGAAATTAAGATTTGTCGACGGGAAAACGATTGATCCGAAATCTCCCTTTCGTATTGAACTGAAAATCCAAGCTGCATCAAGTCAACATGGTGAAATGGCCGGGGAAGTTTTATTGGGGCTTCGCGAGGTTGAGCAACGTGATAAAGAGCAGCTTGCATTGATTTTGCCCTTTACCTATCTCGTAGAGAAGGACATTGATGCAGGTCCTGAGTCAGAATCATCGTTCGATGTTGTTGACGTCTCTAAGCCCGGTTCGCTCCGAATAACCAACAACACTGGATTCCGATGGGCCAATGCAACCGGAGTATTTGAAGACGAAAAAGGAATGAAATGTTCCATGGCCGCTTCGATGGATGAACTGTCAGACACACGACAAATCGTCAAGTTTGACATCCTGCCGATCGCACAGCTATTGGAATTGAAAATTGGAACGGCGATTTCCGGTACTGTAACGGTTTTCGCAAAGAAAGCAGCGAATGCCGACGCTTTTTCGAAGGTCACGCAAATCCCTATCAGCGTCAGGATTTCGAGTCCTCTGAGAGTTACACCAGCAATTATTTATCCAGAAGAGAATGGCTCGAGTATTGAGTTGAATGTCTTGCTTTCCACGCACCTGCCAGCTCTCAAAACAGGCGAGTTTACCTATGAGTTGCGTGGCGCTTCTGGCATCATCGAAAGTCAATTGCATCTCAAAAGTGGCCATTGGATTGAGTTGACCATTGAGCCTAGCGCGCTTTGGTCTGAGGTTGGTAAGTCACTGACGCTTTCATTGTCGAAGGCTGATGGGTTTGAGTCGAAGACGGATATCGTGGTTAAGGGATCGATCAAGTAGCTTAAGGCTAGAAAGTAGGATTTATGAGAACAACAGTTTTTCGTTTCGCAGTGTGTGCCTTCTTGATTTTGTACTCTTTCTGTATGGCTGCGAATTCGCAGCAAACACTCGAGTGTTTAGGCGAAATTTTATTGAATTGCCCGCCCGAACCCAAGAAGTGTGGAGATCAACCGTGCGATGTCGCCACGACATGGCAGGTTAATCCAAACAACTCTTGTGAATTGATACCCGTTTTTACTGCTTCATGTGAGGACAACAGTAAAGAACCTGTGAACTACAGGGACGATCAATTCAAGTATTGCATCCCAGGACAAACACCGACCGGATTTGACGATTCGGAAGCTCATTACATTCCATGTTGGAAATGGCGTTTTTGCAGTGCATCGTGTACCGAGACCACGCAAGTCGAAGGGTATGTAGATACCAAGCTTAACCCAGACACTACAGAAAGTTGCGTTACATTCCAAGCACGAAAAATTGCTAAAAAAGTGTTCAAGTGCAATGCAGGCGTCAGTAGCGGGGACGAAGCGCTAGGTGAATATAGAGAACTGGAAATTGAATGCACTGGGCAATTAATCCCTTGCCAAATCACTGAGTAGGTTTTTTTGACGAAAGGCCAAAGCAATGTTTAGAAACTTGCTATTTTGTATTTGTTGTTCAACATTTATCTTTTTATTCTACTCGAAACCGCTGTCAGCGCAGTGGAATTATAGCGAGTTGATGAATCGTCTCGCACAAGAAAAAAGCAAAGTGGTTTCACACCAACTAACCATCCATCAGATTCCCGTTCGCGGTAAGATGTTCGAAAATTGCACGTGGATTCACGAATATTCTTCCAGCGGAGGGCATGATGTGTTAGCTGTCCTCAATCGAGAACTGACGAGTCAAGATGTGTATTTCTGGAGCGTTAACGGTGTGTCCGATCGTTATCGGATTTCAGGAACATATCGAAAAGAGGAGAAATCAAGCGGATTTATCAGTGCACGTGAAAAGACCAGTCTAGATCTGCCTCGGAGCATCAAATTTCTTGACTGGAAAACGGCTGGTCTTGGGTTTTGCGGGGATGTAGGGTCTTCTTTCGAAACCATTTCCGGGAATATAGCAGGTTGGGACAAGGTCGAAGTTGAGCGCAAGTTTAAGCAGGATGCCAAGAGCCTCATCGTCGAGGAGGACGACATTCGTATCGAGGTCGAGTCAGATGATGGAATGAGGATTATTCGTTTTCTGAACGGTATTCCGGTGCCCGACGATGAAACTACAAAAGATCCGTATCTCTCGGAATGGAAAGTAATCTACAAAAAGCATGGGAAATTGAAACTGCCATCGGAAGCAACGTTGCGATGTCACGATGCGATGGTCAAATACGAATTCATTTGGGATTCGGTCAACGAACCGCTTGAGTTAGGTGCCGCAACGGTTCAGCGGTTCGTCAAACAGATTCCTGGCGCAAAATCGCGTGATCAAAAAGGTCCGCTCCGTTGATCACCAACCAAAGACAGCGACTGCGTAAGCGGTCAAGCAACAACTTAATGATCATCTCCTTTTTTCGGTGCTCGCGAGATATCATCGCAAGAAACCCGCGCCGAACCAATCTATTAGCGACGAGGGTTTTCAAACCAGTATAGTCCCGATTTACCTGGCGTAACGATATCGACATCGCCATCGGCATCCAGGTCGTGAAGGGCCATCTGCAATCCAGTACCAGCGGAACCAGGTCGGAAATCTTGGAGCGCGTCGCGTAGCTCGGGGTTGATGGGAGCTGCCGGAGCAGGCTCGCCACGGTAGACGACCGTTCTCTGCCATTTGGAGGTTTTGCGGTCGAACTTAAAAACGTAAATGCATGGTTCTGCCGTAGCCCCGGGTTCACTCTCGTGAGCATAGATTCGTTTGCCAGTCACGAACTCTTTCTCGCCATCACCATCGAAGTCCGCTAAGTGGAGTGTGTGGACTTGAGAAAACGTCATGTCGATATCTTCCTTCGTCCACGTCCTTTTGCCTGCTGCATCGGTAGACTGCTTGAGCCAATGCAATCCGAAATCATGCCCCATTCCCCAAACGATATCGGTATCTCCATCTCCATCAAAATCGTGTCCGATGATTTCAACACTGGCCGTTCCAAGTTGAAACTCGGGATGAAACGCCCAATCATTCGTTCGATCTACGGGCTGCTCGTACCAACCCATCGGAGTGATCAAATCGATGCGTCCGTCTCGATTGATATCACCATGCCCGATGCCGTGCCCTGCGCCCTGAGGTGCAAGTTTTCGAATCTTCCATTCGACCTTCGGAGATTTAGTAACCAATTCGTACAAAAGAACTTGTCCTCCAACGTTCGGGATCAGCACGGGCGTTTTGTCACCATAAAGATCGATCAGATAGCTCGTTTCCATCGAGCCAGGCAGATCGATAACGTGTTCCGTCCACGGTAAAGTCGGATCCACAGGTTGTTCCGCCCAAGCGATCTTTTGGCTGAAGTACGCGCAGGTCACGATGTCGACTTTGTTATCGCCGTTGACGTCCAGCGGGGCATCACAAAAATCTTCGTAGTAATGAGGATTCGTACCTCGAGGTACGTCACGAACTTTGTGTTGAGTCCAATCGGGCGAGGCATACCACGAGTCGCCGCTGAACACATCTAATTTTCCGTCACCATTAAAATCCGCCACACCGACGGCTTCAAAGGGCGATCGATGATTGATGGTATGCTTCTTCCATGCGGTTGCTTCTTGCGCAACAAGCCGGTTGGTAGAAGATAATCCCATTGGAAGGACAAGAGCCAGGGAGGCCAGGGACCTTAAAAGGCGATTCAGTTTCGGCACAATATTTTTTCCGGGTACGTTGCATGACTTGTGAGGGCAGTCTGATTTCGAAAAACATTGTACTGGATCTCTTACCGTTTAGTCCTGCCGGAGGTGATTCTGTTTCCATAGAAAATCTGGGCCCAAGGCCTACCTTCGCGTTGCAATTGCTTGGATCTTGGACTAGTCCTCTAAAATCCCTGATTATCTTCGGCTAGACATTTTGGTTCAAATCAAACCAGGAATGGAGTGCCCCTGTAGATCTACGAATGACGAGGCATAGTTACTGTCGAAAAATGAGGGGCGAAAAATAGGGGGCGGAATCAAGCTCCAAAATTTTTCGCCCCTCATTTTTCGACAGACTCTTTTAAGCAACGCATTAGCTTACCAAACCTATTGCGACGGACAGGCACAGGCCTACCTTCGCGTTGCAATTGCTTGTATTCAAAACTGGTCTTCTAAAAACCCTGAAAATCGCCGGTCAAACTTCTTGGTTCAAATCGAATCAGGAGTGGATTGCCCCTTTAGATCTCGGAATGATGAGGCATGTTTACTGTCGAAAAATGAGGGGCGAAAAATGTTTGACGGAAGCAAGGCTCCAAAATTTTTCGACAGACTCTCTTTTTCAAGACATTAGCTCACCAAACCTGTTTTGGCGGAAAGGCACAAGGGACACCTTCGCGGAGCAATTCCATGGATCCTGGACTAGTCCTCTAAAATCCCTGATTATCTTCGGCTAGACATTTGGATTCAAATCGAATCAGGAGTCGAGAGCCCCTTTAGATCTCCGAATGATAAGGCATATTTACTGTCGAAAAATGAGGGGCGAAAAATGTTTGACGGAATCATGGTTCCAAAATTTTTCGCCCCTCATTTTTCGACAGACTCTCTTTTTCAAGACATTAGCTCACCAAACCTGTTTTGGCGGAAAGGCACAAGGGACACCCTCGCGTTGCAATTCCATGGATCCTGGACTAGTCCTCTAAAATCCCTAGTAATCGTCGGCTAGACATTTGGATTCAAATCGAATCAGGAGTGGAGTTCCCCTTTAGATCTCCGAATGATAAGGCATATTTACTGTCGAAAAATGAGGGGCGAAAAATGTTTGACGGAATCATGGTTCCAAAATTTTTCGCCCCTCATTTTTCGACAAGGTCTTTTCGGTATGGCAATACTCGTTTGCACACCAAACCTGTTGCGAAGGAGTGGCACAAGGCACACACCTTCGCGTTGCGGTTGCGTGGTTTCTGGACTGGTCTTCTCGCTCCCTTGGATGCTGCGAGAATTGGAATGCCATTACCCACCTCTCGGGAAACTTGGATTTGCGTAATCAACTACCGTGGTCGAGTACGAGTACGAAGCGCTTCGATTCCCATGTTGCGGGGGTGGCAAGGCTAGTGCCTGCGGATCAAGGGGGCGGTACGCCTGCGGCTGACTGTTAAACGATTTGCGCAACATCAAAACAAGCGCCCGTGGCTGTGAGACAAGTGATACAGATTACCTAGTCGGAACACGCGGAACATCGAAGGCCTGGAAGATTGAGAACGACCGCTACAGGTCAACTCAATGCTTCTTCTGGTCGATAAGCTCGATGACCCCAAGAAAAATTCGTTGGCAGAATGGTAGCACGAGAAATGGATTTCTTGCGCCCCCCCGAGAATTTGAAATTGGTCTATCACGGATGATAAAGATCATGAATCTGAGACACATATTCGGACCGACGCTGGTCCCAATGGCATTCGTTTTTTCGGGATTCTTTTGCTCACCTGCTGAAGCGCAACTTCCCTCCCAAAATCGATTTTCGCCCATCAATTATTTCGGACGCTGGCAAGGTTTTGGATACAGCGACGGCTACCATGCTTGCAAAGAAGGGCGATGCCCACCCAAACAATCGTTCTCGAGCTACTACGGTGAACCGACCTCACCTCCATCCTCCCCGCTTTTCCATGGCCACAGAGCGGCCAACATTGGCTACTCACAACAATTGCAACCCCATCAATACAGTCATTCGGTCCATCCCTACAGCCAGTCTGCATACGCAGGTTCACAGGGCTCTGCCCAAACCAGCCCGGCACCGCAGCATTTCACGCCAGTTCCGTCTAGTCCAACACCCAACTTCTACGAAACCGTTGTACCCGCCCCCCTTGGTAAGCCCGAATCACCCAGCGATAAAAATTATTTTGAGCTTCCAATGCCGCCTAAATCCAGTGATGATTTGTTGCCCGCTGCACCGTCCGTAAACAGCCGACGCGTTCCGCAGGGAAACCAGTCTCTTTTGCACCAATCCAATGATCGAAAGCGTTAGTTTTGAAGCGTGGGATCGAACGACGAAAATCCAAGGAAGTCCGATTCCACTCAATTCAAACCGATTGTTGAATTTCACTCGGCCAAAGCTACCGGGATCTGGTTGATCATCATTGCAGCAGTGTTGTGGAGCAGTAGCGGTTTTTTCACTCAAACCAAACTGCTTGACGTTTGGCCAATCGAACATCGCGGAACCGCCATCGCTGTTTGGCGAGCCTTGTTCTCAACTCTGTTTTTACTCCCCTTGGTGCGCAAGCCAAGCTTTAATTGGGTCATGATCCCGATGACTTTATGCTTTTCTGGAATGACCTGGACCTTCCTAACGGCCCTGGTGAGCGGCTCGCCAGCAAACACCATTTGGCTCCAGTATTTGGCTCCCGCTTGGGTGACTCTCGCATCCATCTTTCTGTTTCGTGAGATACCCCGAGGACGGGATTGGTTCATGCTTGGCACGTGCATTTTAGGCGTGTGTTTCATCTTGGTCATGGATGCTCTCTATAGTGTCCCGTCGAAGCACTACCAATGGTGGGCACCTTTGCTGGCCGTGATGTCCGGAGTGTGTTACGCCGGCGTGATTATGTGCATGCGTGTGCTCCGCGATCACGAATCGTCGTGGCTGGCAGCACTGAACCATATCGTGATCCTGCTGGTGATGTCCCCCATGGTTTGGCTGAGCGGCGTCTCGCTTCCAACCGGTTGGATGTGGGTCATCTTGGCAAGCTTGGGGATCCTGCAAATGGGACTCCCTTATTATCTTTTTGCACGCGGTCTCAAGTCGACGCCCAGCCATCTGGCGTCAGTCATCACACTCCTTGAACCAATCCTGCTACCTGTTTGGGTGCATTGTATGCGGAGCGGCGATCCGGAATACCAAGTCCCTCATTGGTGGACCTGGGTCGGTGCCGGCTTGATCTTGATCGGCCTGACCATTCGCAACGTGATTCGGGATGAAGAGCTTCAGGCGGAGGCGTCCAAAGCATGAGAGTCATGCACATCATCACAAGAATGATTGTTGGCGGGGCCCAAGAAAACACGCTCTACAATTGCATGGACCTGATCCGGCACCATGCAGATGAAGTCGTTCTAGTCACCGGACCAACCACCGGGCCCGAAGGAAAGCTTCTGGCTCAATCGGATATTCATGGGCTGGAGATCCACACTGCGAAGTCCCTGATTCGTGCCATTCACCCGCTCAGGGATTGGCAAGCGAGAAAACAGCTGCTGCAAATGATCAAATCATGGAAACCCGACGTGGTGCACACGCACAGCGCCAAAGCAGGGTTAATCGGACGCGACGCTGCTTGGACCTGCCGAGTGCCTTGCGTTATCCATTCGGTGCATGGTGCTCCCTTCCATCCGTATCAAAACCGTGCCAGCAGATGGTTCTTTATCCAGTGTGAACGATGGGCGGCAAAACGATGCCATCATATGATCAGCGTCGCCAATGCGATGACGGACTTGATGGTCTCGGCAGGAGTCGCAGAACGTTCCAAATTCACGACGGTTTATAGCGGAATGAACGTCGAACCGTTTTTGCATGCCAACGAGCATCGCAATCGCATTCGCTCCGAACTTGGGTTCAAGGATTCGGATATCGTGTTTGGCAAGATCGCACGCTTGTTTCATCTCAAGGGCCACACTTACGTGATCCAAGCAGCCAAACAAGCTTGCCAAAGTAATCCCAACGTAAAATTCTTGTTCGTCGGGGATGGAATTCTTCGCGAAGCATTTAAACAGCAAATCGCCGCCAACGGTTTATCTGACCGCTTTGTATTCGTCGGACTGGTTCCACCAGACCATGTCCCTCGCTACATCGGAGCCATGGATGTTTTGATTCACACATCGCTTCGCGAAGGGCTGGCCAGAGCGCTGCCACAGGCCCTGATCGCTGGTAAACCTGCCATCAGCTACGATATCGATGGTGCTCGCGAGGTGATCCTCCAAGACGAAACGGGCTTTCTTCTGCCCCCCATGGAAGTCACTGGATTGGCAAACGCTATCTTGAAGCTTGCCTCGGATTCCGATCTGCGAAGCAAGCTAGGCAAACGTGGCGCTGAACTCTTCACCGAACAATTTCGGCACGAACATATGACGGAAGTGATTCGAAGAATCTACGAAGGGACCTTAGCCGGGAACGGCAGAGATCTGTAGCTAGATAACTACGGGATCTGTGGCCAGATCCGCTACGGGGATTTTGAAGTAGGGGACGAGGCCATGCATGCAGTAGCTACGATTGGTTTTTCAATCGTTTGATGTAGTGGTTATCGCCCAACGAGAAAGCGTGGCGAACATAACCAAGACGTCTCATCAATCGCTCTGTCAATCTTGTGTTGGTCACCTGGCACACAATCGCGTCCGCATTCCGAATTCTTGCAATCTCATCGACGGCGGTCACGCCACGATACAATGTTCGGTAGTTGGTGTTCGATCCACTGTGAGCGTATAGAATCGACATGAAACCAGGGGATCGCATCGGGAACGCGTAATAAACGCGGCAATGATCAGCGGGAAGCCGAGGAAGGTAGGAATCCATCATGGACTCCCATTCCGAACCCACTCGAGGCCACCACCGCGGATAGATGCGATGAACGGCCCCATCGATCAGTTCGATTTCAGCGTATCGGCAATTGCGGATTCGTGCGTGGGAATGAGCTAGGTCGACGATCGAACCCAGCCCGCAATTAGCCCAACGAACAGAACCCAGCCAGCGGATCAAGCCTGTTGCCCTTGAAATCGAATTGCCTGACAGAAAGGCCGATGTTCGGCAAATTCGCCAGAACTAGGCGACAGCCGTTGCTGCTTTTTTGATGTAATGGCTCAATCGGCTCTTGGCTCGCGAAGCCTTGTTGACGTGAATAATCTTCTTGGAGGCTGTTTGATCCAACAGCTTGCACAGGTCATTGTACTGAACCTTGGCTTCGTCAAATTTCTTGGATTCGACGGCTTCTCGCAGCTTTTTCATGGCTGTCTTGAGATGCGACTTGGCAGAACGGTTGCGTGCTCGGCGCTCGAGGGACTGGCGATGGCGCTTTTTGGCACTCTTGATATTTGGCACTTCACAAACTCCTGAAATCGATCAACTGGCTAATCATCCCCGAAAAATTAAGGACGCATATGATGCCAAGCCTGCATAGATTTGTCTAGGGATTCTGGCTGCAAACTGCACAAAACCCCTCCTTTTGGCTAGCAAAAACGTTTCGTCAGGAATAATCCCACAGAACCACGGGCTGGCCGCAATCCTGTTTCCCAGGAAAAATCACAAAGCGAGTAAATCCGCCCGAACTCAACCGGATCCTGTCGGAACCCGTCTGGAATCGGTTCTTCCACGGCGAATTACAGGCCGGGTTTGGGGGGCTTGGTGGGTTTCTCCCACGAAACGCTTCCTTTTGCATTCACTTTTCGACGAAAGACTTTGTCCCCGCAGGTCGCGTACAAAAGATCGCGTTCTGGTCCGCCGAAAGCGATATTGCTTAGGAATGCGTTCTGCGGCTTGGCTAGGATTTGGTTGACGCGGCCCGGCTGGTCCAGAATCTGAATGCCCAGCGACGTCGCCACGTAGAGGTGCCCATTCATGTCCATGGTCATTCCGTCGGCAGCACTTCGAGTGGTCGCGTCCGGGGTGTGCAGGTACCCATATTCTTGCTTGTATCGCAACGACCCATCCGGCTGGATCTGGAACGAATACGTGAACCGCCCGTCCGAATCCGCCACGTGCAGCAGCGTCTGGTCGGGAGAGACGATGAGCCCATTTCCCAACGAAATACCTGAATCCACTTCTTTCTTGGTGCCATCGAACCCCACATGGAAAATTCTCTTGGTGCTTGGGTCGGTATAAAACAGGCCTCCTTGATAAACCACCAAATCGTTGCAGGGTGAGTTTTCGGCGAGTACCTCCAGTGTTCCGTCCATCGAATAACGAACGATTCGTTTACGGTTGTATTCACACGCGTACAGTTTTTTATCGGGCCCAAACATCAATCCACTCGTGCCTCCGGAATCTTTGGCGAAAACCTGAACGTCCGGCTTTCCGTTTTGATCCCTTGCGACAAAAATTTGGTTGCTCGGAACATCAACGAAGTAAACTTCGCCTTCTGGCCCAACAGCTGGCCCATCCGAAAATTGATGACCTTGACTCACGAGCTCCCAAGGTTGATCGGGCAACAGAATGTTGATCCTGGCCTGAGCCGGAATGCCTGAACGGATGGGCTTAGGGTGCCCCTTCCAAAGCCAACGCAACGCATCTGGCATGATGGCTGCCCCTTGCTTTCCATTGTGACCTCCCTTGCCCCAAACATGTTCGACTTCATAACCCGCGTATTGCAGCGCCGAAAGCATCTGCAAGTTGGCAACCCACCAATCGCCAGCGTAGATATTCAAATCATGATCGCCATCTTGCAAAAAGATCCGCAAAGGTTTCGGTTCCGTTTTTCGGACCAGCGTTGATAACTCATCTCCACCTCGCAATCCGACGTACGTGCCGATGGTGCTTAAAACACGACGAAACAGGTCTGGTCGTTCCCAAGCAACATTGAAGGCGCCGATCGCTCCCGAGCTTGCACCGCCAATGGCTCGATCGTTGGGGTCGGTACTCAATGCATAGCTTTTGGAAACATGAGGCAACATCTCCAGTTCCAAGAATTTGGCCAAACGATCCCCGAGCCCATCGAACTCGAAACTTCGATTGAAACGCGGCTGAGCGTTCTCATTGGCGGCGGGAACAACACCAGGCTCGATGAATATCCCGATCGTGACTGGCATCTCACCCGACGCGATAAGATTGTCCATGACCACGGGTAGCTTCCATTCATTCGCTCGGCCGAGTCCATCCAGGATGACGAAAACGCAAGCCGGCTTGGACGGATCGTATTGCGATGGAACATACAGATAGTAGTTTCGCTGAGTTCCAGGATAGATTTTGCTTTCCCACGGGAACGGCCCTTCGACCTTGCCTTGGGGCACCCCTGCTTTTTTGATCGAATCCGGATGCTCAGGATAAGATTCCTCCTGAGCTCGAACGGCGGTTAGGCAAAACAACAAGAAGCAGAAAGCCATCCCTGCTGGGAATCGGCCAAGTGATCGAATGGATTGGTACATCGGAAGAAAACGAACCATGGTGAGAGTCAAGGAGAGATTGAATCATGCCCTATCGGAGCTCAAGCCCCGATAAAATTGCCATCTTCATCGTACCGCACGAAGGCAAAATAGACGAAGTTAACGATCATCATCGGAACGACCGCCCAAAAGACGGGACCAATAAAAAAGATCAGAAAGAAGTTGATGATCAGATACGTCAGCCAAAGCCACCACGTATCCTTCAGGAATGCATAGTATCGCATGGGTTGTGCTCTATATCGAAATTGCCGCATCGAGATCGGCAATCAAGTCGGAGGGATCTTCAAGCCCGATCGAGATTCGAATCAAAGAATCCGTTATACCAAACTTTGCCTTCGCCTGCGCATCGTAGCTCGCATGCGACATTGACGCAGGCTGCTCGATCAACGACTCCACCGCCCCGAGACTGACTGCCAGTCCAAACAATTTCGTGGACTGGCATACCATCTTGGTGCGCTGAAAATCTCCATCGATTTCGAAGGAGATCATTGCCCCGAACTGGTCACCCATGAATTGCTTGGCTCGTTGATGGTTCGTATGGCTTGGTAATCCAGGGTACAAGACGCGGGTGACTCGCGGGTGCTGTTCAAGCCAGTTAGCGATTTCTAAAGCGGTTTTCGACTGCTCGCGCATCCGAAGCTCAAGTGTCTTGAGCCCGCGCTGCAACAGGAACGATTCGAGACTTCCCAGAACAGCGCCGGTTGCATTCTGAACGAAGTAGAGTTCTTTGTGCAGCGACGCTTCCCGGCACGACAAAACCCCAGCCAAGCAATCGCTGTGGCCGCCCAAGTATTTGGTGGCCGAATGCATGACGATATCCGCTCCCAATTCCAACGGACGCAGCATGCACGGGGGGGCAAACGTGCTGTCGACCCCCAGTAAGGCACCGCGGTCATGAGCAATTTTTGCGATCGCAGGAATATCAGGAATCGTCATTAGCGGATTCCCAATGCTCTCGATCCAAACCATCTTGGTGTTGTCTTGAATCGCAGCGGAAATCTGCGAGGCATCGTCCGCTGGTGCCAAAGTCACAGTGACCCCCGCGCGATTGCAAATCTTGTGAAGCAACCGAAAGGTCCCACCGTAGATATCGCAACCCGCAACCACATGCTCGCCCGATTTCAAAAGCATCGATGCGCAGTGCGTCGCTGCCATGCCGGACGAAAAAGCAAGTGAGCCCGCAGCTCCCTCTAAACTCGCAAGCGTTTTCTCCACGGCCGAACGGGTCGGCGTGCCGCTCCTGGAGTAATCAAATTGCCCCCAAGTTCCGGCGGCAGGCTGAATAAAAGTGGTGGCCAGGTGAATCGGTGTTACGACGGCCCCCGTTGCTGGGTCCGGTTCGCTGCCAACATGGATGGCTCTGGTTCGAAATTTCATACTTCTAACGCTTGCTTCAAATCGGCAATCAAATCGTCCGCGTCTTCGATGCCACACGACATTCGAATCATATTGTCATGGATTCCAAACCGCAGTCGATCTTCAGGTGAATAGTCCCAGTAGCTCATCACTAAGGGCTGTTCGATCAGCGATTCAACCCCGCCAAGGCTTGGAGCGATCCGCGGGATACGGCACGCATCGATGACTGCGGCGGTTTGTCGCCAATCAGCATCGCGGACCAAAAAGGTGATCAAGCCACCAAAGCCCTTCATGGTTCGTTTAGCGACGTCATAGCTCGCATGTGACTTCAGGCCCGGATAATAAACACGTTCAATGCGAGGATGGTTCTCCAGAAACTCTGCGACTCGCTGACCGTTCTCGTTATGCCGCTGCATCCGCAACGCAAAGGTTTTCAAACCTCGCTCCAACAGGTACATGTTGTGCGGAGAATTGATGCCACCAAGAATACCGCGAAGCTTTCGAACATCTTCCAGTTTTTCCTTAGACCCCGAGATGACTCCTGCAAGCAAGTCGTTATGCCCGCCCATGTATTTCGTTGCTGAATGCCAAACGTAATCCACCCCATATTCGATTGGCCGGATGTTGAAAGGCGTTGCAAGAGTCGCATCGATCAATGTTTCAACCTGATGTGCCTTGCCAATCGCAACGAACTGCTCCAGATCGATCACGGTCAAATGAGGATTCGTGGGGGATTCGCTCACAATCATCTTAGTGCGCGCATTCATGGCTGCTTCCATCGCCTTGAAATCGCCTGTCTTGACTTGATGAGTCACCACCCCAAATCTGGCCAGGTGCTTGGCGCAGAATTCGCGGCTGCGGTGATAACACTGATCGAAGAACACGATCTCGTCACCAGCACTCAGTTTCGCCATCAGGAGGCCCACGATAGCAGCCATACCGCTCGAATAAAGAATGGCGTCTTCCGCCAGGTCCAAGGCGGCGAGCTTTCTTTCCACTACTTTCTCGTTCGGATTACCATAACGCCCGTATTCTTCGCGATCCTGCTTCTGTTCGATGTAATCCAGAATGCCCTGAGTCGATTCGAAGGTGTAGGTGCTCGCGCAACATATCGAGTCTGTGATGGAATCGTTGGGCTTTTGACGAGCTTCCCCGGCATGAACACTCAAAGTGCTAAAGCCAGCGCGTTTGGCGAAGTCACCGTGACCGGATGAAGTAGCGCTAGAATCTGCGGAGGAATTCGAAGGAGACACGTTAGAGGGATGATCCACGATGGCAGTGTTTTCCATGGAATGATGTTGGCCGGTAGGATGACAGAACGGAAGTGATCCCAGATGAATTGCGACACAAGAGCTAACCATGCATGGTTCACGCACCCTAGAATGATCTGGTAAGGTGTCGTGGTCGCTGAAGTGGATAGAGCAAGAAATGAGAAATCGCGATTGGACGCGACGCATTTGCGAGCTCGGGAACTTCAGTGGCTATTTAGCAGTTAGGCTGCAAGCGGCCGCAAATCCCTGAACAAGCCCTAGCTTAACTGCGGTCTTCTTGATCAGCAAGGAGTTTTTCCGAGACTTTAGACCCCCAAACTCGCAGACTTGGTAAAATGTTGCGACTAGGTTTGTTTTGCCAACACACCATTTGTTTTGCCGACACCTCATTTGTTTCGCAAACACCGGGTTGGATTTACTAATTCAGGGACCAAGCTCTTCGAATGCCTGCCTTTTTACAATTGCTTTCTGTTCCGACACGCATGATTGCTTGGGCGCTTTGCCAATCACTGATGATGGTATGCTGTCTTCATAATGCCGCCTATGGCGACCAGGGGCCGGACGACGCGGCCCCCGTAACTATAGGTACCGAACGGCTGAAAACCTTGGTGCAAGATTTGGCCGATCAGACCTTTGCAGTGCGCGAGGCTGCGACCGAAGAACTTGCGACCCGCTGCGATGAAAAGTCCCTTGTAGCCTTGGAAGAGATGAGCCGGGAGTCCTCCGATTTCGAAACCAAATTGCGCATTCGCGGAATCATCGCCAAAATCAAAGCGGAGCGGCTTCAAACTCAAGTGGCTTCGTTCATGCGATCGAAAGACCCCGAAAAAACATTCGGATTCGATGGCTGGAAAACTTTTTCGCGCTACAGCGGACAAACGCGAGGAGCGAAAAAGCTCTTTTTAACACTCCTGGAATTACACCCACGACTGGTCGAACAACAGCTCGAATCCAAAGACGAAGCCATAGCGTACGCAAAACAGATCGCCGCCCGAGTTGGCGACAAAAAATCAAGGCTTATGTACGCCGAGCCAGGAGACGGGCTTGCCCTGCTATACGCTCTTAATGCTTCGGAAGAACTCCAGGATCAGGCATTGGAAGGCATCAGCATTCGCACCTTTCGACTCGCCCCGTTTTCTCCGCTACTGAATGAGCCTCAATATCGAAAATCGCTCGAACGGATGCTGACTGTCTGGAGCTCGCGCGTGAAGCTCGAACGCATCACTTGCTTGCTTTGGTTCATTGAAAAAGAGCTACCCGTTTGCCGATCTCTCGCACTAGACCTGTTGAGCTCGGAGGAGATCAAAGTGGATCCAGATGGCTTTGCCCTTTCGATGCAAGCGTTGTTCCGCTTCGGTGAGAAAGGCGATTTGCCGAAGGTGGAGACTTGGCTTCAAGACAAGACGGTATGTTTCGTAAGCGAGCGATTAGCGCTTCCCTCGCCAGATAAACTCGACGCGAATGGCCAATTGCCACCAGGTCTTGCCGTCGAACGTTTTACGGTCGAATACCGCGACATCGCATTACTCGTATCGCTACGGCTTCGTGGTGACGATCCACAACCCTATTTTCCTTATCTGCGTCTGCATGCTTTGCGAGGTTTCTTTCCAGAGACCATTGCGTTACCTGAGGGACTCGACAAGCCGCGCGAAGAACGAATTCAAGCTTGGCAGAACCAAAAACTGAAGTCCAAATAGCGTTCTGCACGTGCCAGTTTCATTTTAGATTTTCAAAACGGGGTGTTCGACATGAAATCTGGTTCGACGCAACGCGTTGGCTACAAGTGCCGTAACAAGGTCAATGTGTAGGCCGTAACAAGTCGCTTTGGACGCCGTTGCGGCATAAAGTGCTAGGTGGGTTTGACTTGCTCGATTGAGGCAATTCGGTTCGAACGGGGCTGCCGTAACTGCGCTAGCGCTTGTTACGGCCTACGGGTTACGGCCTACGGATTACTGGCTTCTGCAATCCATGGTAAAATCGACGTAAAATAGCCTTCTCATCTCAAGCAAATCGCAATTCGTTCCCTTTCTCAACGACGAGACGTAAAACAAATGACACAGAAAAAGATCGACGCTAAAACTTTATTGAACGCTACGGCAACGTTTTTTTCGTTCATGGCTGCATTCGCGTTGGTGTCTGCTTTCGTTTCGGCCAACGGAGCTCAACCTGCCGATCCGCTTCCTTCTTGGAATGAATCGGCATCGAAGACTGCGATACTCGACTTCGTTCAGAGAGTTACCTCAGAAGGATCTGCGGACTTTGTTCCCATTTCAGAACGGATCGCCGTGTTTGATAACGATGGAAATCTATGGCCGGAGAATCCTGTTCCCTTCCAATTGGCATATGCTCTCGATGTCATCAAGCAACGTTCGGCTGCAGATTCGCAACTTGCTTTGGACCCCATGGTGCAAGCAGCGAATCAAGGGGATTTTGCCAAGTTGCTCGAAGGTCCACACCACGATGGCTTGATGAAGATCATGGCGCTGACTCATGCTGGGATGACCACCGATGAATTCAAAGCCAGCGTAGAAGCATGGTTAAAAACGGCTAAACATCCAAAATTGGGAAAACCATACGACCAGCTCACTTACAAGCCGATGCAAGAATTGCTAAGCCATCTCCGAGCCAAGGGCTTCAAGACGTTCATCGTATCGGGCGGGGGGGCCGACTTCATGCGAGTCTGGTCCGAACGGGTCTATGGCATTCCACCAGAGAATGTGGTTGGCTCGACGACTCGAACTAAATTCGAAATGCGCGACGGGCAACCTGTTCTTGTGAAGACTTTGGATCAGTTGTTCGTCGATGATAAAGAAGGCAAGCCGGCAGGAATCCATCAGTTTATTGGCCGCCGCCCTGTTTTTTGCTCTGGAAATAGTGATGGTGATAAAGCGATGATGGAATACACGACGATCAACAATCCACGTCCCAGCTTCGGCTTGATTGTGCATCATACCGATGGTGATCGCGAGTATGCCTACGACAAGGCTCCGAAGAGTTCAGGCAAGTTAGTAGAGGCATTGGCAGACGCTCCCACACGAGGATGGGTGGTAGTGAATATGAAAGACGACTGGAAGGAAGTTTGGACGGAGGCAGCAAATGCCCAGGCGGAGGGATCCCAGAAAGAATTGACTGGGAATTGGGTGGCCGAAGATATCGCTGGTGGCGGCGTGATTGATAACGCCCAGTCGACGCTCGAAATTGGCAAGGATGGCTCGGTTTCAGGAAGTACGGCCGTCAATCGTTATAGTGGCAAGGCCAAGATTGAGGGACAGAAGATCGAATTCGGGCCAATAGCGACAACCCGCCGAGCGGGACCACCTGCACTCATGGATCAAGAATCGAAGTTCATCAAAGCACTCGAAAAAGTGGCTAGCTTTCGAATCGAAGATTCCGGGTTACTCTATCTCATGGACGAAACAGGCAACGACATTATGCGGCTTTCGAAATTGTCGAAATAAAGAAAACTGACGAATGTGAAGTCGATCTCCAGCAAAGCTAACGGCTATGGAGATCGTGTCATCGCTGAGCAAGATTGCACAAATGTTCATAAATTCAAACTCCGTCTTTATTCCAAACAAGTGCTCGGTCCAGATTAAAAATTGGGGTAAGCATTGGTAGCCGAACTCGCCATAGTTCGGTTTTTATTCGACGCACTGAAGTCTGGCGACTTCAGCTACGCAAAAATCCAATGGGGACAGAACACTAGTGAGTCTTCAACACAGTATCGATCAGCGGGGACCTGAGAGGGGCACAGCCTTTGTTGGATATCTGCATAAAAAAAGACCAAAACGCAACTCTACGCCTTCAATTGTTCGCGAGCGGATTTGGCGAGCAAGTACTGTTCTTCGGCGAGTTCCGCTTTGTGGTGTTCGCCGAGTGCTCGATAGACAAAACGTAAGAGTTCAAATGGGGATTCATACCAACCTGGTAAATATCGGAAAAGCAAACGATCCTTGCCGCGTTGGCTTCCTTGGAAGTGTCCTAATGCGATCGACGCTTCGCACCGGGCGATTGCTTCATCGTACCGTTTCAAGTGGTAACAACTCAAGCCGGCAAGCCAAAACATTTCGGGCCAGTTTGAATCCAGCGCCAAGCCTCGGCAGCAGAAATCGAGAGCCGATTCGTAATTTGCTTGACCAAACGAAATAGTTGCGGCGCAGTATGCTGCGCACGTGCGTTGGGGGCGACTACCGTTACTAATCTCCATGGCTGTCCGATAGGCTTGGACAGCGGCTTCGGTGTTGCCGAGCGCGTTATGAGTTTGCCCGAGATAGTACCACCATCGCTCATCGTTTGGATCTGTTGTGCACGTCTCCATTAAAATCTTAAGATCACGATGGTACTTGTGTTGCAGTTGTTCCGGTGTCTTTGGAAGTTCGGTGAAAAGCCCCGATTCTAGGTGTCGAACCTCGCTAGTGTTGTAGCCGACGAAGCACTCGTGAGTTTGCCCTTTCCAGAACATCCGCTGCGGAATAGGGAGTCGAAAAAAGCGTTCTTTCGAGTAGGTTCCACAGGCTGAAGCCATCATCCAGACAACTGTATTTGGATACGAGACAAGTTCCGATTCCAGTCTCGATCGAATGGTCGCGTGATGGCAAACAAAACGTTCATCGCTGTCCAGAGTGACAGCGACATCTGCGCCCAACGTAGTGGCTTGATACAGAGCATAATTTCTGACGGCAGCGAAGTGGTTGCACCAAGAAAACTGACGAACGTGAAGTCGATCTCCCACAAGTCCAGCCGCTTTGTCAATGGTGTCATCGTCAATGCCCGTATCGATCAATAGAAACAGATCAACCAACGGCAACGCACTTTCGATTGCTTCACCAATAATGTCGCTCGCATTGCCGGTGATCAGCGTCGCACAGATTTTCATGAATTCAAGTTCAGCCCAAATTTCAAAATAGTGCTATGTCCAGTCTAAAAATTGGGGTGGGCAATGGTAACCGGATTCGCCAGAGTTCGGTTTTTATTCGACCCACTGAAGACTGGCGACTTCGTCTACCCAAGAATCTAACAGGAACAGAGGACTAGTGAGTCATCACTATCAAACAATCGTGAAGCCCTTTGTCAAGTACTCTCACCCTTTCACTTCGGTCAATGAATCAGCTCCGGACCATCCCACCATTGAACAACACAGCCCCTACTCTGTCAATTTCCAAATTGCGCATATAGAACTCCAATTCGTCAGCCCTGCATTTTAGAAAAAAATTGAGAAGCTACGTAGTAAATTAAACAATAAATTACCAAATTAACCAAATTGCAAACAAGAAAAAACACCGATAGCCGGTGCCTCTTTTTTTCTAGCAAAACTGCCAGAAAAGAAAAAGGAACGCCTATGCATAAAAATGCGCATGTCAATTCAACGATACCTAGCGACCACTGAATTGCCTGTATTTGTCGCGCCATCTTAGGTTCGATCAAGGCGTCAGACACAATTGTTAAAATGAGACACAGCAAGAACCTACCATAAAAATTCAAAACCTGCCCCAATGCACAGATAGCTGAAATCCACCGAAAAACCCCGAGAAGGCTTTTTCGAGATAGCTTCTTATCTGCAACGGTTTTGACTTCAGCTTCATAAGGATTGATGGGTTGCGTCACGGTTGCGTCACGGTTGCGGCACCGGTGGAGGATTGCCTTTTTGCCACGAAAATGTCGTTGTATGCACACCCTGGGTCAGGTACTGTTTGAAATGGCCGATCATGTGCATTCGAGCAAAAACCTCAGCAGCTTGATTGAAAAAAGGGAACCCGTGCATTTGTATCGTCCATATTGTGTTGAGTACGATATCTGTCCCCGGTTCCGTTTTCCACCAACTTACTTAGGATTTTTGCTGAATCTTCATTTGTCGTTTTTTGCTTCGAACATCCTGATTCTCCTCCGCTCAACGTTCGGCTTTGGCTTACTTGCCAAAGGGACGCAGATATTCCACACTAGTAGGTGATCGCTTGATGAACGCAAAGACACTTGAATGGAGCCATAGCATGCCAATTTACGAATACGAATGCAAGGATTGCAACCAGAACGTCGAAGTCCTTGTCGCCCGCCCCGATTCCAAACCGGATTGTCCCGAATGCGGTTCCAAGAAGCTGTCCAAATTGCTGAGCGTGATTGGTTCGCCCGTCATCAACGGTGGCGGCCGACCAAAGACGATCGAACGAGATCCAGGCAATTGTGGAAGGTCGCAATGTGCCACGGGCGGTTGCATGTTTGGCAATAATTAACTTCGGCCCGCTTCAAGATACGATCTAGCACATACGGTCTAACAACAGAAAACAGCTCCGGTGATTCTCATGCGCGACGTGACCAAATGCTTGCTGCTGCTAGTGCTTCTGATGCAGCTAGTGGGGTGCCGAGGGTGTTCGCCAACGACAGCGCCGAAGACTCAAGCGGAACTAGACAAGGAAAAAGAAGAAGCCAAGAAAAAGCAACGAATCCTTGCTCAAGAGCTGCAAGCGATGCCAGCGGGTGCTGCAATCGCTGGGGATTCCGATCAAGCGAACTTTGTAAAGCCGGGGCATTGGTATCAGGCCAATGTCAAATTGCGAGCGAATCTGGAAGATGAATCTCTGACCGCTAGCTTGATGATTCAAAATCGAGAGGGGGCTGCGGCCCCATTCGCCCCGGGCCAGCCACCCGTTGAATTCAATCGAAATCTCTCGCTGGCAAAAAAACAAGACAAGAACATTCGCATGATGTTCTTGCAGCCCGAAGTGGCAACCACAGGTCAATCGCAAGAAGACTCGACCGCCTCCTCCAAAGCGATGCTAAAACTCACTCAACGAACGGTCGGCACGACGCTCAATGAACGATTGTCGTCCGGAAAAACGCTCGACGGATACCAATACAATTTGGTCCTTCTAAGTCGGGATCCTGCGAGATATGCGTTCTGGAAGAACCTGGATTGCATTGTTTGGAGTTCCCGAAGCAGGTTTTCCAATGAGCGAATTGCGCCGCACTTGGTCATCGATATGAATGAAGATCAAGTTGCCTCGCAATTTCCGGATCGCTTGTATGCGATGACCTCCATTTCGCACTTGGTCATCAACGATTCCAGCCTTTCGATTATGACTCCGGAACAGCAGTCGGCGGTCACGGATTGGCTGTACTTTGGTGGAACCATCATCTTAAATGGCCCGGATTGTATTGCTGGCGTAGAGACCAGTTTCTTGAAACCGCTGGCACCCGTCATCAATACGTCTAGTAGCCCGCTTTCCGACGAAGAGATCGGGAGTTTGAACGAAGGCTGGAGCATTCCGCAAACGTCAGGCAAGCGAGTCCCGTTTGCGCCGTCCGGCCCGATTGCGATTTTGCGAGGTGAGCTCAACGAAGGTGCGGATTGGGTCCCTTACCAAACCAACGGCGAGCAACGATGGCTCAAGGGATTGATTGCGGAAAAAATGATAGGTCGAGGAAGAATCGTGATGACCACATTCCCAATGTCGGATGCTGCTTTCACGAGATGGCCTTCGTATAGCTCGTTGATTCACAACGCGATTTTAAGAAAGCCCTATCGCGATGTCACGTTGGGTGAGGACGCGGATACAAAATACGCAGGGCAGATGCAAAACACGGAACAGAATCCAGTCCATTCCACACGACTTCGTTTATGGGCTCGCGATCTAGACGCAACCACTGCAGAACAGAAACCCAAAAAGAACACATCGCAGTCCAAGGATGCAGTTCCTACGGAGGATACGTCAGACGAACGCAAGGCAACGGAATCGAAACGTTCCAGCTTAGGTGCATGGAACTCGGAGGCGTTGGTACTGAAATCTTCCCGGATGGTCCTTCAGGAATCTTCGGGGATCCAAGTGCCAAAGATCAGCACGATCATTCGATTGCTGGCGGGGTATTTGTTTGTCCTGGTTCCCTTGAACTGGCTGGTGTTTCGATTGTTTGGTCGAGTCGAATTGGCGTGGGTGGCTGCACCGGTGATCGCCTTGGTCGGTGCGTTTGTGGTAGCTAGGTCCGTGCAATTGGACGTTGGATTTTCGAGGAGCCAGACTTCGCAGGGGTTTTTGGAGTGCCATGCAGGGCATTCGCGAGGAGTTTTGTCCAAATTTACGGCGTTGTACACGTCCCTTTCCACCAGCTACAGCGCTACGTTTGAAGACGAAACCGGAGTCGTCTTGCCGCTAGGATCGAGTTCCGGTTCCTCGCGGTCGCGAAGGCCGCAAGGATCTGCGAACAAGATCGAGTATTGGTTTTCGGGCGAAACGGGATCAGGCATGCCTGGCTTTTCCATTTTGTCCAATACGACGGGCTTACTGCAGTCAGAGGAAATGCTGGACATGAAAGGGAACGTGGATGCCGTGTTTTCGCCGGATTTTTCCCAAGTCACCGTGAAAAACAATATGGGATTTGCGATTCGGAACGCGGGATTGATTGGACGCGACAGCGAAGGGAGATTGCTAACCGGTTGGTTAGGAACTTGCGATGCAAGCGGACCGAGCGAAGCGAAACTGGAAATCAAGACCGATGGGAAAAAATGGAGGCAAGAATGGGATCGCGACCCTATTTCTGCGGCACCTAATGTTTTACGAGCCGACGAATCCATGTGGACCGACCAAGAACTGGGGGACGAATTGTACCTGGGGGGTGTTTTCAGCAGCGTTTTGCAAGCATATCCGCTGGAAAAAGGGGAGATGATTGCCATTGGCTGGACGGATCAGTCACTGGGAGGACTGCGGATTATGCCGGAAGCTCGGCAGAAAAAGGAGAAAAACGTGGTTCTCCTGCATCTTCGAGCGGGAGAGCTGGAATCTGCCCGCCCCGATGTGAAGATATTCCAAGAGAACAAGTTATCCAGCCAAGAATAGGGCTTTTGGTTTGTTGCGAACCCCAGGTTGCTGGTTCGAGTCACTGAATCTGTTGCGAAACGCTTCGAAAGTCGTCTTGCAGTGGAATGGTCCGTCTGTACACTAGTGCGACTCTCGGTCAGACAACTTCGGAAAACAGGCCTGGTTGTTGGATTGATGGAAGTGCTTCGGCACTTTGCCGGTGTAGCTCAGTGGTAGAGCAGCTGATTTGTAATCAGCTGGTCGGGGGTTCAAGTCCCTTCGCCGGCTCTCATAATTTGATCGTTAGCAGCAAAAAAGGGAGGTTGCCCGAGTGGCTAAAGGGGACGGACTGTAAATCCGTTGGCTTACGCCTACGTAGGTTCGAATCCTACACCTCCCATTATTTTTTTGTTGGTACCGACCGTCCGCGGGTGTAGCTCAATGGTAGAGCAGCAGCCTTCCAAGCTGAATACGAGGGTTCGATTCCCTTCACCCGCTTTCCCTCGCACGCTGCTGTAGCTCAGTTGGTAGAGCACTTCCTTGGTAAGGAAGAGGTCATGGGTTCAAGTCCCATCAGCAGCTCTATCGTCTGCCTACCCTCGAAAGAGGTTGGGTGACGAAGGCGGATGCAAAGCAGTTGACATGGATCGTCGGCGGTGATGTGGTCGTATGAGGGATCGTCGGTTTATCCTTTGTTTGCTCGTGGGCAAAGACCTCACGGCGTAGTTTCAAGTTTTCTATTTGTTTAGGTGTTGTGAGCAAAAATGGCCAAAGAGGTATTTGAACGCAAGAAACCCCACTGCAACGTAGGCACCATCGGTCACATTGACCACGGTAAGACGACAACAACCGGTGCGTTGTTGGCAGTTCAAGCTGCAAAGGGTTTGGCAAAGCCAAAGTCCTACGCAGATATTGCGAAGGGTGGTACAGTTCGGGATGCTACGAAGACGGTAACGATCGCGGCATCGCACGTAGAGTATGAGTCGGAAACACGGCACTATGCTCACATCGACTGCCCAGGTCACGCCGACTTTATTAAGAACATGATCACCGGAGCCGCTCAGATGGACGGTGCGATTCTTGTTGTTAGTGCTGCTGACGGCCCAATGCCTCAGACCAAGGAACACGTTCTTCTAGCTCGCCAAGTTGGTGTGCCAGCGATCGTTGTTTTCTTGAACAAGTGCGATTTGGTTGACGACGAAGAGTTGTTGGAATTGGTCGAATTGGAAATCCGTGAGCTATTGAGCAAGTACGGCTTTCCAGGCGAAGAAACACCGATTGTTCGTGGTAATGCAAAGCAAGCTTACGACAAGCCCGCAGATCCAACAGCAAGCGCTTGCATCAGCAATTTGATTGCAGCCATCGATGCATTCATTCCACAACCTACCCGCGAAGAAGACAAGCCATTCTTGATGGCTGTTGAAGACGTGTTCTCGATCGAAGGTCGCGGAACTGTTGCAACCGGTCGAATCGAGCGTGGTGTTATCAAGGTCGGTGAAGAAGTTGAAATCATCGGTTTGATGGAAGAAAAGAAGAAGACCACCGTTACGGGTGTTGAGCAGTTCCGGCGTGAAATGAAGGAAGGCAAGGCTGGCGATAACGTTGGTTGTCTACTTCGTGGTGTTCGACGTGAAGATATCGAACGAGGTCAAGTTTTGGCCAAGCCAAACTCGATAACGCCTCACAAGAAGTTTGACGCTGAAGTTTACTGCTTGAGCAAGGACGAAGGCGGACGCCACACACCGTTCTTCTCCGGCTATCGCCCTCAGTTCTACTTCCGTACTACGGACGTGACTGGTACGGCTAATCTTTCCGATGCAGAAATGTGCATGCCTGGCGACAATGTTCGCTTGGTTGTGGAACTGCAAAAGACGGTTGCGATTGACGAAGGCGTTCGTTTTGCTATTCGTGAAGGTGGCAAGACGGTTGGTTCCGGCGTTGTGGTTAAGATCATCGAGTAGATTTTCGGAGCTGAATGCATTTGGTTGTGTTCAGGTGCCGCGATAGGATTTCGCTGGATGGCAACTTGCTTTCCAGCGAAAGCCAGGCAAAAAAGCCCAAGAGGTGCGTCGCGCAGAACGTGTGTGACGCTTCTTTTTTAGGGATGTAGCTCAATTGGCAGAGCACCGGTTTCCAAAACCGGGGGTTGCGGGTTCGATTCCCTCCGTCCCTGTTTTTTTATTTCCTTTCGATTTCACATTCACATCAATCGTATGGCAACCGTATCCGAAGATTCTGGATCTGGCCGATCGCTCCTGAGTGAGCTGTTCGCGGGTTCGCTTTACAAATCCAGGCAAGGGCGAATCGTTCGTCAGTTGACCTGTTTGGCTATTTGGCTAGCGTTTTGGCTAGGCGGATGGCAGTTGTATGAGGTGATCGGATCGGGCGTTTACGGCGTGAATACTTGGGCGTCCTTCCGAACGGTCCAGATTCTGGTGCCGGCCGTGATGATCGCGCTCGGAATGTGGTTTGGGTTTCGATTGGTAAATTGGCCTAAATTTGCAGACTTTTTGATCAGCGTCGAAGCTGAAATGACAAAGGTTTCATGGCCTTCGAAAACAGAGCTTTACAGAGCGTCCATGGTGTGTATATTCACGATGGCCTTTTTGGCAATCTTGTTGTTTGCATACGATTTGATCTGGCAAGCGATTTTTGATTTCATTGGGGTTAGTTGATTTGGCGATACTTGCTTTGCAGGTGTTGCTGAATCATCATTTTGTTTTGGTTTCGGAATTACAGATGCTGTTATAATTGCAGTGTCTTAACAAGCCGGGAGAATGGCTAGCAATTCGGTCGAGACTCTGAAGAGGAGTAAGGCGGGATTGGTTTGGTTGTTCGACAGGACTGGCGCTAGGTTTTCGAGTGAATATTTTCGAACAAGCTACAACTGAATCTGCCGACGCTGGAGACATGCGTTGGTATATCTTGAAGGTTCAGTTCAACCGCGAAGATACGATTCGCGAGTCACTGGAAAAGCGAATTCGGCTTTCCAGTTTAGCGTCATCCTTTGGTGAGATTCTGGTGCCGACAGAAGATGTCGTGGAATTCACGCGGGCTGGTAAACGACGGGTCGTGAAGCGGAAGCTTTACCCAGGTTACTTGGTGATTCGAATGATCATCAATGATGACACTTGGTTCTTGGTACGTGAAACCGGTGGCGTGGGCGATTTTACGGGTTCGGGTGGCAAGCCGACGCCGATGTCTGATGCAGACGTCGAGCGGATTTTGAAGATGGCTTATCCGGACGCGGACGAAGAGCAGGTTCCAAAGACAACGATACCGTTCCGTCCTGGTGATCGAATTCGAGTGAAGGAAGGAAACTTCCAGAGTCTTGAGGGCGATGTCGATCGAATCGACGAAGCCAATGGTCGAGTGACGGTGATCATAAGTATCTTTGGTCGCAGCACACCTGTTGAGCTAGACCACTGGCAGATTGAGTCTCTCTGAGATTGCCGAGTCAGGGGATCGGTCAGCGGAATGCTGGTTCGTTTCTTGAGCGGGTGTTCCTGGAGGGTGAGAAGAGTATTCACAAGAGTTCCAATAGGGTTTTGGTTCTCAAACTTTTATATCGGTGACAAAAGCGGACACAAGGTTCACTTACAATGGCCAAGCAAGTCGTAGGACAAGCGAAGTTTCAAGTACCTGGAGGCAAGGCCACGCCTGCTCCTCCAGTCGGTACTTCGCTAGGTAAATTCGGTATCAACTTGGGACAATTTGTTTCCCAGTTTAATGATCGCACTAAGGAGTTTAACGGTACCCCAATTCCGGTTGTGGTAACGGTTTATTCCGACCGTAGTTTTGAGTTCGTTACCAAGAGTCCTCCAGCATCAGCATTGCTAAAGATGGCTGCTGGGGTTGCGAGTGGATCGGGCGAGCCACACAAGACAAAAGTAGGCAAGGTGACCGCCGCTCAAGTTGAAGACATCTGCAAGAAGAAGATGGACGACTTGAACGCTCGCGATCTTGAACATGCTCGTCGCATGATCGAGGGCACCGCTCGCAGTATGGGTATCGAGGTTGTAGGTTAAACGAGGGGAGCAGGCGTTAACGATGGTCAAGCCAACGAAAGCTATGAAAGCAATGCTCGCCAAGGCACCGGGCAAAGACCCGCTGCCCTTGCAGCAAGCAGTAGATCTTCTTAAGAAGTTCTCCGGTCGCAAGTTCGACCAAACAATTGAAATTCACATGAACCTAGGTATCGATCCAGCGCAAGCGGACCAACTGGTCCGAGGCTCGGTGGTTTTGCCTCATGGTATCGGGCGTATTCAACGAGTTGTCGTGTTCGCTCGTGGAGATCTGGCAAAGACAGCGGAAGAAGCTGGTGCAGACGTTGTCGGTGCAGAAGACCTATCCAAGAAAATTAAAGACGGTTTCTTGGACTTTGATGTCTGTATCGCAACCCCTGACATGATGGGTATGGTTGGTCCGCTCGGGAAGGTTCTGGGACCTCGAGGGCTGATGCCATCACCACGTGCTGGAACTGTAACGACGGATGTCGCGCGGGTTGTCAAAGAGTACAAGGCTGGTAAGGTCGAATTCCGAAACGACAAGGGTGCGAACATCCATGCCGTTGTTGGCAAGATGAGTTTTGACGCGACCAAGTTGGTTGAAAACACAGCAGCATTCATCTCGTACGTGCAGGCATTGAAGCCCAACACGGTTCGAGGAACTTATATCAAGTCGATCGCGATTTGTGCGACGATGTCCCCTAGCATTCGCGTATCTGCGTAAGGAGAGGTTGCCATGAGCAAGTTGGTTAAAAAGCTCGTTTCGCGCGATATCGCGAATCGAATGGAAGGGGTTCAAGACGCCATCGTTGCCAACATTGTTGGGATGACCGGTGAAGAGAATTACAACATTCGCAAGACGCTTCGGGATAGCGGCATCAAAGTCATGGTCGTGAAGCGAACCATGGCAGCGAGAGCGACCGAAGGAACATCGCTACGTCCGGCTTTCGATGATATGTCTGGAAGCATGGCCGTAATCTGGGGATGCGAAGATTTCGTATCCCTCGTGAAGGCGATCACCAAATTGATTAACTCTGGGAAGTTTCCCAAGCTGGAGATCAAGGGTGGGGTAATGGATGGCGAGGCGATGTCTGCTGACCAAGTGAAGAAGGTTAGCAAGTGGCCAAGCCGCCAAGAGCAGATCTCGATGTTGGTCGGTCAGATTTTGTCACCGGGTGCTACGCTCTCGGGTCAGTTGGTTGGTCCAGCTCGAAAGATCGCTGGTCAGGTCAAGAAGATGATCGAAAATCAAGAAGAACCAGAAGCTGCCGAGTAGTTCTCGGTAGTTTTACGAGTTAAAAATTTTGTTTGTTGCCAAACAGAAGAATTGTACGTGTCGAACAGCCGGTTTTAAAAACTTTCTCGCCGGTCGTTTTTAGTTGTTTCCGTTTTTAAGCATGAGGATGGTAGATTATGTCCGAGTCAGCAACCGCTTTCGCGGAAGAGATCAAGACCCTAGGCGAGAAGATCGTCGGTTTGACTCTCAAGCAAGCCAAAGAATTGAGTGATTACCTAAAGGAAGTCCACGGCATTGAAGCCGCTGCGGGCGGAGCAGTTATGATGGCAGCCCCATCTGACGCCGGTCCTGCAGCAGCTGCTGTCGTTCAAACCGAATTCGATGTTATCATGACATCGTTCGGTGACAAGAAGCTGGACGTGGTCAAGGTCGTTAAGAACTTGACTGGTCTTTCGCTGATGGACGCCAAGAAGTTGGTTGAAGGTGTTCCTGCCAAGATCAAAGAAGGCGCTTCGAAGGAAGATGCTGAAAAGGTCAAGAAAGAACTTACCGAAGCTGGCGCGACAGCAGAACTCAAGTAGTTCCTGGTGTTTCCAAAATAGAAAGAAAAGGCATGTTCTTAGAACATGCCTTTTTTTTCGGGCCAGTCGACCGATCGTAGCGGGGTGCCCTTTTCGGCATGAAACTCCATTTGGATTGAACGGGAGTCATACCGTATCTGCAATGCTTCCCGTGGCGGCCATGCTGTTGGAAAGTCAGCGGATGCATGATGAGGTTACAATAGTCTTCAATTGCCCTCGGGTGCTCACAATGTTCGCTCGGACTCTACAGTTGGCCACCGTTTTCTTTCGCTACCGCTCCGTTGTCTTTCGCTATTGTTCCTTGGTGTTGATACTGCTAGCAACCCATAGATCCGCTTTGCAAGCGAACGAATCTCGGTACCATCCAGATTGGGCAGACATACCCCCGATTCGTAAAATCCGGCATACGAATACGAACGGTGACTCCCCCGTTAAAGCAGTTGCAGCTTTACAACCGGGCGATCAACTTGT
>Ga0247831_1002543_pt1 | contig 29273 bp, 30 predicted proteins | sample LaCruzMarch2015__9_FD_192406 | JGI IMG/M metagenome (GOLD analysis project Ga0247831, IMG submission 192406) | Freshwater microbial communities from meromictic Lake La Cruz, Castile-La Mancha, Spain - LaCruzMarch2015_1m | ecosystem: Environmental > Aquatic > Freshwater > Lake | place: Spain...
CAACAAGGAATACAAAAAGCATTTAAAGGTAATTGGGGAGCATCTTCGTATTCAAAACGTATTGGTGTTGTACAAGATTTAAATAGATTATCTAATAATGGAATGATTAGTCATTTAAGAAAAACGAATTTACCTTTAGATCCTAGTGTAAAATTAGTCGGACCACGTGTATTACATAGTTCTCAATGGGGTATTATTGATCCAATTGATACACCAGATGGAGGTAATATTGGTATTCATAAATATTTGTCGGTTTTAACTTATATTACACGTAAACATTCAAGAGAACCATTTATTACATGGATGCTTGAAAATAAAAACATTAAATTAATTATGTTGGAGAAATCGCATCCAATTGCATTAGGTAAAATGACAAAAGTATTTATTAATGGGTATTGGTGTGGATCTGTCTCAGATCCAATTACAACTGTCACTGAAATGAAAAAATGTCGGCGACATGGATTAATTTCAATTTCAACTAGTATTTCGTTTGATATCCCTAGAAATATTATTTTTATTTATACAGATGGTGGTAGATTATGTCGCCCAGTTTTTTATAAAGATGAAACCACTAATTTATTTCCATTTCAAGATTCATCTTTTTGGAAATATTTTGTTTCTAATATTTCTAAAATGACATGGATACAATTCGTTTCTGGATTTCATTCTAAAAAAGATCCGAATTTTGATCCAACTTTTGGTAATATTTATAAATGGAATGAATTATACGATATTTCTGAAGATAAAATAAAAGAAAAAAAAGCCATTTTAGATTATATTGATTCTAATGAATCTGAAAGTGCTTTAATTGCATTAAATCCTAGTCAATTATCTTCTCATTCTACTCATCATGAAATTCATGAATCTACTTTATATGGTGTTATGTGTAATCAAATCAATTATATTGAACATAACCCTGCAACTCGTAATTCTTTTTCATGTGGTCAATCTAAACAAGCTTGTTCTTTATATCATACAAATTATACGTTTCGTATGGATAAAACCGCTGTTGTTTTAAATTATGGACAAATACCTATTATTAAATCTAGATACATGAATTATATTAATCATGAAGAAAATCCATATGGTGAAAATGCTATTGTTGCAATCATGTGTTTTACTGGATATAATGTAGAAGATGCCATTTTAATTAACGAAGGAGCATTAAAACGTGGATTATTTCGTACAACTTATTATACTACCTATGAAGCTCATGAAGAAAAAGAAACAAATGCAGATACTACGTATTTAAAAACGTTTAATAATATTGAACAACTTATTAATGATAATGATATTTATGGAACTAAACCAGGATATGATTATAGTAAATTAAATGAATTTGGATTAATTGAAGAAAATATTGAAATTGATGATAAGACTGTATTGATTGGTGCATCTAGTTTTATGATTTCTGGTAATTCTGGGAGAAAAGATGAATCTAAAATTCCTAAAAAAGGACAAATTGGATTTGTAGATAAATCATTTATGACAGAAAGTGAAGAAGGACAACGTATTGCAAAAGTACGCATTCGCGAAGAACGAATACCTGCAATGGGAGATAAAATGGCTTCTCGTGCTGGACAAAAAGGTACTATTGGTATGATTATACCAGAAGCAGATATGCCTTTTACGAAATCGGGTATTAGACCTGATTTAATTATCAATCCACATGCTTTACCTTCTCGTATGACAATTGGACAAATCGTAGAATGTATTTCTGGAAAAGCATGTGCGAATTATGGTTCATTTGGAGATTGTACTCCTTTTGTGAATTTAAGACAAAATATGGTTGGGTTTTTCGGAGAATTATTGACGAAATTAGGATTTCATTCTAGTGGTAATGAAATTATGTATGATGGTATGACTGGAACACAAATGGAATCTGAAATATTTATGGGACCAACCTATTACATGAGATTAAAACATATGGTAAAAGATAAAATCAATTATCGTGCACGTGGACCAATGACGAATTTAACACGACAACCTGTTAGTGGACGTGCAAATGATGGTGGATTACGTATTGGTGAAATGGAACGCGATGGTGTTATTTCACATGGTGCTTCGGCATTTTTGAGAGAATCTATGATGGAACGGGGAGATGCATATCAAATTGCTATTTGTAATAAAACAGGAATGATTGCAATATATAATCCAAATAAAAATCTATTATTTAGTCCTATGGCAGATGGTCCAGTTAAATATTCTGGATCTATTTTAGATGGATTATCTGAAGGACAATTACATCCAATTACTAAATTTGGACGTGAATTTAGTATTGTTGCAGTTCCTTATTCTTTTAAATTATTTATGCAAGAATTATTAGCAATGAATATTCGTATGAGTTTAATTACAGAAGATAATATTTCTCAAATTGAAAATATGGCTTTTTGTAGTTCTATTGACCCAAAAATGATTATTGAAGAAAATAATAATACATTGGAAAATAAAAGTGATTTTGAGACCAATACTTTTGAACCTAATGCTTTTGACGAATCTAATTATTTTAAACCTAGAACTCCTGATATTCCTCCTCCTATTAGATTTGAACCAAAAACTCCAGAATATACTCCTCCTTCTGGTTTATTTGAACCAAAAACTCCACAATATACTCCTCCTTCTGGTTTATTTGAACCAGAAACTCCACAATATACTCCTCCTTTTGAACCAAAAACCCCACCTTTTGAACCAAAAACTCCAGAATATACTCCTCCTTCTGACCCAGAAACTCCAGAAATAAAAGGTGGAGATAAAGTTCATTACCGAAGTGATGTAAAACCATCCAGATTATGGAATGTAGATCATGTTGGTCCAAATTTTTGTACAATTGCTACAAATGACGATTATCATTTAAATACAGAAGATACAGTAAAAGTAGTTCGGCCAGATGAACTCTATTTACCAAACGATAATTTTGTCTATAGTGTACCAGTGGATATTATGAATACGAATCAAACAAATCCATATATCCAAGACCCACTATCAATCCCAATGCAAAATAATGGTCAACCTAATATTAATTTTGCACCAGTTATTAAAATTATTAATGATGGTAATGATATGTCACAACCATTACCTGTTGACAACAATGCGAATGCAGGAATGCCATATTATACATCTGTAATACCTTCTTCTGCTTCTACTTCTGATTTTCCAACTTCTGTTACCTCTATTCCGACTTCTCCTTCTTTAACTACAAATGAAATTGATTTTTCTATTCCAATTATTAAAAAATAAATAAAAAAATAAAATAACAAAAAATAAATAAAATAACAAAAAATAAATAAAAGAAAAAATTGACAAATTTAGAAATCAAATTAAAAGAATGAATAACAATATAATATAATATAAGAAGAAGATGTCCTCAAATAATCGTGTAGTTCAAATTTATAATTCTAGAATGACTATATTAGAATTATTACATTCTAAATATAATTACAATATTGACGAATATAAAGGATTTAGTATTAATGAAATTGATGCAATGATTAATTCTAATCAATTAGACATGTTATTAACCCAAACTGGTAAAGACGATGCAATTATAAACGCACCTTCTAAAACATATGTGAAATATCATATTAAACAAACCTTAAATGAAGTCGCTTTAAGACCCGTTTTAGAAGATTTATTTATAGATACAGATACTTTAACGAAAAAAGACACTTTAATTGTTATTTATGACGGAGAACCGAATGATTCTATTAAAGCCCATTTAGTTTATAAATATAATCATGATGGTATTTTTGTAGTAGTTCATAACATAAAACGATTGCAATTTAATATTTTAGAACATATGTTAATGCCGATGAATATACGTATTTTAGACGATAAAGAAATTATATTGCTGAAAGAAAAATATCATTTAAAACATTTGAAAGAATTACCTGAGATTTCTAGATTTGACCCAATGGCTTTAGCCATTTGTCTAAGACCTGGACAAATATGTACTTTTGACCGTAAATCACCTACTGCTTTAGTTTCTGAATATTTTCGTATTTGTGTATAATTTATGTTTATTTATTAGTATAGAATAATAGAGAAAGAAAAAAGATAATGAATAAAAGTTATATTGAATTTAATAGTGATCTTTTTTTATGTAATACGATTACTAATGATAATGCTAGTGAAACATATATAGATACGAATGAAGATTGTAATAGTAAAAAAGAAGACAAAAAATTATCATGTGAACAAAACAAAAACTTTGCGTATCGTAATTGGTATAGTAGCCTTAATCAAAATTCATCTATTGCAAATCATAATGATTCAAAATCAGAATATAATCGTATATGGATACAAACCTGTAATTTAGGAATAGGTATTCTTTTATTAAGTATTGGGATTTATTATCAACAATCTGAATAACTTATTTTATTTTTTTTTCTCAGTAAAAAAAAAATAAATATAGTATAAAAAGAAATGACGGAATATGCTTCAAAGCAAACAGGAAACTATAATGCTCAAGATTATACAGTAGCCATAAATAATGTTTCAAGATATGCGTGTAATAATATTATTAGTGATACTACAGCAGCGAATTCAATTAATACCTATAAAAAATTATATTCTCTATATTCAACTACTTCTGATAGTGCTAAGCCGACGTTACGAGTAACTGATGCGTTATTAGGTGGTATATCATCAACTGATAATTGTATTAATGGTTGTCCACATACAGTAGCCACTGGTACTACTGCTACTCCAAATGTTTTAGCTGCATCATCTGATAATCGTGTAAATGTTTCAGATCTGGCATTTTATTTAGATGATTGTGGGTCGCGTATTCGGGATTATTCTAATAAATCTAAAACATATGGTTATGACTTGAATAATGCTACAATTCTTAGAGATGTTTCTTATGCTAATTTAATAAACACAAGAAATGATTTAGATAATAAAATGAACGAAATCTTAGGAAATAATAAAAATAGTATTTTGTTTGAAAAACAAAATGAATTAGATGCGAGTGTATATTCTACTTTATTATGGACAGTAATGGTAACTTCTTTAATATATTACGTTTTCACTAAAATATGATATTTATCTATATTATATAGATAAAATTATGCAAAATAATTCTAAATATGAACCTTTTTCTACCAAATTTTCATTAGTAGAAGGACTAACTTCTAAACATACCGATTATACAACACTAAATGCAACAATTAAAAGTGCTCAAGATTTGAGTGGAAAAATTCAAGATTTATATAAAGAAATGGACAATGCCATAGATAATGATATTTTAGATGATGATGGAAATCTAAATACTAAAGGTAGATTAGTAGATGTAGCAAGACAAGACGTACAGACATTATTAATACAACAAAACACTTTATATATGCTAGGAACGATAACAATTGCGACTTTGTTAATTACTGCAATTCTCATTTCCAAATAATAATTAATTTAGCATTATTATTATATAATTAATTAAATGTCTTCATTCTATGATGAAATTGCGAGTATCACTAATATTACTAACACCATTTACAAAGAAGAGAATGAACGCTTAAACAAAAGAAAGGATGGTATTAATAATATGATGGTGTCTCAAAAAAGACTAATAGCTTTAAACCAAAGTTATACCTCCAAAATGAAAAAATATGGATATATAGTTTCTATCATATCTTTTGCTCTAGTGATAATCGTTATGGTTATATCATTCCGTTCTTTAATTCCTAGTATTTTAGCCGATTTAACTATTACTATTGTTATGGCAGGTGCTATTATTTGGTGTTATTTGATTTATACAGATATTCAAAACCGTGATAAGATTGATTTTGACGAATTAGCTGTAGATTCTTCTAATTTAGTAAATCCTGACAATATAGACCAGAAAAATACGGAGGCTGGAAATGCAGGTGATATTTCTGCCTTAGCAAATAATGAAATTAGTTCTGCTGGATGTATTGGAAGACAATGTTGTCCAGCTGATTGGACAGGTAGTTCAGTTGGTGGAACGTATTATAATACAAACCTAAACGTTTGTAGAACAAAAACAGCTAGTGAAACTGACCAAGCTACATCATAAATGTACTATGATTTTATTAGATAATAAAAAAATAAAAAACAAAAACATATTATAGTATAAATGACTACCGCAGATGAATTTCATACACAAAATCAATTCTTACAAGATTTAAAAGATAAGTATTCTACTAATGGTACAAAATCAGTGTATTTAAATGAACAAATATCGTCTTTAATAGATATTAATTGGTGGCTTTTATTAATATTTATTATTGTTGCTATTGTATTTAGCGCATTTTGTTTTTTAAGTCCAAATATGGAATCGTGGTCTATTTATTTAAAAATAGGTATTATTATACCTGTATTATCTTATCCATTTTGGATTTATCCATTTGAAAAATATACATTGATAGTTATGGTGTATATAAAAGATATGTTTATGGGAAATCCTTATGTAAAACCCGATTTTTAATTTTTCTCATTACTTACTTTACCACCTTCTGATATATTGATAACATCCCATTTAATGAGAAATTAGGAATTAGTGGTCGTTTTCCTAATTCTCTATTTTGAATATACTTAAAACTTTTTTGTATTTTTTGAATATATTCTTTTTTTTGATTCAATCTTTTTCGCCAATGACGTTGAATAATAGAAATCCAGTATGTTTTAATGACTGCTAAATATAATCCATCGTCTGAAATGATAAGTTGCATTATATCTACAATTGGATTCATATTTCTACACATAATAATAGATCTCAAATAGGCAATCACTTGTGGAAATTTATATTTGAAAAATAAATCTGTAGATATTGCATTTCCAAAAAACATGAGCGGTTTTTCACCAATTAAAAATCCGGAAGACATCATTCGGATATCTTGAATATTCATGTACATTCCCAAATAATATTTACCATTTTCTTTTTCTTGTAAATCAAATCTATGTTCAAAATCATACATTTCATTTAATAATACTTCCATTTGTTCAGATTCTAAACCTAAATATTCGGCATACTCATAATATTCATCATCACTATCATAATCAGTATCCCATCCATTACTTTCATTATCGTTATCCATTTATTTATTATTATATTTAGTTTAGTTTAGTTTATTAATTAGTTATCTTATTTTACAAACAAAAAAATAAAAAAATAAATATCAATTTTTTGTCTATCTATCTTATCTATCTTATCTATCTTATCTATCTTATCTATCTTATCTATCTAATCCTATTAAATTTATACATATAAACTTTGTGAAGTAGCTATATATTTCAGAACTAATTCATCTATTTGTGACAATTTAAATAACAATTCTACATCATCACTACAAGTCGCAATTTCTTTTGTTACTGTAGATATTTTCATCATTGCTTTTGCGAAATCTCCCACAGAAATCTCTTTTTCACCTAATCGTGTTTGAATAAACCATTTACATTCTTCTTCTGTAGTAAGATCACACCATTCCATACTTTCATCTATAATATCAAACATTAATGCATCTTCATAAGAAATACCAGTACGCATTTCTTCCATTGTTTCCATATCTTCATACCTCTTATATTCTGACTGTATTACCAGTAATTTCTCTTTCAAAAAAGAATCTTCCGTTTTAGGTACTGATAATCTATATTCAGAAGATACTTTGATATTCGTAACACAAGATAATAATCCAACGATTTCTTTTGTAGAAAAATCGGATAAATAATTCCAGTTTGTAATACATTTAGACCAAATTAAAGGATGTATTTCTGATATTTTTGTAGCAAAAATACCTAATTCAGTTAAACCACTACTATTACTACTATTCACAAACCCTTCTATTTCTAATACATTTATTACTTTTTGAATCTGATATTCCATGTAATTTTCTAAATAATATAAATGTGGAATTTCTTTTTTTTCATATTGATGTTGTAATTTATTCCATTCTCTCACTTTTAACATATCTTTAGGAATATCGTGATAAGTCAATTCTAGTTTTTCTATTTCTCTTTGTAATTCTTTTTTCTTTTTATTTACTGCCATTTTTTCTTTTTCTATTAATTCCAAATATGTTAAACAAATATTTGTTGGAGTTTTTATTAATTCTAAATTCTGTTTTTTTTGAGAGATTTCTGTTTCTAGATTTTGTATTACACTTTTCTGAAAATCTATACTTTTTTGTAATTCTTTGAAAATCATGCTTTTTTTTGTCATATTTAGGAGATTATCCTTTCTTTTTCCTTCTGTTTTTCCTCCTTCTGTTTTTCCTTCTATTTTTCCTCCTTCTCTCATTTCTTCTGCATTTTCCTCCTCTTCACTTAGTTCTTTTACTTTTACAATCAATAGATTCAATACCCAATTATAAGAAATACGAAATTTAGAAACTAATGCTTGTGGTTTACCACATAATATATCTTTATATTCAGATTGCAAAGGTAAAGTAAATAAATTATTGCAGTGAATTACATGTCCAATTGTATCTATTCCTCTTCTTCCTGCTCTTCCTGCCATTTGTGTATATTCATGCGACAATAACCATCTTTGTTCTGTTCCATCAAATTTTGTAAGTCCAGTGAAAATCGCCGTTTTAATAGGACAATCTAATCCAATTGCAAATGATTCTGTTGCAAATAAAACCTTGATATATTTCTTAGAAATCATTAATTCCACTATTTCTCTTAAAATCGGAATCATTCCGGAATGATGAATACCTACTCCTTTTTCCAACAAAGAAACGAGAGAATTATATTCAGGTAAACGTAAATATTCTTCGTAATTCGGTAATTTACGAATAATCTGATCACATTCGCGTTTTACGATATAAGGAACTTTACTATCATCTTCTAAAAGTGGAACTGTGATTTCTTCTGCACATAATTCTACATTTTTTCTAGAAAACACAAATGCTATTGCAGGAAGCATTTCTCTATTACGTAAATAAAGTAATAATTCGTTCAATACATATTTACGTTTAATCATCGGTTTTCTCTCTAAAAATTCACATATTCTTTTTGTTTTTTTATATCCATTTTCTTGGAAAATACCTTTATCTGTTTGTATTGTGATAATATCGCCGGTTAAATCACGCATTTCTTTTTGTTGGGTTTTATCTTTAATTGTTTTCAACATGGCTTCTGAAATAGTCATATACATATAATGGGTTAATGGTACTACACGATGATTTGTAGAACATAAATATACTTGTTTTTCTTTGTTTTCTATTACGTCGGCGCTTTCTACGTCGCCTTTTCGGTCGGCTTTTACATCGCCTTTTCGGTCGGCTTTTACATCGCCTTTTCGGTCGGCTTCTACATCGCCTTTTTGGTCGGCTTTTACATCGCCTTTTTGGTCGGCTTCGCCTTCAACCCATTTTGCGAATTTTTCAGGAGAATCAATCGTTGCCGACAACATTATTTTTTGAATATGTTTTGGTAACATTAGTAATGTTTTCTCCCAGGTTTGACCTCTATCTGCATCATTTATATAATGTACTTCATCAAACACAACCGCTGCTAATTCACTATGAATATTGATTTTGAATTGTGTATTATTTATTTTGTTACTATCATCTTCTTCTATTTCTAAATGAAACAATGCATTCATTAAGATTTCTGTAGTCATTATTAAAACATCTGCTTCAGGATTCGTTTTTATATCTCCCGTAAATAATCCAAAAGTGATATGTGGATATTTTTGAGAGAATTCGTAGTATTTCTGATTAGATAATGCTTTTATTGGACTGGTATAAATAACCTTTTTACCTTTCTCTACAAAGAAATTAATGGCGAATTCGGCAGGTAAGGTTTTACCTGACCCTGTGTGTGCAGTTACCAATACATGATTACCAGTATATATCGCATCAATCGCATATTTTTGGAAATCACTTAATTCATATGGATATTTCGCAAATATCTCATTTAGAGAGACATCATCATTATTATATTTTTTGTTGCAAATTACTACCATTTTATGTATTACTTTTCTGGTTTTGTTGTATTGTTATCTTATCTTATCTTTTAACAAATTTTGTTTCAATTTTATTTTTATAAAAAAAATATAATAAAAAATTATATACCTATCTATATCTATTAGTACTAAACTTGTGTTTATTTTATTTTATTTACACATATCATATGATGAGTTTCTCTAACAATAGTCACAAATAATGGTTTTATATTTTTCTTCTTCTTTTATAATTTGATATGGTTTTCCACATCCATATATTTTCTTTTTTTTAATATAATTATCACACATTTTTTTATTAGCATGAGGATCTATTTGTTTACCAGTCTTAATTATAATTCCATGTCTAAAAATACCACAATTAATTTTGTTAATAATAATATAGTCCGAACAATGTGGACATGTTATGATAAACTCCATAATAAATAATAAATTATATGTTTAATATATAGTTTTAATCTTTCATTTCAATTTTTTTATTTAAGAATTAAAAAACAATCTTATAAAACAATCTTAAAACAAATTTTATAATATTATAACACTCACCAATACACCATAACACAATAGTAAAAATTGAACAACCACAAACAAAACAACAAATTATGAAAGAAATTGAGAGAAAAACCGAAAAAATAGTACAAACAGCAATACAAACTGGAAAACTTATACATCCAATTGAACAACTTACAAATAATCCATTGGTAAATACACCACAAAAAAAAAAGGAAAATATAGATATATTACAAAATATTATGCAATCGGGTGCAAATGAATTTAAATTAAAAACAGGACAAACCCCATCTTATTCTGAAATGAGACAAATGTATGGATAGGATCGTTAATAAATCACTAACTAAATTCTACAAATTGGACAAGGTGATTTATATAATTTTGAATAACAACCCGTACACACACAATGACCACAAAATAAATTAATATTAAGTTTTGTTTCGTAACAAATGCAACATTCAATTACATGATTCAATTGTGAAAATAATTTTTTCTTGTTTTCATATATCATAATATCTCGGATACAATTTATTTTTTGTAGTTTTTTTTTCAAATATATCGGTTTATTTTCTATTTTCTCCATTTCTTCTTTTAAAATAAACAAATCAAAATCAGTTTCTCCATTATTGCATACAACATCTTTATGATCTGGGTTTTCGCACTCTTCTAGTGCCATTAAATAATATTTTCGCATATTATCAAAATCCTTTATTTTTTGATAATATATAGATAATTCATACATCGTATCTATATCTCCCAATTCAACCGCCATTAAATAATATTTAAACATATTTTCTAAATCATTGATTTCAAAATAAAAGTGACCCAAATTATACATGGCATTCACACTTCCTCTTTCAATCGCCATTATATAATATTTAATTGTATTTTTTCTTGTTTCTGCATTTTCCAAATATATATTATCATAATAAATACCTAATAATTCCGTCATTTTTGTTACGATATTTTCTATATATTCTTGTTGTCTTTCTTTTTCTATTTCTGATATTTTTGTATCTATATTTTCTGCTTTTAATTCTGAAAAATTATAGTAATCTTTATTAAAGTACAAATCTAATGCTTTACTATAACATTCCGCCATTTTAATACATTTGTTGTTTTTACTCAACCAATTTCCATATAAATAAAATGCTTTCAAATATTTTTGTTTCATTGCAATTTCATAATATTTATTCACTTTATATTCATCTTTCCGTTTTTCATGATATTCTGCTAGTCTACATATATTATCTACATGCACCATTTCATTGTCTTCTATCTTTCTCTCTATTTTCAAAATGTATTCAGGAATAGTATGAGCTGATAATTCGGCCATTTTATATTACATATATTATTTTGTAGTATATTTATTTATTATATTTGTAGTTAACTAAATAATGAATTCATTCAATTTTTCCAATAAAAAACAAATGAAATAAAGATAAAAATGAAAATATAATAATATCAATATATATAATGGAAAATCAGAAACAAAATCAAATCAGAATTCGTTGTTTTGCAGATTTCACTGACTCACAGAATTTACACGATTCGTATGAAAGATATATTATTCCACCTAACGTAATAGAACATTATGGAAAAGATAAACAATATTTTTTTACTACTGGTGAAGATTATACTCATGTATTTATTTTCAATACTGGAATGCCAAATATATCACATATTCCAAAAGAAAATGTCATTGGATTCGCACATGAACCTATCGCATTCTTAGAATTAACCGACACATTTATAAAATATGCACAGAAACATATAAGTAAATATTTCATTGGAGATAAAATGCATTTACCTGATCCATTTATTGAAGGAATTAATTATTTATGTTGTCATGAAATACCATTATCTCCGACATATTATAAACCTAATTTTATGTCTATTATGATTAGTCAAAAAACATCGGCACCTGGACATCAATACCGACATAAAATAGTACAAGCTATTTTAAAAACTAGATTACCGATTGATATTTATGGAAGAGGGTGTGTATATTACAAAAATATATCAGATAGTAGAATAAAAGGTAATTTCCAAAAATATGAATTATATAATGGATATCAATTTACTATTTGTATTGAGAATTTTCAAACAAATCATTATTTTTCTGAGAAAATCACCAATCCTTTATTAATGAATATCACCCCTATTTATTATGGATGTAAAAATATCGGCTCTTATTTTCCAGATATGTATTTATCTTTATCTGGTGACGTAGATCAAGATATTCAATTATTACACGATATATTTAAGAATCCTGAAAAGTATATTTTAAATATTGATGTTAAAAAAGTAAATAATACAGTAGATTTAATAACAAATTTACCGAAATTATTTCCTTTATAAATAAATGTAATAATAAAAAAACAAAAAAAAGAACTACCATAAAATATTTCGGCTCAAATTATTAGCAGAATATTTATTATCTTTCCAATCCCCACGAATATATTTACTTCTATTTAAATAATTCTTCCTACGATTCTTATCTTTATGTCTAGTATAATCTTGATATCCCATTTGTCCGAAATTTATCCATTTTTTTTGTTTTGGATCACAAATTCGGTATTTTTTGTGTTTATTGAGAGAAGGATATATTTTCGCAGTTTTCGTTTTACCTAAATACTTATATGCCATTTTTTGAGCTTGAACAGGATTAGAATATTTCATTAATCGTTTTGTATATTTTTTTGTAGTACTATTCTTTTTTGTACCACTATTCTTTTTTGTGCTACTATTCTTTTTTGTAATATTCATAATCTATTTATACTTAATTATTATAAAAAGATATTGGAATAAATTCTTGGATTTTTCCAATAATACTATTTGCGTTCTCTCGTTTTATCATAAGAGGATAAAAAAACGTATTTATCGGCATTTCCAAATAATAACTGGCTTTTCGCATTATTTTATTCCAAATACTGGTTTTGCATTCCTTTTCTATTTTAACAATATTAACTCCAGATAATTCTTTTAATTTATCCAAATCATCTTTATGACAAATTTTATATTGTAAAACTTCTCTCTTCAATTTACATTCATTATCACATCCTGCATGTAAAATATCACAATCAAATAAAAAAACCGTTCCATAATTACCACTAATATTTCTTATACGAGACCAGACAAAAGGATATGTGAAATTACTTCCTGGACAAAAAGATAACAATTCTCCCGAATACTTATATAATATCGCAGTATATACGGGATATTTTGTCCGATAAATATGTTTACTAGAAGTAACATCGCGATGAAACGTAGATAATGAACTATTTTCTATTTTGTAAATATAATCTAAAAATATATATCCTTCTGGTAATTTATCCAAAATGTCTCGTTTTAAATTTTCGGATGGATAATGAATTGTTTTTGTTGCATATTCTGGATTAAATAAAATACAAATACCATCATTTTCTAATGTATATTTTTCTATAACTTCTCCCGTTTTTTCATGAATTTCTATATAATAAAAACAAAAAAAAACAACTACAAAAATAATAAATATATATTTTAGTTTTGGTTTTCGGTTATTTTTCTTAGTTATAAACATTTATATTTTCATAATATTTTATTTTTACTTTGTAAAATATTATATATATTTTTTATACATACCTAAATATATATTGTAGAAAATTTGATTTTATTTGTATAATTCTTGTTAATTTATAATCAATTCACACTCTATCCAGTAAGGATTATCTATACATTTACGGTCTGTATTTTCAAAACCTTGATGCCAATAATATTTCATAAAAATACGTAAATTTTGGTGAACATCAATAATAATTTTTTTCTTATTTTCTGTTTTTGCAACTAATTTTACAAAAGAAATGAGAGAATTCACTAATTCTTCGGCATCATATTCATTCAAACTACGATTATATAAATTCTTAATTTCGCCATCATTTATATTCAAATGTATAATTTTTATAAAGGTATCATGTACAATATAATCTAATGCCCCAATGAAATTTTTACTATAATAATAAAAATCGTCGTACCAATAATCAAATAAAGATTTCGTTCGCCATATTTGAACTTTATTTATTTTTTTGTAGATAACATGTTTGATTGCAATTCTAGTTTCATAAATACATTTACAATTATATAAACTACTATTTTCATTATTCTTCAATAATTCATATAATTCTTCTAGATTCGGTAACAAAATAATTTTATTGTAAACTAATAACATAGGTTACTATCATAGATATCTATATATTTATTTTTGTAGTTGATCTATTTTATTTTTTTTTGTAAAAAAACAGTTTATTATTTATTTATTTTATTGAAGAAGAAGGAAAGAGGGTAGTTTATACCTTTTTACATTATTTTTATGTATAATAATTATAACATAATGTATTCAAATACTGGAATTATACAAGGTTATTATTCTGGACAACAAGATAGAGTAGACGAATTAAATGACCGTATTTTTGCAAGATATGTACCTGATAATAATCTAAGACCAAACTATGATCCAAGACCGGTATCTACTAAATACGCTTTTTTTCCTGTCATTGATCGTAAAATACCTTCTGAAATACCAATGAAACAATATTTAGGCGAAGCTAACGAAGCCAACCAATCCAATGGATTTTTACCTTCTACTACTAATGCACCAACTATCCGAAATATTGATACCGAAACAGTATTGAGAAATCAAACAGTTGCTTTACAACATGGTATCGGACAACATGAATATGTCCCTTCTTCTGAAAGCGATTTATTTAAAACGACAATCGTATCTAGACAATCGGAACAACCTTTCCCTAGATTATTTGCAAAACCTACTTTTAGTACAAATCAACCTACTATTGCAACCCAAACTATCGGTAAATCTGATTTCTTTAATTATACCCGAAATCAACTACGAAACTCAATTGTTCAGAAATAAAATAATTATACAGGTTTAATGGTATACATACATATATTTATTGTATATATATAAAATGTTTAAATTTACAGATAAAACATATTTAAATGTCCTTATTGTTATTAGTATTATTATGGTAATACGTTATTTTGCAGGGATTTTATTTCCAGAGGATGATGCAGATAATAAACACGAAGGATTTGAACAATCAACCCCTTTTGTATTAAAACAAAACGATCAAGTATTTGAAGATAACTTTTATTCACAAATATATGATGAAATTTATATTCCAACTTCTATTTCAAAATCAGATATTACACAAATTATTAAAATGACCCAACCTTCTAAAACATATAGTTGTTTCTTAGATATTGGTAGTGGTACTGGTACATTATTAAATTCATTACAATCAAAAGGATATCGTGCATACGGCATTGATAAATCTCAAGCAATGGTAGATTATGTACAAGAAAAATATCCAGAAGTTAATGTGAAATGTGATAATGTAAATGAACCAATGGCATTTGAACCTGGATTTTTTACTCATATCCTTTGTACTAATTTCACGATTTATCATTTTGAAAATAAAATCAAATTATTCCGAAATATTTTTCATTGGTTAACTTCGGGTGGATATTTGTTTTTACATATTGTAGATCCAAATAGATTTGATACAATTATTCCTTCTGGAAAACCTAGTATTATTAGTACCCCACAAAAATATTCTAAAAAACAAAATCGTATTACGGAAACTATATTAGATTTTAAAACTTTTAAATATAAATCAAAATATGATTTTTCTAATTATTCTCCTGAAAATAATAACAATCAAGTTCAATTAATAGAAACATTTACAGATGATACCGTTCAACATGTACGACAATATGAACAAATATTATTTATGGAATCAAAAGAAATAATATTATCTGTTGCACAACAATGTGGATTTATATTACATTCACAATCTAATTATTCTGAAGATGAATATCAATATTTAATTATTTTGGAAAGACCTATGTAGTTATTATTATTGTTATTATTATTGTTATTATTATTGTTACTTTTTTTTACAATATTCCTAAATTATTTATTTTTTTTGGTATGTTTTTTATTTGTTCTATGTTTTTTATGTTTTTTCTTAGATTCGTTTTTGTGGGATTTTCTTCGTTTATGAGATTTTGATTTTGATTTTTCATACTTTACAAAAGATTGATATCTTAGTTGTTCTGTTGGAATACAATCCGCATTATCTCTATAAACAGTACTATATGGTGTATATTTCGGATTTTTTTTCAAAAATTCTTCAATATTTGTATTCAAGTCTTCTATGTTTTTTCCTGTAACAATATGATAATTAGACATTTAGTTTTTTGTATATAACTACATAATATTTTTATTATATGAAAATTCTAATAAAAATATTGGTAAAATACATTTTCGCTTTAGAAATAGTAATAGACAGTAAAAAATATGGCAAAAAAGAAACTCTCTTTATAAAACAAACCAAACAAAAAACAAACAAACAAATGAAACAAAAACAACAAATAAGAATTATTATTGTAGGATATTATAATCATGACAATTTGGGAGACGAACAATACAAAGAAACATTTGAATATATGTTGGATAAATATTTACCATTAAAAAGAAACTATGAAATTAAATTTATAGATTGTGATTTATTACATACTATTACAATTATAGATACAGACGTTATTCTTCTTGGTGGAGGCGATATATTGAATTTTTATTTTATTGATAAGATATACGATATTTTTCATAATAGACCAAACAAAGTTATTGCAGTATCCGTTGGATTACCTTATTCTGATATTTTAATGCATACAAATCAACTAAATATTATTGATTATATTTTCATAAGAACAAAAAAAGATATTAAATTATTCTCCAAATATTTTGTGAAAGAACGTATTATTTATTTACCAGATATATCTTTTTATATTACTAAATCCGTTTCTTCTAAAAAATATAATTCCAACTTTTCAAAAAAAAATGTTTTATCTCAACGATTCCCTCGCAGATTTGAATTATTGCGTACACGATCGTGTAGCAGTGTTTCTAATAATGTAAAAAATACTACAGAAGAAATATTACCGATTGACTTTTCTGGTACATTTTGTCCCGATTCTACAGATCCACTACTTACTTCCGAACCTCTTACAGTTGAGACCATTGAACCATTCAAGGATTTATATTTAGGGAGTCCTAATTTTGCCAGTATTATAAATAAAATCAAAATCCAAGATAAGAAAATAATCGCGTTTTCATTAAGTAGACATATCTATAACAAAGATAATCCAGAATATTATCAAAATATTATTCAAGAATTATCTATTTTTATTATTTTTTTATGTAAATCTGGATTTTATATTATTTTGTTACCATTCAATACATCTAATCATATTACTGAACGTTCTGAAAATTTAGAAAATGATATTTATATGCATGAAGATATTTGTAATATTATTCAAACAAAAAATCCACAAATATACAATACTATTTTAAATATTGATTTCACTTTATCTGCAAAAGAAGTACTGAAAATATATGATTATGTAAATATTTCCATTCCTATGCGATTTCACGCATGTTTATTTAGTATATATAGACGAATTCCTATTTTACCAATATTCACTCAAAAAAAAATCCGGAATTTATTATTAGATATTAATTGGATACATAGTTATGAATTACCTAAAAACCATAAAGATGTTCCAATTACTATTTGTCAACAAAAATTACAAGAAAAATTTCAGAATTTATTGATGGATTTTCATACAGGAAGAGAATTATTAAATATTACTTGTAACGAATTAGAACAAAATTTACAAAAAAGTATTCCTTTGTTAATATCTGCGATTCAAACTCCGTATAATAAAATAGATACAGTTATTCATTTATCTGATATAAAAGTACAAGAATTATTTAATAAATTACAATCTATTGTAATAGAAAGAGGATATACTGATTTTAGATTAGTAGATGATTTAGAATTGAAACAAAAAATAGTAAATGTAGTTAATTTTTTTATTACCGGTGATTTTGATTCTTGTTACTCTTATGGATTAATGGAAAAAATGTTTACTATTCATTTTAATTATAATGATGAATGGAAATGGATAATACAAGATTGGCAAGAAAATCATATAGATAAAAGTGAGAATTATTCTAATCCAAATGGATTATTTAATATACATTTTATTCCACAAGCAGATAAATCTGGAGCACATCGTTCTGGATGGCAATATGTATATAGCGAAGTTTCAAAATTACATAATGAAAATAGTACATTGTATTTAGATTTATATCTAGATCGTACTTTTCACTGGAAAAAAGATATTTTAAAAATGGTAGATATTATTCCGTATCGTAACCCATGGGTTGGATTTATACATCATACATTTGATCAAACATTTAGTATATACAATAATGAAGTTATGTTTCAAGATCCGGATTTTAACGAAAGTTTACGTGTATGTAAAGGTATTTTTGTGTTGTCTAATTATCTGAAAATCCAAATAGAAGCTATTTTTTGTCAACGAAAACTAAATATTCCTGTATATGTTCTTATGCATCCAACCGAAACAGAAAATATACCTAAATTCCAAATAGAAAAATTCATTGAAAATCCCGACAAAAAAATAGTTCATGTTGGTGGATGGTTACGAAATATATTCACTTTTTATCAATTATTAATTCCATCTGAAATTTCTTTATCTGGTTATAATGCTTCTTCATCTTCTTCCAATAATGTGTTTTATAAATGTTTTATGCAATTTCTATCTGTATTCAAACGTAACAAGCAAAATTATAAAACGTATAATAATAAAATACGTAAAGTCGCATTAAAAGGAAAAGGAATGGATAATTATTATCCATCTAATGAATTGTTTTCATTTATAACTCCATTACGTAAACAAATGCAAGTAGGAGAAGATAAAAATTGTTCTCAAAACAATCACGAATTAAAAAATAATTGGTATAAACATATGTTTGAATATTTAGAAAAAATTATAAATAGCGTTGATATAATTGAATCATTGACAAATGAAGAATACGATGAATTATTATCTAAAAATATTGTGTTTATTAATTTAGTAGATGCTTCTACTGTAAATACAGTTTTAGAATGTATCGTGAGAAATACTCCAATAATTGTAAATAAACATCCAGCGGTAGTAGAATTATTAGGAGAAGATTATCCGCTCTATAAAGATGATATGTTAGTATTAGAATTAGGAATGAAAGAGATTGTAATGGCATATGAATATTTAAAAAAAAAAGAGAAAGTGGAATATGAAATAAGTATAATGATGAAAAGTTTAAGTAGTGTATTGTGTTTTTCAAAATAGTGTATTGTGTTTTTCAAAATAGAAATATTTATTTTTTTTTATATGAGATGAATATCAATGTCATCATCAAAGTCATTATCATTATTATTCGTAAAAGTATTATTATTATCATTATTAATAGAATAAGTGTTATTAGAATTCGTAAAAGTATTATTAGAATTATTATTAAAAAGAAAGTCATCAATATCATGATTTTGATGATCATTATTTTGATTGTTGTGTATAGATAACAAATGATGAATATTTAAATTCGGATTAAGCGTCAAGAATTGAATATCATGTGAATCATAAACGAAAAGAATATCACATTTAGAAGGATCAGTATCAATTCTCTTAGCGACTAAAAGAATAGAAAATAAAGAAACTAAATTATGTCTCTTATTATGACCTTTCATTTTCCCTCTCAAGAAAGCCCTATAAGTATTGCCAAGATTGTCAATAACCTCAAATAAACCCCCACCAAACACTTTAGTAACACATACAAACATCTCAATATCAGGCACTTCAATTAATCTAATATTATTCGCCCCCCCACCACTACTTCCAACCTTATTCGCCATCATTTTACCCTTTTTTCCTCCAACAGTATTCTTCACCATTTTATTTTATCTAATCTTATCTTATCTAATCTTCAAAAAATTAATTAATTACAAAAACATTATAAACCATAAAATAATTCAATTTTTTATTTTATTGTTTTCTTCTCTCAAAAAACCATCAACAAAAAAACTAAATATATTTTTTGTAGTAAAAGTATCTATCTATATAAATAACGATGGCAACAAAAGAGTCGGATATTATTTTGATTTAGTTTTTTTCATGGTAGACCGTTTTGCTTTAGGGGATCGTTTTAATTTTGGAGTAGCACTTAATTTTTTTTTGGGAGTATTTTTTACACACACACCAGTTTTAGCTGGACGTCTTCTAGAACCATTTGGACAACGAGGCATTATAATATTATATTATATATATTACATAGTTATAATAAAAAAGTGGCTAAAATAATCTATTTGTTGGTATTTATTCATAGTTTAGATATTTTACTTACCTAGTAAAAAATAAAAAAAAAATCTCTCTAAAAAAATAAATATGAATTTGTTTATAGGAAGTAGTATAATTGAGAGATGGAATCCTTTACCATTTATGAATTCAATAAATCTAGGCATTTCAGGACTAACAAGTAATAAACTACAAAATAAATACGATAATATTCTCTCAATGTATCCAACCACAAGAAATATATATTTATATATTGGATCAAATGATATAGTTTATAATAATGATATTCATTCAACATTAAAAAATATCACTGAATTCATGGAATCAATTATCAACAAACCCAAACATAAAATAAAAATAATATTCATTGCAATATTAAAAAGTCCCAATAAAACAAAAACCCAAAATATACAAATAGATTATTTGAATCGTAAAATGAGAGAATTTATTTCTTCTCCCAAAAATGATAATTATAATTTTTGTAATTGTAATCGGCAACTAAAATCTTCTGAAAATTATTTACATAATGATCAAACGCATCTTTCTCCTATTGGATATAATAGACTCAATAAATGTATACAAAAAATTTAATCTTTTGTAGAAATGTATATGAGTTATTACATACGCAAATGAGTAAGAACCATAAAATAAAATAGAATAGAAATAGAATAGAAATAGAATAGAAATAGAATAGAAATAGAATATAATATATTTTTTGTAGCAAAAACGGGAGAAAAGGGGCGCTTCGCGGCAAGGATTTGGCTATACTAATTATTGTATTTGTCGTAGACAAATGGAATTGTTATACTGCCTACCACGATTGCCATCCTATTATTCTATTCTATTCTATTCTCTCAAAAAACAAAACAAAACAAAACAAACTAATAAATCAATATCCTACTCATTTCCCGATATCTATTAAATAATATATTTTTTGTAGTATAATATAAAAATATATTTTGTAGCAAAAACGGGAGAAAAGGGACGCTTCTCGTGGGATTATTTATTGGCTATACTAATTATTGCATTTGCCTCCAATAATAGCCATCCATAATATTCTATTCTCTCAAAAAAACAAAAAGAATTAATAGAAGATAGGTGCATTTGGATAATTATGTATTTTTTTTGCAGGTACACTTGAACCTATATTCCGAACTCTTCTTAAAGCATCCATTTTTGTATTCACATCTTTCGTTTCAGTAAACGACATGAGTCCTTTAGATGCATTTAAACTACCATTCCCGATCTCATTACGTACTCTATTCACCATTACTTTACTACTATCTCTTACAGAAGAATTACCATACCATTTCTTCTGTACTTGATTCTGTAGGGTATTATACACACTTCCTTTCACTAAGGTTGTATCTATTCCATTTGTTTGTACATATTGTCTACGACTCATTGCAAAACTACTAGTATTATCTGATGTTAAATCTTTTTGTGGCATTACTTTCATTCCACTTAAAGTTCCATTATTCATTTCTCTCAAACAAAACATTTTATTTTATTTATACTTTATAATTATATTAATTAATATTAAAATGGGAGAAACAAAAATAAAAACAAAAACAAACCATCAATTTCAAATACAAATACCATCATGTTCTTCTAATCATCAAATATCCAAAGACATTTATAATTTCTTATATAATCAAGAAAATAATATTCCAATTACATTACTCAAATCTAAATCCAATTTTACTAATATTATACAAAATGGAGGTGGGGGGTTTTATGATACTTTTTCTAGTTATATGGATGGAGTGTTTAAATCTAAAACTGAATCTAAATCATCAGATGAATATTCTCCCAACAAAATATATTCTGTAAAACTAGAAGAAGAAAAAGCAGCAGAAGAAGAAAAAGCAGAAGAAGAAGCAGAAGATACTAATTCTATTTTTTTAGAATTTAATAATACAAAATATAACATTGAAAATATTAAAGGAACTAAAATATATTATTTGTATTTACGTAATGGAGATTGTGCTAGACTAATTTAGAGAGAAGAGAGAGAGGGAGAAAAAAAATATAGTATGTATATTTTTTTTTATTTTTTATTTTTTATTTTTTATTTTTTATTTTTTATTTTTTATTTTTTATTTTTTATTTTTTATTTTTTATTTTTTTGTTTTTTTGTTTTTTATTTTTTATTTTTTTGTTTTTTATTTTTTCTTACCTTTTTATTTTTTAATAATTTATTTATTAGTCTTCTTTCTTTTCATCATCCACAACAATTGACACTTTTTTTGTAGTTTTTTTTGGCTTGCTTTTTTTATTATTATTATTATTATCTTCTTCTACTACTACTACTGCTGCTGCCACAGGCTGCTCTTCTTCTACTTCTTCTTTTTTTTTCCCTCCATTTTTTTTTTTTTTTTCTTTTTTTGTTTTATTATTTGTCACCACCACCACCTCTTCCTCTACAAGAATCATCTTTTCTTCCACTAATTCTTCTTCTTCTGCTTCTGCTTCCACTTCTGCTTCCACTTCTGCTTCTATTTCATTCAATACATCATCTAAATCCTTCTCATTAATTTCACCTTCTTCTTCTTCCAACATATCATTCAATAATTCCTCTAATTGATCTTCTTTTTTGTTATTATTATTATCATCCATATCGTCGTCGTTAAATTGAATAATCTGTTTCTTGGCTTTTCTACCTCTTTTTTTTGTATTATTATCTTCTACTTCTTCTACTTCTACTTTTTTTGTATTTTCTTCTTTTTCTTCTTCTACTACTACTTCTTTATTTTTTTTCTCTTTTTTAGTTCTTTTTTTTTTCACTTCTTTTTCTCCCTTTTTTTCTTTTTCTTTTTCTTCTTTTTTCTCTTTTTTCTCTGTTTTCTCTTTTTTCTTATTTAATCTATTTTCACTTATCATTGGTTTCCATAATTCCAATTCCACTTTCTTCAAATCAAATATATCTTGTTCAAAGAATTCAGTCTGGACTCTAGCCGTAGAATAAATAGGCAATTCTTCCATCATCTTTTTTGCCTCCTCTTCATTCATCTTACCATTTTCTCTCAAATACATAATAAATCCCAAAATACTACACAACTTGTTCTTATCCTTTACAGATAAAGCCTTTGATGGTTGTCTTGGTTTAGTCACTTTCTCAATCAAAATTGGTGTTCCGGCCATTTTATTTTGTAGTTAGTTTAAAAGTTTAAAAGTTTAAAAGTTTAGTTTAATTAAATCACTTATTCAGTTCTTTGTATATTTATTGATTTTGAGAGACAAAAAAAAATCAATTTTTTAGCAGGTGGATATATTTTTTGTAGCAAATCCTTCAAATTAAAAAAGAATTCCACAATACAAATTATCACTCAATTATCAATATCCTACTCATTTCCCGATACAATATAAACTATATATTTTTGTTGAGAGAAGGTGGGAGGGGGGCGCTTCGCGCCCCGTGGCAAGGTCATTGGCTACATGAATTATAATATGTTTGTCGGAGACAAACCTTTATTGTTCTATTGCCTTTATTGATAGCCCTCTTATTAATCTAATTTTGAGAGACAAAAAAAAATACCCCAATGAAGGGCATTTTTTTTTATGTTTTTTTTATGTTTTTTTTTATGCAAATACTAAATCTTTTGAGTGGCTTTTATGGTAGTTTTTGTTGGATTTGAATCGTTTTCTACTAATCAAGTAATGATAATATTCTGGAAGACGAAGTGAACATTTTTTTGTAGTAAACCCTTCAAATCTCATACTGTGTGTGTAATCCAATATCAAATATCTCTCTTCATCTACACAATGTCTATCTCTTAACCCTTCACGTTTTCTTAACTTTAACGGAACCTTGATCTCAATATTCATCAGAATATCATGAGGGTAATGTCCAAACTCTTCGTCAAAGTTAGGATCGGTCACATCCCATTTTGGAGGATTGTCAATCTTGAACTGATTCACCTTGTTCAGTGCAGCATAGTGTGGATTCGCACGTTTCACATACTTCTTTGTCTTGTAGTCATATGTCAAACGATACATTCCCTCCTCCTGAGGGGCAAAATCCAACACACCTTTTAGTAATATATCCGGTAAACTCGCGTAAATAGATGCCATCTTAACTAATTATTTTATTGTCTAGCTTTGCTTTAATTATTGTTACTACAATGTTTGTTATACTATTTTCAAACTACTTTCAAAAAAAATTCAATTTTTTAGCAGGTACTTTTTTTTGAGTGACAACTTGAAGTTCCCAAGTTGAAGTTCCCAAGTTGAAGTTCCCAAGTTGAAGTTCCCAAGTTGAAGTTCCCAAGTTGAAGTTCCCAAGTTGAAGTTCCCAAGTTGAAGTTCCTAAGTTGAAGTTCCTAAGTTGAAGTTCCTAAGTTGAACTATCACTCAATTATCAATATCCCACTCATTTCCCGATACAATATAAATTATAGTTTTTGTTGAGAGAAAGGGGGAGGGGGGCGCTTCGCGCCCCGTGGCAAGGCCATTTGGCTACATGAATTATAATATGTTTGTCGGAGACAAACCTTTATTGTTCTACTGCCTTTAAGATAGCCTCGCTTATTTAAACCAAAACAAAGATATTCTGAGAAAATATTTAGGGATTTTCATTAATAATTCAATTCTTTGAAAAATTAACAACAATAAAATAGAAAAAGTTCCATTTTAGTAAAACCCCCCCTCTATTTAAAATACTTATAATGATATATAGTTTATATTATGGTATAATTATGTTTTGTATATAAACTTAATTAGTAAGAGTATTTTATTTGGTATAATAATATTTTAAAAAATACTTAAAATGATATATTACTAAATTGGATATATAGTGCCTATTTTATTATTTTGTAATTAATTTTATAAACATAATGCCAGTAGTTTTTTTGTATTCAAATAATAATAAATAAAAAATACTTATAATGATATATTACTAAAATAATATATCAGTTATACTATATAATGTCTAATGCAAAACAAATATTTTACTGTAATATATGTAAGTGTGGTTTTGATAGGAAATTTAATTATGAACAACATTTAAAGTCAAAAAAACATAATACTCGTATTTCTAATGATAATTCCAAATTATATAATTGTTCCATTTGTAAAAAGATTTTTTCTTATTCATCTGGTCTTTATAGACACCGTAGTAAATGTAAAGTAAATGACTTATCAAAAGTAGATTATCTAGAAAAAGAAAATTTTGAATTACATAAAAAGAATTTGGAATTAAGTCAAAAAATAGAAGATATTAAGAATAATATTCAAAACCAAAATATTCAAAACCAAAATATTCAAAACCAACAAAATAATATTATTATAAATTGTTTTGGAAATGAAAACTTAGATTATATTACCGATAAAGTGATTCTACATTGTATGAATAAAATCTACGGATCTATTCCATTATTAATTGAAAAAATACATTTTGATCCTGAACATCCAGAAAATCATAATATCCAAATACCCAATAAAAAATTACCACATGCAAAAATATTGAATAATCAGAGAGAATGGCAAATTGTTAAGAAAAAAGACGCTATAGATACTATGATTGATAATGGATATAATATTTTAGATGAAAAATTTCAAGAACAATCTATTATTGGATTAACTGTCAATAAACAAAAGCATTTCAAGAATTTTCAAACAAAATACGAAGATGGAGATAAAGATACGATCAAAGACATTAAAGATAAAGTTGAAATGTTAGTTATAAATAATTCACGTAAATAAATATAATATTTATCCAACACATATGTTGGGGCGCGCGCGAAGAAGGCCATTGGCGATTGATTGGATTACTCATCTAATAACATTAATGCCATTGCTGAATAATTGTGTAAATCAATTAGTGTATCTCTAATTCCTTCATCACTTATTAAATTTACTCCATTTTTTGTTATAGACATAGAACGTTGTAATTTATCTTCTATTCTCATTAAAACACCGATAACTCCATATTTAGCAAACGCATCACCATAATCAATATTTTTTTTGGTGAATAATTCTAATGCTTCTTTTTGAATTTTTGTCATTTGTTCTACTCTGTTCATTCTATTATTAATATTTTATTAAATATATTTTTATATTTATTTAACCAGCAGTACTAAACTTGTAAAAACAAAAATTATATTAGAAAAACAACATCTTTTCGGGGATTCATTAATAATTCAATTATCTCCTCTATTTAAAATATAGTCTAAAATGATAACGATTTAATCAAACTGTATTTATGGGTGTTGTATTTAATGCATACACAATTATAATAATATTGATAATTCAAAAAATCGTCTAAAATGATAACATAAAATATATATTTGTAGTAACCTATTAATAATGCTATTTTTTATAATTTAATTTTATAACGAGACTGATAAAATACTAAAAACGTCTAAAATGGTAATATAGTCTAAAATGATAACAACTCTCTTCTACACTCACCTCACACTCACCCCACACATATACCTTTCTTTACTTACACACTATATATAATACTACTCTACTCTCTCTACCACCACACCACCTACTACCTACTTCAACAAAAAAAATACCCCAAGTTAGGGTATTTTTTTTATTTTTATTTTTATTTTTATTTTTTTATTTAAAATATTTTGTTGATACTTCAGTCATATAATTAGCATTCTCAAAGGATAGAGAAGTGATCGCTGTACGGCATAATGCACAAAGAGGCTTTGGGAAATTTAAGTGGATGATTTGGTGTTCCAAGTAGTTGACCATACAGGTTTTGCAAATACAGTGGTTACAGTTAGTCACTATCTTTTCTTTTGCTGGAATACAATCCACACAGCAGATCGGACAGTCAAATTCTGACGTTGTAACTTCCAATTTAGTGACTATATTGAGTTTTTTTGTGGTACGACGTTGCTCGGTGAACTGTACAGAATTATATATTGTTTTATATCGCCAAAGTAGAACTCTTATTTTGTCTTTTTTATACCGCATTCGTGATACTTCCTCGGTTATACTCCCGTTTTGAACAAGCAATGCTATAAAATCATTGATACCGATTATGCTGTTCAGTAATATACAGATATCTTGTATAGGTACGCTTTCTAAAAAGGATAGTAAGTTGATTAACATTGTATTTTGTTGTCCAGTAGACATACGATTTTCAATCTGCTGTTTAACCCATACCATTTTATCTCGTGCATGAGGACAATTTATTTTGTTATGCCCCATTCCCTTACAGTATGGGCAAGTTCGTTGGGCAGCACGAATCAAATCAATACTCATTTTAAAGCTCTACAGTTGAAGTTGAAGTTATTAAGTTGAAGTTATTAAGCTATATATTGCTTGTTGACTACCTATTCCAAACATTTTTCAAAAAAATTCAATTTTTTAGCAGTAACTTTTTTTATGCTGTAAGTTGAAGTTCCTAAGTCAAGTTGAAGTTGAAGTTCCCAAACCAAGTTGAAGTTGAAGTTCCTAAGTCAAGTTGAAGTTGAAGTTCCCAAACCAAGTTGAAGTTGAAGTTTCTAAGCCAAGTTGAAGTTGAAGTTTCTAAGCCAAGTTGAAGTTGAAGTTTCTAAGCCAAGTTGAAGTTCCTAAGTTATACCTGCTAAAAAAAGTTACTGCTAAAAAATTGAATTTTTTTTAAAAAATGTTTTGAATAGGCATTAATAAGCCATAGCTTAATAACTTCAACTTAATAACTTCAACTTCAACTTCAACTTAGAAATGAGTAGAGCTTATATTCTCGGCATTGCCCATAAAACTTGCCCCTATTGCAAGGCTACAGGGCATACTAAATATGATTGTGAGCATGTGCGAGACAAAATTATATATATTAAACAACAAGTTGACGTTTGTAAATCAGACCCAACTAGAGCTATAACTCGTCTAGAAAGCTTATTTGCATCCATACCTTTAAATGAATTATGTCTATTAATTCTTAATATATGGGCATATCGTGCTAATCATGTAACGACAGTTGTTAAAAATCTCGTGCGTAATGGATATTTTAACGAAGACGAGGCAAAAATGCGGTATAAAAAAGATAGAATTAAACTCTTAATGTGGCATTATTGGTTTTCGGCTATACCAAGACCACCACCTAAGAAAAAACTCAACATCGCAGCTATAATCTCTGTTGAACCTGATGTAACCGAGGTAGATTGCCCAATTTGTGTGGAATGTAAACCGGCCAGTGAAAAAATAGTTACCAACTGTAATCACTGCATTTGCAAAACATGTATGGACACCTACTTAGACCATCAAATCACTACTTTGAATTTCCCAAAGCCCTTGTGTGTTTTATGCCGTACTACTTACTATCACTACCATGACCTTTAATAATATCCCATACATGACTGAATTATCTACAAAATATCTATAAAAATAAAAAATAAAATAAAAAATAAAAAACAAAAAACAAAAACAAAAAAAATCGCCCCTAGTGGGTAATTTTTTTTGTTTTTTTTTATTTAAAACCCAGAGTAAAAACCGATATCCTACTCAATTATCAATATCCCACTCATTTCCCGATATCTATTATATACGGTTTTTTTTGACCTAGGGTTAGGGTTAGGGTTAGGGTTAGGGTTAGGGTTAGGGTTAGGGTTAGGGTTAGGGTTAGGGTTAGGGTTAG